>Ga0074044_10005425_pt1 | contig 10411 bp, 9 predicted proteins | sample BogForMeECP23OM1_FD_94443 | JGI IMG/M metagenome (GOLD analysis project Ga0074044, IMG submission 94443) | Bog forest soil microbial communities from Calvert Island, British Columbia, Canada - Bog Forest MetaG ECP23OM1 | ecosystem: Environmental > Terrestrial > Soil > Wetlands ...
CGATCATGATAAGCTTCGTGCGACCCGTCGCCTTTACTGCCGCGGCAAATTCCACGTCTTCCAATGCATTCAGCGTCGTGCGATCCAACGGCTCCTTACCAGGAAACAAGTCTTGCAGTTCTTGTATCATTGGCTTGTTGATGCCATTCTTCACATTCACAGTTGAAAGCACGACCGGTAATCCGTACGTTTTTGCAGTCTTAGCCACCCGCACAATGTTATCCACAAGAACCTTATGGTCCATCGAAAGGATCGAACTCACCTGAATCGGCTGAACGTCGATTATGAGTAGAGCTGAATTCTTGGGGGTAAGAAGATCGTCCTTAACCGGATCACGAATCGATCCGCTTGTCATGTTTTCATGAATCCTCGACTTTGATTAGTTGGTTAGGCTACCTATGTTGCATTTATGTACTTACTCTGAGGTGACTAGAATGTATAGCGGCTAATTGAGGGATTCTAGGCAGTCTGCAATCCGGTCTGGTTCAGCGGCTTTGAAACATTGAAGTCAATAACGGTCAGACGGGTACTGAACCCAGGCCGTGTCTACGAACGTGTTTTCCTCCTTGGCCTTTGAAGCGTTCCTCGTCCCAAATATTCGCTCGTTCATGGTACCCGTACATTTCCCAGTATCCGTCTTGGTATTGGGGAATGAATTCGATTTCTGTTAACCACTTCGCGCTCTTCCATCCGTATAGCTGTGGTATGAAGGGTCGGACTGGAAACCCTTGCTGTTCAGGGATTGGTTTACCGTTCATCTTGTACGCCACGATCGAGTCTTCTACCATCGCATCTTCCAAAGGTACAGGAGCGGTGTATCCGTCGGCGCAGTGGAACATCACCCATTTCGCTTCGGGTTTGACCTCGGTAAGCGCCGCGATTTCCCGAAAAGCTACCCCTTCCCAGACCACGTCCTTTATTGACCATGAAGTTACGCAATGGAAATCTCGAGTTAGCTTCACCTGCGGAAGTGCTTCTAGATCTTTGAATTTCAACGTAAGTGGTTTGCCAACCAATCCTTTAGTGGATAAAGTCCAATTGTCGAGGCTTATTGTTGGGACTCCTAAGGCTGCGTAGATTGCCCATCGTTTTGCGAATAATTGCCCGGGCGGAGTCTGAGTTTGCAGGGTCTCTACCAAAGTTTAACCGATAATGTTTTGTTCTTGGATGCTAAAAAGTTGTGGCATTTCTTGAAGCTCCTTACTTTAATTGCCGCACATGAAAATTGTAAGCTGACGGTGAGGGTTGTTGGAGTATGTCGATCTAACTCAACCCTGCACCATTCTATCACTTCGGAAATTAGGAAACTTTAGGAAAAGTCAACATTCTCTCGAGACACATATCGAATCTCCAGCATTAATCTGGAAGAATGGAAAAACAATCGACACTTTCGGACCAGAGCATATAGTACGACCAGCTGTATTACTGGATTTGAGAAGTAAAGTGTCGAAAGGGGTTATGGATGATGAAGATTTGGAGGGAGCAGAGGAAGGCGCTGGCCTAGCTATCCGTGATGGAGAAATCGCGATCATACAGACCGGTTGGGAGCAATTCTATTCGCAACCAAAACGCTATCGTGCCCACCCGGCCTTGAGTGTGAACGCGGCCGAGTATCTTGCGTTCAAGGGAATCAGTGCAGTTGGGATTGATGCGCCGAGCATAGACCTCCCTACCGATTCCAAGTTAAGAGTTCACTCGGTTCTTTTCAGGAGGAAGATTCTCGTGATTGAGAATCTTCGAAATTTAGATCTGATCGAGGAGCCGCGTTTTCAGTTGCTCGCTTTGCCGTTGAATGTGAAAGGGGCGAGTTCACCTGCTCGCGTGATTGCGCTTCAGCCGAATTCTTGAGGGATTCTGGATTTATAGGTTGAATTGGCCGTAGCCCATGTTGCCGGCCATTTGCTGTAGACGAGCGATCCGTTTCGCGGTTGGTGGATGCGTTGAGAAGAGTTCCATCATGATACCCCCACGGAAGGGGTTGACGATATAGAGTGTTGAAATGATAGCGTTCTGACTCTTTGCTGCTTGCGGTTGAATTCTATGTTTGCTCCACATCTCGATCTTTCCAAGAGCGCTGGCTAGAGCTTCAGGTTTCCCTGATAATTTCGCTCCACCCTCATCAGCCGCATATTCTCGGCTACGAGAAACGGCTAGCTGAACGATCATAGCGGCCAACGGAGCCAAGACCATCATCAGAATCAGCGTGATCACGTTCCCCTGCCTATCCCGGCTAGTGCCTCCGCTATATCCGAAGGCTCCACCGAAGAACCAGCCCCACTGGGCGAGGTAGGTTATCGCTCCTGCAACAGTCGCTGCGATGGTTGCAGTCAACGTATCCCAATTACGAACATGCGTAAGCTCATGAGCCAAGACCGCCTCTAACTCCTGATCACTCACGATGCTAAGAAGTCCGGTGTGCACGGCAACAGTCGCATTGTTCGGACTGCGTCCGGTTGCAAACGCATTCGGAATCTGGCTATTGACTAGCGCGACCTTAGGCATCTTCGTTCCCGAAACAGCTGTGAGGCTCCTAAGCACCGCATAGACCCGAGGGGCCTCGTCTTCAGTAACGAGTTTTGCTCCGCCCATCTTCAATACGAATTTGTCGCTAAACCAGTAAATTGCGAAGTTCATTATTGCGGCGAATCCTAACGCGGCAATTGGTGATAATCCTAGCAAGTACGCGATTACGAATAGGATGCCTGTAAGAAATCCTATCAGTAAAGTCGTCTTGATGAATGTCCATACCATGTTCCATTACACCAAACTTTGTTACCTATAGTAACACTTTATGTATAAATACTTTACCTGGAGGTGCTGTCAAGTCTACGTCGGTTCGTTCGGATTCTTTCCATTTTTGGCGTTGTCAACTTTCGTCGGTTGGCCCATCATAGCCGGGCTAAAATCATCGTAGAAGACAATTTCTACGCTAGAACCGAAGCATTCCAAAACCGTAACTATGGGAATAGTTTTGCTTCTTGCTAACTCCGTTTCTAAAGCAACTGCTCGATGACATCCGTCAACAATGAGGCGCTTGCGAATTCCTGTATGAAATGCCGATAGGATTCGCATTTCTTGATTCAGATCGAGTGTACACGGGTATCTTGCGGCATATTCGCGCAACGAATAGTTGACTCTCTCTGGGTCGGTATACGGTACACCATCCTTGTACCATGGTAGGAAACATGATTCTGAAAACCCCCTCCAGTCTTCTATTCTGTGAAGTACCCACTCCCTAGTTCGAGTGTCAGTATTATCGAAATTGTGTTTCCAATTGACCCTTATCCCTTTTGCATGCTCAAGAAATCTTTGATTGTCAACCTCATCGCAAATCATGCGAGTTCCACGAGCATATTCGTTATTTTATATGCGCTCTTGGCACTATCGGTTTTCATGGTCGATGAGACAGTCGGCTTAATCATTGGGATTTCGTTCGGCACAGTCGGTATAATAGTTTCAATTTATCTTGCCTATCGCGTCGAGAGACTTCTTCTAGAAATCTTCGACAATAAGCTTCAGGCCTCGTTGCTCTTTATGTCTCAGGATGGCCTTGCTACTCAAGGCTACGAGAACCTTGCTCCTTCTAGGCTGCCGGAATCCTGTTCTGCAGCTAACCTCTTTTCAGGGCGCACGTCATGCAGTGTGCTGCGCCGTATCCTCCAGTTAGGTTCTTGATGATCAACGGGTACGCGTCTATGCCGTGCTCGTAAATTTCCCTTTTGTGAGGGAAGAATCCTCCTTCGTTCTTGAGGAGATTGTAGTCTTTTTTTGCCTGTTCGAGCAGTTTGCCGTAACGATCTGGATCGTTGCGTGCTTTTTCCATAAGATTACCGAGTACATCTTTGACTATTCGTTCGACTTCCACGGCGAGGATTTGGCCGTCTTTGATGGTTAGGAAGTTTGAAGCATAGGCCATCTGCTCGAGTGTAGTTATGTTTATGATGTCAAACCCTTTACGTTTAATGTAATCATGTAAGTTCGGTTCTTCCTTCTCTTTCCTGTAAACTCCCTCAGATTCGCGCTTGTGAACTTCAACTTTGGCGTTCTTCAGGAGCAGTTCCTCGCCTACGGCGACTTTGCTTGATGCTATGTTGAAGTAAGTATCAAGGTGCATGTCAATCATTGGATCGCGCTCGTTGCCTGGTATGAGTGGATGATTTGGTTGATGTACGACGCCAACTTCATCGAAGCCGACTCCGTGTTGGAGTAGCTGGTCTACTCCTGATCGGTTGGTTCTATCACCGATGCCAGTAAGAGCGAAGTGTTTTAGCGGTATGAATTCTCCTCCTTCGATGGTTCCGGGTTCCGTTGTCGCGTGTACAACCTTGGCGCCAAGTATTTCCCATAGGAATCTTGTGACGACGGGTTCGCGGCGTCGTTGCGGTTTTGCCATGCGCGACATGAAGATGCCCTTGTCCGTAACCATCTGCTGGTCACGCATGAAATACAAGTTCGACAGGGGCTCCCTTTCCGCAATATGTAAGCGAATACTTCGGGTTCCCTTTTCTGCTTCAAGTTCGACGATGGGATGGGTGATGAGGATGTCAAAGAAATGGGCTGAGTCGAGAACTGTGGTGTTTCTTTCCATTTCCCTAGTGGCCGATTCTGTCTGAGTCTTAGGGCCTTCAAAGTTGAATGCTCCCAAAGCCATCTTCACGAGACGTTCTCTGATCTCAGGTCTTCGATCCGCATTATCCAGAATCGTATCCTTCAGCCGAAGCACATCAATCTTAAACTCATCCTTGAGAACCTCCTCCAGTCTTTCATGTTCACTCCGCGCCCCATGTCTACTAAACGCTCTTTCATACAGCGACGCGTACGGATCCAATAGACCAAGGAACATTTCGATCCCGGGCCTGTGAATGACAACTTTTCTTAGCGGTTCCCATTCAGCGGTTACTTTCGCTTCGAAACTCAACTAAGCCACCCTATTGACAGACGACTTATACGCCCACCCGAAAATTAGGAGACTGAATACGGCAACTACGACCGTATCATATGGGAAGCGAATGAGCCCTATTGGGCCTACTGGTAGGAAATTGTCGAAGGTGAAGAACGGATCACCTATGTATGATATAACTGCTAAGCCGACCAAGTAGACCCAAATCCAAGCCGTACGCTTAATTTCCCCAGCAATCGGTCGTTTGAACAAATAGAAGAGTGGTGCGCCAATTATCATCAAAACAGCTCCTACGATGGTCCAAGGCCATGCGGCCCAGTAAACGAAAATCGAGGCTCCAACAAAACCCACCACCGCAACTACTAATGCAAACGGTACCTTTTACTGGCCGATTAACCTCAGGTCTATTCTTTCTCAGTACGGGTAAGGCTAGAGCTGCAGCTGCGTAGGGTACTAAGGTAGTGATTGAGGCTACGAGAGCTGCTGACGGGAAGTTTGGAATAAGAATCTGGATTATCATGGTTAACGCTGAGGCAAAAATTAGCGCCTTAATCGGTGTGCCACGTTTCTCATCTACCTTACCCATGGATTTGAAAAACAATTTATCGGCGGCCATAGCGAAAGGAATCCGTCCTTGAAGCAGCACCCAGTCTCCCCCAGACCCAGCAGTTGAAATGACGGCTCCAACAATAGCAACCGCAGCAAGAATAGGCAATCCCAAAGCAGCACCAACATTTGCGAAAGGTGAAGAGAGATTACCTATCGAAACCCAATCGCCAACCTTCAATCCTAACCCGGTCCAGTTAACCATCCCCGTGAAGGCAAAAGACACAAACATGTAGACCGCTGTGACTATTACGATTGTTAGAATCATAGCCAGAGGAATATTGCGTCCAGGGTTCTTCACTTCTTGTGAAGGAATGACAACTGCCTCAAAACCTGTGAAAGAAAAGAAACCAAGCGACATCGCTAATCCGATACCAGTAAAACCGAATGGAAACTGATTCGAGAAGTTTCCGAAATTTAGATACATTAAGCCGATTCCCGCGAAGAGCAGCAACGGGATTAGCTTGCCGAACGTGGTTACTATAGCGTACAACCCTCCCCATTTCACGCCGAGTATGTTGAGCGCGGTCCACGCCCAAAGGAAAATAATTGCGACAGCAATTCCGAGAGGCGTTAGCGTCAATCCCACCGCTAGGCCTGGAATGTAATAGTTGAGGTAGGTGACGAATATGTCGATTATAGCCGCAGTTCCAATAAACGCGTACAAGAAGTATGCCCAACCCATAGTGAATCCACCAAAGTCACCAAACGCAAGCCTCGGCAACGCGTACGGACCACCCGTAATCGGAAAGGCCGATCCAAGTTCAGTGTACGGAAGCGCAAGGAATGCTACGAGGATACCGGTAAGAAGCAAACCGTACAGGAATGATGGGCCGGCAACCGAAGCCATTACGGCTGGGAGAGAGAAGATGCCTGAACCAATCATGCCGCCTACGGCAACCGCCGTCAGACCAAGCAACCCTAGGTCCTTCTTTAGTTTCGCATGTTCGGGATGATCAGTTCGAAATGTGGTTGTCTGTTCTGTCAATGATCATCATACTCCTGGTTATTTCAAACATAACTCCAGTACGCTTGCGGCACTGTAGAGTTTGTTTGCGCCCTGCTGCCAGACGACCGACTGGGCTCCTTCAATTACATCATCTGTGATCTCCAATCCTCTATGTGCTGGTAGGCAGTGCATTACGATTGCACCACGATTCGCGGCTTTGAGTAGGGCGGAGTTGATCTGGTAACCCTGGAACGCTTTCATTCTTTTATCGCGTTCCGCGTCTTCTCCCATGCTAACCCATACATCAGTATAGAGCACGTCAGCGCCCTTGACTGCTTCCGTCGGCTTCCTGGTTGCCGTTAATTTCGCGCCAGTTTCCTTTGCCAAGCTCTGTGCCTTCGCGAGAATTGCTGCATCAGGATCATATCCCTCAGGACAGGCCACATTCATGTTCATGCCAACCAACGCAGATCCTAAGAGGAGTGAGTTACACACATTATCTCCATCACCAATGTACGCTAGGGTAAGGCCCTGGAGTTTTCCTTTTGTTTCGATTATCGTTAGGAAGTCGCTTATGATTTGTGTTGGATGTTCAAGATCACTCAGGGCGTTAACAACGGAAACGTGACTATACTTAGCAAGCTGAACCACAGTATCGTGTGCGTATACCCTTGCCACAATGCAATCCAGATAACTCCCCAGTATCCTGGCAGTATCCTGTATCGGTTCGCCCCGAGTACCCTGCAATTCACTTGACTGCATGTATATTGGTTCACCCCCGAGTCGAAAAGCCGCCACCTCAAAACTCGTCCGAGTTCGTGTGGAAGGCTTCTCGAACAATAGACCAATCACTTTCTTCTCAAGAAGATCTCCTGACGACCTTCTCAGAATGTTTTCCTTCAGCACCCTGGTTCTTTCGAGAAGATCAGCCAACTCATGCTGACTTAAGTCGGCTACAGACAGAAATGATCTACGCGACACCGCTTGCATCCTTCTATCGCAAGGAATTCTTACGAGGGTACGTACTGTTAACCATTACGACATGTAACTCGTGAATGTCACGTTAAATCGTACGAATTGGATCTTAATCTGTACAGCACTCCGTGACGCTCATGGTATACGAATTATAATCCTGGATTTTGAGAGCGCGAAAACTCTGCTGATTCAACGGACGAGCCGCGATGCAGTTTATTTTGTGATACTTTGCGAACGCGCTTATAATAGTCAAGGCATAGTACAATCATATTTGGAATTGGAGAAATTGAAACTTCCAGGTGAAGGTCTCAAGTAGGAGATAATGGTCATCAGCATTGATGAACCGATCTTCTCTTGCAAGACGTCATCTAGTTATCAGGCGTTTCGCCGCTATCATAGTACTCATCCTTATCTTACTCGTCTTGGTACAAACTATCGCGAACGGCGTTCGAGAAAGCATCGCGGACATCCCGAAAATCATCAATATTTCAATTCAACTTTTTGCGATAATCAATCCACTAAGCGTCTTGCCGTTTTTCTTAATGTACACTGAAGGATTAACGGAGAGTAACCGAAGCAAAATTGTTCACATCACTAGTCTGTTCGTCTTCGCTCTTGTGCTTACTTTCGCCTTAATCGGACAGCTAATCATCAATACTCTCCAGATTACAGTTCCAAGTTTCATGCTCGGCGGAGGGATTCTAGTTATGATAATTGCAATCAACATGCTAAGTGGAACTGTTCAAAGCAAGACAGTGAATGCTCGGCAGGCAGCATTAGTTCCGCTCGCCACTCCGCTGATAGTCGGCCCGGGGACCATGGCTACGCTTATCGTTCTCGCGAACACTGATAACCTCATTGACGTTTTAGTCGGAGGGATGCTCGCAGCTTTTGCGGTCTTCCTGATTCTCAAATACTCAGATAAAATTGCAAACTTGATTGGAGATAACGGAATACATGCTGTAAGCAGACTCATGGCCATAATTTTGGCTGCAATCGCAGCCAACATGATACATGGTGCGCTACTAGCGTGGGGAATTGCAAAATCCTAATTACCTCCAGGAAAACTGAGGTGCTCTCCTCGAATGCCATCCAAGCGCACGATAGGGACGGTGTCTCTCAGGCGTCAATCCTCGAAAGGTGCGGCGACCACACACAGGAAAATTCTATAACGAGATGACAACTCAAACTACAAGTCATAAGCTAATAATTTTCGTATACCCTACCAAAATATGAAATCGCAAACTTGTTATGTCCACACCCAGCGCACATGATATCGACGAGTAAGCGCTAAATATCAACCGCTCGCCATGAAGACTTTGCAGCGGTTGCTTTGTCTGCGAAACACGTAGACGAGAAGATGCCTGATTTATCTGTTCGGCAAAATCATGGAAGCGGATGCTCCGGTTGACTTGGAAATGTAGATACGCGATGCGTGAATATTTTGGAGACTAAACCAACCGCCGCATACAGCAGAACATCGAATGACCAAGCCCTAAAACTTCTACGTACTTCAACCGCAGGTCTTGCAAAATCTGAAGCAGAAGCCAGGGCTAGCGACTTTGGCTACAATGAAGTGGTTGAGGGTAAGAAGAATCCGCTTCAGGATTTTCTAAGGTTTTTCTGGGGACCGATGCCTTGGCTTCTGGAATCGACAGTTGTTCTGTCATTTGTCATTCAGGATAATTTTGAAGCGATAGTTATCCTCGTCTTGATGGGGATCAACGCGATAATCGGATCCCTACACACTCGAACTTCCCGGAAAGCCATTGAACTGCTGAAGAGCAAGCTCGTAGTCAAGACAAAAGTGCTACGAGATGGCCGCTGGTCGGTCGAGGATGCACGCGTAATAGTACCAGGCGACATAATTGAAATCGGACTCGGCGACCTGGTTCCAGCAGACATCAAAATATTGCAAGGAGAGATCTCAGTTGACCAATCCGGTCTAACGGGCGAGTCCCTTCCAGTGGCCGTCAGAGAGGAAGGAATCGTATACTCAAGTTCCATTGTGATGCGAGGCCAAGCAACCGCGCTGGTCGTAAACACCGGAGCAAACACATATTTCGGTAAAACCGCGGAACTCGTCAAGATAGCCAAACCGAAATCTCATCAAGAAGAAGTCGTGCTGTCCGTCATCAAATACTTAATGTACGTGAGTGGGGCGGCACTTGCGCTCGTTCTAGTCGATGCAGCCTTTACCAATGGCTCGGTTGTCGTGATGGTTAGTTTTGCACTCATTTTTCTTCTGGGCGCTATCCCGGTAGCGTTACCCGTAATCTTCGCGGTCGACTTGTCGCTGGGCGCATTGGAATTGACAAGAAAGGGTGTTTTGGTGACGCAGCTTAATTCTCTCGAAGATGCCGCTTCAATGAACGTTCTATGCCTAGATAAGACAGGAACAATCACCCAGAATAAGCTCTCTATCGTTGAGATCAAGCCGTTCGGAGGGTTCAGTGAAGACGACGTGAGAACGATAGCCAGTTTAGCTTCAAAACAGGAGACTAAGGACGCCATCGACTTAGCAGTGATTGATTTAGGAAAAACCTCTCGAACAGACACGAGCGGATATAAGCAGATCACGTTCACGCCCTTCGAGCCAGCAACCAAAAGATCCGAGGCAACCATAGAAAACGGCGTTAAAAAATTCAAGGCCATCAAAGGAGCTCCGCAAATAATATTGTCTATCTGCAATGACACTGAACACGAAATCAGGGACAAAGCGAAAGAAACCGTCCAAGAACTGTCGCGGAAAGGCTATAGAACCTTAGCAGTGGCAAAATCAGAAAACAATCAACTCGATAACTTTAGCCTAGTAGGAATTCTTGCACTCGCCGATCCTCCAAGACCCGACTCAAAACCCATGATAGAAGAACTTAGGACTTTAGGAGTTAGACCGAAAATGCTCACCGGCGACAACCTAGCGATCGCACAAGAAATCGCGCTAGAAGTCTCAATTGGAAACAAAATTTACCGTGCCACAG
>Ga0074044_10005426_pt1 | contig 10410 bp, 10 predicted proteins | sample BogForMeECP23OM1_FD_94443 | JGI IMG/M metagenome (GOLD analysis project Ga0074044, IMG submission 94443) | Bog forest soil microbial communities from Calvert Island, British Columbia, Canada - Bog Forest MetaG ECP23OM1 | ecosystem: Environmental > Terrestrial > Soil > Wetlands ...
CTGGGAGATACCAGCTTGCTGGCGCTCAAGCCGGGAGACGAAGATCCCAACTTCATTCCGCCGACGGGATTACTGCATGTTCCCACCGCAGCCAAGCTTCTACCGGACGGCCAACTGGGCGTGGCCGTGATGTACTACCAGCGCTGGGGCCAGATTGCCTTGAAGATCGTGAGTGGCCAGCGCCTGGAATACACGGTTTCCGGCGATCCATCTCTGGCCGCACATTTCACCATCTTGCCTCATCTGGGTGAAAGCGTCGCCACGGCGGCGGGAGATAGGAGCACCCTTTCCGCCACATCGCTTAAGTGGTATCCCGGCGCCTGGTTCGAACACGCGGGCGTCCGTTTCCTCTTGCCGCCGGATGTGGTCGCGCACTGGCCAGTGTTGCCCCACGATCCCTACACAAAAGATGGCCACGCCGAAATCGAAGAGGGAAGGATCGTCCTCGACTTCCCCGCCGCCGGCCGGCACACCATCCTGGTCGATGTGCCTACATCGCCCGAACACTTGCAGGGGAGCGCGGACCTGTTCCGCGGGCCCACGGCTCGTCCCCTACCCTCTAGGAAGAGGGGCGGACCTACATATCAGGTCGCGCTGCCTTTCTGGCTCGGACATGGATGGTAAGGGCCGCAGAATCGCCGAAAGGCGGATTGTGCAGCCCCGCCACATGCCTTACCCCGTCCACCCAGGGGGTCGTATAGTCGGCGCGTCCAGCCTTCTGCTTATTACTTCATGGGGCCCTGGGTGGGCGGCTGGCAGCTACAGGTGTCTGGGTTCCAAACCCAAGACTTCTTCACGCATCCATTCGGCGGGGGTTGGCAGCCGCCGCCACCGCCGCCAGGCGAGCCATTCCAGCCGATGTTCGAAGGGAGGATGCTGGCTACAGCGACGCTACCGTTTCCGCTTTCCCACTCGCCACGCCACGCGAGCCAAAGCAAGACTTGGCCGTTCGACCACGGCGGGGCCCAAAACGTCATGGCAGGCATGGAAATAGACCACTCACCAGTCCCGTACCGCGCCGTGTCCTCCGAGCACCAACTGCCGGTGCTCACATGGTAAAACTGAATCCACGGGTTGTTCTGACATGTGTCGCCGTCGAAATCGCGGCACGAGAAGACAAGCCACGCCGTGCCGTCGGCAGGATTTACCGCCCCTCCGATTCCATTGTTACTCCAAGGCCCGGCCAAGGCCGGCGGGTATCCCCCCGGCGGGGGTGGGCTCTGATATATCCCATAGCCACCGGAAGGAGGTGCGCAATATGCACCCACACAAGTGTCGTTGTATTGTTGTGTTGTCTCATTGTACGTAGAATACCAAATTGGAGGATTAAGGTTGCCCAAGGGATTTCCCTGGGCGAGAGCCTGAAGTTCTACGACTTGGTTGACGCCCTGGTTATTGTACACAGCCCCCGTCCAAAGGGGTGACCAGGGGCCACTCGGGACCCAACCGCCCTGGTAGTCCGATTCGGGCTTGGTCGCGTCGATCCACCCCTCATCATATTCAATGTTCAAACCATAATTCGTTGAATCATTGCACGCTCCCGTCCCGGGGTTCAGGAAAAAGCACTGCTGGCTGGAGGGCAGCACCTGAGGGTTGATAACAGGATTGGTGGTGGAACAGCCGAATTGCCCGACCTGAACGGTGTAGCCGTAAGTGTACCAACCCCCGCTGTCATTTTGTTTCCCTGGCTGCCAAACTTGGGTCAGGCTGCTAAGCTGCGGGAAGGCAAAACGGACAACATTGGGGTCGCTTCCATAGAGAGCTGGGGCAGACGTGGAAAAGTAGCCGGTTGGGGGAGGATTATAGGAAGCGGGGAGGTTCGTGGCCGACACCTGAGGGGTAAGGGTCGCGATCAGGTATGGGCCATACCACCACGTGCCATCCGACGTAGCGACGACGTATATATTCTGGCCTGTCGGATCCACGAAACCGACGTAGGCGTAACCGCATGACGGCGAAACAGTCATGTTGACGCCGCCACTAGCATAAGGTGGAGGGGCGTCGTACATGCTGGTGTTGACCTGAGGCGAGCTGCTGACGAGCATCTCCGGGGACCAGACGATGCCATCCCACGAGTACGAGGAGTACAGATAATTTGAATTTTGGTCTCCCCACGTTAGGACGAGGTTCCCGCTTACGGCCGCCAAACCCGGCTGGCCGTTGGCCTCGTACTGGTTGTAATACATTCCGTTCTGTTCGGTTCCGTTGAAAACTACCTTTGTGGCCCACGGCGTGTAGCAGCCATAGTATGCTTGGCCCATTAGCGGATAGTGCCTTAATTTTGTGTTGCTCCCAAGAGCTCGCTGATTGTCCAAATGTGGTCCGTGATTTTGGCTTCCATTGCCGGGGTGCATCGGAGCGTCATGTGAACCCTGGAAAAATTGTAATAGGCAAACCATAGTGCGTATGCCGCTTTCAAGTTCTCCCACTTTTTGCTATAGGCATTAGTTAGCCGGGTCATGCGCCTCATGCTCATACGAATTGAAAGATTCTGTCTCTCGACGTGTGAGGTGCAAATCCGGTTAGGGTCAGGGTTTCCCCAGACTGGCTTTGGTATTATCTCAATGACCTTGGCCGGTGAATAGCGGTGGTCCGCCTCAGTCGAAGCACCATAGACCTTTATCAATTGAGCGTAGTCAACGCGGGTTCCAAGGCACGTGTGGACGGCATCAAAGTAAGGCTGAAATCCATCGGTGGTGATTTGAAACTGTCCCGAGGTGGCTGCCTCTAACTTTTCCGTGAAAGCCATTGCGTCTCGCGCTGTTCGCCTTCCGAGGTGCCATGTCAATACTAGCTTCGTGGCCCGTTCGATCGCAACGAAGCAATAGGCATCTCCGCGCATCGGGTCGCCGCTAACATTCCGCTTTTCCTTGCACCCGACGAAACCCCAAATTTCATCGCACTGGACGTTAGCAACAGGAACACCTTGAACTTTTGATTCCAATAGGCGCTCACAACGATCTCCAGCGAACACTAGAATCTTCATGATCGTGTTCTCATTGATGCTGGTAAGGCGTTCAATGGAGGAGATGGAGCATCCCTCGACGAGTAGCTTGATTACAGATTCCACTTTCTCGGGGGAAGTATACATGCCGCCCAGGTGCTCGTTTCGCGGCTCTGAATAGGTTTTGTAGCACTGGCAGCAGCGATAACGCTGTTGACCCTTGCGGGTTTTCCCAAACTTTCGGCACTCAATCCTGCAATTGTGGCACGTCATCGGACTTGCCTTTCCCGCAGGGCAAGCCGATAATGTGATTGGTGATCGGCATTGCGGCTAACCCCGCGTGCTGGTTTCGGCCCCGTCCTTGGGTGGCACCAAGGGCGGGGCTGTTGATTTTCAGTGCTTGTTCCGCTTCAAAAACTCGTCTATTGCCCGAATGATTATCTCGTTCCGACCATAAAGACCCCCCGACTTGTCCACCTGAAATTGTGCCAACCGCTTGAGCAAGTCGGACGGCAAATAGACCCCCGTGTGCTTTTTCTTTCCGGCTTCCATTCCGTGCCTCCTCTCTGTAGCGTTCCATTAGCATGATAGCAATATAGCATCATATTTCTATATTGTCAAGAGGAAAATGCAAAGAATATTTGTAATGTTTTGAAGGGTTTACGTGGGTCGGTTAAATAAGAGGTCGGAATTCAGCGGTTTGTCGGACATGCTCCGTATCTTGATCCGTGGTGAGGATCGTACCAGACTATCTGTAGCACTCGACCGTCTCTAACCCCATACAACCTAAGAGTGTTCGTGATTCGGAGAGAGAAAATAGTCGTGAAATCGTCGAGGCGAAGTTCACGGAGTCTATCTCGTGCTGGTTTAATCAACTCAGAGATTTCAACCGGATGATGGTTGGTGCCCCTATTCCTCCCACCCGATTGAGCCTTGATTTCTGCCCATTTCAAACCTTCAAGTGATATGAGATGGGAAAGAATATCTCGCCATTCTGGCGGCCTAAGCCTGCTCCATCCCCAATACGCGTGTTGACGATCAATGCGGAAAAACTGCCAAGCAATCGTTTCTTTATCAAAACTCTCTGGGTCTCCACCTGTCTTTATCTGTCTAGGCGGGATAGTCTCTCTAGCGTGGGGTTGTCTTTGATCAGGTGGTACAGGCATTTATAGATTTGAGTAGTAGTCTTGCATTGCTTCCTTCGTAATCACACTGTTGCCGCGTTCTCCAGGTTTCAATCCTTCCCTCGCATCCTTCCACGGCGCTTCCAGATGAGTCAGATTACTGAGCCATTGGGGGTCTTTGGAGCCATAAAACTTTAAAACCCTGTCAATTACGTCCCGCTGATCATCTGAGACTCTGTGAATCTCGCCGTGGAAGAATCCTTTGCCAATTCGAAACTCCCCGCGATGCTTGTTGTAGAGAGCGCGAACCACCGGACCATTTGCCCAAGCCTCTATTTCGTCGCTAAAAAGTGGGACATCGGTCCAAGCAAGCGACCATGCCTGACTGTAATAAACGAGTTTTTGTAATTTCATGGCAGACATGGCCCCGCATCGGCGCAGGATATAGTCTGCGACATCAATTACCCTGACTCTCTTGGACATGGCGATCCTCGTTCCGGAAGGAGGCTTGCGAAGGAACAAAGTCCCAGGTATACTATTCAAGAATAAGTTTTGCAGAGGGCGGCTAGCTGGTGCTAGAAGCGGTCTTATAAACCGCACGTCCTTGACCGGGACTGGAGTTCGATTCTCCCGCCCTCTGCTCAAGTTCCGGGGGACCCAGCGTGTTCTAGCACGTTGGAATTTAACCCTCGGAGGAGGTGGCAATGAAACAGTTCATTGCCGTCTTCTTTGTCCATACTTCATCCGGCCTGCCGGTTGCTGTATGGATGATGCATATCCCCCACCGCTCTCCGGTGGGGGCCTCAATCTTGGTCAACAACTTGTTGACCTCTTTCCCTTGACAAACCGAACGGGAAGATACTTCTAGAATAGCTGTCCCGTTCGGTTTGTCAAGTATTTTATTTGTTCGACATTATAGGCAACCAAGCCAAACCTCCCGAAAGACTATCTAGAAAGAAATTCGTTCTTCAAGCCATTTTCACCCACTACCCCATAGCCGGGACACCCTTGGCAATCCTCCGGCAAATTTAAGACAATTCGATTTCAACACAAAATTAAGGGAATGTCCATTAGCGCCTGCGTTTCCGATAGGAGCAACGTACAAAGCATAATAGCACTTATCTTCCGCGATAATCCTGTAGGCATAGAGCCTCCTTTCTTCTCACCACGACTTTGTTCGGGGCCTGAGCCCCACACTATTACCCTGGGCATATCCGCCGCGCGAGTACGTGGCGAAAACGCGAGTACCTCTGCCCCGAGGCGCAGCCCTCACCTCCGCCTGAATCGTCCTCGCGAACCCGTGGAAAGGGCATGAACTGCGGCGATCTATACCCAAGCTGATAAGCGACCTCCTTGATCATCTGCGCGCCGTCTGCCGTGAGCAGCCTACGTGCTTTCAGCGCGACGGACTGAGAGCGGCACTGGCGAAATGAGTTCCCCGTCCTAGCCCGAATGGCTCTCTCTAAGGTCTGCCGGCAGACGCCCAGCCGCTTTGTCAATTCCGCGAGGGTGAGGTGGGGTTCAGCATCCAGCAGGGCAAGGGCCGCCTCCGCCAGTCGCCTGGGTTGATACGACACAAGGCACCTCCTCTACCTGAACGTTACACCGGCACGGAATTCCGGAGTTTGTTGCCAGCCATTCGGGGACGGAGATACGCCGAGGCCCAGTTCGTCCCTGAATTCCAAGCGCAGTGCCGCGTGCCTGGACAGCCAGAGATTGACGCCCCCTCCCAGATTGGATCCGCTGGGGTAGTAATGGGGTTGAAACTTGAGTGTGTAGCCCCCAAGCAGAAACGGCTCGAACTTGCCGCGAGAACCCCTCGGCCGGAAGTGGTAGAACAGATCCACCGAGCCAATGCCGGCTTCCTGATTGAATGCGCCCCAGTGCTCGTACCCCACCTCCGGGCCCAAGGCGAGCCCCTTGTACAAGAAAAACTCGCCCCCCAAGCCCCCGTGCTCAACCACCGGCCTGGAGATGTGAGACTCAGTAAGGATCAGGGGATATCTCGGGTCGGCCCCTGCGCCCACGCCAAAGAAGGCATACCCCTCGGCTCGGGGTTGCGGATGGTCATCGTTCTGTGCCGCGACCCACGTCGGCGCCGTGAGCAATAAAGCTAATGTGGCGATGATTGTCCTCATCCCTGCCTCCTTAATAACCGCCTTGTTTCTGTCCGCAACGATTAGCAATCCCGCTGATCCGCAAGGAGCAATCAGCCAAGAGAGCTCCAGCCTTGAGCAAGCGAAATTTCCTTAAACAGGCACGGATGGTTACGCCGGTCTCCGTTCTCAAAAAGTGGCGTAGCCGCGAACTCGCGAGGTCCGGACACTCTGCCACACGTGCCGGCGCCAAATCCTCGGCGCAATGCGCCCGCGTGAATCCAAGAACGAATCGCGAACAGGGATGGAGCCGGAGGCTGGCCGTAACCGCTATCTTTGTGGAATGCAATCGACCGAGGAGAAAGTTCGACATATAATTCCTCGGAATAAACCAATCCATTAAGTAGGTACAGTTTACCCCCCCCCTCCAGTCCCTTGTCAAGCATAAACTGAATAGGACATAATGTCCTTTTAAACAATCCCGGATGAAAATGAATGGACGAGCCCCAGGGACTGATGCGCGGCACGCGTACTCGCTATTTCAGTGTAATTTCTTGGTTTACCGGCGTATTTTCGGCGGAGTCACCAGTGCGAATCACGAATTTGCCGGGGTCAACTTTCCAAGCGTGGGAATTTACGTCCCAAACAGCACCACCAGGATTCTTGACAGAATGTGGCCGCCTGTAGGAAAGTGCTTGCGCCGGCAAAACCGCATTGTCCGGCATCCAAGAAATTGGGGGGCACGAGCATGCAGGTGCAAGGAAATATTCCCGGGCTTGGTTGCGCGAAAGTGGAAATAACGGGCGAACATATAAGCTCGGTTGCCATGACCGGCGCGGTGAGCGCTGATTTGCCATTTATCAGCCCGGGATTTGTTGACATCCAAGTGAACGGTTTTGCGGGAGTCGATTTCTCCGCCCCGGACCTGGACGCGAACAAAGCGATCAGTGTCCTCCCCGCCATCTGGAGCACCGGCGCCACAACGTTCTGCCCCACCCTCATCACGAATTCGCTTTCCGCGTTGGCGAGGAACTTCGCTATCCTCGAGCAGGCGGCGCGCATGAACCGTGATTTTGCTCATGCGGTTCCCTGCTACCACCTGGAGGGCCCTTATATCTCCCCGCTCGGGTCGCACGGAGCGCACGATCCTCAATGGATGCGGTCCCCCAATTGGGACGAATTCCTGGAGCTGCAACGCGCCGCGAGGGGGCGCATTGGAATTGTCACCCTGGCCCCGGAACTGCCCGGCGCGGAGGATTTTATCCGCAAAGCGCAGAGCGCGGGAGTGATCGTGGCGATCAGCCACACCGACGGCGGGCCGGATGACGTCCATCGCGCGGCGGCAGCGGGGGCCAGCCTCAATACGCATTTGGGGAACGGCTGCCCGGAATATCTGCATCGGCACAAGGCTCCCTTTTGGGCGCAACTCGCCACGGACTCCTTGCAAGCCAGTCTTATTTGCGACGGTTTTCACCTGCCCCCCGACGTCGTCAAAGTGATTGTCGCCGTGAAGGGAATCGATAAATGCATCCTGATTACTGACGCGGTCCACGTCGCCCAATTGCCTCCCGGAAGGTATTCGCTGGTGGGAACGGAGATTGAGCTCCTGCCTTCGGGCCAGGTGGTCCGGGCCGATCGCGTCTCGATGGCCGGTTCCGCCCTTACCATGAATCGTGGGGTGGCCGTCTTCATCAAATTCTCCCAGTGCACGCTGGCGGCGGCAATTCAGGCGGCGACCATGAACCCGGCCAAATTGCTGCGGCGAGGTACCCTCTGTTCTCAAGTGGCCGCAGGCCAGCCCGCGAACTTGGTTCTCTTCCGGCAGGAACCCGACACCCTTAGAGTCGAGAGCGTCATTTCGCGCGGCCGAACCGTCTACTCCGCTTAGGCCGGCGAGGAAAGCAAGCGGCGCCGGCGCCGCGGTGCTTCCCAGCATCGAATCCTGACCACGCTCCCTCCCCCCTTAATCGACCTTGATCGAGACCCCTCGGCCCATTAGATGTGCGGAGGAAAGGGGGGAACGGGCCCTTAGAAAAAACTCTATTGACCCCATCCATTCATGGCAGTTTGGTGTATACTGCCCATACGGGGTGGGTAGCACCGAAATCGCTGACAACTCATGGGGCACCGAGTGGGCGGAAATGCTATCGCGACGCTTGATGCCCGGGCCAGCGGAATCATGGCCCACGTTGCAAGGTTACTCAACTCCCTCCCCGTCGGGCAAGATTCCTTGAAAACAATATGTCCTTAAGGCTCGGGGAGGGGCTCAAGATATGCGGTCTTCCTATCGCCCATTGGCAGTTCTACTGACGACTCTTCTACTCGCCATTTCGTCACTGCTTTCCACAACGTGGGGCGCGACGCCGCCATCCCCTGCCGCTCCGGGCGGTACGGATAAGTCTGCCCCCCGAGGCCCCTCGGCCCCATCTCCCACACTGGCCATTCCAGGCCCCCTCCAGCCTTTTCTCCGTTTGGCGGCCGTCAGCCGTAAGGTGACGCCGGAAGAAGTGCTGCCCCTCCTTTCCCACCAAGTCGTGTTGGACGGGTACGGTGGGTCAAGCCGATCCTCATCACCCACCGAGTACTTGATCCTGGTCCGACGGTACGTGGATCAGGCGCGAGAATTGCAGGCGCTGGCGGACCCGGATGGCAGCATTCGCGTTGCCAATTGTGATGGCGCCCAGCGTCTCTTGAGTGTGATTGGCTACAGGCTCCGGCAACCCTGCGGGCCGAATGCCACCCTGGAGACCGCCAATTCCAAACGGGCCTTTACCACCGTCGATTCCGGATTCCCTCTCGCCGATTTGGAAAGATCGCTGCAAAGCGGCAAGCCCTTCGTCTATCCCTATAGCAACACGCAACTGCCGGTGCTGTTTGACTCGGGCGTCTGGATGGAGAACGACCGGAACAAGAACCACAAGGATTTGCTCGACGCGCTCTTGGGCGATGCGGCGCTGGCCCGGCTTTACTGGGCGCTGGCTCAGATTGACGAAGAAACGCGTTCTGCCCTGCGGGTTTCTCCGGGCATCGAGAGGCTCCTTCCCCTCGCGCCCCAACTGGATTTCTATGGCGAACAACTGCGCATTCGATCAGGGCGCATGCTGGTCCCCGGCGGACCTCAGGCGGAATCCGCATGGGAACATTTGGTGGGGGTCAGCCCCCATTCACCGGGAGAATTCGTCATCGCGCTACTCACCAAGGATGATGGGTGGCTGGCTCCTTATTATGACGCGCTGTCACGAGTGAGCGGGCCTCAGCAGGCGTATTTTACCGAACCTCACCGCATGGCGCGGTTTTACCAGGCGCTGCTGGGACGCGATACCTCCCCCAACCCGGCGAAATCGGTTTTCCGTCCCGACCCCGGACTGCTGCTGTTGGTAACCAGGATGCCGCTGGACCCGGACGGCCAACCCCATGTGCCGGGGAATCTGGCTGTGTGGTCTGAGATCATCCGTACGGTAAACGATTCCAAGCTCGGCCGCGAGTGGTCCAAGAAAGCCGGGCATTTGAACACTCCAGATCAGTTGATTGAGGCCCTGTTTGGCCTTTCTCGCGCTTACACGCCCAAGGGACCTCTGCAAGCCTATTTGGCGCTCAGCGAGATCGACTGCGCGCGGGCTGGCGGAAAGCCTTTGAGTCCCCAGACGACCCTCCTGCTGGCCGAGAAGTTCGCGCGCTACAACAGCCAATACTTGACCTTTGCCGAGTTTCATACCCTTGACGACGCGTCCGTAACCGAATTTGTCAACACGGCAGAGGCCATCGACCACATCCCGGATGCCACCGTGCGAGCCGAGACGATCGGGATCTTTCAAGCCCAGAGCGGCCTCTGGCAAATCCTGGCACGCCAGAAGCAGATCCCCGCGGCGGATCAGAATAGTTCCTGGCAACGGGTTTTCCGCCCCTTTGCCGCCACCCATACCTCCCCGGGGCTTTACGATGCAACTCGAACCTCCCTCACCGAACTCCTGCGCGCGGCGACGGGAAAACCTCATGTGTCTCAAGACGAGCTCATTGAGCTGGTGGCAGGGCCCCATCCGACCAGCCCGAATCGCGCCCAAATAAGGGAAGATATCGCGAATCGCATCCGTTCGGTCCTGGAAGCGCAGCGCTTGGTTTCGCTCGACACGTTGCTCGCACTGGGGGATGGCTTCCCCTTGGTGGCCCAGGGAAAAGTCAAAGCGGAGACCCTCGTCCCGCTCGCCGAAGAGCTTCGCGAGTTTGAAATGCCCAAGCCGATCTTTTC
>Ga0074044_10005427_pt1 | contig 10409 bp, 7 predicted proteins | sample BogForMeECP23OM1_FD_94443 | JGI IMG/M metagenome (GOLD analysis project Ga0074044, IMG submission 94443) | Bog forest soil microbial communities from Calvert Island, British Columbia, Canada - Bog Forest MetaG ECP23OM1 | ecosystem: Environmental > Terrestrial > Soil > Wetlands ...
TCATCCACGAAGTAGAGGCCCTGACCCGCCACATCTACGAGTCCGAATAAGGCGCCAGCTCCGGGTGGGTTGCCCATGTCGTCCAATAGCACCTTTCTGACCTGGTGCCCGTGTTGGCCCTCCACCTTGGTCTCTACCAGGTAGCCATCGCTGCCGTTTACGGTCAAGATGTCTCCGTTGGTTGCAATCTCGAGGCCGAGTGGACCGTTGAAAGCACCGCCTTGGGAGACCGTCCTGCCTGTTCCATCTGAAGTGTTGCGTTGCAGCGGATCATCGATGGCGATGATGCGGTTATTGAGTGTGTCGGCCACATAAAGTACAGGGTCGCCACCGCGCCTATCGTGGTTGTGGCTGTGGCTCAGCGCAAGTCCGGTCGGTCCGATTACCAGCGCCGTGGGATCGGTCCGTTCCGCGAAACCGGAACCGACGATCGTCATTTGCTGCAGATTGGGCATTGCCCCGTGGGGAATATCCAAGTCCAGGCGCAGAACTGTGCCTTCATGCACAACCTTGCCTCCTCCAGCGACGGTACCGTTTAAAACATTCGTCACAAAGAGGCTGGCGTTGCGGCCACCGTCGAATGCGGCCATATCCCAGGGACCGTTGATCAGCGAACCATAGAATGTCTCGACCACCTGGCCGCTGCTGTTCAATACCAACAAACATCCGGCTTGCACGGTGTCCGACATTCCGTCGGTGGTTGGTACGCTGCCAACAATGACCCATCCCGTGCGCAGCGCGACCAGCGCGGTGCTCAGGCCAACTCCGCCGGGGCAAGGGCCGGGCAAGCTGGTGGCGTCGATCTGGGCAAACAGGGTGGCCGACCCGCTCGGAGAGATCTGCACGATGGTCGTCCCAGTGCCTTGCAGGTTATTACTATTGTTGAAGTTGCTGACCAGAATGTTCCCCCTCGTCAGCGACCCGGTGGTCGTGGGCACGCGGGCGACGCCGTAAGGGTTGAGATCGCCGTTACTGGGAATGGTTGACGCGACGGTGGTGATGGTCCCAGCTTGCGCACTGGCCAGTGCCAGCATAGTCATGGAAATCACCGCTAATACACGCGCTCTGAGCCGGTTCGCGCAGAGCATACTAAGCGCTTTCATTTTGTTCTCCCTCCTGGATTAGCAAAGCATTCCTGAGCCAGAGATTTGAATTCGGCAAACCTCGCAGCTTACAGGGAGAAATGTTATGAAGTTCGGTCAAGGCGACTGTCAACGATTTGTCAAAACTTTGTCATTTCGCGAGTGCAAATGCCGGATTCCATGATCGAAGATTTCAGGCAGATTTTGCCCGGCTGCAATCTACCCCAGGCAGCCCTTGCCGTGGCGGCGATCGAGCGCGGAGAACGAACCTGCCAGAGATTGCATCCAGTTCCACATAGAATCAGCAGCCTGCGCCTTGATGACAGAATGCCTACAGCTCTGGCAAGCGACTTGCACTCAGGCAAGTGTCTCTACGCATTTAGAGGAGCTGACCAATGTCTATATCCGCGATCTCTTCCAGCAACGCACTGCTGCAAGCCAACAGTCTGCAAAGCACAAACCAGCAGCAACGAACCGATTTTCAGCAACTCACGCAGGCTCTTCAGTCCGGCAACTTGAGCAGTGCCCAGCAAGCGTTGAGCGCTCTGACCAGCAGCGCCGCGACTTCCAGCCTGCTGAGCGCACAGCTGACGCAAGACCTCGGCAAACTGGGGTCGGCTTTGCAATCCGGCAATCTGAGCAGCGCGCGGCAGGCCTACTCATCGGTGCAACAGAACTTACAGAGTTCGAATCCCACGGGCGCGCACCATCACCACGCTCATCACGGCGGAGGATCGCAACTCCTCACCTCTGGCTTTCCGGACAGCAGCGGCAGCTCCAGCAGCAGCGCCGCCAGCCAGAGCAGCGTCTTTCAGCCGATTAACTTGACAGTCTGAGTTTTCGGCATTGGTTCATAAACTGTTGAATATGCGGGAACCGCTGCTCTTTGGATAAGGAGTCTGTCAGTTTAGCTAAAGCCTCCCGATCCGCTGCCGATTGAGTGTTGGGGAGCCGCAGGCCGGACCGACGACGCCAGGCTCCCATCAACCAGCAAGTTCTAACAAATCAGTGCTTAAGGAGAATCTAATGTCCACAGTCAGCCTTACCAATCTTTCTTTGTCGACAACGTCCCCTAGCCCGGTAACCAACCTGCAAACCTACTTTAAAGAACGCTACCCCGAAATACAGCAGTTGGGCAAGGATCTGCAGTCTGGCAATTTAGCTGCTGCCCAGCAGGATTACAACAAGCTGGAGGCCTTGGGTAACAACGTGCTCCATAAGGATAATCCGTTTCTTCGTTCGGATCGGGGATCGGATTTCAACGCCATTGGAAGCGCGCTTCAGAGTGGAGATATAGGTGGGGCGCAGCAGGCTTATGCTGCCCTGGAAAGTACTTTCCTGCACAAGCCTGCTTCCACCGCAAGCCCGGCCGCAGCCACTGCACCGGCTGCGAGCGGCACACCAGGAAGCGGAGTCAACGTAATCGGTTAAGGTTTTCTTCGGAACCTACGGCTGCAGGCGGGCTTTCAAGAATCCCCGCCTGCATTTCAGTCTCGTGGGCTGGTTTAGAATCTCTCCTCTATGGAGAAGCTCCAGATTTGGGCACAACCTTGGTGGGTGAACCTGCTCGTCCTGATCCCCCTAATTACCTACTTCGCATTTCGTCGCAAGCGGCGGCTGCTGACTTGGCGGCAGCTCATTGCCCTTGCAATTTTTGCCGGAGCCTTCGGTTTCGCGGAAAGTGCTGTCGTCGTCTACCTGCGTGCGGCCGTGGGCCTTCTGCCCGGTTATAGAGGAACGCTGTCCGATCTTCAGCATTCGCCCGAAGGCTATCACCAGGAACAGTCGCTATCCCAGTTCCCCCAGAGCCTGCTCACCATCGAGCTATATCGTGAGGCCGCCACCATGATCATGCTGGTCAGTGTGGCACTGCTGGCGGCTTCCACAATAAGCGCGCGATGGGCAGCCTTCCTCTGGATTTTTGCCCTGTGGGATATTGCCTACTACGCGGGCCTCTGGGCCACGGTGCGCTGGCCCGCTTCCCTGGCCGATCTCGACGTGCTTTTTCTGATCCCAGTGCCCTGGGTAGCCCAGGTATGGTTCCCGCTGCTGGTGAGCGCATTGACGGTTCTGGCGATTGCTTTGTCTAGCGGCGGGCAAGCTGCGTAACCTGATTTTGGTTACTGATAACGCTACACTACGGTCATCTTGTAGAGACCGCAATCCTGCTTCACCCTATTCAAAGGGAATCTTCTGTTGATCGAGCTGAATCGAGCCGCCCGACCGAATGACTGAAACCAAGACTTCTGCGCCCGGAGTGGACTGGACCAGGCTCCTGACCGATCCGGACATCATCAGCCATCTCGCAGAACTTCTGCAGGCCTATCGGGATGCCGAACCCGCGCGGCGCGATCAAGTGTTGCGCGACACCATGCGGAAGATCAAGAGCGAGACTGCCAAGGCGCAGCTATCTCCTAAGGTCTCTCCCGAGCCAGTGATTGCGACCGCGCCAGCAGTAACCCCACCTTTTGAACCCGACATTTTCACTCCTTGCTGGGGTCAGGATCGGCGGCGCTATCCGCGGATGAAGTGTTTTGTCGCGGTCGAGTTGCGGGTAGAGGACTCGCCCACGCCGGTCTGGGGCAACCTGTCGAACACCAGCCTGGGCGGTGGGTTCGTGGAAACCGTGACGCCACTCAAGACCGGAGTAAAGCTCGAGATCGGACTCTGGGTCGCTAACGGGAAGATCTGGGTTAAAGGCTTGATCCTCAACGGAATTGTTACTCGAAGCAATCCCAGCTTTGGGGTGCGCCTGAAGTTCGACAATATGGAAGCTTGCGAACGCGAATCCCTGCGGCAGTTCTTGAAGTTCGTCGAAAGCACCACCAAGAGCTACCAAAGCCAACAAGGCTATCTGGCGCAAATGAAGCGCTAGAACTCCGATGCTACCTTCTGCGCTCAACCGATTGCGCAACTAATGGTGCCCGGATATCGGTCTATCAGAATGCGTGCAGGGGATGGCTGTGCATGATCTTCACAACTTCCTCCCATCCGTACGCGTTGTCGTTGATCATCCTTGGGGGCTCAGCAAATACGTACTTGCGATTGCGCCCAAGTTCTCCCGGACCGACGGGGGCTGCGCTGACGACGAACTTGCCTTGCTGAAGGGAATCCCACTGCGCGTGGCTGAACACCATGATGTAAATATCCTGATACGGCTTAGTGGGAGTCGAGTGGGGGTTCACTAGTGTGATCTCAGGACCACGCTCCACCACTTCATCGCCGTGGGGACCGTTGTTGTCGTGGCCGTCCCAGGAGCCCTCGACCGCCGAGTATCCCTTCCACGTTGTGGGCAGCGAAAAGGTGAATCCATATTTCGTATTTCTGTATTTGATGGACTTCGTCGCTCGGGTCGTAGGTGTTGAGGTTGTCCGCTGGTCACCCTGAGGCGATGTCTCTGGGGACGAGGTATTGGCCTTCTGTTGCGCCCACAGCGCAAAGGGTAAGACAGCGAACACTGCCAAGTTGGCAATCCTCATACGTACCCCGTGATATCTGTGGTCAAGTACATCACCGCCCCTTTTTTTTGGTCAAATCTGCGTTGGGATGTAGGAGCTACGTGCCGAATCTCAGTACTCCGGCACAGCGCACTTCGTCCCTCTAATCTAAGCATGCCAAAAAGACTTTACCTTCTATATGAATCTTTGTCCCGCCCCAGTCATCCTAAATATTAAGGACGGCTATGAGATGATGAGCTTTGCGAGGAAAACACTTGCCCTTTTCATGTCTGGTCGTCCGCACGCGCCTTCGAAAGCTTGATAAACTGCCTGATGTAGGGATTTTGTCTATTCCTATTTGCGGAGAAGCGGAGTGACCCCCCGGCATTGTAAGACTCTAGTAACTGCCACCGAAGGGAGAGGTTTTTATGGTGACGAGCGAGCAAACATTGCTAACCAGCAAGCAACTGGACACACTGAGCGTCAACACCATCCGCACTTTAGCAATCGATGCGGTGCAACAGGCAAACTCCGGCCACCCCGGCGCACCCATGGGGCTGGCACCCGTGGCCTATTGCTTGTGGCAGCAGTTCCTGCGCTTCGATCCGGCAAATCCCACCTGGCCCAACCGCGATCGCTTCGTGCTCTCGAACGGCCACGCCTCCATGTTGTTGTACGCGACGCTGTATTTGTGCGAGGTTCGCGGAGTAAATCCAGAATATGAATCGACTGGTGAATTCGCCGTCACTCTCGATGACATCAAGAAGTTCCGCCAGATTGACAGCAAGACTCCCGGACATCCCGAATATCGTTTGACCGCCGGCGTAGAAACCACGACCGGACCGTTGGGTCAGGGTATCGGAAACAGCGTGGGCATGGCGATTGCCGCCAACTGGCTCGCCGCGAATTTCAACCGCCCCGGCTTCGAGATATTTAATTACAACGTGTACGCCTTCTGCGGCGACGGCGACCTTATGGAGGGCATAGGCAGCGAAGCTGCATCGCTGGCCGGCCATTTGAAGCTTCCCAACCTGTGCTGGATTTACGACAATAACCGCATCACCCTGGATGGTCCCGCCGACGTGTCATTCACCGAAGATGTCGGGAAGCGTTTCCAGAGTTATGGCTGGAACGTAGTCCACGTCACTGACGCGAACGATCTCGATGCGTTGTCGAAGGCCTATAACAACTTCCTGCAGACTACCGATCGGCCCACACTGATCGTTGTCAACAGCCACATCGGATATGGATCGCCGCATAAACAAGACACTAGCGAAGCGCATGGTGAGCCGTTAGGCGAGGCAGAAGTGCGGCTCGTAAAGAAGAATTACGGCTGGCCAGAGGATGCGAAATTCCTCGTGCCCGATGGTGTGCTGGAGAATTTTCGCCAAGGCATTGGCAAGCGCGGACATGATCTGCAGCAGAAGTGGCAAGCATCGTTCGCCGAATACACAAAGAAATTCCCCGAACTCGCGGATCAAGTCAATCGCATGCAGCGCCGCGACCTTCCCACTGAATGGGATAAGAACCTGCCTACCTTCCCTGCCGACGCCAAGGGCATGGCTACACGCGACAGCTCCGGCAAAGTCCTTAACGTGCTCGCGCAAAATATTCCCTGGCTGGTCGGAGGTTCGGCGGACCTGGCGACTTCGGACCGGACGCGGCTCAAGTTTGAGGGCGCTGGCGACTTTCAACCCGGCACTTATGGCGGACGCAATTTGCACTTCGGCGTTCGTGAACATGCGATGGCTGGCGCACTGAACGGTATGGCGGTATCCAAAATCCGGCCTTTTGGCGGAACGTTTTTCAATTTCAACGATTACATGAAGCCCTCTGTGCGTCTCGCCGCGCTCATGGAAATTCCGTCGATCTTCATTTATACCCACGATTCCATCTGCCTGGGCGAGGACGGCCCCACCCACCAACCGATCGAGCAATTGGCCACGCTTCGCGCCGTCCCCGGCCTGCTGCTGTTGAGACCGGCAGACGCCAACGAAGTCACGGAAGCATGGAAAGTGATCATGCAAAAAAAGCATGAGCCCGCCGTTCTGGTACTGACCCGGCAAGCTCTCCCGACCTTCGATCGCTCGAAGTATGCATCGGCCGCAGGCGTAGCAAAAGGAGCATACATTCTGGCCGACGCACCCGACGGAAAGCCGGAAGTCATTTTCATCGCGACGGGAAGCGAAGTTTCTCTGTGCGTAACTGCATACGAGCAGCTCAAATCAGAAGGAATCAAGGCGCGCGTAGTCAGCATGCCGTCGTGGGGCATTTTCGAAGCGCAGAGTGACGAGTACAAAAACCAGGTTTTGCCGCCGGCGGTGAAAGCACGAGTATCGGTAGAGGCTGCGTCCACTTTCGGCTGGTCGCAGTACGTCGGACCAACCGGCAAGATGATCGGCATGCATCGCTTCGGAGCCTCCGCCCCGATGAAGGATTTGCTAAAGAAGTTCGGGTTTACACCTGACAAAGTAGTGGAAGCAGCGCGAGCCGCAATCGCGCAATCGAAATAATAAGTAATGGAGGACGGGCGTCCCACCCGTCCCGCACTCTGTATTCGAGAGGAGAAGCACCATGGCAACCGGAATTCTCGAGACCGCAAAAGCCACCAACCCACTAAAGGATCTGCTGAAATACGGCCAATCGGTTTGGCTGGATTATATCCGCCGCAACCTGCTTACCAGCGGCGAACTCAAGCGCCTGATTGAAGAAGATGGCCTGCGGGGCATGACCTCAAATCCTGCCATTTTCGAAAAGGCCATCGCCGGCAGCACCGATTACTCCGACATCCTGCAGTCTCTGCAATCGAAGACCGACCTGGATGCCAAAGCTCGCTATGAGATTCTCGCCACCCGCGACATTCAGGACGCCGCTGATTTTCTGCGCCCGGTCTACGATAGCTCGAAACGTCGCGACGGATACATCAGCCTCGAGGTTTCTCCCTATCTTGCTCGCGATACCGAAGGCACTCTGGCAGAAGCGCGACGATTATGGAAAACCGTGGGCCGCGAGAATGTGATGATCAAAGTTCCCGGCACCGCCCAGGGTATTCCCGCCTTCCAGCAATTGATCAGCGAAGGTATCAACATCAATGTGACGTTGCTGTTCTCGCAGGAAGTTTATAAGCGTGTAGCCGAAGCTTATATCGCTGGCCTTGAACAACTGGCCGCGCGTGGAGGTGACATCAGCAAGATCGCCAGCGTAGCCAGCTTTTTTATCAGCCGCATTGACAACTCCGTCGACGCCATCGTCGGCGAGCGCCTCAAGACCTCCAAAGATCCACGCGAGCAGGAGCAATTGAAGAGTCTTCTTGGCAAAGTCGCAATTGCGAATGGCAAACAAACCTACGTAAGTTATCTGAAAATTTTCAGCGGCGACCGCTGGCAGGCACTAGCTTCGAAAGGCGCGCAGACCCAGCGCGTGCTCTGGGCCAGCACCAGCACCAAGAATCCCAAATACCGCGACGTTCTGTACGTGGAGGAACTGATCGGGCCCGACACGGTCAACACGATTCCGCCCGCAACGCTGGATGCCTTCCGCGATCACGGCCGCCCGCGTGCGAGCTTGACCGAAGACGTTGAAGGTGCCAATCGAACCATGGAAACCGTCGCCAAGCTTGGAATTTCGATGAAAGAAGTCACCGACAAGCTCACCGACGACGGCGTCCGTCTCTTCGCCGAAGCCTTCGACAAACTGCTCGAAGCGGTGGAGAAAAGCTCGAACGCGCAGACCGAAGCAAAAGTCAGCAAACAAGCCTACAAGCTGCCCGAGTCTCTGGCGAATGCAGTAAAGACCAACATCGATGACTGGCGAGCCGCTGGGAAAGTGCGCCGCTTGTGGCAACGCGATGCCTCCCTTTGGACGGGCACAGACGAAGCCAATTGGCTGGGCTGGCTGGGAATCACGGAAACGCAGATTGCCAACGCCGACAACCTGCGCCGCCTGGCCGAGGAAGTTAAGCGGGAAGGCTTCACCGACATTCTTCTGCTCGGCATGGGCGGTTCCAGTCTTTGCCCAGAAGTGCTCGATAAAACCTTCGGCCGCATCGCCGGCTTCCCGCAGCTGCACGTGCTCGACTCCACCGATCCCGCGCAGATCAAGGCGTTCGAGGGCCAGGTCAATCTGGCCAAGACCCTCTTCGTAGTCTCGAGCAAGTCGGGCACAACCCTCGAACCCAACATTTACAAACAATATTTCTTCGAACGCGTGAAGCAAATAGTGGGCGCGGAAAAGGTGGGCAGCCATTTCATCGCGATTACCGATCCCGGCTCCAAAATGCAGCAGGTGGCCGAGACCGACCGCTTCCGTCACATCTTTTACGGCGATCCCAGCATCGGCGGCCGCTACTCGGCGCTCTCGAATTTCGGCATCGTGCCCGCAGCCTTGATGGGTCTCGATACCACAAAGTTTCTCGATCGCACCGAAGAAATGGTCGGAGCCTGCGTTCCGTCAGTTCCAGTCCACGAGAACCCTGGAGTCATCCTCGGAATTATCTTAGGCACCGCCGCCAGGAACGGACGCGACAAGGTAACAATTATTGCTTCCCCCGCCATCTCTGATCTTGGCGCTTGGCTCGAACAACTGCTGGCCGAGTCCACGGGAAAGCAGGGCCACGGCATTATTCCGGTTGATCGAGAAGAATTGGCATCGCCCGATGTCTACGGCAACGACCGGATTTTTGCCTACCTGCGGCTGGACGCAGCGCCCGATGCCGCTCAGGACGCCAAGGTCGCGGCATTGGAGCAAGCCGGGCAGTCGGTCGTCCGCATTTCGCTCGGCGACATCTACGACTTGGGTCAGGAGTTTTTCCGCTGGGAAATCGCAACGGCAGTCGCGGGATCCATCATCGGCATTAATGCGTTCAACCAACCCGATGTCGAAGCCAGCAAGATTGCCACTCGCAATTTGACGGCGGAATACGAAAAGACCGGTTCCCTTCCCGCCGAAAAACCCATCTTCGAGAAGGACGGCATTAAGCTGTTCACTGATTCCAAGAATGCAGACGCTTTAACGAAAGCCGCAGGCAGCGACAAGTCGCTCACAGGCTATCTGCGCGCGCATCTAAGTCGTCTGGGCGCAAGCGATTATTTCGCTCTGCTTGCCTTCATTCAGATGAACTCGGAGAACGAGGCGCGCTTGCAGGAAATTCGGCACACGCTGCGCAACAAAAAACGTGTCGCTACCTGCCTGGGATTTGGTCCCCGCTTCCTGCATTCCACCGGCCAGGCGTACAAGGGCGGTCCGAATTCGGGCGTGTTCCTGCAGGTCACCTGCGATGATGCAGTTGACCTTCCCGTGCCCGGACAGAAGTACACATTCGGAATAGTCAAAGCCGCGCAAGCGCGCGGAGATTTCCAAGTGCTGGTCGAACGCGGACGTCGCGCCCTGCGGGTACACCTGAGCAAAGACCTTAAAACGGGTGTAGCCACACTGGCGGCAGCTGTGCGTGAAGCACTGGGCTGAAACATTTAGTTAGCGCCGGCATCTTGCCGGCTGTCGCGAGGGCATCTTGCCCGCGCTGCCGGCAAGAGCCACAATCGCAGTCGCCAGAAACTATAAAAACGATTTAATATGGGCGAGGAGCGCGTATGAAGCTGGGAATGGTCGGTCTCGGAAGAATGGGCGCAAACATGACCCGCCGGCTGATGCGCGGCGGGCATGAGGTAGTAGTCACCGATCTGAGCGCCGAAAATGTGAAGCGTATCGCCGGCGAAGGCGCAATCGCCTCGGCTTCGATCGATGACTTCATCAGCAAACTGGCGAAGCCGCGTGTGGCCTGGCTAATGGTCCCGGCGGGCGGACCCACCGAACAGACCGTTCAAACGCTGGCGCAGAAGTTTCAGGCCGGTGACATCCTCATCGACGGCGGAAACTCTTATTTCAAAGACGA
>Ga0074044_10005428_pt1 | contig 10408 bp, 6 predicted proteins | sample BogForMeECP23OM1_FD_94443 | JGI IMG/M metagenome (GOLD analysis project Ga0074044, IMG submission 94443) | Bog forest soil microbial communities from Calvert Island, British Columbia, Canada - Bog Forest MetaG ECP23OM1 | ecosystem: Environmental > Terrestrial > Soil > Wetlands ...
GCGTTCGTGACCACCACGTCATAGCTCCCTGCGTCTGTCGTGACCACGCTGGCCACGGTTAAATTGGTCCCGTTGACGCCTGAGATGCGGCCGCCATCCGCGAGGTTCGTCTGGTTGTAGCGCCACTGGTAGCCGGGAGGAGGAAATCCCCCCGCGCTCACAGTGAACGAAGCGTTGGCGCCCACGAGCAGATTCAGGCTCTGCGGCTGCATCGTGATGCGCGCCTGGTCGGGGACAATGAGGCTGACCGCCGCGCTCGCCGAGGTCTGGCCGGCGTTCGTGCCGGAATTGTAGGTCACCCTGGCGAAATAATAGCCGGTGTTGTTGGTCTGCACGTTGACCAGCGTGCAGATGGCGGTGGTGGCGCCTGGAACGATGTTGAAGGGGTTCTGGCCAGTCGGGGACATCAGCCAGGCGAAGCCCGTGATGGTTTCTCCGGCGGTGGCGGTCGCCTGCGCCGTGAAAACCGCGTTGCTGCCCACAAACACCACTTGGTCGGTCGGCTGCACGGTAACGGTTACGTAGGCCAGCGCCGGCTCCGCGCCGAGCCAGAGCGTCAAGCCGATCGCTGCGAGGATGGAATAGTAAGAAGCGTTGTGTCTCATGATGATTTCTCTGGCTGGGTACATTGCCGACAATCGCGCGCATTTGACCACGCCTCGCCTCGGCTGTCAACGCCAAATGGAGGCTGAACGAAATTTCGTAATCGGCTCCCCAAGCCCGAATTCCCTGCCTCCTCAGAGAATAAGAGTCGCTCAGCCCTTCCAGGGCCTTTTCGGATTTCGGGTTTCAGCTTTCGGGTTTCGGCCTTCGGTTTTGGCGATTTGGCCAGCCCGCCCCCGTCAACCGGACCCTACAGCGGCCCTGCCGACAAGCTCATGCCCAGCCTAAGGGCCACGGCCCGCCGGGGCCGAACAAATGACTCAAGGCCGGCTCCAGCAGACCGCAGCGTGTTTCCAGGTCTAACACCGTAAATCGGCGCCGCAGATAAGAGGCCTGCCCAACGCTCTCCCGCAGCCGCTCTCGCGAGATGCCGATTTCCTCGGCTTCCACCGGCGCGCCCGCCGCACGCAACATCGCGATTAGTTCCGGCAGTGGAATGAGTTGCTCCTGCAAGCGTCTTTTGAGGCTCGGCCAGACGCGCCGCAGCGTTTCCAACTGCCGGCGCAGGCACCTGCCGCAACCCACTTGGCACGGCTTTCCTGAAGTGCAACCGCGGCCAGGGCCGGCTCGTCAAACAACCCGCGCACGCTCGCCTCACACGCCGCCTCGTCCGGCCATTGGGCGCAACACCATTCCACGTCAAGCTTGTCCAATCTCTGGGCTAACAAGAACTCGTAAAGACCTGCTACCACCAGCATGCCAATGCCGACTTTGAAACCATGTAGCGGGATGTGGCCCTGGTGAGCGTGGTGCTGCATGTCCCAGAGGTGGCTGAACTGGTGCTCGGCGCCGGAAGCCGGCTGGCTGGACTTCGCCCATTGCATCGCCAGGCCGCTGAAGATCAACCCTTCTGTCAGATGCCCGACGGCCTCCACGTCCCGGTTCCGCACGCCTGTCGGGTTGGCCAATGCCTGGCGCACCCCGCCTTGGGCGAGGTTCCAGGCCTTCCGATCAATCGCCTCGACCCCGAGCGCATCCGCCAGCAGCCAGTCCGCGCCGGCGGTCGTCTTGGCCAGCAGGTCCGCATAGCCGGCAGCATTCATCCCGGCTGGCGCAGCGCAAATGACGTCCAGGTCGGCCACTACGGCAACCGGTGCCGGACAGGGCAAGGTCTGCTTGGCGCCCTGGCAGGCAACGGATGCTCCGAAGGCGGTGTAGCCGTCCATCGAAGCCGCTGTCGCCACCGCCAGGTACGGGCGCCCGGCCCGATGCGCCGCAAGCTTCGTCAGGTCATTGATGGTGCCCGATCCGACCGCCACCGGGATGGCCTCATGTCCCTGTAACACGGCTTCCAGCACGACCACATGCTTGTGCTCGGCATAAAGCTGGGTGTCGGTGAAGACAAACGGTTCGCGGCAGGCGTGCCCGGCACGGCGGAACGCTTCCCGGAGGGCCTGCCCGGCGGCGGCAAAGGTGTTCGTGTCGGCGACCAGCAGGGCCGGCTTGTCGCCGAACTGCTGCCGAAATACCTGTGGCGTGCGGCCCAGCACCCCTTGGCCCAGTTCAATCCAGCGGGTTTCCCGCGCAGCGCTTACGGCCTCGGCTAGGGAAAGTTTCCGCGGCGTGTGTCTCGTGCCCATGTCCGCCACAGCATTACGCTTGGCCGGGCGAGTTGTCAGCGGTTTTCGCCGGCTCGTGGTTTACTCCACCTTGCCGGTGGCAGCCCATTCACAGCCGCGCTGGATGAGCTTCTGCACCGTAGGGTTCTGGAGAGCCTTTGCGTCATGGCCGAGGGTCTCGTGGAACACCCGTCCCTTCCCGTACTCAACCGTGAAGACCAGCGGCTCGGTCTTCTTGCTCCAGTCGGAATCCGCTTCCACCAGCACGGTAATCGGCGCGTCGCCTTGGAGCTTGGCGTAGAGTTCATCGTCCGCCTCGAAGTCGGCCAGGCCCTGGGTGATCGGATGGTTCTTGTTCGCAATCCGTGCCTGGAAGACCGAGCGTGGCCCGTGGCCCGACTTGCCCATCACCCAGCAACGGCCGCAGAGCTTGGGAAATTCCACCCACTCTTTGAACGATGCGCTCGAGAGGTGCGATATGGCGAAGCCCTTTCCATCCTTCACAAAGCTGGCGAGATTCTCTTTGGCGCCATCGGACAGCGTAGGCGTCTTGGCATTATACATGGCGAGAAACACGAGGTCATAGCGACCCAGCGTCGCGGCGGAATCGAGCACGCCGGCGTCCTCGCAGACCCGCACGTCGAACCTGCCGCTGGCGAGCAGCGTCTCTCTGAGGGCCTGGGAGACCTCGCGCCAGTTGTGGGCAGGCTGCACATCGTCACCGGTGACCAGGAGGACCTTGATTTTGGCAGGCGTCTCGGCGGCAAAGCCGGGCTGGGTGCAGGTTAGCCCGGTCACAAGGACCAGGCCGGCAATCGCTATTCGGAGTATCGAGCTTGTTCTCATAGGTTGTATTGGAATCGGCAGTTGAATTCAGCCACAGCTTGCCTGGATTTCCTGTATGGGAAAGGAAAAACCTCCGTTCACACGCTGTGGAGGGGTCTCTCATTAACACCGTGGCCGCCCGGCCGCCCTCCGTCCGTCCGAAAGCGCTTGCTGTCCGCGTGACCCGTGCATTAAGATTGAAGCCCTGTCATGCCGCAGCTCATCTCTTATGCCAAAGGGGTACACACGATGAAACCGCAAGCGCACCTCCTCTGCCGTCGGGACCGTATTAGTCGGTTGTTGACCTGGGCCGGCGTGTCCGTGGCGGCACTAGTTGGACTGCCTCTGGCGACGAGCGCCGCCCCGCCTGCTGCCGTTCCCACCACCCGATTCCTCAACAGCATCGGCGTGGATACCACCTTCCCCGATCGCGGTCAGCCGCTGGATAAGACCATCGCGATGGTCAAGCACGGCGGCTTTCGTTGGATCAGGGGCGGCATCGAGGGCTTGAGCGACAACGGCCCCACCACCATCCAGACCTACCTCGAACTGCACCAGAAAACCGGCGTCCGCTTCAACTGGGGACTCGTCAGCGGCGGCAGCAACCTCAAGAAACTCATCGAATCCGCCAGGGTGCTCGCCGAGGCGGATGCCCTCATCGCTTTCGAAGGCAATAACGAACCGAATAACTGGGGCGTCACTTACCAGGGCGAAAAGGGCGGCGGCCAGGCGCCGTCATGGATGGCGGTCGCTAAATTGCAGCGGGACCTGTATCAAGCCGTCAGGAGCGATCCGATCCTCAAGAAATATCCCGTCTGGTCCATCTCCGAGAACGGTGCCGAGAGAGACAACGTCGGCCTGGAGTTCCTCACCATCCCCAACGGCGCTAACACTTTAATGCCCGACGGCACCAGGTACGCCGATTTTGCCAATGTCCACAACTACATCTATCACCCCGCATCCCCCGGTCTCATGGACAACAAGACCTGGAATGCCGCAGATCCCACCCCCGCCTGCCAGGTGGACGGCCTTTATGGTAACTACGGCCTCACCTGGGCCCGCAAGTTCCCCGGTTACACCGTGGCCGAACTTCAAACCTTGCCCCGGGTGACCACGGAAACCGGCTGTTCCATCGCGGGGCAGGTCACGGAGGAAATCCATGCCTTGAATCTCCTGAGTATGTACCTCGATCAGTTCAAACGCGGCTGGAGCTACACCTCGGTCTATCTCCTTCGCGACCGCACCGATGAAGGCGGCAACCAGAGCTTCGGCTTCTTCAAGCCCGACTACACGCCCCGAAAAGCCGGTGTTTATCTGCACAATCTCACGACGATCCTGGGCGACAACGGCACCCAGGCCAAGCCCGCCCATCTCGATTACTCGATCGCCGAAGAACCCGCTACCGTTCACGACCTGCTCCTGGAGAACAGCGATGGCACCTTCCAACTGCTGGTTTGGGGGGAGCGGCTCAAAGGCACCGACCACGTGACTGTCCGTCTCGGCGGCACCCACGCCTCGGTCAAGGTTTACGATCCGACCGTCGGCACGGACCCAGTCCAGACTCTCAGCAGCATCGCTTCGCTCGACTTAACGTTGAGCGATCACCCCCTGATCATTGCCATTCCCCGAAAGTAACATCATGAACCACCACAAATCCAATCTGATCAACCGCAGGCAATTCCTCTCCGCTACTAGTGCGGGCGTGGCCGCGCTCCACCTTCTCCCCGGCAGTGCGGCGCAAGGGGCAGAGCGCCTGGCCGCCAACGACAGGCTCAACGTGGCCGGAATCGGCATCGGCGGTCAGGGGGGTAACGACATTGACGCCGTCGCCGGCGAGGGCCAGAACCTTGTCGCGCTTTGCGACGTGGACGACAAATACGCCGCCAAGAAATTCGCCCAGTATCCCAAGGCCAGGCAGTTCAAAGACTTTCGCGTCATGCTCGACAAGATGGACAAGGAGATAGACGCGGTGGTCATCGGCACCCCCGATCACTCGCACGCGGTCGTGGCCATGGAGGCCATGAAGCATCACAAGCATGTTTATTGTGAAAAACCGCTGGCTCACAGTGTCCACGAAGTTCGGGCGCTCATGGAGGCAGCCATCAGGTACAAGGTGGTCACCCAGCTTGGGAACCAGGGCCATTCCTTTGCTTCGATTCGCCGGCTCTGCGAGTGGGTTTGGGCTGGCGCCATCGGCCAGGTGCATACGGTTCACGCAGGCTGCGACGCCTTCAAGGAACTGTATTGCCAGATCCGCAACCTGGACAAGCTCGGCCAGCAGTATGAGGTGCCCAAAGGGCTCGACTATGATCTGTGGGTCGGTCCGGTCCCGTTCCGTCCCTACGCGCCGTTCTGGATTCCAGGAAGTTGGCGCGGCTGGCTGCCGTTCGGCACGGGCGCCATTGGCGACTGGTTTTGTCACGTGATTGACCCGACGTTCTGGGCGCTGGACCTGGATGCGCCGTCAACGGTCCAAGCGGAGGTAAGCGATTACGACCCGGCGAACCAGGGCCTGACCTATCCTCCCGCTACGAAGATCACCTTCGAGTTTCCGGCTCGCAACCAACGCGGCCCGGTCAAACTTGTCTGGCACGACGGCAATAATCCGATTCCCAGGCCCCAGGATTTCGCGGCCGACGATCAGGTGCCTGGCATAGGGGCTATCCTCTTTGGCGACAAGGGGATGATTATGCACGGTTCTCACGGAGGCGGCGCTTGCCGGCTGCTGCCGGAGAACGTCATGGAACAATACTCCGGCAAGAACGCCCCGGCCGAAAAGCTCCCTCGGGTCAAGAACCATGCCTGGGACTGGATTGAAGCGATCCGCACTGGTCGTCAGGCGGGGTCCAACTTCGGGTACGGCGGTCCTCTTACGCAGGCCGCGCTGCTCGGCGCCGTTGCCATTCGCTTCCCCGGTCAAACACTCAAGTGGGACAATGCGAAGGCGCTATTCACCAACCACGAGAACGCCAACGCTTACGTTCACCCCGAGTACCGGCCGGGTTGGAGTCTCTGAAAATGCGACTGGCTCTGGGTTGAACGGTCTAAGCCCAACGCAGGAGCGGCAACAATGCCTGCCGGTGCTGCTCACCTCAGGTCTAACTGGCGGCCCGGGACGCCCGACCACGGTATCGCGTCGCCAAGAAGATGAAGGCTACTGCCACCACCGCCATCAGCGCGGCGTAGAAATAAAACTCCGCGGCGCCGTGCGCGTGGACGCAGGTGCTGTTCAGATTCGTGAACACCGCCACGAGAAAATGGCCGCCTGCGATCGTCATTAACCAGAAGCTCATGATGATGCTCTTCATCCGCTCGGGCGCCTGGCTGAAGGCAAACTCCAGCGCCGTCGCTGACAACATGACCTCGCCGGCCTCGAGCACGATGTAGGGGACAAGCTGCCAGGCGACACTGAGCCTTGCGCCGCGGTCCATGTGCCACTGGATGAAACCGCAGATGAAGAAAGACACCGCCCCGAGGACCATCCCTGCGGACATGCGGCGCAAAGGCGTTGGTCCGATGCCGCGCCTTTCGAGCCAGGGATAGACGCCCAGCGTCAGAACCGGCACCCAGATCATCACCAGCACGGCACCGGCCGATTGCATCGTCTCGCCGTCCAGGACGTAGAACGGCGTCATCTTCTTGCCCTGCAGGACCCAGGTGCTGTTGACCTGGTTGAAGAGTGCCCAGAACATCGGCACGGTCAGGAAGATCATCAAGATACCCGTGACAACTCGCGCGGTTTGGACCTCCTCGGGAGTGAATCGGGTGAGAGGGACGTCCCAAAAGCGTTGCCCGGGCTTTCGCTGGCCATAATGCCTCAGACCAAACCACAGCACTGTCCAGAAGCCCGCACTGCCGTGAGCGCGCTGCGGCGGCTGACGGACGTAGTGCTTGGTGCCGAGCCAGAAGATCAGCGTGGCCAAGCCCATGAAGATACCCGGCACGCCGAACGCCCAACTGTAGCCGGCTTTGTTGCGAATCATGGGGATCACGAAGAAGCCGAAGGCGGAACCAAGATTGATTGACCAGTAGAACCAGCCATAGACCTTCCGCAGTACATGGTCCTGGTTCGGCCCAAACTGGTCGCCGACGAAGGCCGAGACGCACGGTTTGATGCCACCCGCGCCGATCGCCAGGAGCGCCAGTCCCACGAACAGGCCCGCACGGCTTCCTTCAAACAGGGCCAGCATGGCGTTGCCGAGACAGTAGAACAACGAGATGCTGAGGATCGTCCAGTAGCGGCCCCAGTAACGGTCCGCCAGCCACCCGCCCAGTAACGGGAGGAAGTAAACCGCCGTGCCGAACAGGTGCAGGACTTGCGTCGCCCCATCGGCGCCCATTTGCATGCGGTCCTTCAGATACAGCTCCAGGATGCCGATCATACCGTAATAGCTGAAGCGCTCGCAGGCTTCGTTGCCAATAATGAACTTGATCTGCGGCGGGTAGCGCCCTCCGTTCGCGGGGCTGCGGACGGCGGTGGTGGACGGCTCGGTCATCTGCGTTGGAGTCATCTCGGCTGGTTCAACCGCGCCCGCACCAGTTCCGGCAGGTACTTCACCGGCACCGGGCCATGGGCCAGCACCGCTTCGTGATACCGGCCCAAATCGAATTGTGCCCCTGCCTCACGTTCAACGGCCTGGCGTAACCGGTAGTGCGCCATCCGCCCGACAAAATACGTGGAGAGCTGCACCGCGCTCTGCTTGGCCCGAATGATCTTCAGGCGCGCCTCCCCTTCGGACTGATACGCCTGTTCCATGAGGAACTTGAGCGCTTCGTCATCAGTCATCTCGGTGCAATGCATCTGGTGATCGAGGATGGTGTTGGCCACCGCCCGCAGGTAGAACTTCAACTGCGTTAGCCTCAACGCCAGGTCCCCCCGCCCGTACCCCTCGTCGAGCATGGTCTGTTCGGTATAGACCGCCCACCCCTCGATGAACACGCCCGATTGCAGCACACGCCGAATCACGGAGGGATTGCGGTTGGCGTACTCAAATTGAACATAGTGCCCCGGATAGGCCTCATGGATGGTCAGAATCTGCAGCATGCAGTGGTTGTACTCCTCGAAATAGCTCTTCACCTGCTCGGCGCTCCAGTCCTTGGGCGGCGGGCTGACGGCATAATAGCCCAGGGCCTTGGGGTCCAGCGGCGGCGGAGAATTCATGTAAGCGGTGGAATTGCCGCGCTCGAACTCCGGCATCTCCACCACCCGGCACGAATCCGGTTTGGGCAGACGCAGCAGGTCCCGCTCGGAAATAAACCGCTTGATTTGAGCCACCGCTTTGCGCACATCGCGCGTCAGGGTCTCGGGCCGGCCGTGGTCCTGCCCGATGCGGTCGAGCACCTTCTGAATCGTCTCACGCCGGCCCGCCGCGTCATCCGGCGGCAGCGCACGCCCTGGGTAATACCCGCTCCAGAGCTGGCGCGCGACCACGTACATGTCCCGCTGCACTCGCTCAAATTCCGCCTGCGCGTCGGCCAGGACCTGGTCGGCGGTCAGGTTGGCGTCCAGTTCCAGTTCGAGCTTGCGGTAGAACTTGTCGCGGCCCAGCCGCCATTCGCCTGTGGCGCGCGGGAGCAAGTCTTTTTCGAGGAAGGTCTGGTACTCCTTCAGGCAGGCCGCCACGCGCTCCGCCGAAGCCTTCAGCGCGGCGAGCTGCGGGGTCTTGCCCGCAAACTCAAAAAGGTCCTTCTCATAGAACGCGATCGAACCCCGGTTCTGGCGAATCGCCGTCTCCAGCAACGGACGCGCCGGATGACGCAAGTTGTCCCTCGCGGACGCCACGACCCGGGGGATTAGTTCCATGCGGGCCAGGCAATTGGCGATGTTCGTCTCTTTCGGCAGCGTGGATTGCGCCAGCAGCAGATAGACGCTGTCGCTGAGGTACTCGCCATAGACCCGCGGATCCTCCTCGTAAGGATGGAGGTTCTCCGCCAGCCAAATCGAACGCGTCAGGTCCTGGCGGAAGATTTCGTAATCAATCTGGCTGTTCCGCGAGAGTTGGGCGTACTCGATCCGCTGGGGCAGGGCCGCCAACGTTTCGCCCGCGCGCACACGCCGGGCTTCGATCGCCTCGTGCGAGAGGTTATCCAGCAGGGAATCGAACCGGTGGTCGCCCAGTCGCGTCGCCTCCAGTGGTTGATCGCGGAATTCGGTCTCTAGGTAATCCCGGAAAAAGGCGTTCAGCTTCTTGTCCATGTCCTGGGCAGGGGTGGAAATGATCCCGGCGCCAATGGCCAGGACGGTTGTGATCCGGCAAACAGGATGCGCTGTTTTCATGCAACGGCACTCAAGGTCCGTGCACTGTGCCCTTTCCTGCCGTCGAATCAAGCTTCATGGCGCCCGGTGCGGGCGATGAACGTTTCCAGGTCATCCGGGAAGTCTGCGCCTGGAGGGGCAGCCCACCGAGCCTCTCGCCCCTGGAACGGCCCGGAGAGGCTGAGCCGTATCTATGCAACGGAAAACCACAGATGAACACAGATAAACACAGATTCTGAGGACTGAACTCCGGTTTTGCCTCGCCTGGCTTTGCGTCCCTGTCCGATGACCGGATGCCCGCCCGGGAAAAGCGTGGTACTGAGCATTCCTTATCTGTGTTGATCTGTGTTTATCTGTGGTTGAACTGAATTATTGAGGCCGAGCCGCAGCAGGGGGCAGAGACTTTGGACTTCCCTCTTTCCCCATAAGCCTTCCGAATACAACTCCCCTCCCGCGCCTCCCTCGGGGCGGTCTGGGAGCACCCTGGACATACCCTGGACATGTCCTATACCCATAGAACCCCCCTCAAACCCCCGTTTTCGATCAGCCAAGCTTATCCAGACCACTTTCCCGCGGCATTTCCGCGGCGGAACGATTTACGCTTGGGGCAGACCTTCTCGCCGACGGGTGCACGGAGCCCACTGCTCTGTGGACCTTCCAGTCGCTGTGTCCAAAACACTTTCTGGCCAATGCAGAAGCCGGGGCACTCTTTGGGCCGTTCCGGGCGGGGGGGTCTTCTCTTGGCCCCCTATATTCCTCCGACCCTGCACCAGTCCGTCCTGCGGGCCGCACCCGAGCCTCGCCGTAGCACCTCTCATCGCCGATGAGAGGTACTACGGCGAGGCTCCCGTGGGGCTACCACGGTATGAGGGGGTGGTAGGGGACGCCACTCCACTCATTCCAACGAAAACAACGAAGCACCCGGGGAGGTGGGCCCCGGGTGCAAAGTGCCGGCGGGAGACGGAAGTCCAGTACTCGGACACCCCCCTAGCCCGCTTATTTCATAGGAGCTTTAAATTTTAGCGGCTAGGGAGGATTTTGGGAGCAAAAGTCGGCCACGGAGGGTTGTTTCTGCCGCGTGACCGCTGGGTCAGGCGGGAAAAAC
>Ga0074044_10005429_pt1 | contig 10408 bp, 6 predicted proteins | sample BogForMeECP23OM1_FD_94443 | JGI IMG/M metagenome (GOLD analysis project Ga0074044, IMG submission 94443) | Bog forest soil microbial communities from Calvert Island, British Columbia, Canada - Bog Forest MetaG ECP23OM1 | ecosystem: Environmental > Terrestrial > Soil > Wetlands ...
AAAGGATTTGCTACCAGCCACTCCGAAGCAGGGTGAGAGCGACGAGAGTGCGGCTTAAGTCCCGTGCTTGCAATGAAAGATGGTGAGCGCGGTAGGAATCGAACCTACAACCTACTGATTAAGCGTCAGGTAGGGCTCTGTCGTCCCTGCTCTAGCAACTCACAATGAACCAATAACTTACAAAAGTCTTGCGCGCACAGGAACCACTTCCAAATGCTTGAAACGTTGGCCTTATTAGCAATACACAGCCACAATTACAGCCACACCTGTCCACCCCCATCCTCTCGCGAGCCTTACTTGGTGTTGCGCGCGAGTTTGCCGCGATCTTCCGGTCGCTCCGGCAAACTCGATCGGTCCCATCCGCCCCCAAGGGCCTGAACCAGCAACACTGTGTTTGCCATCCGACGGCCTAGAATATTGACTGCAGTCACTTCATCGGAAAGCGCGGCACTTTGCGCGGTGATCACCTCGAGATAGCTTGTGACTCCACCCTTGTAGCGGGTGACCGATAGATCGAGTGAGCGCCGCGCTGCCGAAACTGCTTCATCCTGAACCTTAGCTTCGTTTTCGAGGATTCTCACCGCCGCCAGATTGTCTTCCACCTGCTGAAATCCGGTGAGCACATTCTCTCGATAGGCAGCAACTTGATAGTCATAGGCGGCACGCGCCTGGTCGTTGAGGGAACGCCGTCTTCCCCCGTCGAACACCGTCTCTAGCGCAGACAGTCCCACCGACCACAGGCCGCTTGGCCCCTGGGCCAGGGTAGTGATAGCAGAGCTTTCAAATCCTCCCGAGGCACCCAAATTGACGAGCGGATAGTACGCTGACTTTGCGACTCCGATCTGTGCATTCGCGGACGCGACACGCCGCTCCGCGGCTGCGATGTCGGGGCGTCTTTCCAGCAGTTCTGACGGCACTGAGATAGGAATGTGTGGAGGCGGTGTGGTGAGAGGCAACGGGGGAAGGCTGAACTCCGCAGGAGGTTTGCCGATCAGAATTGCAACCGCGTGTTCGTATTGCGCGCGCAGCACGCCCACGTCAATCGCAGCAGCCCGAGTGGTTTGCAGTTGAGTCTTCGCCTGCTCGACATCCACTTCCGAAGCAATCCCTCCATGGAAGCGGTTTTCGTTCAATTCCAGGGCCTGCTCATAATCCTTAACAGTAGAGTTCAGGAGCTGTTCCTCGGCATCCAGGCTGCGGGCCTGGAAGTAATCGATGGCCAGGTCCGCGTGCATGCTCAGATTCACCGTAGCCAGGTCTGCGGCACTGGCTTGCGCCTGCTCCCGATACGATTCTACGTTTTTTCGAACTCGGCCCCAGACGTCGGCTTGGTACGAAAAATCGAAGGGCACCACAAAGTCGTTGTAGGTAGCACCACGCAATGTCGAACTGGTAGGACTGTTGGCGGAGATGCGCGTTCGAGTCGCAGATGGTCCGGCCGTGACCGTTGGGTAATAATCGGCCCGATAGTAGCGCAGAACTGCCCGGGCTTGCTGGAACTGTGCATCGGCCGCTTTCAGATTCTGATTCGATACATTGACCTGAAGTTCGAGCGCATCGAGTTGCGGGTCTTGAAAAATCGTCCACCACTCGCCGCCGAGGCTTTGATCATTGGGTTGGGCGGGCTTCCAGTCTCCTACCTCTTTATAGGCGGGCGGAGCCTCCACAGTGGGAGTGTGGTACTTGGGACCAACCACGCATCCAGTTAACTGGAGTACGGCTAAAGCTAGCACAACCAGGTGCGGAGTTTGCCGCGGATTTTCGAACAACATCACTTTTCGAGATAGCTTCACTTGACGTCCCCCGGCAACGTTGCCTGAACAATTTGGACCAGCTGTCCGGAAACGATGGAGTCAGGTGGATTGACAATGACCTGGTCGTCCGGTTTAAGGCCAGACACAATCTCGATTTCATTCCCGAAATCGTGCCCGGGCGTCACGGCAGTTAGCGCAACTTTCCCATTCTTCACGATGCCGACACGCAAACCTTCTGATCGGAAGAGGAGAGTATTCACGGGAAGTAAGAAGGTCGAGGCCGGTGTTGGGACCGCCAAGTGAACCTCAGCGTAGGAACCCGTGAGCAGCGTGCCCGCCGGATTGGCAACTTCGATTTCGATCAACAAGGTGCGAGTTGTCGCATTAATAGCATCGGCGGTGCGCACCAGCTTTCCCTGAAACTTACGACCGGGAAACTCGGCAAGACGGAGGTCCGCTATCATGCCCGTCTTGATTCCTTGCGAATATTCCTCTGGCACGTTTACATACACCCGCAACGTTTTGGGTTGCGCGATGTGAAAGAGATCGGTTTTCACGCCGCCGGCACTTCCTGAATTAATAAGGTCGCCGATGTCGGTGTTGCGCGCCGTAATCACACCGTCGAACGGGGCATAGACTCTTTCAAAAGAGACCAATGCCGAGTACTGCTCTACCGCTGCCTTGTCAGCTTCGACGATTGATCGATTTGCATTAAAGGTACCCACCGCGTTGTCGACGTCCTGCTGAGCCACTGCATTGCTTTTCAAAAGTCCCTGATACCGGTTTTTCGTAATGGAAGCGAGCTCGAGATTTGCCTGCGCGGTTAACAGGTTGCTGCGGGCCTGCTGAAGTTGCTGATCAACTTCAGGCGTCTCGATTACCGCAAGCAGTTGCCCCTCCTTAACGTGCGCCCCAATATCGAAATACCACTTTTTTAAATAACCATTGGTGCGGGCGTAAATGGGCGAGGTAATGAATGGCTGCACATTGCCCGGAAGGATGATCTCGTCCGCCGGCGCAGTTTGCTTCGGTGAAACAACCGACACTGCCGGAAGAGCCAATTGTGCGGTCTCCGCGTTTAGCGTAGTGCGGGCCTTGACGCGGGACCAGATACCCGATATCAGGAGGGCAGCAACCACGATCAACGCGATCGCGACGCCCAGCCGGTGTTTGGGCGAGCGCTTCCCCGGTCCTGAATCATGCCTTCCGTCATTTGATGGGAGCGTTTGCTCGCCGATCCGTCTTATATTTTCCGATTGAGGCGACATATATAACTCCACATGAGGTATCTAGTGCTCCCGCCCTATTTGAACTGGACGGCTTCTACCCTGTAACACGCTGAAAAACGCCGGGACAAACAACAGCGTCGAAACGGTGGCGAAAATGAGCCCACCTATGACCGCCCGGCCCAGAGGAGCATTTTGTTCTCCGCCGTCTCCCAGTCCGAGAGCCATGGGCACCATGCCGATGATCATGGCCAGTGCAGTCATCAATACGGGACGGAAGCGCGTGAATCCTGCTTCCAGCGCGGCGCTTATCGAATCCATCCCTTCCGTCATTTTCTCTGTGGCAAAACTCACGACGAGGATGCTGTTTGAGGTCGCAACCCCCATGCACATGATGGCTCCCATCAGCGCCGGTACGCTCAAGGTCGTGTGCGTTATGAACAAGAACCAGGCGATCCCGGCGAGTGCAGCGGGCAACGCGGAGATCATGATGAACGGATCCAGCCAGGACTGAAAGTTCACCACGATCAGCAGGTATACAAGAACGATCGAAAACGCCAGGCCGCTCAGAAGCCCGACGTAGGAGGCTCGCATCGTTTGAACCTGGCCACGGACGATGACTCGGGACCCGCGCGGCAATTCACTGCGCGAGGCGTCAATGATCCTGGTGATGTCACCCGCCACGCTACCGAGATCGCGTCCCGTGGCAGCGCCAAAAATGTCAATCACCGGAGCTACGTTGTAATGCGACACCACCGCCATCCCGGATCCCCGTTGCACGGCCACCAGACTGGCCATGAGCGATGGAGGGGCATTTGGATCGGTGCCCGTGATTGGAATGTTTTCTAAACTCTGCAGCGTGTCTTCCCGGTACTGTGGCGTCTGAATCGCGATTTGATAACTGACGCGGTTCTTTGGATCTACCCAAAAGGTGGGCGAGGTTTGAAAGCTGCCGCTCAGTGATACGAGGAGATTTTGCGCGATGTCGTGAGCGGTGAAACCAAGTTCTTCTGCCTTGGTGCGTTCGACCCTGAGTCGCAAATAGGGCTCATCGAAAGGCTGCTGGATTCGCAGATCGGACGTTCCTGCAACGTATCTCATTTTCGCAAGCAACTTATCCGCATACTGCCGGTTTCCCTCCAAGTCGTTCCCTACAACCTGAACATCGATCGGAGCTGGTAAGCCAAAATTCAAAATTTGGCTAACCATGTCGGCCGGCAGGAAAGCGAACGTGACGCCGGGGAACTGCTTGGGGAGTGTCAGTCGAAGGTTGTGAACATAATCGTCCGTGGGATGGTGTTCGGCGGTAAGCGTCACCAGAATGTCCGCATCCGATGTGCCAACCGGAGCCGAATTACTGTAGGAGAGGTTGATGCCGCTATATGGCAGGCCGATATTGTCGATGACGCTCTGAACTTCGCCCGCCGGGATTTGTTTTCGAATCGACTGCTCGACCAGATCGCAGAGATTGGCGGTTTCTTCAATGCGCATTCCAGTCGGAGCGCGCATATGTAACTTGAACGTGCCACTGTCAACGCTGGGGAAGAAATCCCGTCCCAACCAGGGAACGAGAATCACCAGGGAGCCGAGACAACTGGCAAAGAATGCGATCAGGAAAGCGCGCCGGTGATGGAGGCAACTTTCCAGCACGCTGCGATACCTGTCGCGAAATCGCTCAAAGGCCTGCTCAAACCGCTTCTGGAATCGCACCAGCGGATTGCCGACGGCGACATCCATTGCTTCCTTTTTCTCTCCCCTCAATAAATACTTCGCCATGGTTGGAACAATGGTCCGCGAGAGGAAATACGACGCCAACATGGCGAAGACTACCGCTTCAGCGAGCGGCACGAACAGATAGCGCGCGACACCGGATAGCAAGAACATTGGAGCGAACACGATGCAGATGGAAAGCGTGGATACGAAAGCCGGGGTCGCGATCTGCGACGCACTGTCAAGGACAACTTCGTCCATGTCCTTGTCTGGTTCTGCCTCCCGGTTGCGATTGATATTTTCAACTTCGACCGTGGCGTCATCCACCAGGATACCGACCGCCAGAGCGAGCCCGCCGAGCGTCATGATGTTGATCGTTTGTCCGATCGCGCTGAGCACAATGATGGACGTCAGGATCGCGAGCGGGATCGAGGTCGCGATGATGACCGTGCTTCGCCAACTACCAAGAAAGGTAAGAATCATGAAAGCAGTTAGACAGGCGGCGATCAGCGTTTCCCTGACCACTCCGCTGATCGCACCACGAACAAAAATCGATTGATCTGCCAGGGGGGTTATCTCTAGCGCGGCCGGAACCTGCGTCTTGATGAGAGGGAGAAGAGACTTGATTCCTGAAATCACGTCGAGCGTTGACGCATCCCCCGCCTTCTGGATCGTTAACAGTACTGACCGTTGCCCATTGACGCGCACGATATTGGTCTGAGGCGGAAAGCCATCGCGCACCCACGCCACGTCTTTGACGTAGATCGTCGTTCCGCCAACGGTCTTGATCGGGATCCGGTTCAGGTCCGAAATTGTCTGTGGGGCTGCGTTCGGAATGGAAACATCGTATTCCCGGGAGCCGATCTTGGACGTTCCCGTTGGCAGGATCAGGTTTTGTAGACTGATTGCATTGACTACATCCAGAGCGGACAGGCCCTTGGACTGCAACGCGGTGGTATTTAGATCGACCTGCACCTGCCGTTGTTTGCCGCCATAGGGATAGGGCACCGAGGCGCCCGGTACGGTGATGAGCTGGGTGCGAATGAAATTCAAGCCGTAGTCGTTGAGTTCTTGCTCCGACAAATTCTGCCCCGAGAGGGCCAATTGAAGAACCGGCACACTTGAAGCGCTATAGGCCAGAATGAGCGGCGGCGTTGATCCGGCCGGCAATTGCCTGAGTTGAGTCTGAGAAACCGCCGTAATTTGTGCGATACCTCGTTGAATGTTTGCGGTCGGCTGTAGGAACACTTTCACGACCGCAATTCCATTGAGCGACTGCGACTCGACATGTTCGATGTTGTCGACCGTGGTGGTAAGCGACCGCTCGGTGACGCTGACAATCCGGTCGGCCATGTCCTCGGGGATCAGCCCGTTATAGGACCAGATGATGCTGACGACGGGAATGTCGATGGTCGGAAAAATGTCGGTTGGGGTGCGAACGATCGCAAGTCCACCCATGATCACGATGAGGATCGACATCACCACGAATGTGTAGGGCCGCCGTAATGCGAGTCTAACGATCCACATAAAACTCTTTTCCGTTCTTTATCGACAGGTGCTCACGACCGCGTCTACGGTGAGAGCGTCTTGTCTCCATAAAAAGCAAGCAGGTCTCCAATCGACCGCAAGGTAACTTGGCTGCGTGTTTTCATTGGGATGAGTCAACCGAACGGCTGGACTGGTCACTGGACACTCGGAGAGCGAGTCCTGCGATTGACACAACGTCCGTATTTCGACAGGCTTAAACTTTCAAATAAGGTCCACAAACTGCGACCTTGGCAAAATGACGGTGGCACGCGACCGGAGCCGCGCGCCATGACGATCGAAAATCGCTTCGAACCAGTAAGCTATCTTCTTCAAATTGCTGCACCTGACAGCTTGAGAAGTCGCAAACTGTCCTTACTCCACCTCGCGCCAACTCGAAGAGAGAGCGCCGGCGGGCATTCTCCTGGCGAGCGTTGTCGTGCCGGGTCCAAGGTCTTTCTCGTACAGAACACCGTCCTCGGTAACAATGAATGTCATGACGCCCGACGAGCGGTACTCTGCGGGGTACGCCACGACGACGGGTGTTGAAGCAGCATTAGAGTTGTTGCCCTTCGCGACGGCGCTCTTTTTGCGCGGTTCAGTTAGGATTCGAATGTAGTAGCCGTGGAAAGCACCGGACGCTTCTTCCTTTCCGGCACTCGTTTCGTGGGTACTGACAAGCGTCTGAGCATATTGAGATACCTGGTCGTCTCTCGTATTGGAGCTCGTTGTGGCGACCGCGGCTTGTGCTTTTGCTTGAGCCAGGGCGTGACAGGTTGCAATTGCTGTCGCTTCATTTTCTCCGACTCGGCGGAATAGGATTTCCTGCGTGCCGGTGTCCGACTCGAAATACCACGCCCCATCTTTGAACTGCAGAGGAACAGGGAAAGGCCAATTCTCTGCGCCGACGTATAGCACCGTGCCGCCATCCGGTTCGCGCACCAGACGGTGCATCTGCTGATACTTTCCCGCGAATTGCTCACGCTCGAATTTGTCTTGAAGTTCATCGTTCGCGGAGACGAGTTCTTTTCCGCCTCCTAGGATCAGCATGAGAGCTGGCTGATCGTCACTTTGAACCGCAAGGAAGAGCGCTTGACTTGCTTCCTCCGCAGAGGCAAACGTTTTTTGCGTTGACTTCTGTGCGAAAGACAAAGGCGCGAGGCTCGCAACCATTAGAACCATTCCGACAAGAGCAATCGTTGTCGCAAGTCGGGGTCTTTCAGATGCGGTGAACTTGTTAGCCATACGGTGTTGCATGAGATTTTTCTCCTTATGAATTTGGAACGTATTGTGATCGTGATGAACGTGCATTATCTTCGGCCACCACCTCCGTGAAATCCGCCGCCACCGTGGAAGCCGCCCCCACCATGGAACCCGCCTCCGAAGCTCGACCGCCCACCGAAGGCGTTCCCCCTTGCAATGCCGCCATGATCGAATCCACTGAATGCTCCGGAATGCAGACCGCCGAAGCTATGTGGCGCCGCAAATCCACGTGAGGCCCCGCCAAAACCTCGCTCAGATGCGCCGCCATGAAAGCCCTCGCCACCGCGTGCCACAGTCCCGTGAGCGAAGTTGCTGCGATTGACAAAGGTTCTGCTGTGCGAGATGTAGGTGTTGTGGTTGTACATGATCGCCCGGTCGTGCCAATCAAATCCCCAGTGAGGCCAGCCCCAACCAAAGCCGCCAAAGAACCCGATTCCAAAGCCCACACCGAAGGACAAGTATGGACCGTCAAACCAAATTCCTGGGTAGGGGTACCACCCTGGCCAGGCAAATATCGGGTCTCCGTAGATCAACCACGGATCGTATGCAGGCACATAGACCACTTCTGGATCGGCCGGCTCGACAACGATTGTCTGTCCCTGAGTTGTTACGGTCTGTTGCGAAGTGCTCTTCAGATTTCCCGCGTGCTGCGCTCGCTGGCGCAGCACCTGCACCGCATCCATTACTTGCTGCTGCTGATTCACATACGCATCGCCGAGCGACGAAGTCCACGACAGATTTTTATCCATGTTTGCAAGCACGGAAGGAAACTGGACGAGCGCTTTGACGCTGGGATCCCAGGGTTGCTTGTCTACCTCGTCTCCCAGTTGTTTTCCTTTTAGATCGGCATGCGCCTGCATCCAACGATCTGCTTCCACAACCTCAGTCGGATATGTGGAGGCCGCGAGAATCTGTGCAACCAACTCATCCGGGTAGAGAGCGATAGGCGCTACCAGTTGCTGTAATTGTTCGGGAGTTGGCTGGGCACTTTGGACCGGTGCCGGCGTCGAAGTCGGGTTTGTTTGATCGGCGAATCCAACCGGTGTCGTGACAAACGCAAGCGAAACGACCAGTAAGAATGCCAAACTCTGTTTCTGGAATGTCACCATTAATTCCTCCTGGCGCGATCTCTTTGAGATACTTTCCTCGCCACCCAACCGGAGCGCGCAATCGAATACAGGTAAAGCAATCTCCTTGCCAAGGAACGCATGCGCTAAGTTCTTGGCTGGAGTACGGAGGAGCCGGAGTCAACTTGTCGAAGAAGTCCACGGAAGGACACGCCGTCGGAATGTTGACGGCGTTCTATTGGGATGGCTCTGGAATTCTCGGCACGACGCCCGCAAAGCTGTGAATCAGAACGAGCAGCTTCTTTGGGTGCGCGGAATGCTTTGGAACCTCATGTGCATTTTCAGTTGGGAAGCAAGACGTTCATTCGTCCGAACAAGACTTTATAAGGAGATAGAAATGCAAACTCGTACGCTTGGTAATTCCGACTTGAACATTACTCCCGTCGGCTATGGAGCCTGGGCCATCGGCGGCTCGGGCTGGCAGTTCGCCTGGGGATCGCAAAACGATAACGACTCTGTCGCAGCCATCCACCGAGCGCTCGACCTCAGTGTCAACTGGATCGACACAGCGGCCGTCTACGGCTTAGGACACTCCGAGGAAGTTGTGGGGAGAGCGCTGAAGGGCTGGCGGGGACCAAGACCCTACATATTTACCAAGTGCGGTTTGCGCTGGAATGCCGAAGGTGAGGTGCAGAAAGTGCTGAGCGCCGCCTCGATCCGCGGCGAAGTGGAGGACAGCCTTCGCCGTCTTTCCATCGACGTGATCGATCTCTACCAGATCCACTGGCCCCCGGACCCCGACTCACCGGCGCTGGAAGAGGGATGGGGCACGCTTGCCAGCTTGAAGCGCGAAGGCAAGGTCCGCTGGATTGGAGTTTCGAACTTCAATGTCCAGCAACTCCGCCGGGCTCAAGCCATTGCTCCAGTGACTTCCCTGCAGCCTCCGTATTCACTGCTGCATCGCGAGGTCGAAGATGAGATTCTGCCCTACACATTGAGTCAGGGAATTGGAGTCATCGTCTATTCCCCAATGGCCTCTGGTCTTCTCACCGGCGCCATGACTCGCGCGCGCGCGGCTAAGCTGCCCAAGACTGACTGGCGCAGCGCGCACCCAGACTTTACGGAACCAAATCTCTCTCGCAATCTGGCGCTGGTCGAAAATCTGCGAGAGATAGCCAAACGCCATAACCGTTCTGTCGGTGAAGTTGCAATCGCCTGGACGTTGCGCCAGCCCGCCGTGACTGGAGCGATCGTCGGCGCCCGCAACGCTCAGCAGGCGGAAGAAGTGATGCGCGCTGGTGACCTGCGCCTCACCGATGAGGACTTGCACGAGATCGAAGCCTTCGAGGAGACCACGGCCTGAAGTATATGCCAGCGTTGCCGAAACCTCAGCCTGCCCCTGCGGCGCCAGCTTTGATTCGGAGCAAGTTAATAGTGTCGACATTCGCGACTTGCCGCCGCTGCGCTATCATGTTTCCAGTTCCGGATGTAGCTGATACACGTTGGATTAGGGCGACGAGACAGGACATGGCCCTGGAAAGTTGGCGCGCACTCATTCAATATTTGATTGGCAGCATTGCTCTCGCATTGCTAGCTCTGATCTGGTTCCGTCTCCGACTCAATCTCGCGACGACCACGTGTCTGTACCTGACCCTTTTCTTGCCGTCAATCCGTGGTAGCCTTTTTCCATCGGCCACCAGAGTCGAGGAGCATGAATGATGCACTCAGACGCCCCCATGGTGTTTGTCCTGGATGACGATGACTTGGTGCGCGCCTCCATCCAAGGCATGCTGAAGTCGGTTGGCTTGCGTTCCGAGACCTTCGGCACGCCGCAAGAGTTCCTGCGCTGCAAGCGATCGGACGG
>Ga0074044_10005430_pt1 | contig 10407 bp, 10 predicted proteins | sample BogForMeECP23OM1_FD_94443 | JGI IMG/M metagenome (GOLD analysis project Ga0074044, IMG submission 94443) | Bog forest soil microbial communities from Calvert Island, British Columbia, Canada - Bog Forest MetaG ECP23OM1 | ecosystem: Environmental > Terrestrial > Soil > Wetlands ...
CGCGCGTTCTTTCAACGGCTGCGCGAGGTAACCTGCGCCACGTAGTAGTAGTAGCGCGGCGAAGCCGGAGCGATGGAGGAAGCGGTGTCGGCGGATCGGCGTCTCTGGGGACTGCAATGTCGTTGCCCGCAACTTACTTCGCGAAGTCCAGTCCCTGGAGCGAACCGCCCCGCCTCGCGCTATCCTCGATCAGCTTCCCGGATACTCCCAATGCACGGGCGGTACTCCAGCGACTGTCATCGGCACCGATGCGATCGAATCTCCAAGCAAGCAGCCGAGATAGGCAGTTCGATTACCGATTCCTCCAAATGCGATACTGGAAATGTTGCGCAGCTTCCGGCTCCTTATCGTGTCCACGTGGGGCCGACCGAGCTCGCCCTTCTGATAAGCGGTTTCAAACCAGGCGACGTGATCTGCGTCGCTGTCCTCGAGCATTTTCGTTACGCGTCCGGTCCGAGGATCCACCCGGAGCAGCTGGTTTGAGACAATGCAGGCGATCCAGAGTTGCGTTTCGACGTCGAAGGCCATGCCGTCCGGAAACTGGCCCGCACCGAACTCTGCCACGATCTCTTTGGGTCCAAGGCTCCCGTCAGCGTGAAGTGGGAATCGGCTTAGACAACGGACATAGGTCTCGTTGACGTAAAGCCATTTCCCGGTGGGATCGACCAGGCACTCGTTAGCGAACCCTAATCCGTCGGCCACGATCCGCGCGCCGCCCTTATCGGCGAGGATGATAAAACCTGACGAAGCCGTACGTCGATAATCGAGCGAGCGGGGGCTGAGTCGAGTGGAGACCGTTAGCCAAAGGCGCCCCCGCCGATCGCGGATCACGAAGTTTGAGGGAGGAATAACATTGCCGTCCACGTTCGTGAGAACCGGTCGAATTTGTCCCGTTCGGTCTATTCGCCAGACGCCGCCGACCTCTGTGCCGAGATGAGCGAAGAGGAAAGAGCCGTCCCGCTCGAGTGCGATACCATTCGGACGAGGTCCCTCAACCAGATCGGCGGATTTACCCAGATAGAGGACCTGGCCCCCTTCTGGACGCAGATGCGAAACTCCACCGCGCCAATCAGCAGCGAAAATATCGCCCGAGGCGATCGCGAGCACGCATTCCGGGCGTGCGAGGCCACCACCAACAAACGAGACGTCACCAAGGTCGATCATCGGATTCGCACATAAAGACTCAGCGCATCTTTATCGTCGTTCGTGTCATAAGACAGCGAGAAAGCGGTTCTCATTGGCCGAGCGGTAAATCACCTCCTCGATGGCATAATTGCGAAGATACGCGCGACCTTCGTTCACCACAGGAGCGGCTTTGACGAGATGTTCCACGATGTGACGCGTTTGAAGATAGACGCAATCGCCGCCAAAGCCGCGATTTTGCCAGATATAAGGATGCTCCGTCTCCCGGCTCCCATGAGGCTTGAGGAATAGGCGACCAAAGCCGTCCAGGCGGATCGTTCCTCCCGTTCCGTCGAGGAACATCATTCCATTCGTCATCCGTGTATCGACAGCAGGGTGATCGGTGAGGCGGTTGCCGTCGAAGATGCCGGTCGCACCACATTCAAATTCGAAGATGACGATGCCCGCATCCTCGCCCGAGATGGTCGGATTAAAGCGCTTCAGCCGAGCAAAGACGCCGGTAATCTCGCCGAGCAAGTATCGGAAAACGTCGATAAGGTGAATGCCGGTTTCATGAATAAGAAACCGCGGCATGGACCGGAAATAGGGCTGACGATCGAGGTAGGCGTTGGGCCCCTGTCCGTCTCCCGGACGCAGCATGAAGGCGATATGTAGCGGTGTACCGACCTTACCGTTATCGACCAGTTGCTTCGTTTCACGAAACCACGGCATGAATCGGAAGTTTTCGTGAACGATGAGCTGTGTTCCTGCTCTTTCCGCAGCCTCGACCACCGCACTGCCTCATTCCATCCGGGGGCCAGAGGCTTTTGACAAATTACGGCGCTGATCTGGCGTTCCGCTGCGGAGCGCACGAGCTCGAGATGGGTGTTCTGTGGCGTAACAATATCGACACAGTCCGGCTTTTCGGCATCCAGCATGGCCTCGAGATTATGGAAGGTTCGTGCCCGCGGAAATCTTTTTGCCGCTTCAGCCACCGTCGCCGGATCGTTGTCGGCAAGGCCGATGACCCTGGCCTCGGGGCAGCGACTCCAGGCCTCCTGATGAAACCGGCTAAAATAGCCAAGACCAACGATTGCCACGGCGAGACTCATGCCAAGTCAGCCTCGCCCGAACGGATGGCTTCGGCGATTGTTCGACCGATTGCTGTTGTGCCATGCTGCCCCTCCATGTCGTATGAACGGATCTTTCCAGAACCGAAAGCGATGTCGACACTTCGCTCGATTGCTCGCGCTGCGAGGAGCAAGGCATCACTTTGCTGCCGCTCTCCAAGCCATTCCAGCATCATCGCCGCGGATAAGATCATCGCGGTCGGATTGGCGATACCTTTTCCAGAGATGTCCGGCGCCGAGCCGTGACTCGGCTGGAATACGCCGTGCTCATCGCCAATGTCAGCCGAGGGTGCGAAACCCATGCCACCGATGAGGCCGGCTCCGAGATCCGACAAAATATCCCCAAAGAGATTCTCCGTAGGCAGGACATCGAAGTCCCACGGGCGCCTCACCAGATCCAGCGCCATTGCATCGATGTAGTGGTGACGAGCATCCACGTCCGGGTACGCTGCTGCGGCTCCATAAAACACTTTTCGCATGAACGCGAACGAGCGAAATACGTTCGACTTGTCAACGAGGGTGACGCGGCCGGGGGTCCCGCGTGTGGCCTTCCGGCGGCGGGCAAGAAGACAGGAGAAATTCGTTAACCGTTCCGTGGAACGCCGAGTAATTACCTGCGTGTCACGTGCCTCCCGATCATCAATTATCTCGCCCTTTCCGCGCGAAGCGAACATGCCTTCAGTCGATTCCCGGATGATAACGAAGTCGAGATGGGCTGCGCGTGGATCCGTTAAGACTCTCGGGACACCCGGGATTGTACGGATTGGGCGCACACCTGCATAGAGATCAAGTTGGAGACGAAGGTCGAGCTGAGGGGCAATCTCTGTTCCATCCGGATATCGAATATCGGGCCAGCCCATAGCCCCAAAAAGGATTGCGTCTGCCGCCGCAGCGCGGCGGATGCCGTCCCTCGGAAGAGGCATTCCATGTTCTCTGTAATAGTGAGCTCCACCCGGGATGGTCTCCGAATGAAAGCGAATACCGTAACGGGTCTCCACGGCATCGAGGACCGCTTTAGCGGCGTCCAGCACCTCGATACCGATACCTTCGCCTGGCATAAGAGCGATGTGGAAAACCTTTGGCATGGAGGGTTCTCACAGTCTCTGGAATCCATGGCGTTCAATGATTGCCAGCATCTCGTCCCCGCCGCGGCGACGGTGAGCTGCGTAAAGTTCGCGCGCGCCGGCGACGTCACCGGCGCGGATTGCATCGACGACGGCGCGATGTTCCTGGGTCGACCGTTTCGGAAGCGGTCGCAGGGTGAGAGTAAACATGCGGGCGCGATGGGCTTGGTCCCACAACGTCATGATCATCGAGGCAAGCCGCCGATTGCCGCACAGCTGCGCCAAATTGAAGTGGAAATCTTCGTCTGCTGCAGCCCATGCCTTGAGCCGCTTTCCCGCCAGTGCGGCTTCCATGGCATCGCAAGCGGTGACAAGAGGGGCAAGTTCCTCATCTGAAGGACGGCGCCGCGCCAGGAGTTCCACCGCCGTAGGTTCCAGGGCCGTCAGTACCTCATAAAGCTCGCGCATATCGTTGGGCGACAATACGGAAATGCGGACGCCATGGCGCGGTACAATTACCAGTAAACCATCTTGCTCCAGGCGCACGAAAGCTTCTCGGACGGGCGTGCGCGAGAGCTTGAGTTCGGCGGCAATGTCCTGTTCCAGCACATGCTCCCCGGGGGGATAATCACTGTCCAGGATCTTTCGCTTCAAGAGCCGATAGGCATATTCCGATGAGCGCTGGCGTAACCCAACCCGGGACGACTCGCCATCTTCCGTCGTTAGTTCAACCTGTCGTGGTATCATATCTGGAACGCGCTCAAGCGAAAAAAGCGCAAGTTGATCAATGTATACGTTATTTTTCGCAATTGTCTATCCGACGCATCTGACGCAGCCTTGAATAAGGCGGTTCCCTACCTTGCTTTCCTGCGCGACTGACGACCGGGGGCATGATGTTATCAGGCGTTCAAATAATTACCACCGGCCTTACCCAGGACCCTGTAGCGCCGGTAATTTTGAGTGGAAGTGCAATGAAAAACCCTTCCGTTACCCCGTCCTGGGTCAATTCCTCCAAATTAAGATTCTCAAACAGATGAACGCCTGAGTCGACCAGCATCGCTCGATGAGTCGACAATGCCGGATTAATGAATGGAACTGGTTCGGTGGCCGCGGTGTCTGTTCCCAGCACGGCCATGCCTGACTCGTAAAGCCAGAGTGCTGCAGTACGACCAAGCCCGGGCTGACCAGCCTGAAAAGCAGCGGGATCATTGAACTGCTGAATTTTGCCGGTTCGCACCAACACGATGTCTCCTGCGTTCACGGTCTGCTTGGAAGTCCGAAGCGCTGATTCAAGCTCATTGATTCCGATTTCGTGTCCATCAGGCAATCTCTCGCAGCCATGAATCGCCGCCACATCGAGCACAACAGCCCGGCCCAGTATCGCCGGGACGGTCTCCATCCCGTGCTCTTTCCATCCCTTTTCGTTCAGCACGTCGCTGACCCGATGGCCACCAAAAACACGACCATTCGCTTGGACATGAATGAGCGCGTCGATGTGGGTTCCCGCATGGGGTGTCCCGGTTATCACCTCTGCCGAGAACTCGAAAGGCGAACGCGTAGCCGTCCCCTCCGGCGTATGCGTAAACGCCAGCGAGAAGGGAGCAAAACCGGGCCCATGCGGCATACGATCGCTTATTTCGAGGCCGAGGTCATAGACGCGACCTTGGCGCACATTCCGTATCGCTGCGGCAAGCTTATCGCTATCAATCCGCGCCAAAGCCCCAATTTGTTTGAAGCGGTCGTGACCTTCGATTTTTGGAACTTCCATCTTACGTCGTCCTACTGGTTGCGCATGACCACCAAATTCGTGTTATAAGAAAGAAAGCAGAGCTTCAGGTAGTCGAGCACAATGTTCGCGTAGAGTTTCTGCCGCTGCCCAAACCAGCTAAGCCTCGCAGTTCTTTAAAGGGGCTGGAACCGGTCATTGAAAAGGAATCGGATCGATCTACCTACGCAAAGCTGCGTCGGGTAAGCGAGTTTGATCTGGTCCAGCGCACCGCCTGCGTATCCGACTCGAGGCGGTGGCGGCCTTGACTTGTCCAGCGAAGATCAGGAGAGTCGGCATATGGCTCAGACGACGGCACCACCGCTCACAAAGTATGACTATTGGGAACTGCCTGAGGCCGGCCCGCGGTATCAGCTAATCAACGGAGACCTTTTCATGGCCCCGGCACCCAATCGTTTCCACCAGGACATTTCCCGCACGATCCAGTTTGAGATAATGAAATATCTCGAAGCGGAGCCGGTTGGTATCCTCTACGATGCGCCTTTTGATGTCGTTCTTACTGACATCAATGTTTTCCAGCCTGACTTGGCCTTCTTTTCTGAGCGGCGGCGCCGTTTTCTCACCGAAAAGGGAGCGGAAGGAGCACCGGATCTTGTCGTCGAGATCCTCTCGCCCAAAACCGCACATCTCGAACACAAACGTCTAGTCTATGCGCGCACCGGTGTCGATGAACTGTGGGTCGTCGATCCGCAAGGTGAAAAAGTCCGGGTATACCTCTTTCGCGAAGATACGGATTTACCAAGAATCATTTTGAGATCGGGCGATCTACTCAAACCACCGCGGCTTCCCGGATTCGAGCTGTCCATTCAAAAGATCTTCAAGCGATTTTGATCACCCTTGGTTACGGATTAGCAACAATCAAGGCGAGGCTTTGCCCATTAGATTTTGCGCGTGCCGAAATCTACCGCGCATGGATTCGAACCATGAATAACGCCTCCAAAGGGCGCTCTTCTACTTCGGTGCCATCACCACGGCTTTCCCTTTTAAAGCCGGCTTCTACGGGTTCGAAAACAAAGTTCGATTTATCCCAAAGTCCGAAGTTTCGTACTCAAGGTCGGAATTTAGTTCAAAGACGGGAAATAAGAGGCGGTCCCGTGAGTGAGCAGCCGAGCTTGAAAGACGTAAGCGCTTTATGAAGAGCATGTTATGCATAGTTTCGCCATATTGGCATCAGGCTTGCTTTACTCTGTCTCATGAGAGAACTAGGAACGGGCTCTTTAATGTTGCTGGCTTGTGGTGCGGTTTACGTCCAAAACGATCCGACGATCTGGAACAGTCTCTCTCTGTTATTTGCCCGGTTTATCGGCTAGATCCAGGACTCGGGAAGGAACAGGAAAGGAAATTTGCGATGTTCGCTACGTCCAACGAAAAGAAGGCGAGGAAACGGGTCGACCCTGCCATTGAGGGCCAGAATGGCGCCACTGTCCGGAAATCGGTCAGGCTCGCACGAAGGAGACGGCTTCAGACGCGGGGAGACCGACCGTTCAACATTCTCGGATGCTTCGCGCTGCTCCACGCCATCCGCTCGATTAATTCCGGCGGCCGACTCCGAACAGGTACCGGGCAGGCGGCAGCATTGTAACCTGGCGTTGGCCTGTTCTTCCTCGTATTCGCTTGGACCCTGACGATTCAGCCTTCAAAGGAGAAGGCTAACAACCTTCTATTCGCTCTCAAATAAGACCAAAACCGACCACCCGATCTGCCCCCTCAATATTTAGCGCCTGCCTTGTGGTTTTCTGCCAGGCGCCTGTCGCGCTTTGTTTTGAAAACTTTCGTGATTCTGGATCCACCCTGTTTGTTTGCTACCCCCACCCGCCTCGCCCGCCTCCGAACTCAAACTTCCTGCATTTCGCGATCCCAATTCCATTCTCGTCTTCTTTCACTTTCTCTCTTATCTGACCTGTCCCTCTTTGTCTGTCCGTCCCTCTTTGTCTGTCCTAAGAGGAAAGCGTCCCGTTCAACGCATGAAACTCGTCAATATAAAAGCAGATGGCGTAATCCGGTAGGCGAGTGCCCAACTCCCGAACAAAGATAGGACTCTATGGCGACCGAAACTAAGTTTGCGGCTTTGAATGGAACTGGATAAGGAAATCAGCGCATGTACGGGCCATTTCACCGCCTCAATGACTCGCCCGACGACGTTCCCAAGATTCTTGATGCAGGTGAAATCTGGGGCATGCCACCGCGGGGCATTTTCCAGAGTGATATTCCGAAGGTAAAGGCCTACGATGGCGAACTTCCTCCGGATGAAACGGGGATCGAGTTTGAGACCGAGGTGAAACCGGATAGCGACACGTTCCCGGCAAACCTACATGGTCGGCGAAGCCGAAACGTGCCGGCATCACTTACGACGGAGAATACGCGAAAATCAAGGTGCGCGTCCTCCGACAAACGGTTATTAGTTAACAGGGATATGCCAAAATATCTTTCTCGGTCCATTGAACAGATCCCACTCGAACAGATGGAGCGGGGCTTGGCACGCCCTGTAGCGACGCTCAGACTTGAACCTGCCGAGATTACGAGCCGGTCGGGGTTAACGTTCGAAACCGCACACGACGATCTCGATGAGCTGCAGGCTGCTGTTTTCCGTGTCGCCACCGGGCGAGAGTTCGCTTTGGTCCGTCATCGCCACCAACCACAACCAGGGACCGATATCCTTATCAACGAGAAGTCGCGCGATTTGAGTGCGGCTTTGCGCGATGCGCTGCAGGGTTTACAATTCGAGCCGCGAGAGCTTCGCTGGACCCATCCAAAAATAGAAGTGACGAAATTGAAGCAGAGTTCTGGTGTGCGGAATAAAGCAGCTGAGATTCAAAAACACATTGAACGTTTAGAAGCAGAGCTGGACCAAGTGTTGCGGGTTGAGAAAGCACCTAAAGCGTCGACTCATAAAACATCGGCGGCAGTACCGCCACCGACCCGCACACGTGGACGCGGCCGAGGCTCCGCCTCCTCCAGCGAGCAGTTGGCTCCTGCAGTCGTCCGTTTGCTGAAATCGTACGGGAAACCCATGGGCGTTTCTGATATTTTGGCCAAGCTCGTGGACAATGGTTACAAGTTTAGTTCACATCAGGCGAAAAAGAGTCTTTTAGCGAGGATCTACCGGTTTAAGGGCGTTAGACAGGTTGGCCCAGGAAGATTTGCCGCGGATCAGGAGTCGTGACAGACTTGTTTGTCCAAGCTGTCGCAAAAAACGCCGAGGAACTGGACTTACCCCGCCTTCGTTGAGCAAGAGGTCACGCGTGTGTTAGACCGTAAGCTGTAGCCGTCGGGCGTGCTCCCCGCCTAGTTCTGGTCGCGATCCCATCAGTTGCTCAGTTTTCGCTGGATAGCAGCGATTCCTGCTAGCGCCAATTCCCAAGGGGATGTTTCTGGAACTGATCCTTACGGAGCGCTCAGATGGATCATACGGCGCGCCGGCACTACATGGAATGCTCACGGCCTCCGTGGTTGGGCCTGAACCGGTGCCAATGGATTGGATAGTGCAAACGGTATTAAGTCCTCCTGAATCGGAGGCAATCGGCTTCGACAATTTTCCAGAATTCAGCTGGGTAGTGGAGAAAACCGAGGAATTGCTTTTCCGGATCAGCCGGGTGTTCCAGCAAGATCCTGAGATGTTCCGCCTTCTGGTTTACATGCCAAAATTGAAGGAGGGAGACACAACTCCTGACCCGCAGACCTGGTGCAACGGTTTCGTCGAAGCCATGGCCTACCATCGGGAAGATTGGGCGCCGCTCCTTTCAACGGAGTTCGGGTTTGAGAGGATCGCTCCGATTCTAATGACTTCTGATCCGGACGAATGGGAGAAAAAGGACGTTTTGAACCCGTTTACGGAGTTGACCCCATTGGAGCTGTGCGATGGGCTCAAAATCGCAGCTCTGGCAATCCACGCATTTTGGTCGCGCTATGACCCAAATCCGAGTCCGATCCGAGCGTCGGATACTCCCGGCCGAAATGACCTGTGCCCCTGCGGTAGCGGCAAGAAATATAAACGCTGTTGTGGACGTTCAGTTTAATCAGGCTGCTGGCAAATGAGAGCGAACGATGGATCGCCGCCGTTTGTGCGATTGCCCTCTTGAGTGACGAATTTCCAGCCGAATAAGCGCGCTCTTCGGGAAGCGCATGGCAGCCAAAACGAATAGAGGGGTCACAAGGGGTCAGTCAATTTGACTGACCTCTTTTGGTCCCCACTGGCTACTCATCGCCGATAACGCGGATGCTGATGACGCGGCGAAGGCGATCCGTGATCGATTGGCACCTAACCTGGGTGGCCATGCTCTGGTCACCTCGCGCCTTAGCCGCTGGCCTGCAAACATGGCGGACCTCCCCCTTGACCTCTTACCACCTAACGATTCTGCCCGTTACCTCCAAGATCGGGTTGCCAAAGAGGGCCACCGCGCCGGCGACGAAACTGCCGCTCGGTCACTCGCACTCGAACTTGGGAACCTTCCGCTCGCGCTCGAGCAAGCCGCCGCCTTTATCATCGAGATGCGCTGGAGCTTCGACAGATACCGTCAGCAACTCCGCGATGGCCGACGAGAGCTGCTGGGGGAGCATAGGGAGGGCGGTACGCGTTATGCGGCGTCGGTGGCGGAGACATGGAGCATCTCACTGGACCAACTCACACCGCTCGCTCGGGCGCTCTTGCGGATCGCCGCATGGTGGTTCGCCACCGATGCCATACCGCGCGGCGTCTTTGCAGCGGATAGAGAGGTTCTGTCGGAGGCCTTAGGTGACCAAGCCACTGTTTCTGATCTCGCTATCGATAAGGCTTTGGGCGAGCTAAACCGGTTCTCTCTCATCCGTCTTGCAAACGAAACGGTCTCGGTACATCGTCTTCTCCAGGCTGTCGTGCAGGACTCGCTGACAACTGAAGAGAGGAAGCGCTGGCACGGATGGGCCATCCGGATTTTTATTGGGTTCACGACCGAAGCAGAGCGGAAGCACCTCTTGAACCTGGGGAGCGGGCGGACCTCGAATTATCAAGGTCGTCATTCCCTCCGATCTGAGTTGCGGCGCCTGCGGTGGATGGGCCTTTTGGCGATGAAGCGAGGTCGCAATATCGGCAATCAGCGTTCCTCGGCCCTGCTGCTCGTCTTGGATTGGCAAACCATCACCCAACCCGAAAGAGTTCCGCTGTAGCCAGCATTACCTGCGTTGGCAAGTGAACCCGCTCGGCCGCCTCGGCGTAGAGGGACCAGACCTCGAAAATCGTTCCGTCGCGTGTGCGCAGCGGTTCAATCGAATCACGCCATCCTGCGTCGTCGAGAAACTCGGCGGCTGGCGCGTAACCATCCCAGCCCGA
>Ga0074044_10005431_pt1 | contig 10405 bp, 9 predicted proteins | sample BogForMeECP23OM1_FD_94443 | JGI IMG/M metagenome (GOLD analysis project Ga0074044, IMG submission 94443) | Bog forest soil microbial communities from Calvert Island, British Columbia, Canada - Bog Forest MetaG ECP23OM1 | ecosystem: Environmental > Terrestrial > Soil > Wetlands ...
AGCGCGGCCGCGGCAGCTGGCGCCAAGAAAAAACCCACGGCGGGCAGCGAGCCGGTTCCGGGCTTCAACGTCGCTTACACCGATAGCGACGGCGTCCGTGCCCAGAAGATCTGCAATGCCGTGGCCCAGCTGATGGTGGATCAGAACCTGATCTCTCGTTCCGAAGTTGCTAGCAGCACCATTGACTTTCTCAGCCGACAACTGGAGGACGCCAAACGAACGGTGGACGAGCATGATGCCAAGCTCGCCGCTTTCAAGAAGCAATACATGGGCGAGATGCCCACTGACGAGGACAACAACATACGGATGCTGATCGAGTCGAACTCACAACTCGATTCCATTACCCAGACCCTGAGCCGCGCCCAGAAGGATAAGGACTACACCGAAAGAATGCTGGCGGCAGGGATCACTGCCGGGAATAGTTCGCAGTCCAACAGCAATCCGCAGACTGAACCGCCTGAGATTGCACAGCTCCGTCTGCAGATTCACCAGTACCAGAACGTGATCGACCAGGCGACGCAAGACCAGAAGAAGCTGCAAGCCTCGATTAACGTCTACCAGGCTCGCATCGCGATGAGCCCGAACATCGAGGAAGAATATAAGACGCTCGTCCGCGACAACGACACCGCCGAGGCGTTCTACCGGGATCTGCTCGCCAAGAAATTCTCCGCCCAACTTAGCGTCAACATGGAGACTCAGCAACTGGGCGAGCAAATGTACATAGCCGCTACTGCCAACCTTCCCGAGGCTCCCGAGTTCCCGGTCCGGCCACTGAGTGCTCTGTGGGGGCTGGGTGTCGCTCTCTTGCTCGGGACCGGTCGACTTCTGTGGCCGGCAGCCCGGAAACTGTTCAAGCGACTTGCTTTACTTTTCCCGAGCGGCACTGAAATCGAATAGCTGTCGCAAAATCCCCATTACACTCACAATGCCAGGATCGGCTTATCACTAGCGCGTGACGTGGGCCGCTCGGAGTTACCGCCCAGAAACCAAACCGGCAGGGCCAACCCCGAGTCCATCCCGCCAAAGTTTAGCGCTTGTGGGAAATTGCCGCCCCACTGCCTCACTTCCCGGCGCTGACGAACACCCGGCTCCTCTGGTCGAGGCCGAAGATGAAGAAGAAGATGATGACGGCTGCGCTCCAGAGGCCTAAGGCCGCGCTAGGGCAGGTCTTGAAGGCCCTGCGGTCAGAAGCAATTCCGCTGTTTTCTGCGCTTGGGGAAGACTTGGCGACAAGCGGGCCGCGTGCTCGAAAATCGCCTTGCCCTCATCCAATCGTCCCTCCTGCTGCAAGGCTTGCGCCAGCAGCAAGTAGCTAACATCGGTGGGCTGCACGGCGATTGCGTGAGAGTATTGGCGGATGGCCTCGGGCAAGTCGCCATTGTTCTGGGCGATCAAACCGAGTTCGGTGATTGTCATGGGTTGATCGGGCTCCAACCGCAGCGCGGTTTCGAAGCACTGCTTCGCCTCCACCGACTCCCCCATTTGGCGATAAACAACCCCCAGATTATGATATGCGACACTGCGCGAGTCCACGCTAGCCACATGGTCGGCCACGAAGCGATACATTTCGATGGCCGCCGGTAAATTGCCGCGGCCATGCTCATAGCGAGCGAGGTTCATTCTCGCGGTCAGATCGTCGGGCTTGATCGCAAGCGCGGCACGAAATCGCAAGGCCGCCTCGTCGGGTCGGCCTTGGTCGGACAGGATTGCTCCCACATTATCTTCAGCGATGTAATTGTCCTGCGTCAGCGCCAGCGTACGCCTCCAGAACGTCTCAGGATCGTGCCAGTAGCCAACCTGATGGTAAGTGACGGCCCCGAGCGCCACCAGACAGGAAACCGCCGGAACGGCAAGCCATCTAGCGGAGACTTGGTGGGCTTTGGCCCAGTCGGCTACCAACCAGATCGACATCAGGAACAATCCAATCAAGGGAAGGTGCGCAAAACGATCTGCCATTGCCTGCGGGCCTACCTGAACCAGCCCGATCATCGGCACCAAGGTTCCCAGGAACCAGAACCATCCGACGGCAAGATACCGTTGGTCACGCGCGCGCAGGACCAAAGCGGTGATGAGCAGCAATAGGAGCGCGGCTCCGACTACTTGCCAGGCAGGATAGAGTTTGGTGGCGTGCGGATACAGCGCCACCAGTTTCGATGGCCAGAGGGCTTTCCCAATGTAGTGCACATACGAGATCACGGCCGTCTCCAGCCGCAAGAGCAGGCTGTACTGGGAAGTCTTGACGGCGCCTCCCGCCCTCTCGGCCTTCATGGTGACCACCGCGCTGGCGGCGGAGAGCAGCAGGAGTGGCACCTTTTCCAACACCAGCCATCCGTTCCACAATCGGGACGAGGTTCCCGCCGGCGTGTCCGAAGCTGCTGAGTGAAAAATCCGACACAGCGGCCAGTAGTCCCACAACCAAAGCACAAATGGAAACGTGATGATTTGAGACTTGCTCAAGAGTCCGAGCGCAAATAGAAAGAACACCACCGCGTAGCGGGAAAGCATGGGTTTCCGCGTGTACCAGCCGTAGGCATACAGAGCGAGCAGAAAAAACAGCACGCTCAACCCGTTCTTCCGCTCGGCCGCCCAGGCCACGGACTCGACGTTGATCGGATGAAGCGCAAACAGAGCGGCAACCATCAGGCTGCGCCAGCGGAATCCCGTGGCGCTCTGCAGCAGTAGAAAGAGCACGACAGCGCTGGCGGCATGCAGCAGGACACTCACATAGTGATGCGCCGCAGGGTTTAGGCCGAAAAGTTCACAGTCGAGTGCATGAGAAAGCCACGACAGGGGAATCCAGTTCGCCTGATAATAGGTGGTGAAGGCCCATTTCACGGTCGCCCAGGTCAGGCCCGCGCTGACGTGAGGGTTGTCCGCGATGTAGCCAAGGTCGTCATAATTAACGAACCCGTTGTGGACCACGGGGTTGTAGGAGACAAGCACAACGACCGTCAGCAGCAGACAAAACAGCAGCGCGCGTTTCCCAGGCGACCGAAACCACTCGGAGGAAGCCGAGACTCCCGATCCTTCCAGACGACTCGGCGCCGCGGCAGGGGAAGACGCACTCATGGATTCAACTATTCTGAATCTCACACGAAGGATGCGCGAGAAAAAACCGCGAAGCGCGGATTCCCTTGGTAACTGCTGTAGAGTGGGCCGACGCTCGTAGTTACCGCCGGAAACCGACCGGGCGGGGCCAATGTCGAGTCCATCCCGCCTAACTTAGCGCTTATGGGAGATTGCCTCCACCGTCCTCACTTACCCGCGCTAATGAACGCCCCCGTGGTCGCGTTAACCACGCCGATGCCTTTTCTGTCCTTCTCGCTCGTGCCGTAAATCACGTACCAGACGGGCACATTCAGCTTTCGGTCCTTAAGCAAGACATAGGTGATGGGTTGCTTGGCATCCTTCTTCAGGATGGCATCGCCACCGTGTTGCTGCGCGATCGCGAATGCCTTGTCCGTATCCGTTTTCAGCAGCAACGGCAGAAAGGCGAGATTTGCGGCATCCGCGTTGTACGCGCCCTCCGTCCCCTCGGCCGATACTCCGAACGGGGGCGCATCCGGCTGGCGGCTTCCCGAACAAACAATGGTCTTGGTGGCCCGGCGGCTGGGCGAGGCAAAGTAACCGCGCCAGATGGCTGATTTCCCGTCCTGGCCGTTGGCCTCCGAAGTGATCACGGATTCCAGCCGCGCCGGCTGCGCGTCCGTCGACCATTTTAATGCCAGACCCATCATTCGGTTGAACGCCTCCTCACCGGTATAAAGCACAGGTGTTTTATTCTCCGCCGGCGCCGCTGCCGGGGTTGGGGACGAACTCGGTTTCTCCTCGGTTGAACTGCAGCCCGCCATCAGGATGGCGACGCTGATCACACTGAGCGCAAAGGCAAGACGATATGAGCTCATAATTCTGTGCCTCCCAAGAGTGGTTTGAACCTATTTACTCTTTTGAAGTTTGGATTCGTCCGAATTGTACTGCTGGGGTGGGGTTTTGCAAGGGGGCGGGTCGCCGTCCCGAGACGTCCAGACAAACAAACGCGCTCCCCAGAAAACCATCTGCGGAGCGCGCGGCAATCTGCCAACTAATCTGAAGCTTACTTTAGCGTTTTCACGAAAGCAGCGACGGCTTTGGCATCGTCCGCGGAAAGCCCGGAGATGGCTTTCTTGTGGGGTGCCTTTTTTGCGTCATCGCCGGTGGTGAGCAGCGTGGTGATCTGGTCTTCGGTAAGAGCGGTGCCGGCGAGCTTCGGGCCGACCTTGCCCTGGCCTTCTGGGCCGTGGCACATGGCGCACCTGGCTTTGAACGTTGCGCCTCCGTCTGCGAACGCAGGCAGAGTCAACGATACGGACAATGTAATGATGAAAAGCGGGATTAGCAGTTTGGAAATTCTCACACAGCCTCCTTGAGGAATAGATAGTTTGTAAAATGGGTTGTTAATACGGCAGCGATTGTAACGCGGAGCCCGCCGTAGTGTCGAATAGGAAGTGCGCCGGGACAACTCTCTACGCCGACAGCCGACTCCGCAGAACCGTCGCCTGCCAGTTATCACGGTCTTTCATCATACTCTTCAGTCTCTCGTGTACTGGGCTTCTCCCAGGCCGAACGACCAGTTCTCCCAAGCGACCTCGACCAGATTGACAAAAATATCTTCGGGCCGGATTCCGGGTGACTTGGCGAGCAGTTCCACGATGCGCTTGTACAAGGCGCGTTTTTGCGCCGGCTTGCGCCCGGCGCTCAGCGTGATCTGAATCAATACAACCTTGTCGGAACGGAGAATGCCCAGGTACTGAGGATCATAGATGAGCCCGTCCGCAGCGTGCTCATTGATCACTTGAAAACGGTCGTCGGGCGGAATGGCGATGGCATCGATCATCGCCGCATGCACGCCATCCGCAATGGCTTTTCGGTACGCAGCGGATGTTCCCTCACGCAGATCAATCCGAACTAAGGGCATAAAGTCTCCTTCGCCCATTAGACGAAGGCCGCCTCATCTGGGATGCGGCCGGGGGTTATTCCGAAACCCGCGTAAACCTCGGGATTTCACAGGACCCGGGCAAAGCGCACTCCGCGCCACCCCAAAAGCCGTCGCTCCGATGTAACCCCCAGCCCCGGTTTGCATCCAAGTAAACAGGCGCTTTCGCATGGTATACTGCGTCAGATTGGGTGGCTGGATCCCTCCAAGTTCCTGCCCGAGGATTTCGACAAATGGCCGGTAGTGCTCGCCGTTCCCGCTTTCGTTCGTTGTTCGTCATCGTTTTTATGCTTGCTCTGTTCGGTCTTCTGGGCATGCTCTTTGCCCAGAGAATCAGTCCGGCAACCACCCCCAGCACCGATTCCGACGTCCGCGACAGCCTGAAGCAGTTCACCGAAGTCTATGAAACCATCGAGCAGAACTACGCCGATCCGGTGAACCCCGACAAAGCAATTTACAACGGCGCGATTCCGAGCATGTTGCACCAGCTCGATCCCCACTCGAACTTTTTCGATCCGAAGTCGTATTCCGCTCTAAGAGAAGAGCAGCGCGGCAAGTACTACGGCGTCGGAATGACCGTCGGCCCCCGCAATAATAAGGTTATCGTCATCGCTCCCTTCGTCGGAACTCCGGCCTATCGCGCCGGTATCCGCCCCGGCGACATCATCGCCGCCATCGACGGCAAGCCCACCGACAACATGAGCACCTCTGACGTAGCCGATCTGCTCAAGGGACCGAAAGGTACCACCGTCCGCATCACCATGCTGCGCGAAGGTTCCGACCACCCCATCGAATTCGCCGTCGTCCGCGACGAGATTCCGCGCTATAGCGTCGACCTCCATTTCATGATCAAGCCCGGCATCGGATACCTGCACGTCTCCGGCTTCCAGGAAACCACCGAGCATGAAGTAGCCGATGCGCTCGACCAGATGGGCGATCTGAAAGGCCTGATCCTCGATCTGCGCCAGAATCCCGGAGGCCTGCTCAGCGAGGGCGTCGGCGTAGCCGACAAATTTCTCAAGAAGGGACAGTTGATCGTTTCCCACCACGGCCGCTCGTCCCCCGAAAAGCGCTACGTAGCGGCCCACGGCAATGGAGGCAAGGATTATCCGCTGGTGGTGCTGGTCAATCGCGGCACCGCCTCCGCCGCCGAAATCGTCGCCGGAGCCATTCAGGATCACGATCGCGGCCTGATCGTTGGCGAAGTCACGTTCGGCAAGGGCCTCGTCCAAACCGTCTATCCGCTCGCCGAAAATACCGGCCTCGCCCTCACCACCGCCAAGTACTACACGCCCAGTGGGCGCCTGATTCAGCGCGATTATTCCAATCTCTCGCTCTACGACTATTACTACAATCGCGAGAGCGAAGAGAATAACGCCAACCACGAAGTCAAGCTCACCGACGGCGGACGCACCGTGTACGGCGGCGGAGGCATCACGCCTGACGTAAAATTACCGCCCTACAAGTCCAACAAGTTCCAGGATGAGCTGCTGCAGCATTACGCGCTCTTCAACTTTGCCAAGCGCTACACCATCAATCACAAGATCGCGCAGAACTTTGAAGTCGACGACGCGCTGCTCCAGGATTTCCGCAAATTCCTCGACGAAGAAAAAATTACTTATACCGAAGGCGAGTTGCTCGAGAACAACGATTGGCTGCGCTCCAACCTTAAGAGCGAACTCTTCGTCGATGCCTTCGGCCAGGAAGAAGGCATGAAAGTGCGGGCGGAAACTGATCCGGACGTAATCAAAGCTCTCGACCTGATGCCGCAAGCGCGCGCACTGGCCGACAACGCCAAAAAAGTGATAGCGGAAAGAAACGCCGCCCCCATTCAGCGCTAAGCTGCTTATTTGCGTTCACGATTTTCAGGCCCGGGCAACCGGGCCTTTTCTTTGCGCGTTGCAGATTCCAAGTTTTCAGTTCTCAGTTCTTAGTGCTCAGTAACATCCAATCGACACCGCGGTTTGCCGGTTTTACTGAAAACTGAGAACTGACAACTGACAAACTTCGCTCTTGAGTGTCGCCCCGGAAAGCCCTAAAGTAGCGTTAGCGAAATGATGCTCGCCCCAAGGATGCTCGCGCCTTCGCTTCTCGGGCAATGGCTTCTCGCTTCACTGCTGGCGCTGGGCGCGGGAGTTCTTGATTGGCGCTACCGCCGCATTCCAAACTGGCTTACAGTGTCGGGAGCGCTTGCCGGCGTCGCGCTCAACACGATTCTCTACCGCTGGCCGGGACTGAAAGCCGCGTTGCTCGGAGCCGGTCTGGGCCTGGGTCTGCTGTTGCCTTTCGTACTCGTGCGCAGTCTGGGCGCCGGAGACTGGAAGCTGGCCGGCGCTTTGGGAGCCTGTCTCGGTTGGCAACAGTTGCTCTCCGTGTTGATGGGTACAATTCTGGTGGCGGGAGTCATGGCGCTGGCGGTCGTCGTCTGGAAGGGGCGGCTGAAACAAACGCTGGTGAACATCGCCCATTTGCTCGCGGCGTTGTTCACTCTGCGGATGCCGGGGTCCGCCGTATCGCTCGACGATCCGCAGTCCACAAAAATTCCCTTCGGCGTAGCCATGGCGCTGACCGTTTTGCTCTACGCCGTGGGCCGAGCGCTGGGCAAAGTGTGAATCGATTTGTAATTTGCAATTTGAACTCATTTGAACTTGATAATTTGTATTCCATTAACCATTTGTCATCCTGTAACCATTTGTCATCCTGAGCGAAGCGAAGGACCTGCTGTTTGCTGAGAGTCAAGCCAATCGCGTCCCAACTCCGAAGCGCCGACGGCGCGGAAATCGCCGAAGCCGCGCTGGTGTTGCCCCTCGTCTTCATGCTTCTGTTAGGCATCGTCTGGTTCGGACGCGCCTACAACATCTATTCGACTATCCAGCAGGCCGCGCAGCAGGGAGCAATCACCGCGGCACGCGCATCGTGCAGTACGTGCGGAGATAACCCCGCCACCGTTGCTGCAGTGGATACCGTCGTCACCAACGTCCTGCAGGCGTCCAACCTCAATCCCGCTCAAATCCAATTAGGCGCTTTTCCCAATTGTGCCCCCGGATCGCCTTGCGCCTTGTGCCCGGCGCCGTTCCCGCCGAACGGCGGCTGTCCCGCTCCGACCACCGGCCTCAACATCTACGTTTGCCAGAACGTGCAGCTGAATCCGCTCTCTTCGCACGCCTCCCCGCAGCCCACACAGTGCGGGTCGGTGGTGAGCTTTCAATATCCATTTTCCTTCTACTTTCCCGGCACTTCGCTGAACCTGTCACAGATTCTCTTGACCGCGCAGGCGCAAAGCAGGATGGAGGATTAAATGGCTCGCTTCCGAATTCCGCATCGCCGCGCAACCACTCTGCTGCACCAAACGCAAGGCTCGGCGCTGCTGGAGTTCGCCATCACGCTCCCGCTGCTGGTGGTATTCGTCGTCGGCATCTACGATTTCAGCGGCGCTTTCAATCAGAAGCAGAAGATCGAGCAGGCGGCGCAGGAAGGCGCCATCATTGCCGGCGCTCAGCCCATGAATGACATCCAAAGCACCTCTTCCGGTCCCGCCTCGCTGCAACCGGTAGTGAGCGCAGTGCTCAATTCGCTCACCGGTAGCGGAGTCCTGCCCAGTGGAACTTGTGGCGCACCGGTAGTAACCGGACCGGGAACGGGCACGGCTGGCCTGACCTGGACCTACACCATTTCCGGCTGTTCCGCGAGCAGCGACCAGCTCATCGTCACCATCAATCGCGGGTGGGTGGGCGCCGCCCAGACCACTGCGGCCCCCGTGGCCGTCGGCACCATCGTCACCGTCCAGTATCCCTATCACTGGCGGTTCAATAGCGTAATTCAGTTGTTAATTCCGGGCGCAACTTATGCGGCCACAACCCAGGTGTTGGAGAGCGCCACCGTCCATAACCAGACATGAGGTCGCGTGCCACGCCATCGAACTAACTTGCCAATTCGCTCCCGCACCGGCTTACCCCATCACCAAGAACGCGGCGTGGTGATCATGCTGGTTGCCGTCGTCATGCTCTTTGTCGTGGGAGCGATGGCCGCCCTCTCCATTGACGTGGTCACCCTCTACACCGCCCGCAGCGAAGCGCAACTCGCAGCCGACGGCGCCGCCTTGGCGGCAGCCCGCGTGATCGCAAACTCGGGCGCAACTTCAGACCAAACCGGCACCTTACTCACCGCCGTTACCGCCTCCACTGGTCCCGCCCAGACCATCGCGCTTCAGGTGGCCATGCAGAACCAGGTGGGAGGAACATACCTGACCGCTTCCAACGTCAATGTTGTTTTCGGTAATCCAACGGTTGCTCCCTACACCAACCCAACCGTTACCGTTACCGTCCAGGCCAGTCTGCCAACATTTTTCGCCCGCATCTGGGGAAGCACCCAGGTCGCAATCGGCGCCTCGGCCACGGCGGAAGCCTACAATCCCTCGCCATCAGCCACCGCAACAAGCGGCAGCACGCCGGTCGCGCCCATTTGCGTGAAGCCGTGGCTATTGCCGAATATTGATCCGAGCAACACGAGCAGTCAGATTTTCAACCCGTCCACCGGTGCCATTCAAGACCCGGCGCTGCTGGGATGGACATCCACCCCCAGCAACAACGCCACAAAACTGAGCAAGGTCTGTCCCGGCGGCGGCGGCAACTGCAGCTCTACTACTCCGGTGGCTTGGAAGTTTTATCCTGGCGACACGACAACGACCTTTCCGCCCCCCACCGCGTATCCTACCTGCTCCCCGGCTATGACAACTGACTATGAAAAAAGTATTGCCGGTTGTGTTCAGACAGCCATCGCCTGCAACAGTACCAACGTGAATATCGACTTCTCCCCCTACAACACCCGAAGCACGGAAACGGCGGATGCGGTGAATTGCCTGACTCATGCGACCGGTGCCGGAGGGGGCGACTCGGTCACCGTCGCCTCCAATCCTCCGACGACGCCCCTCGAATTCGTTGCGGGCGACGATAATCCGTTCGTACTCACCGGCGAGACCTCTGCTGGAGCCGATGTTATGGTCAGCGACTCGCTGGTCACGGTACCGGTCTATAACAGCAACGCTGGCGCACCGACCAACCCGGTCCAGATCATCGGCTTTGTGCAGCTGTTTCTGAACTACGACGGGTTCGCAACGCCAACGTTCGGATTGAATCGTGGAGAGGTGGAGACCGTAATTATCAACATGGCCGGTTGCGGGACCCCCGGCAGCACTGCGCAGCCAATCCTCGGCAACGGTGCCTCTCCCATAGCGGTTCGCCTGATCTCTCCACCATAGGCCGAGACAATGCCGGGTAGCGCCGCCGTGCCGGCGGCTGTCCGGGCGTCCTTGCCCGCCGCCCCCATCATCACAACGTGCCTCGCCATCTAAGTCATTGATGATAAATACATTAAAGTAAGTCGTTATTCCTCAAAGACCTGGCGCCTTTTAACTTTAACTATTCGTTGTAAGTA
>Ga0074044_10005432_pt1 | contig 10402 bp, 10 predicted proteins | sample BogForMeECP23OM1_FD_94443 | JGI IMG/M metagenome (GOLD analysis project Ga0074044, IMG submission 94443) | Bog forest soil microbial communities from Calvert Island, British Columbia, Canada - Bog Forest MetaG ECP23OM1 | ecosystem: Environmental > Terrestrial > Soil > Wetlands ...
AATCCTTCGTGAGGAAAAGTGGCCCGCCTTCGTGGGCACCGGCCCGAGTGGAGATGCAGACTGAAACCTCTTGCCCGTTGTATGGCTGCCCCAAATTACGTTCAAATTCCGGCGCTGCAAGCCCCGACGAAAGACCGGTTTGACGCAACAGTTCTGGACGTCCAAGGCAATGAGGTCGTGCTGGACGTTTCGTATTTGTACCCAAACGTATCGGCGCAGCCTTGCGACACAGGAGTGGCACGATGGGAGAATTCCGAAGGCACGATTCAGCGGGTCGAGTTGCACGACGGGAAATTGTGGCACTCGTTTACAGATGCGGTCCCACCGATCGGCGCGAGGATTCACTGCCTGGTTGATTGGCCACGGCGCATGCTGATGTCTCGTCTGCACACGGCGGCGGTACTTGTCGCCGGCGTCGCGCACAACCTTTGGCGGTGCGATGTGTCGAGCTGCTCACTTTCGAGTGATGGGGTGCGGTTGGACTTCACTTGCGCGCGGAAGCCAGAAAGCCAAGTCCGCGAACTCTTGCACAGGTGCAACGAAACCATCACGAAGGGGGCTGCAGTAACGGCGCGGTGGACTCCTGTGCATCGGGCGGAAGAGCACGTCTCGCTTTACCGGTCCGCCGCTACCAGCCGGAAGGTGCAGAACCAGCCCGGTCGTGTCGTCCAGATTGGGGCCAATGGCAGCACTGTGGAGCGGCAGTTCGATATCGGAACCCATGTGGGCAACATCCGGGAACTTGGCGAGATTGTGCTTGGGCCCGACAACGGTTCGCGCAAGAAGGCCTTCGAAAACAAGGGGCGGAACCACTTTCGCATCCGTTTTCATCTCGCAGGAACATGAAGACCGACTGTCACAGCGAAACAGAATCGCTAACGCCCGCTGCCGCTGCACGAGCTAGGAGTGGCGACTTACTCCCCACGCTAGGTCTGTTTACCACGACGATGCTTGTCATCGGCGGCGTCATCGGCTCAGGCATTTTTCGGAAGCCGGGCGTTATGATGGGTGAACTCGGCTCGCCGGGCCTCCTGCTGGCCGTCTGGTTGCTGGCTGGCGTGGTCACGCTTTTCGGTGTTCTGTCGAACGCGGAGATTTCCAGCATGATTCCGGAAACAGGCGGGCAGTACGTGTATTTCGAGCGCATGTTCGGACCGTTCATCGGGTACTTGTATGGCTGGGCCGCGTTTGCGGTGATTCAAACCGGCTCGATTGCGGCACTTGCCTACGTCTTTGCTGAATACTCAACGCAGTTCGTGGCTTTGCCAGAGGTGTCTCCGTCCGCTGCTGCATGGGCTATCCACTTGCCGTTCATCGGCGACGTGACCCCGCTCAAAGAAGTCGGATTGAAGTGCCTAGCTGGGGCTGTCATCGTGGTGCTGACAACGGTGAACTATCTGGGTGTGCGCTTCGGCGGGCTGACGCAAAACATCTTCACGCTCGCCAAAGTCGCTGGGATGTGCCTTTTGGCGTTGTTGGCATTTTCGCCCGGCGCGGGCGGCACCGTAGCGAATCTCGCAACCCCCAGCCCCAGCATTCACAAGGAAGGCGTCGCGCTTCTGGTCGCCATCGTGGCGGCACTGCAAGGCGCGTTTTGGGGATATGAAGGATGGGTGAAGGCTTCGTTTGTGGCGGGCGAAGTCCGCGAACCACAGCGCATCGTTCCCAAGGCGACTGTTCTCGCGATGCTCATCGTGACGGGAGTTTACCTGCTGGTGAACGTCGCCTATTGCTGGGTGCTTCCGGCCGACGCGATGGCGACTTCAAAACTCGTCGCCGCAGATGCGGCTGAGCGTGTCTTCAACGGCGGCGGCAAGTTGATTGCGGCGCTGGTCATGGTTTCGACGTTTGGCGCAATCAACGGGGTGATTCTGGCAAGTTCGCGAGTCTATTTCGCAATGGCTCGGCGAAATGTCTTTCCGGCCCTGCTTAGCCACGTGCATCCACGATACCATACCCCGTCTGCTTCCCTCGTCGTCCAGGCCGTGTGGTGCGTTGCTTTGGTGTTCAGCGGCACATTCGACACATTGACTGACACGCTGATTTTCGTCGGCTGGCTCTTTTACGCGGCTGGTGCGTACGGTGTCTTCGTGCTGCGGCGCAAGGAGCCGGACACGCCGCGGCCTTTCAAGGTGCCAGGATATCCGTTCATCCCGGCAGCGTTTGTGATCTTCGCTGCCGCATTCCTGGCGGTCACAATCTACAACGATGTGACTGCCTATCGTGCGGCCGTGGCTGCCGGCAAACCCAGCCTCATCAACTGCGCGTTCGGCACATCTCTCGTGCTGCTGGGCACACCCATTTACTTCTTCTATCGGGCAAGGCGCTCGGGGACATGATCGCGCTTGCCCACTTGAGCGACGCGCCACCAGTCGGAGGAAGCCTGGAATTGCTAAAGCGCCAAGGGCCAGTGGACATCAGTGGCGGCGAACCCCTAGTGGCAATCTCAACTTGCCACCGAATCATTGCCCAACCGCAATACGCGCAGTCCGGTTTGAAGCACGCCGAAACTATTGTTCGCGTCCGACAGTCTGTGAAGGCACGCTTGGAGAGGGCAGCAAGTCTGCTTCCCCGGGGCGCAACGCTGATAGTCTTGGATGGTTGGCGCTCTGCGGCGCTACAACAGGAACTCTACGATTACTTCAACGCCAAGCTGCCCGCGTCAGTGGACCGGGAGAACTACGTCTTCAACCCGCTGAGAATCGGTAGCGCCAAAAGCTATCCCACAGATGCGGCACCTCACCGAACTGGCGGTGCTGTTGACGTGGTCCTTGGCGACCGTGATGGCAAAGCCCTTCCGATGGGCGCCGGTTACGATGAAATGACGCTCCTCGCGCGGACAGTCGCGTTCGATGAAGCTGACCACGGCCTTTCCGCCGTGAAAGCGCAATCGTTTCGGAGTCGCAGGAGGACGCTGATGCACGTGATGACGAGCGCGGGCTTCAGCAACTACCCGGAGGAGTACTGGCATTACGATTTTGGGAATTCATTCTGGCGCTTCTATTCAGGAATTTCGGGCGATGGCAAATTTGGAACCGTGGAATGACCGAAGGCTGCTCCCCAGTCACTTGTTCCTCTCCAAGTCGGGTCGGGACCGGTCGAGTGGAGTGGAGCAGTGTGTCTGCCCTTTCGAGCATTGTACCAAATGGCCATCAGGTCCTGCCCACGGTTCCTCCACCCCCTCTGGTCACTTCGTACGGCCTGATGCGCCAGTCTGACGAACTCCGTCCAACTTGGGCCTCCTCGGCTTACTCTGGCCAGTCTTTGCCCTCGCGGGCCGTTCGCCTCACTTTCCCTTCTTTGGCTGTCGTTTACGGCAGAGCTTGCCCCAGCCGGGGTCTCCCCCAGCCGGAGTCTGCTATCACTACGCGGCCCAACCATGAATTGCCGAGGCAGGACTTGCACCTGCCGAGCATGTCAAAGGTTGAAGGCTGCACATAGGAAATTGCCTTTTGCGCGCCCGCATGTACTGAGCGCTGCGCGGGTGAGCAGTCGCTCGGAATTATGTGCAATTGGAGCTGCCGTCACCCGACGCACGCAGCGCTTTTACGGAGCAAATCCGGGCCACTGGCGCTCACCTCCGCATAATTTACACCTCAGCATAATGGGTGACCTCGTTAAGACCCCTTCTCCAGGGCGAGCCACGCCTCCGGTGTTGAACTCGGCGCCGATGCGGTTTAATCATGGGAAAACCTCAATGAAGCTGCATTCATACGTCTGACCTTTTCGCGTGGAACGAGCGAAGGACTGGGCAATCTCATCATATTCTCTTTCTTCCTTTGGAAGAACAAACTGTGCAGATGAGACTGGTCTGAGAAGAGGCTGGAGGGTGGTTTGCCTTCTGAGTTCGGGAGGTGGAGCAGTAACGATTCTGATTCTGTTCTGGTGGTCCCGAAGCAATTGTGCCCACTCCCCTGGCCTGTTGAAAAGAGGCCTACCATAGGTGCTCTTCCTTGAAGGGATGTGTTTCGTGTAATCTGTAACGAATATCAGCGCACGAATGTTTGCCTCCAAACCCGCTCTGATCAGCTTCTCTTTCAACCTACAAGTCGCATCGTCTAAGCCATATGGTCCTGAGTCCGGAAGTAAACCGGAAACCGGCATGATAACCACTGTTGTACCGGGGTCCTTTTGAATCGCTGTCTCGAACTGTTCTTGGCACTTAGGGCCAGAGACGCCTCCGTGGGCAATCACGTCATCCACGTGGCCTCCGATGGCATGCATCTCCCGAAATGAGGGAGCAAATTGCGGGTTTTCACGGTATTCACGCAGCAAAGGCTCGTTCGAAGTAACGATCGTAACCTTTTGAAAAAGGAGCCCGATTGCCAAGCCAACATAGGTCGCGCTTGAGCCTTCGGGGATGCAGACAGTGTCACCGTGTCCAATAAACGTTGAGGCCACGTGGCGTGCCACTAGTTTCTTCTCGATCCGGCGATGGTACATTTCCTTTCCGATTTTGGTGGTCAAGGAATAAGTGCAGATCGGTTCCAGATTTTGCACATGCCACGTCCGCCACTCCTTAAGCAATGAATCGACATCGACATTAGGTTCTGCTGCTCTCATCCTTTCGAAGATTTTCTGCTCGTTAACGAGAACGTCTCCAAAAGGAGTGCGGTAGACATCGTCAAGTCTCTTGACTTGGCCGAGGTGGAATTCGCACTTGAGATTTGGGTCCTTGTAATAATATTCGAATGCTTTTGGATTCTGCATCATTAGCAACGTGATATAATCTTGGCAGGTCAGACGCTGCGTAAAGAAGAGATAGTCGCTAAACTTCATAATTTCTCCTACTGATAGAGTCTTGCTTTTGCGCGCCGCACGTGCTCAGCGCTGCGCGGGTGAGGGAGAATTGGTTTTCAGTCTCACCAAGCATGGCGCGATATTGGCAGGGGGGTGCCGGAATGTCAACCGGGAATATTTGCCGTTTTCTTGGGTGGTCTCGGCCCTGGGGGATGGCGTTTAGGCAGGAGGGGTACGCAGGCCGGGAGGAGATTGGCCGCGAGCAGGCGCAGTCGGATCCTGGCCCAAGCCGATAAGGGCGGTGGGCAGTCGCATTTCGCCATTCCGGCCTGGCAGCGTGGGGATGCGTCTCAGTCCGAAAAGGGGGTCAACCCATAGCATGGGCTGCTTTTCAACCCGGAAATGAACGAGGCTATGGGTTGTCTGAGTCCAGCGGTTGACAGAACGGGGTGGGACCGCGAGGGTTCCGGCAGAATGAGCAGTGTCCGAAGCCAGTCCCGCCTTGCCCGCGCGTCAGCGGGAGGAGCAAAGCGGATTTGCAAAGGGTTTCTTCCTCAAACGCGGTTCGCCCGCGGCCTCCAGCTCGCAGCTCTTTTGTCGCTGTCTCTTTCCGAGTGCCTGGCCGAAGACGGGGGGTACGCCATCGTCCAACTGCCCATCACCAACGCAGTGCATTCCTCGATTGACAACGCGGGGGAGGTGGTTTGGGCGGTGCAGAACGGGAGCGGCATTTTTTCCAGCACGCGGGGCCAGCTCGCGGCTTCCGGTGTGTCGCCGCACATCGCCAACAGCGGCGAAGTCGTTTAGGCTTAAATGCTGTTGTGATCTTGACAACGGTTCCGACGTGTGTAAAATGGAGGTCAATGGTTGGGGAGAGGGTGGGTGGCGGCGAGGGAAATGAGAGGAGCGGAAAGCCAGGAACAAGCAAGGAACATCCTAGGAACATGCTTGCAACATGCTTGCTACTACGGGATTACTATGGTGAAGCCCTAGCGAGGCCAGCGGGGCGAGGCTTACGCCCGGCACACACAACCCAGTTGCAGGGCTATTTTGCGCCGGCGTCATGTGCCAGGCGGAGGCGGACGGTGGACTTGATGGTGTCGCCGGGGGCGATCGGTTTGCCTTCGCCGTAGTTGCTGGTCCATTCCCCCCAACCGACGTGAGTGCCGCCAAACCAGTCGTTGATATGAAAGGCAATACGATCGGATTGGACTTCGGCGCGGACGTGTTGTGCGCCGTCCGATTCGACCCAGATTCCAGGGCCGTGCGGATAAGAGAGAGACGCCCAGCGGATATGACGTTTGGTGCTGCGAAAATCGTTGCACCCCATGGGAGAGTTGTCCAACGACCAGGGCCAACGCGGCGGCAACTGGTCTGAATGCTCCGCAAAGGCGCGCGCTTCGCCCAATGGCCGGCCAATGTGGTCCTGGGGGTACACGCTCCACTCAGCCTGGCGCTGCCAACGCAGCCAGTCGCAATCTCTGGGTGTCGAAACCACCAGCCCCGCTTCGCGCACCAGCAGCTTATCCCCCGAATACTTGAACTCAGCCTGCACGGTCAGGGCGCCTTCAGGGGTGATCAGCAGATCGTAGCCACCCTCCAAATGTTCGTAAGTCCCTTGAAGGCGGACCCGCACATTCGGGCCTTCCGGCTGCGCGTCCAGTTTCTGCAGGCGCCAGCTCAGGGGATCGGGGAACGGATGCAGCGGCTCGGCTGCGGGCAGAAGATGGACTCGCGGCAGGTCTAATAACAATGCCTGGCCAAAGGCGACTCCGCGCCGCAGGCCGCCACTGTCCTGATCGAACAGTAAATCGAATTCGCTGCCGACCACGCGGATGCCCGGGCCGGCGAGCACGTTGTCGTGAATAATCCTCAGCGGCTCCGGCTTCGGGCTGCGCAGGGCCGGCATTTGCTCAGCAGCCTGGCCGATGGGAAGCCTATAGGCATCCACCAGGCGATTGTGGCGGTCCCGGATATTGAGCTGTAAGACCTGCCCCGCCGCCGGCGCATGGCTCGGCCTGATTTCTATCTGCCCGGTCTGATGCGGCATCCCAGACGCCTGCGCGATACCACGCTCGGCGTTGATTTGCCATTCCACACGCAGCTCGGATAGATCGGTGAAGTCGTACTGGTTTTCGGCGGCCAGGCGGATTGTCCCGCCGGCAGGCACAGCAATCGGGCCTTCCTTGAGTTTCACTGGTGAATGGAGTTTCTTCGTAATCCAGAACTCAGGTTTCTGGCGCCTCCACCCGTCCACGACGCCCCACGGAGCGTCACCGGTCAGGCCACGGTCCGGGAGGCGGTATTCATTTTCGATGAAATGGCTGCGGGTGGTCCCGCGGCCATACTCCAGGCCGCGATTGGGCACGCAGAAGATGTCATCCGACCACGCCCAAATCTGGGTGCCCGCGATCTTCTTCGCGCGCATCATGCGGTCATAGATGGCGGGGAGAGGTTCGGCATAGTAGTCGCGGATTCCGGGATCCACCCACATCTCAGCCACATCTTCGAAGATGCCCTGGAAGATGCACCAGCATTCATCCCACAAGACTGGTTTGTTGGCTTTCTCCTGCTCGGCGATGCCTGCGATAGTGATGGGGTTGTGCCGGGCTAGCACTTCCAGTGACCCGCGCCCCCAGCTCCCGCCATGAGGCCGGCTTGGGTCTGCCTGCCGCATCCACTCGTGGCTGCGTTCAAACGCGTAGCCGAAATCGCTTTCGTTGCAGACCGACCACATAAAGACGCTCGGATGGTTGCGGTCCCGGGCCAGGAGTTCCGCATTTAACTGCATGATGCGCGGCGTGAGGCGGAGGTCATCGGCGGTCGCGGCGGCTACCCAACAGAATGAACCCTCGTCTTCGACATAAATCCCGAGCTCGTCCGCGACGTCCAGCAGGTCCCGCAACGGCGGATAATGAGAAGTGCGCAGCGCGTTGAGATTGGCTTGCTTCATCAGTTCGAGGTCCTGTCGCTCCAGGTCGCTCGTGACGGCGCGTCCCAGGAGCGGGTGCGAATCATGATGGCAGGTCCCGCGGATCTTCACGGCCTGGCCATTGATGAGCAATTGGCCGCCCGACACTTCGGTCTGGCGGAAGCCGATCCGCTGCACCACCCGGTCCAACACACGGCTGTCTCCCTTGAGAACGGTTTCCAACTGGTAACACCACGGGTGCTCGGCCTCCCAATGGCGCGGCCTGGTGACCGTCAGAACCGCATCCGCCTCGGCTCGTTGCCAGGCGCCGGCCTTGAGCGCGGGCATTTGGCCACTCAACGCCACTGGCTTCCCTTCGGGATCGGTCAGCCGGAATTCAACGGTCGCGCGCGCTAACGGGCGGGAAGACTCATTGAGCACCGCCACGTGTGCGGACAGCCTGGCATCAGCATAGGTCGCATCGAAGGCAGTGGCCAGCGCCAGCCCTCCAATATGAATGGGTGGAACGCGAAACAAATAAACCGGGCGCATGATCCCGGCGAGTGGGAAGTCGGCGTACTCGCTCATTTTATCGAGCCGGTCGCTCACGACTGTGTGCTGGGTGACTCGCACGGCTAAAAGGTTGTCGCGGGCCTGGACGGCATCGGTGATATCCACTTCGAAAGGCAGAGCCCCGCCCTCATGATACGCCAGCCGCCGGCCATTGACCCAGACCTCCGCCCCGCTATACACGCCCTCGAAGCGCAGCCTGAGCCGGCCTTCGCCCGGCGGCGCCTGGAACCGCTTCCGGTAGCCGCCTACGCCATCAAGCGAGCGGAACCCTTCCATCTCAAAGTGAGCCGGCACCCGGATCGCCGACCACCGTTGGTCTTTGAATTCCGGCGCCCAGAAGTCCGGCGGCGGGTCAGGGGCAAATCGCCAATCGTCCTTCAGTTCAGAGCTTGTGCGCCGCAGACTCGCGGGGGTCAGACCATACTGGAACGTCGCCGCGTCCAATTGCAGTTGCGTCTCGGTGGCCTCTTCCGGCTGGGGAGTGCGGGCGCGGATGGTGATTCCTCCGCCGAGGCCCAGCGGCATGGGGACAAAGAACAGCCCGTGGTCGTCGCTCCGCGCGGTGGCCTGCCAATGTCACCTCGTTCCCGGCCAGGGGGTCGCTTCCCCAGGCATCAGAAACCATCCCGATGAAATGGCCATCGGCATCCGAAGCGAGGACAACAGCCGGCGGTTGGGAGTAAGCCTCTTCGAACACCTGCACTTCCGTAAAACTCGGGCCATTCGTGATGTTCGCCAGCCGCACTCGCGTCGTCAGGCGCGACGGGAACCGGCACACGACGATCTTGGGCAACCGTCGGTCGGGGTTGCCCAGGTGCTGCAGAGTCACCCAGACCTGGTTGGTTGAATCCCAGACCTGGACGTCCATCTCTTTCACGTAACGGTCGTATTGGAAGACAACCACTTCCCCGACGCGCACTGGATGAGTCCAGTCCAATTCAAACCAGCCGCCGAGGTTGTGGCCCGGAATTCCCGACCAGCGGGTTTCCATGTTGCCATCGGTGGCCAACCCCGCTCGCATCCCTTGGTACTCCTCAAACGCCGTGGCTTGGGCCTGCAGCGCGAGGTTCTGAGGTGCGGCTTCGGCTGCCCGGGCCAAGGGCAGGCACAAGAGAGCAGTCGAGAGTCCGGCGATGCAGAGAACCAACCGTAGGTGTTTCCTGGACGGAGGAGGATAGAGGTTAAGCATATGTTTGGAACTTCGGGTTGCCGGCTTTGGGTTCAGACCTTTGCTCAGCCTAAGTGGTCAGTAACTCAGATGCATTGACGTAGCGCAGATTTGCAATCTGCTGTATCGCAGAATTGCATTCTGCGGAGTGTGGCATAGCTCGACGCGCTAGCCGGTGTCCGGTGCGCTGCCGATTACAAATCGGCGATACAGCAGATTGCAAATCTGCGCTACGCCCCGCTAGCCCAAAGTGCGTCACCGACCTTATGACCGAGCGTATTAAGCCGTCGGGCCTTCCGACCGCAAGGCCGTGTGGGCATACAGAGCTCATATTTCAGGGATCAGTCTCCGTCCACCTTCGATGAATTCGCGCACGACTTGATTGGACCAACGCAGCTTCTCCTGAACGGACAAGTCGCTTCGCGCGTGCAGGAGGATCATACAGATGCTCAACACGTCGCCGGTGCCGGTAGAGTTTACGGTGGTACGTGCCGGACTGGGCGGTTCGATGGCGAGCTTTCCATCCACCCAATAGCCGGCGCCGCGGGCGCCCAGATGGACCACCGCCGCTTTAACACCCCAGTCCGTCAGTCGCATTAGCGCAGTCGCCAAATCCGGGCTATCAGTGAACTCGCACAACTCGCGGACGTTGCCGTGGGCGAGGTCCACTGCTCCGAGCGTTTCACGGAGAAGCTGTTTGCGCTTGGCAATCTCGGCCTTGTCGCCACTCGACCAGCACGGGTCGAAGTTGAGGTCGAGCGACGTTGCAATCCCCCGTCGCCGTGCCTCGCTGAACAGGCGCAAGTTCCCACCTTCGAGCATTGGCCGCGAAAACCACACATCCGCCCGCAGGAGGTGCGCGCACCCGTCCAGGGCCCCCAAGCCGAGGTCTTCAAAGCACAGCGTCTCGTTGTTCGGGAGGCAACTGAGGAAGTGTCTGTGGCCGTCGGCCAGTCCCAGGGCGACCGTTGTGCCGGTTGCCGCGTGCGGATCACGAGCCAGGTAAGTCT
>Ga0074044_10005435_pt1 | contig 10402 bp, 9 predicted proteins | sample BogForMeECP23OM1_FD_94443 | JGI IMG/M metagenome (GOLD analysis project Ga0074044, IMG submission 94443) | Bog forest soil microbial communities from Calvert Island, British Columbia, Canada - Bog Forest MetaG ECP23OM1 | ecosystem: Environmental > Terrestrial > Soil > Wetlands ...
CCGCGGCGGATGGCATTGCGCAGCCCCACGTCCAACTGGTTGTCCGAGCCCACGTCGCGCACGGTGGTGAAGCCGGCCAGCAGCGTTTTCTTCGCGTTCACCGTCGAATCAATGGCCATCTCGGCGATGGGCTTCTGGAGGGAATCCATGAAGTTCTGGCGGTAGTCGTAGCTGTCCGAGCCGGTCAGGTGCGTGTGCGCGTCGATAAAGCCCGGCATCAGCGTCGCGTCGCCCAGGTCCACCACTTCGGCGCCCGCCGGGACGCTCGCGTTCGCGCCCGTTCCTGCGATCTTCCCATCCGTCACCACCACCATGCCGGGGCTGGTGATCTTTCCGCTCTTCCCGTCAAACATCCGCGCCGCCTTGATCACCGTCGTCTTCCCCGCAGCGCCCGCAATCCCCCAGGCCGTCCCCAGCACCATGATCACTGCAAACATCACAAAGCTGATTCGCCGCATGAGAGCCCCCCGATGATTCGCTTCTTATCCCCGGCGCGCACAATTCGCCGGAAGGAATCCGCAAACATATCCCCCCGCGCCGCAAAGTCAAGCCCCTCCCCCTCCCCCCCATTTTCGCAAGTGCAGAAAATGCGGGACTTAAGCTGCAAAATCGCGCAAATCCTTGAAAATAAATAACTTTAAGTACGTGCAGCATGTGCAGATACGAGGCCTTTTTGTATGTGCAGAAAATGCAAGACTTGGAAGAGGGTGGCGCGGATGTGCAGATTCCACATGAGTTGGCGAAAGCCGGGACCCTCCGGATTGGCGCGACGCGGGCCATGGACAGTCATCCCGGCGACATTATACTCTATGATTACTCAGAAGTCAAGGAAAAAGGGAGGAGTGAACGGGTTGAAAGTCAAAAGTTGAACGTCGCAAGTTGCGGGGAGCCCTCCTACGCGAAGGAACTTCTTCGGAGGGTAAACGACGGAAGTGCTACGGCGTGACAGGCCTGGTGCCGCCGAGTCGCAAAGTGAGCACGTTTTGGAGGTTGGATATTGGAGGTTGGGGGTTGGACGGGCCGGGAGTGCAGGGACGGGGGCCGAATCGGGAATGGGGTCTCAGTCTGCGAATGAGAGAGGAGTCGGGACACGTTGGAGAATGCCGGAGACTCAGATTGAGATTTCGCACGGGAAGGTGCCAGTCGCAAATTGCGAAAATCGTTTGTCCTTGTGCGCGGAATGCGGGGAGTGCGTCCCATTTTGGACCAGCTCTTGGATGCCGCGCAGAGCGGTCGAATGCCGCTGCATGACTAGCCCTGGGCAGGGCGCGGGGCTGCTCTTGTCGCTGCCCAAGCCCCGCGCCGGACTGCCGGTTGCTCAGGCGCATGCCGATTGTAGCAACCGATCGCGATGTTGTATCATCTTGGTAATTGAGGAGATTTAGTCTTGGCCATGCGGAACTTTGCGCACGCGTTGTGGAGAGTCCTTTTCATGTTCGCGGGTGCGCTTGTCTTTGTGGCTTACTGGCAAGGTCTGGGGGCGGAGCAAGGCGAGAAGGAATTATGGCCGGAGGAGCGGCCCATCAGCCCGCACGACCGCGAGCTGACGAAGAGGATGCTGACGGAAGTTCACCGGCAGCTCAAAGCGAGTTACTACGACCCGACATTCCGCGGAATGGACGTGGACGCGCGCTTTCAGACATATCTCCAGCAGCTCGAGCGGGCCGGGAGCCTGGGGAAGAGCTTTCTGATCATCAACGAATTTCTTTCCGGGATCGGTGACGGCCACAGCTTTTTCGTCCCGCCTGGCGACGGGTACCGCTACGACAGCGGCTACCGTATGGCCATGATCGGCGAGCAGTGCTTTATTACAGGGGTCCGGCCGGGCTCCGACGCAGAGAGAAAGCTGCATCCCGGAGACCAAGTTCTGTCGGTGGATGGTCAAACGTTGAAGCGGAGAGATTTTTGGGGGTTGAACTACGCGTTCAGAGTGCTGGCGCCGGCACCGGTTACGGATCTCGCGCTGCGGGGTGCCGGGGGAGTTTCTCGCCGAGAGGGAGTGGTGACGAGACGCAGGATGCTGGGCGGGGCTGGTTTGGTCACAAACAAGCACGGTTGCGGTGACTGTTTTGCTTATGCGGTTGGGTTCGAAGAGATGCAACTCCTGCTGAGGTCTCTCACTGTAGAGAACGGGGACGTCATTCTGTGGAAGATGCCGAGGTTTCACGAAGACGGAGCGGCACTGTACGCGCTCATGGGCCGGGCGCGGAGACACAAGGCACTGATTCTGGACCTACGGGATAACCCGGGCGTTCCGGAGGATGTCCTGAAGACGTTGGGGGCGGGCCTGAACACTTGGTTCCTTCCGGCCTCGGTGGAATCTCCAGGGGGGCTCTTCCCTCAGCTGAGGTTCATGGTGGGAAGTCTGTTCGACCATGATGTGAGGATCGGCAGGAAGACCACACGCGGGAAGGGAGAGGACATTGTGGCCAGGTCACACGGGCGCGGCGGGTTTACCGGCCAGTTGTTCGTGCTGGTAAATAGCGGTACTGCCTTCGATGCGGAAGTGTTTGCACGATTGGTTCAGTTGGAGAATCGCGGAACGATTGTCGGCGATTTGACCGCAGGCAGTGTTATGAATTCGCGTTGCGAAGAGCTCTTTCTCTTTAATCCAGTGAGTTTTTCCGAAGCTTGCATTGCAGATGGGGAAATAGTTATGGCTGACGGCACGAGCCTGGAAGGGGTCGGTGTGACTCCCGACGTTTTGGTCCTCCCAGCCGCCGCTGACCTGGCCGCGGCGCGCGACCCGGTGCTGGCGCGGGCCGCGGAGTTGGCCGGAGCCAAGCTCGACCCCGCGGCTGCGGGGAAAATGTTCCCCCTGGGATGGGCCCCCTTCTGATTGGGTGTGACATGGGCTCTCGCGGGGAATCGCCCGCCGGTAGGTGGCGAAATAGTTTGTGGATCGCCTGCCGCGGAACTGCCGCGTGGATGATAGGAAAAGCGGCCGTTCGAGGCCAACCGGCGGGAAGGTCAGGCCGGGCGTCTCATTGATACTCGTGGATTCGATTTCAATCTTCCGACGGCGGGTGGCGCACTGGATTTCCCCAATCTTCCCTGTTGAGCATCCAGCACAGCACGAGAATACCACTTCCACACTTCCTTGCCGAGTGATACGAGGGTGTAGACGGGGGTGCCGCACTCTTTGCGCCGTCTCCAGCAAAGGGTGCGGGGGTTTTCTACGATGCGCAACAAGCTGAAACGCAACTACGGGCAAGGGCATCTGGATTCCGAAACTCGAAATTCGAAAAACGGCGGGGGGAAGGGAGAAAAGCGGCGCGAGACAGTGGCGAGTCCCGACCGGGTCGGGATCTCCGCGCGGCAGCCGCGCTCCGATGGCGAGTGGCGAGCGGGGAACAGGGCCGGCGGGACGCCGGCGCTACGTTACGCGGGGCTAGGCCGTGCGCGCCAGCGCGTCCACCAGCAGCCGCCGCAGCTTTGAGCGCTCTTCTAAGTCAATCTCCACAATCTCGTACGCGAACTTCGTCGCCCGCGTGTCGCGCACCAGCACGTGGGCCTTCAGCCCGCGCCATCCGGTGAGCAACTCCACGTCCGCCTCGCTCCCCGGAGGCAGCGCGAGCTGTTTATCGCCTTCGCCCCAGCCGCCGCCCATGCTCATTTCCCGCATGTCGATCCGGTGCTCCCCCTGGCTCGTGGCAATCTTCGCCTCCAGCGGTTTCACGATCTTGACGCGCTGGTACGATCGCTGCCGCACTCCGGGCGAATCCACAGAAGGGTCAATCGGAGCGACCTGCAAGTCCTCGCGGGGAATATCCGCCGAGGCCAGGAACGGTTGCAGCCATCCCGGATCGATCTTCTGGAGCGCCTGCGCCGCGGCCACGCGCATTTCCTTCGGGTACTGCCAGCGGAACGTCTGCCGCGCTTCCAGCACCTGCCGCAGCAGCGGCCCCGCCGGCTGCGCCCGCAGCCGCCCCAGCGCCTCCATGGCCTTCACGCGCAGTAGCGGCGAGTTCATCCGCGCGATCTCGCCCGAGGCCAGCCGCAGCAGGTATTCCACCGAGCCCGCGTCGCCGCTCATTCCTACTTCATCGAGCGCCGTGGAAAACACCAGCGGGTCGAGCACCTCGGCCAGATCCAGCAGCACCCGGCTGCGCTCCGGCGTTCCCGAGCAGGCCAGTTGCCTCACTGTGATGTCCTGGTAGTAGCGGTTCCATTCCCGCAGCCGCCGCGGCAGCAGTTCCTCGACCGCGGGCAGGTACAGCCGGCTCAGCATCCCCACCACGGACACGGCTTCGGCCGGCGCCGCGGTCTTCAGCTTCTCGCTCAGGAAATCCACCACCTCGACGCCCAGGCTCGTGGCGATCTCCACCAGGCGTTCCCGCTCGCGTTTCCGCCCGCAGCGGATCATCCTCTGCGCGAGCTGCTCCGCGGCCAGGTGCGGCTGCCGCCTGGTGATTTCGATCAGCCCGTCGGGCACGCGCGTGGCGCGCAGCGCGTTGTCGATGAAGTCGGAGAGCCGTTTCTCCATCCCCAGCCGGCTGCGCAGGTTCTGCGCAAAGGCCTTCTGCTCGCCTCCCGTGCGCTCCACCACGTTCAGCAGTTCCAGCGCATCGCGCAGCGCCGTAAAGTTGTTCTGCTCCGCCGCCTGCCGCGAGAGCCGCGTAAACGCTTCGCCCACTTCCCGGGCGATTTCCAGCGCCTTTTCCTCCAGCGACGATTGCAGCGCTTTCCCCGCCTGCTCGATGGCCTCGGTCAGGATATTGCTGTCGGACCGCCCGTACAGGTCCGTCAGCTCCAGGATGCCCTGCGCCGCCCGCGTCCGCCCGTCGCGGTCGCTCGACCCCAGGCACGTGGCGTAGTTCCGCAGGATGTTGTCGGCCAGCGATCCGTCGCCCTGGTCCAGGGAATGCTCCACGAACGACCGCACGTTTCGCGCCGGGATGGCCCAGGCATCGTCGGAGAGCAGCATGGTGCGCTTGCCCGTCTCCGGCAGCGAAGTCCAGAACTGCCGGTCCAGCACCGCCGCGTAGCTCTCCACTCCCACGCCCGCCTTCTTCATTTTCTCTTCGTGCGAGCCCAGGATTTTCCGCAGCGAATCGATCTCTTTCCCCAGCTTCGACAGCATCTGCTTTACCGTGTTGACCTTCGTGCCCCCGCGCTCGTACGCGTCCAGCGCAAACTGGATGGCCATGTTCTCCGCGAGCTGCAGCATCATGGGCATGTCCATGTTCTTCGCCGGGCCCGCGGCGCTCAGTTGCGCCAGAGCCTGCTGCAGGGTCAGCTTCGAGCCGCGCGGCGATTTTTCCAGCTCCTGCTTCACCGCGCGCACCTGTTCCGGTGAGCCGCTCCCGCTGCGCGGCATCGCCGCCCCCACGCGTGTCAGCATCTGGATCACGCTCAGCACGTCGTCCTCGCTGGGCGCATACGTTGCCACGGCACGCCCGCCGCCCGCCCCTCCTGCTCCGCCAGTTCCTCCCGTCCCGCTCCCGCTGCCCGTTCCGCCCCCACCTCCCGTTCCTCCGCCGCCCCCTACGCCAACGTCTCCGCCAGCGCCGCTTACGCCGCCACGCCCGAATCCGCCGTAATACCCCGTCTCCCCCCCGCCACCCGCACCGCCTCCGCCGCCACCCGGGGAGCCGCCGTAATATCCCGTCCCACCGCCCTCTTCGCCGGATTGCGCAGCGCTTTCCGCCGCCGCAATCATTTGCAACAGGCGCTTCGGGTCCGCCAGCACCGATTTCAAGTCACCGGACAGCAGGCTCCCCGCCATCCCTTCATCGGAAGCCAGAACGCTCGCCACCACGGGATTCACAAAAGAGCGAGCATCGAGGCCTCCCTCCGGTCCGTAGACTCCGGTGCCTCCCGTTCCGCTGCCGGTTCCGCCGCTGGGCACAGGCATAGAGCCGTCGGATGCCACGTAACGGATTTCATTCACCTTGATCGCGGAGTACTCGGCTTGCCCCAGCGCTTCTTTCAGTTGTTCGCCGAGTTGCGGGTTTTTCGGCGTGCTGGCCGTGAACGCGGTGGCGAAGCGGCGCACGTCATCCTGCTGGGTCAAATGCGAAAAAAAGAGGCTGGCCACGCCGCCCGCCGCCAGCATTTCCGCGAATCCCTTTTCCACTGCGGTCATGTCAACCGGCGCCCCACCCACCAGCAGCTTCGTTCCGGAGACTCCCAGCGTCAGTCCGCCGGCCGCGCTGGTCGGGAGTGCCGTCCGCAAGTCGTTGAATGTGGTAGTGAGCTGCGCCGCGGTGCGCTTGTGGTCAAACCCGTACATCCGCGCGGACTTCACCAGCAGGTTCAAGCTCCGCAGAAAAACGCGGGCGGCGCTGACTTGGGCGTCTTCGGCCATGGCAGTGCGGAGGGCTCCATGGGCGGGCCGCAGGTTGCATTCCGGCCGCGTGTCCCGAAAGGTTCGGGTGGGGAATAGGCCGGGGGCGGGCGCCCGCCGATTCGATCTCTTCTAGCCGTGAGTCTATGCGCGTCGAGGGCCGCGCGAAAGATTCCTCTGCATCCCCTGCGCTGTAAGCGTTAAGCGCGACCGGCCAGTGTCTCCCTCTGGCCCTGGGAACAGGCTCCCCTGTCCCTTTCGATCGTTTTCACGGCCGTCGGCCGCGTCCCGGCCGCTTCCCCTGCCGGCCCCGCCCGCCCGTGGTGATACACTAGCCTTCTTCACCCTAAGGTCGGAACCCAACCATGCCGCGTCCTCGCGCAGTCACACTCTTGGCCGTCCTCGCCCTTTTTCTGGCCGCTTCCAATCTGCTCACCGGCATCCTCCTGATCACCGGAAAGATCTCCTTCGACAAACTGCTCGGCCAGATGCCCGAACTGGGCGACATGCAGCCGCAGTTCGAGCAGACCATGAAAGTCATTATCGTGCTCTTCAGCGTTCTGGGCATCGCTGTTGCCGTCGGCCTGCTGGGATTGAAGAACTGGGCTCGCGCCACCACTCGGGTCATCTCCGTCCTCGGCCTGCTCGGCGCGCTCATCCAGATGATTCAGGCCTTCGTCGCCCGTGACGCCCCAAACTTCCTGTTCTACGCGCTCGTCGGTGGCGCCTACTACGCAGCCTTCTTCTATCTCGGCCAGGCCTCCGTCCGCGCCGCGTTCGCCCCGCCCCAACCGCCCGGCTCCGCTCCCCAACCTCCCGTGCCTCCCGGCCCGGACTCGGTCGGCTAGCCCCCGTCTCACGGTCTGCCCGCCGCTTTTCCTATTTGATGTACCGGTGCAGAATTTCCACCAGGTTCTCCGCCGCACGCGCTTCCCTCGAATCCGCCCGCGCATTCTTCGGCAGCACGTGGAATCGGATCTCCCCCTCGATGATCTCCACCAGCAGGCTGTTCACCGCCCCTCGGCATGCGGCGATCTGCTGCAACACATCCTGGCATTCTTTTTCCTCTTCGATCGCCTTCCGGATGCTCTCCAGTTGGCCCTCGATGCGGTTCACCCGCACCAGCAGGCTCTTTTTTTCCTCGGTTGTGTGCGCCACTGCCGTTCCTCCTTGACATACTATACCCAGTATAGTATCACTCCTCCGCTGTCACAAGGGGTTCATCTTTCCCGGGTCTAATCCTGTGCCCGATGATTCTCATCATGACCGTTCCACCCATCGCGCGTGCCTTGCTGCTCTCCTGTGCCGCTCTCGTTCTTTTCCCGGCGGCGCAGCAGGACGTGTTTGCCCAGGCTGCTGCCGGTTCCGTTCCCCCGCAGGATCTCTCAGCCGCCGCGGGTTCCCCGCAGCAACCCGCGCCTTCTCCTGATCCCGCCCAGCAGGCCGCATCTGCTTCTCAGACCCCGCAGAACGGCTCGGCCCCTCAGCCTTTCGCCCCGCAGGATTCCACCACCGCCCCTCCTGCGGGTTCGACCGCGGATCCGCTGACTTTCTTCCCCCACTCCGAATCCGCCCGCTGGTTCCTCGCCGGCCAGGCCAACGGCGTCCTCCAGTGGCACGAGCGTTTTCCCGCGGCATATTCCGGTGCCCACAGTCTCCAGCCCGATCCGCAGAGCGCCAACTCCCGGGTCGAGACGCTCTTCACCGGCTTGGCGCTCACTTCCCGCCTCGAGATCCTCGTGGATGTGGAAGACGCCACGGGCCACGGCCTGAGCACCACTCTGGGTGTCGCCGGCTTTCCGGATCTCGACGCCGTCCGCGCCTCCGGCGTCTCCGACAAGCCTTATTTCGCCCGCATGATGCTCCGCTGGATCGTTCCGCTCAGCGATAAACAGGAGCCCGCCGAGCGCAGCTTTCTCGGTCTGGCCCGCAAGCTGCCCAAGCGGCGCATCGAGGTCCGCCTCGGCAAATTCGGCATGGTGGATTTTTTCGACTCGAGCGTCTCCGGCACCGATAGCCACATGCAGTTTCTCGGCTGGGCCATCGACAACAACGCCGCCTACGACTATGCCGCCGACACCCACGGCTACACCTACGGCCTGCTCGTCGAGTACTACCAGCCCAGCCTGGTCCTCCGCTACGCCGAAGTCCTCGAGCCCAAAGTCGCCAATGGCAACGTCATTGACTTCAATATCACCCAGGCCCACGCGGAAAATTTCGAGGCGGAAATCCATCATCATCTGCTGCGAAAACAGGAAGGCATCGTCCGCCTGCTCACTTACGTCAACCACGCCCACATGGGCGACTACCGCCAGGCCATTGACGCTTTTCTCGCCGGCCTCACCCCCGTCCCTGATATCGTTGCCACCCGCCGCCAGGGCCGCATCAAATACGGCTTCGCCGCCAACCTCGATCAGCCCCTCCCCGCCGGATTTCGCGCCTTCGCACGTTTCGGCTGGAACAACGGCTCGACCGAAAGCTGGGCCTACACCGAGGCGGATCAGGCTGTGGACTTCGGCGCCGATCACGACGGCGCCCTCTGGCATCGCCCGCACGACCGCGCCGGTCTCGCCTTCGACGTTCTGGGCCTCTCCGCCGATCATCGCGAATATCTGGCCGACGGCGGCCTGGGGTTCCTGTTGGGCGACGGCGCGCTCACCTACGGCCACGAACGCAGCCTCGAGTTCTACTACACCACCCACCTCTGGCGCGGCGCCTTCCTCGCCTTCGACATCCAGCGCATCACCAACCCCGGCTACAACCAGGTCCGCGGCCCCGTCGTCGTTCCCGGCGTCCGCCTCCATCTCGAGTTCTGACCCGCGCCGTAGCGGCGGCTTTACGCCGCCATCTTTCCCCGCAAGTGGTCCGTCATGATCGAGGGGCGCCCGTCGTGGGACCACTCTGTGGTGATCTACGGAAGTGGTATCTTTTCAACGTGGATTGCCTCAGAGAAGGTCGAGAGCGATCGCTGGGCCGCCCGCCCGTTTGCTTGCTCCTGCTCGGCATCATGCTGGCCTCTGCATCTGAAGCGCGAGAGCAGGTCTATGTTTCGCCTGACCGAACACTGGTTGCAATGGTGGCCCCCGCGGGGAAGAAGAAAGACCTCGAAGGAGCAGAAAGCCGGATTGAGGTTCGCTCGCGCGAGGGCAGTGTGCTGCTCAGCAAGGATTTCTCGTCAGAAGATGGAGAGCACGGAGCTGGCATCGTACGCGGTCAGTGGACTTCGGACTCCCGGTTCTTCGTGTTCCTCACTGCATTTTCGGGAGGACACAGCCCCCTCCAACACCCGATCTATTTCTATTGCCGCCGGGAGAACACCGTACAAATGCTGGATCCAATCCTCGGTAATGACACCGCGGTCGGCAGAGACGATTTCGCAGGTCTTACGCGCGATTTCTTCTTGGTGGGCAGCAACACGGTGGTCGTTGAGGCCCAGGACGCGCGAGGCACTCGGAGGATTTCCGCGAAGCTCGGCACGGTTCCCTGTGGACCGATCGCCACGTGTTATCGGTTAGGGTCTCCTCACCGCACGGTTGCTGCCACTGAATACAGTTTCCGGGAAGACATCAACCCTCAGACTTTGGAGCGGAAAGTGTATGCGCAACGTCGAGAGGATAAAGAACCTCGCCTGGTTTTCACCCACTCGAGAAGCGCGAGCGAGTGCGTTGGACCGAGCGGGAGGCGGGCTCTGATTAATTCCTTTCCTGCGTCCAAAACCGTGGAAGTGTACGTGGCTGACCTCAGCTCGGGAAGGAGCTGGCGCATTGACGAACAGGCGATGGAACTGTACCAGCGCCACGCTATGCCAGATCGAGACTTGATGATCGTCCCGGATGGCGAAGACATGTCGCCCGATGACGGTGAAGCCCTCGTGCGGATGGATTTGATCTACTTTTCCGTCCGCACGCCCGAAGAAGCAGACAAAGTTGGGAGTAGTTTCAAACAGTGGTGGTATGTGGTTGATACCGGCAACGGAAAGGTCCTGCTTGAATACCGAACGCCGCCGCCGCCGAGGTGGTGGTGAAAAGGGCGGGCGATCTGAGGTAGCACATGCAGGGACTAAGCCGCCCCGCCCGCACCGGCGCGTAAGGAGCGCCCTTCCCGCTATGCGTA
>Ga0074044_10005436_pt1 | contig 10402 bp, 10 predicted proteins | sample BogForMeECP23OM1_FD_94443 | JGI IMG/M metagenome (GOLD analysis project Ga0074044, IMG submission 94443) | Bog forest soil microbial communities from Calvert Island, British Columbia, Canada - Bog Forest MetaG ECP23OM1 | ecosystem: Environmental > Terrestrial > Soil > Wetlands ...
ACGTCGGCGTCTTCTGCACGACGCCTGCGGTCGGCGTCGCCCGCAACGTGGCGCGCAAGCGGGCGATGGAGATGCTGCTGACCGGCGAGCCGGTCGATGCCGCCACGGCGCTCGCTTGGGGCCTGGTCAACCGGGTGGTGCCGGCGACCGAGCTCGATGCGACGATCGCCGGATTCACGCGCCTGATCGGCGCGCGCAGCGCCCGGGTTATCGCGCAGGGCAAGCAGGCGTTCTATCACCAGCTCGACCTCGGCTTGGCGGCGGCCTACGACTATAGCGGCGGCGTGATGGCCTGCAGCCTGCTCGAGGCCGACGCCGACGAAGGCATCGCGGCGTTCATCGGCAAACGCGAGCCGCAATGGAAAGCCTGACAGCGGCGCGAAATCCTGCCGCCGTCCATTGCCAACACCGGGCCGCTTCCGGATAATCGCGCGACGATCCAATGGAGACTCCAGGCGGCGGCGCCGCCCGGCAGGCATGGCCGACGACATCATCCTGCAGACGCGCAGGCTAACCAAGGAGTTCAAGGGTTTTGTCGCCGTCGACGGGGTCGATCTCGAGGTACGCCGCGGCACCATTCACGCCCTGATCGGGCCCAACGGCGCCGGCAAGACGACCTGCTTCAATCTCCTTACGCATTTCCTCACGCCGACCTCCGGCCGGATTTTGTTCAACGGCCGCGACATCACCGGCACGCCGCCGGCGGCCATCGCCCGCATGGGCCTCGTTCGCTCGTTCCAGATTTCGGCGGTCTTCCCGCATTTGAGCGTGCTCGAGAACGTGCGCATCGCGCTGCAGAGCAAGCGCGGCGGCTCGTTCGAGTTCTGGCGCCCGGCGAGCACCCTGGGTGCACTCAACGGCCGCGCCGGGGAGCTGCTCGACGCGGTAGGGCTGTCGGGCTTTGCCGGCACGCTCGCGGCGGAGCTGCCCTACGGGCGCAAGCGCGCCCTGGAGATCGCGACCACGCTCGCCCTCGACCCGGAGATGATGCTGCTCGATGAGCCGACCGCGGGCATGACGCACGAGGATGTCGAGCGCATCACCGCGCTCATAGCCAAGGTCGCGGCCGACCGCACCGTGCTGATGGTCGAGCACAACCTGTCGGTGGTGTCGACGCTAGCGGACCATATCACGGTGCTCGCGCGCGGCGAGATCCTGGCGCAGGGCGACTACGCCGCGGTGTCGAAGAATCCCGACGTGGTGCAAGCCTATCTCGGGGCCGGGCATGCCTGAATCCGCCTCCGTCAAGCCCTTGCTCTCCGTCCGCGACCTCAACGCGTGGTACGGCGAGTCGCACATTCTGCACGGCGTGCAGTTCGATGTCGCCGTCGGGGAAGTGGTGACCCTGCTCGGTCGCAACGGCGCCGGGAAGACGACGACCATGAAGTCGATCATGGGCATCGTCGGGCGGCGCGAAGGGTCGGTGCAGCTCGACGGCACCGAGACGATTCGCTTGCCGTCCAACCGGATCGCCCATCTCGGCATGGCGCTCTGCCCCGAGGAGCGCGCCATCTTCGCCAGCCTCAACGTCGAGGAAAACCTGCTGCTGCCGCCGAAGGTGAGGGAAGGCGGGCTCACGCTGGCGCAGATCTTCGAGCTGTTTCCGAACCTCAAGGAGCGCCTGAAGAGCCAGGGCACGAAGCTTTCCGGTGGCGAGCAGCAGATGCTGGCGATCGGGCGCATGCTGCGCACCGGCGCGCGCCTTCTGCTGCTCGACGAGCCGACGGAGGGACTCGCCCCCGTCATCGTGCAGCACATCGGCCGCACCATCACCCGGCTCAAGACCGAGGGCTTCACGATTCTGCTCGTTGAACAGAACTTCCACTTCGCCGCGACGGTTGCCGACCGGCATTACGTGATGGAGAACGGGCGCGTCGTGGACATGATCCTGAACAGTCAGCTCGACGCCAACGTCGCCAAGCTGCACGAATATCTCGGCGTCTGAAATGACGGCGCGGGCGGAGGTTTTTTGCATTGGCGTGCCGCAGGGCACGCGCTGATAACCAAGGAGGAACCATGAACGGCTTCAAAGGCAGCATATTCTCTCTGGCGGTCGCGGCGGCTCTGGGCGCCGGCGCGGCGCAGGCGCAGATCTCGGACGGAGTGATCAAGATCGGCGTGCTTTCCGACATGTCGAGTCTGTATACCGACTTAGCCGGCGCCGGCTCAGTGGTGGCCGCGAAGATGGCGGTCGAGGATTCGGGTATCGAGAAGCGCGGCTACAAGGTGGAGATCCTCTCCGCCGACCACCAGAACAAGCCGGACGTCGGCTCGAACATCGCTCGGCAGTGGTACGACGTCGACCATGTGGATGCGATCGTCGACGTGCCGAATTCCGGGGTTGCGCTGGCGGTCAACCAGATCACCCGGGACAAGGGCAAGGCGTTCCTGGCGGTGGGGCCGGGCACTTCGGACCTGACCGGCAAGGCATGCTCGCCTAATACCGTGCACTGGTCGTACGACACATGGATGCTGGCCAACGGCACCGGCACCGCGATCACCAAGCAGGGTGGCGACAGTTGGTTCTTCATCACCGCCGACTACGCCTTCGGCGCCGCGCTCGAGCGCGACACCACGGCGGCGGTCATTCGCAATGGCGGCAAGGTGCTCGGCGACGTCAAGGTGCCGCTGAACACCCAGGACTTCTCGTCGTTCCTGTTGCAGGCGCAGGCCTCGAAGGCGAAGATCATCGGCCTGGCCAACGCCGGCGGCGACACCACCAACTCGATCAAGCAGGCGGCCGAATTCGGCATCGTCAAGGGCGGCCAGAAGCTGGCCGGATTGCTCGTCTTCATCACCGACATCCACGCCCTCGGCCTGCAGACCGCGCAAGGCCTGACCTTCACGACGACGTTCTACTGGGACCTGAACGACCATACGCGCGCGTTCGCCAAGCGCTTCTCGGCCGCCGACAAGGGTATCTATCCGACCATGGTCCACGCCGGCGTGTACGCGGTCGTTCTCGATTACCTCAAGGCCGTCGAGGCGCTCAAGAGCGACGATGGCACCAAGGTCATCGCCAAGATGAAGGAGATGCCGACCGACGACCCGCTGTTCGGCAAAGGTTCGATCCGCGCCGACGGCCGCAAGATCCATCCGGCGTATCTGGTCCAGGTCAAGTCGCCGGCCGAATCGAAGGCGCCGTGGGACTACTACAAGATTCTGGCGACGATACCCGCGGACCAGGCATTCCGGCCGCTGTCCGAGGGCGACTGCCCGCTGGTCAAGAAATAAGCAGGCAAGGCGCGGCCTGAAGGCGCTGCGGCAGCGCTTCAGGCCGCGCCGGCCAAGACAGGCATTGTCCTCGCGATGACCGAAATCTTCGGCATTCCCGTGCAGGCGCTGTTCGGGCAGTTGCTCATCGGCCTGATCAACGGCGCGTTCTACGCCATGTTGTCGCTTGGCCTGGCGGTGATTTTCGGCTTGCTCAACATCATCAACTTCTCGCACGGCGCGCAATACATGCTTGGCGCCTTCTGCGCCTACTTCCTGCTCGAGTGGGCCGGTGTCGGTTACTGGTGGGCGCTGCTCATCGCGCCGATCGTCGTGGGCCTGACCGGAGTCATCATCGAGCGCACGATGCTCTCCAGGCTCTACAAGCTCGATCACCTCTACGGCCTGTTGCTCACCTTTGGCCTCGCCCTTGTCTTCCAGGGCGTCTTCACCAATTACTACGGCAGCTCCGGCCAGCCGTACCACCTGCCCGACGAATTCGCCGGCGCCTTCAATCTCGGCTTCATGTTCCTGCCGAAATACCGCGCCTGGGTGATACTCGCCTCGGTCATCGTGTGCGGCACGACGTGGTTCGTCATCGAGCGCACCAAGCTCGGGTCCTACCTCCGGGCCGCGACCGAGAATCCGGCGATGGTTCAGGCCTTCGGGATCAACGTGCCGCGCATGATCACGCTGACTTACGGCTTCGGGGTGGCGCTGGCGGCGTTCGCCGGGGTGATGGCGGCGCCGATCTACCAGGTCAGCCCGCTGATGGGCGCCAACCTCATCATCGTGGTATTCGCCGTGGTCGTCATCGGCGGCATGGGATCGATACTCGGTGCGGTGATCACCGGCTTCGGCCTGGGCGTCATCGAGGGCCTGACCAAGGTCTTCTACGCCGAGGCATCCAACACCGTGATCTTCGTCATCATGGTCATCGTGCTGCTGATCAAGCCCGCGGGCCTGTTCGGCAGGGAAAGGTAGCGATGGCCGAACGTGCCGCTGCCGTCGCCAACGCGCCGCCGCGCCTGCTCGTGGTCCTGGCGGTCTTCGCGGCGATGCTTGCGGTGGCTCCTTTCGTGGGCATCTACCCGGTGTTCCTGATGAAGGCGCTGTGCTTCGCGCTGTTCGCCTGTGCGTTCAATCTGCTGATCGGATTTGGCGGCCTTCTGTCGTTCGGGCACGCGATGTTCCTCGGCACCGCGGGCTATGTGTGCGCGTACGCGGCCAAGCGATGGGGCTTCACGCCCGAGCTCGCGATCCTCACCGGGACTGCGGCGTCGGCGCTGCTCGGCGTGATCGTCGGCGCGCTGGCGATCCGCCGCCAGGGCATCTACTTCGCGATGATCACCCTGGCGATGGCGCAGATGATCTTCTTTTTCTATCTGCAGACGCCGTTTACCCACGGCGAGGACGGCATCCAGTCGGTGCCGCGCGGCAAGCTCTTCGGCCTGCTGGACCTCTCCGGCACGCTGCCGATGTATTACCTCGTGCTGCTGATCTTCCTGGCCGCGTTCCTGCTCATCTACCGGGTCATCCATTCGCCGTTCGGCCAGGTGCTCAAGGCGATACGCGAAAACGAGCCGCGAGCCATCTCGCTGGGCTACGATACCGACCGTTACAAGCTGCTCGCCTTCATTCTGTCCGCGGTCCTGGCCGGGCTGGCCGGAGCGACCAAGGCCATCGTCTTCCAGCTCGCATCGCTCACCGACGTGCACTGGACGATGTCCGGCGAGGTGGTGCTCATGACCCTGCTGGGCGGCATGGGAACGATTTTCGGGCCGGTGGTCGGGGCCTTCGTCATCGTCAGCCTGGAAAACTACCTCGCGCCCTTCGGGCAATGGGTCACCGTCATCACCGGCGCCATTTTCGTCGTTTGCGTGCTCGCTTTCCGCCGCGGAATCGTCGGCGAGCTCTCGGCGTGGTGGTTGAAAAGGGGCCGCTGAGGGCCCGCTGGGCGGGGCTTTTTGCGCTCGGGCTCGCGCTCTGGCCGACGGTGGCGCCGGGCCAGGTCTACGTCGCGCTCGGCGCGTGTCAGGCCGGCATGCCCAACGGCGCCTATGAGTTGCGAACCGCCGACGGCCGTCTGCGCGCCGCCGGCGCCTTCGCCCACGGGCGCATGACGGGGACATTCATATTCTGGACCGGCGCCGGCGCGCGCCTTGCAGTGCTGCCGTTCGACAACGACCTGAGAAACGGCACGGTCGCCTTGTGGTACGCCGCGCCCGATGCGGCGCTGGAGGCCGGGCGCAGGCTCGAGGCGCCCTATGTCGCTGACCTGCCGCACGGCATCGAGCGCTCGTGGCACCCCGGCGGCGCCCCAAAGGGCGAATACCGCTATGAGCACGGCGTGCTGGTCTCGGCGCGCGGCTGGACCGAGGCCGGCGAGGCCCTACCCGACCCGGCCGCCCGCGGCCAGGCGGCTGCCGAGGCCGAGTCCAACGAGGGGGTCTATGCCACGTTGCTTGGCCTGGTGCGCGCCCACCTGCCGCCCTGCGACGGGGGCCTGCCAGCGCGGCAGCAGTTGACCCCTGCGCCCTGACACCGCATCATTGTCGCCCGGGTAGGCGCGTGGCGCGGGACAATCCCGCCCTTCGGGCCATGGCCGAGGTTGCGGAAGGAGGATGTATGCGCTCACTGATCGCCTTGATCCTCGCCGGGATGGCAGCGGCTCTGGCCGGCTGCGTCGACACCGGCTTCTACGAGGCCGGCGGCAGGACGGTGACTTCGCCCTGGAGCGACAGCCCGACGCCGCACAAGATCTATTTCCCGTACGTGCTGAAGTATCCGGACGAGACGGACTATTTCTTTCCGATGTGGCCCGGATCCGACGACCCCCCGCATTCCGATCTCAACCTCGCCGCGATCGATTGTGAAACCCGTAACGGTACGCTGCTCATCAATGCCCACGTGCGCAACCAGGGATCCGACGTGGTGCCTGCGATTCCCCTGCTGACCGGCTACCTGGGTGCCTTCCGCGTCGCGGCGGTGGTGACCACCGCCGACGGCGGGCAGGAAGTCGTCGACGCCGTGCAACGGCTGCCGTTGACGGTACCGGACACCACCGACCTCGCGCTGGGACCGACACGCGCTCGGATCGATCAAATCGTGGCCATCGACGTCGTCGTCGACCCCGACCGGGTGGTGCCCGATCCGCTGCGCGAGAACAATTGGCTCTACTGGCGGGGCACGATGCAGGCCGCGAACCCGCAATGCGTGGTCGTGCGCTAGCCTAGAAGCGGCAGATCGGGCGCAGCGGCGTGCCGGCCGGATGCCTTGGGCCGGGTCCGTTGCCGCTATAATCGCTCGTTTTGCGACGCCGCCCCGGCCCGTCGCAGCGTGCGGAATATCCCATGAAGGTTCTGGTTCCCATCAAGCGCGTCGTCGATTTCAACGTCAAGGTGCGCGTCAAGCCGGACGGGTCCGGCGTGGACACGGCCAACGTCAAGATGTCGATGAACCCCTTCGACGAGATCGCCGTCGAGGAAGCCGTACGGCTGAAGGAAAAGGGCGTGGCGACCGAGGTCGTCGCCGTCTCTTGCGGAACCGCGGCCTGCCAGGAGACGCTGCGCACGGCGCTTGCCATCGGCGCCGACCGCGCGCTCTTGGTCGAAACCGAGGTCGAATTGCAACCCCTCGCCGTGGCCAAGCTGCTGCGGGCGATCGCCGAGCGCGAGTCGCCGCAGCTGGTGATCATGGGCAAGCAGGCAATCGACGATGACGCCAATCAGACCGGGCAGATGCTCGCCGCGCTGCTCGACTGGCCCCAGGCGACCTTCGCCTCGAAGATCGACATCGCCAATGGCAGGGCCACCGTCAAGCGCGAGATCGATGGCGGCCTGGAGACGTTGTCGATGGCGCTGCCGGCGGTGATCACTGCCGATCTGCGCCTCAACGAGCCGCGCTACGCCACGCTGCCCAACATCATGAAGGCGAAGAAGAAGCCGCTCGAGGTCGTGCGCCCCGACGCGCTGGGCGTCGACGTCGCGCCGCGTCTGACCACGCTCAAGGTGGTCGAGCCGCCGAAACGCAAGGGCGGCGGCCGGGTTGCCGACGCCAAGGAGCTCGTTGCCAAGCTGCGCAACGAGGCAAGAGTGATCCCTTAAGCGGGCCGTCCATGATCCTCGTCATCGCCGAACACGACGGCACCGCCCTGAAGAGCGCCACGCGCAACGCCATTGCTGCGGCAAGCCGGATCGGCGGCCCGATCGACGTCCTGGTGGCCGGCCACGACGCCGGCGGCGCGGCGCAGGCGGCGGCGCAGGTTGCCGGCGTGGCCCGGGCGTTGCACGCCGATGCGCCGCAGTACGCGACGCCCACGGCGGAGAACCTGGCCACGCTCGTCGTCGGGCTCGCCGCGGCCTACACCCACATCCTGCTGCCGGCTACCGGATTTGGCAAGAATCTCGGCCCGCGCATCGCCGCGCTGCTCGACGTCGCCCAGATCTCCGACATCATCGCCGTCGAGTCGGCCGACACCTTCGTGCGTCCCATCTATGCCGGAAGTGCCTTTGCCACGGTGCAGTCGAAGGACGCGACGAAGGTGGTCACCGTGCGCGCGACCGGCTTCGATGCGGCGCCGGCGACGGGCGGTAGCGGCACGGTCGAACCAGTCGCCGCCGCCGCCGACGGCGGCAAGGTCCAGGTGCTCGGCCAGGAGCTCACGGTGTCGGATCGTCCCGAGCTCGCGAGCGCGCGCGTGGTCGTCTCCGGCGGGCGCGGCCTGCAGAACGGCGCCAATTTCAAGTTGCTCGAAGCGCTGGCCGACAAGCTGCACGCCGCGATCGGCGCCTCGCGCGCCGCGGTCGACGCGGGCTACGCGCCCAACGACTACCAGGTCGGGCAGACGGGCAAGATCGTCGCGCCCGACCTGTACATCGCGGTCGGCATTTCTGGCGCCATCCAGCATCTGGCCGGCATGAAAGACAGCAAGGTGATCGTCGCCATCAACAAGGACCCCGAGGCGCCAATCTTCCAGATCGCCGACTACGGCCTGGTTGGAGATCTGTTCGAGATCGTTCCCCAGCTTACCGCCGAACTTGGATAGGCCATGAGCCAATATCACGCCCCGCTGAAGGAAATGCACTTCGTCCTGAACGAGCTGGCGGGGCTCGACCAGGTCGGCACGCTGCCCGGTTTCGAGGACGCGACCCCCGACACCGTGGCCGCGATCCTCGACGAGGCGGCGAAGTTCGCGACCGAAGTGCTCGACCCGCTGAACGCGGTCGGCGACCGCGAGGGCGCGCATCGCCTCGAGGACGGTTCGGTCAGGACGCCGACCGGGTTCAAGGCGGCATACCTGCAGTATTGCGCCAACGGCTGGAACGGGTTGACCAAGAATCCGGAGTTCGGCGGCCAGGGATTGCCGCAGCTGGTGGCAACCGCGGTCGAGGAAATGTGGCATGCGGCGAACATGGCCTTCGACCTCTGCCCGCTCCTTACCCAGGGCGCGATCGAGGCCATCGAGCTCTGCGGCACGGCCGAACAGAAACAGCGCTTCCTGCCGAAAATGGTCGAAGGCGTCTGGACCGGGACCATGAACCTGACCGAGCCGCAGGCGGGCTCCGATCTGGCCGCGGTGCGCACCCGTGCCGTGCCGCAGCCCGACGGCAGCTTCAAGCTCTACGGGCAGAAGATCTTCATCACCTACGGCGAGCACGACTACACCGAGAACATCATCCACCTGGTGCTCGCCCGCACGCCCACGGCGCCGGAAGGGGTGAAGGGCATCTCGCTGTTCATCGTGCCCAAGTTCCTGATCGATGCCGATGGCTCGCTGGGCGCGCGCAACGACGTGCAGTGCGTGTCGCTCGAACACAAGCTCGGCATCCACGCGAGCCCCACGGCGGTGCTCGCCTACGGCGACCGGGGCGGTGCGGTCGGATACCTGGTCGGCGACGAGAACCGCGGCCTCGAGTACATGTTCATCATGATGAACCTCGCCCGCTTTTCGGTGGGTCTGGAAGGGGTGGGAATCGCCGAGCGCGCCTACCAGCGCGCAGCCGCCTATGCCAAGGAGCGCGTGCAGGGACGCGCAGCCGGCGCGGAGCAGGGCGGCAGCACGGCGACGATCATCCAGCACCCCGACGTGCGACGCATGCTGCTGTCGATGAAGGCGCAGACCGAGGCGATGCGCGCGCTCGCCTATGTGACGGCGGCCGCGCTCGACAATGCCCGGAGGCATCCCGACGCCGAGGCACGGGCGCGACACCAGGTATTTGCCGAGTTGATGATCCCGGTCGTCAAGGGCTGGTGCACCGAGACCGCGCAGGAGATCACCTCGACCGGCGTGCAGGTGCATGGGGGCATGGGGTTCATCGAAGAGACCGGTGCCGCGCAGCACTATCGCGACGCGCGCATCATCACCATCTACGAGGGCACCACCGGCATCCAGGCCAACGACCTCATCGGGCGCAAGACCGCCCGCGACGGCGGGCGGATCGCGCTAACGGTCATAGCCCAGATGCGGGCGCTCGAGGCCGAGCTTGGACAGCACCCGGGTGCGCAGTTCGCTGCCATCCGCGACCAGTTCGGGGCGGCGGTGGCCGCGCTCGCGACCGCGGTCGAATGGGTGGTGCGCACTTACGCCAGCGACAGCAGGGCAGCCCATGCCGCCTCGGTGCCCTACCTCAGGCTCTGGGGGCTTACCGCGGGCGGCTGGCAGTTGGCGCGCGCGGCGCTCGCGGCAAGCCGGCGGCTCTCCGAAGCCAGGGGCGATGCCGACTTCTATCGGGGCAAGATCGCGACCGCCCGCTTCTATGCCGACTATTGCCTGCCGCAGACGCTGGCCCTCAAGCACGCGGTCGTGACCGCCGGCGAGAGCGTACTCGCGCTCGCCGACGAACAGTTCTGATGCCCCGGTGCACGGCGCGCGGCGCGGCAGGGGTCCGCGGGCGCGGCCGGGCCGCGGTAACAATTCTTCCATGTCCGGCCGCTAGGCTTGCGGCTTTTGCATGCGGCGCTAGGACCTTCGCGACGTGACCCGGCTCTGGAAGGCCTTTCTCTACTCGTTGGCCGGGCTGCACGCGGCCTGGCAGGAGCCCGCGGTGCGACTCGAGGTATGGATCCTCGTCCTCGCGGTGCCGCTGGCGCTGTGGTTGCCGGTCGATGCGGTGCGCAAGCTGCTGCTCATCGGCTCGGTGACCTCGATCCTGGTCATCGAGATCGTCAATTCCGCCATCGAGGCGGC
>Ga0074044_10005437_pt1 | contig 10401 bp, 8 predicted proteins | sample BogForMeECP23OM1_FD_94443 | JGI IMG/M metagenome (GOLD analysis project Ga0074044, IMG submission 94443) | Bog forest soil microbial communities from Calvert Island, British Columbia, Canada - Bog Forest MetaG ECP23OM1 | ecosystem: Environmental > Terrestrial > Soil > Wetlands ...
GCCGAGGCTTTGGCGAAGCCGGACCAATACCGTGGCAACCGTTTCGCGTTCAACGATGGTCTGGGCATCGTCACCTCCGTAAGAATCGTCGATTTAGCGGTGCTTTAAGCCGTTGCTACTACTGGGCTTATCTTCCGTCAAGCCGTCAAAATGACCCGACCGCTTTCCCAATCGACGCCGCCACGGGCAAAGTCCGGCTTGGGTTTAAATCCGAATTTACATTTCTTGAGAAAACTGTGATTTAGTAGTCTGGCAATTCAACTTCAAAGTTCCGGTTGAGGTGCGGACTGGGGGAAAATGGCGCTTTACTGCCGCTTCACGCGCGTCGTCCTGGTTGCCGCTTTCATGCCGCTAATTGTCGGGTCCGCAGTCTTTGCTGCCGACTCGAGCCCTTGTCCCAATGGAGGCGTGGTGCGATTTGGCGTCGAACCGTTCGACGACCCATCGCGCCTGGCGCCAATCTACGATCAGATCGCCAAGCTAATCGGCGATCAACTGGGTTGCAAAGTTACGGTAACGATAAGCGGCCCATAGACCCGGGGCTCCACAATCGCGTCTATCTCTTCTTTTTGTGCCCTGCGCGATTAGACCTGGCTTTCTTGGCCGCGGCTCACACCAATTTGTTGCGCCGCGTCGCGTAATCGAGAAGCCGGTAATCGGTGATTTAGCAGCCCTGACCTAGGATCCCTGCCAGACGATAGAAGCCACTTCCAGTGGCACGAGCACCTCTGCCTTTGACGGCACGATTCGCACCGTGTAGTCCGATGCCGGACGCGCGGATGGCGCTCGCGCCGTATACACGTATCCGTTTGCCGAGCCCGCCACTTTCGCTTCACGGACCATCGGGATTCGGACGGGCTCTCTGCTTCCCGGCTCTTCCGCGTAGAGCTCCACCTGCACGCTGTCGCGGAGGTCGTCGTCAAAATAAACCTGTGCGGCGAATTCATGCTCGCCGCGCGCGGATTTGACCTTGACCGATCCGAAGCGAATCGCCGTCCAATGTTCGGTTACCACGCGCCCCCATTTCACGATCTCTTCGGCGAGCATGCCCGAGTTCGCCTCGCGCTTCCGGTACGCGGTGGCCGCCGGGAGGTAGTACTTTTCCGTGTATTCGCGCACGGTGCGATTGGCCGAGAACCGTGGCGTAAGCCGCGCCATGCTTTCCCGCATCCTGGCCACCCATTCGACCGGGACACCCTTCTCGTTGCGGGTGTAAAACATCGGAATCACCTCGTGCTCGAGCAAGTCGTAGAGTGATTCGGCTTCCGCGGCGTCCCATGCCGGGTCGTCGCCGTGTTCGTTTCCGTCACCGATTGCCCATCCGACCTCGGGCGCGTATGCCTCAGCCCACCATCCGTCGAGTTCAGAAAGGTTGAGTCCGCCGTTAACCAGCACTTTCATGCCGCTCGTTCCGCTCGCCTCCCATGGCCGCCGTGGAGTGTTGAGCCACAGGTCAACACCCTGCACCAGATGCTGCGCAACGATCATGTCGTAGTCGGCAATAAAGACGACCTGGGGACGCACCTCCGCGCGTTTCACGAACTGGACCCATTCCTTGATCATCGCCTTTCCCGGCTCGTCCGCGGGATGCGCTTTGCCGGCGATCACAAGCTGCACAGGAAATTGCGGATTGGTAAGTATGCGCGCCAGGCGATCAGGATGATGGAGCAACAACGTCGGACGCTTGTAGGTTGCAAAGCGCCGCGCGAAACCCAGCGTCAATGCGTTAGGATCGAATGCCGTCCGCGAGCGCTGCACGTTTTCGGGCGATTCGCCTGTGGCAGCGTACTGATGCTCCAGCCGCCTGCGCACGTATTGGACCAACGCTGTTCGATTGCTGCTTCGCAATCCCCATAGCAGATTGTCCGGCATCGCGCGGACCTTCTGTTCAACGCCCTCGAGTATCCCGGCCCACGGTTGCTCTTTACGGCAGGCCGCACGCCATAGACGCTGAGCATACAAGGAGTCCCAGGTCGGAGTGTGTACGCCATTGGTCACGTGCCCGACGGGTACTTCCGCCACCGGCCAACGCGGAAACAGGTCGGCGAATATGTCGCGGCTGACCGCGCCGTGCAGGCGGCTGACAGCGTTAATCGCGCCGCTGCCGCGAATTGCGAGGTACGCCATGTTGAACGGTTCGCTGGAATCGGCGGAATTTAGCCGCCCCAGAGCGAGCAGCTCGTCCATCGTGATCCCCGGCATAAGCGGCGCGACCAGGCTCTGGAGGTAGCGGCTGACCAAAGGGGGATCAAAGCGGTCGAAGCCCGCGGCGACGGGGGTGTGCGTGGTGAACAGGTTGCCGACGCGCGTTGCCGCCAGCGCGACGTCGAATGGTTTGCCGGTGTGCTCCATGAAGCACGCGGCGCGTTCGAGCACCGCGAATGCGGCGTGCCCCTCGTTTAAGTGACAGACGTCGGCCTTGATGTTCAGGAGTTGCAGCAGGCGCCATCCCCCAATCCCAAGCACCAGTTCCTGCATCAGCCGCAGTTCCGATCCTCCGCCATAAAGTTCGCTGGTGATTCCCCGATGGAACGGCATGTTTGCCCCATCATTGCTGTCGAGCAGGTATAGCGTCACACGCCCTATGTTCGCCTGCCATGCGCGCAACCACACTTTGCGCCCGGGAAATTGCAACTCAAGACGGACAAGTTTTCCCTCGCGATCGTGGACCGGTGTGATCGGCAGCTCAGCGGGTGCGTTATACGGATACTGCGCCAACTGATTGCCATAGGGGTCGATCGCCTGCCTGAAATAACCCTGTTGGTAAAGCAGGCCGATGCCGACAATCGGAACGCCCAGATCGCTGCTCGCCTTGAGTTGATCGCCCGCGACGTTGCCGAGCCCGCCGGAGTAAATGGGCAGCGCCTCGCAGACGCCGAACTCCATGCTGAAATAGGCGATGTGATTGAGCGGCGCGCCGCGATGCGCATACTGGAACCAACCGGGCGACCGCGCATACAGGCGGCGCTCCAATACGAAATCTTCTATGCGGCGGCGGAACTCGGTGTTAGAAGCCAGTTCCCTGAGTCTGGTCTCCGAGGTTGCATGCAGCACGAGCGTCGGATTGCGCGTCAACTCCCATAGCTCGGGATCGAGCTTGCGCCAGATGTCGTCAGTTGAATGGTCCCACGATACGCGCAGTTCGAGCGCCAGTTCATCGAGGCACTTGAGGCTCGCCAGGTGTGTTGACAGCACCTCGGTGGCGATGGATGCCATTCGCGGTTCTCCTTGGAGAGAATGACCATGTTGGCGCGCGATCCTTCACCATTTGGAAACGCTCGCCGCGTCGTCCTGGCGCGAGGTGGTCAAATCTTCATCCAGGGAGATTAGCCGCAAGCCGTTACCGGCGGATTACGATTCACCGGCCCGTTTTGTTTGTCTCAGTGGCGCGACACGCAGATCATGAGCATATTTGGATCCGGGAGCTGAGCGCATGGCGGCCAAAGTGCAAATTATCTTCTACAGCATGTACGGGCACATCTATCGGATGGCCGAGGCGGTTGCCGAGGGCGCGCGACAGGTTCCGGGCGTCGAGGTGGATCTCTACCAGGTGGCCGAGCTGGTGCCGGATGCCGCGCTGGAGCGAACCGGTGCCGCGAAAGCCCGGGCTGCGTTTGCGCACGTGCCAATCGCCAGCGCTAGCCGGCTTCCGGACGCGGATGCGATCATTTTCGGCACTCCGACTCGATTTGGAAACATGTGCGCGCAGATGCGCAACTTTCTGGATCAGACCGGAGGTTTGTGGGCCAAGGGAGCGCTGATCGGGAAAGTCGGCAGTGTGTTTACCAGCACCGGCACTCAGCACGGCGGCCAGGAGACTACCATCGCGAGCGTTCATTTCACGCTGTTGCATCACGGGATGATCATCGTGGGCGTGCCATATTCCGAGCCGGGGCTGAGCAACATGAGCGAGATTACCGGAGGCTCGCCTTACGGCGCGGGAACCTTGGCCGGCACCGACGGATCGCGAGTCCCGAGCGCTAACGAGCTTCAGATCGCGCGAACACAGGGGCGCCGTGTGGCGGACATCGCGGAGCGCCTCAAAGTCGGGAGTTGAACGATGCTTACCGTAAGAAAAAGCAACCAGCGCGGCCTCACCAAAATCGACTGGCTCGACAGCCGGCATACATTCTCTTTCGGCGAATATTACGATCCCGCCGCGATGGGCTTCTCGGTGCTGCGCGTCATCAACGATGATCGCGTCGCCCCGGGCGCGGGCTTCCCGACCCATCCGCACCGCGACATGGAGATCGTTACCTGGGTGCTCGACGGCGCTCTGGAGCATCGCGACAGCATGGGCAACGGTTCCGTCATCCGCCCCGGCGATGCGCAGCGGATGAGCGCCGGCCGCGGCATCAGGCACAGCGAATTCAACGCCTCCAAAAGCGCCCCGGTCCATCTTCTCCAGATGTGGATGCTGCCGGCCGAGATGGGGATCGAACCGGGTTACGAGCAGCTCAATTTTCCGGAAACGGAGCGGCGCGGCAAGCTCAAGCTAATCGCCTCGCCCGATGGATCCGGAGGCTCGATAACGGTGCATCAGGATGCGCGTCTCTATGACGGGCTGTTTTCGGCGGGAGACGCGGTCAGGCACGACATAGCGCCGAAGCGCCGCGCTTATCTGCACGTCGCGTGCGGCAGTGTCGCCGCCAACGGAATATCGCTCAGCGAAGGCGATGGCGCCGCGATCGAGAACGAACGCGGCCTGGAACTGAAGGCAGAGAAGGACTCAGAAATACTGCTCTTCGATCTACCCTGAAACTACCCTCAAAAAGCGAGTAAGAGATGTGCCTCGCCCGCTCGGTCGCGGGAGAGGCCGAGCGGCGCGGGCCTTGCGTCCTTTTGCGAGGGCCGTGACACGAGGGTGAGGGTGCTGCCTCTCAGGGAACCGGTGCGGCGGTGAGCAAGCCGGCGGCTTCGTCGAAACCGCACATGACGTTCAGGTTTTGAATCGCCTGCCCCGCGGCGCCTTTGCCCAGGTTGTCGATTGCCGTGATCACGACCAGAGTTTGCGAACGGCGGTCGAGCACGAACGACAGCTCGCAGAAATTGGTCGCGCGCACGTTGCGCAACTCCGGCAATTCTCCCGGCTTAAGCAGCCGCACGAAGCGCGCCTTGGCAAAGCTCGCCTCGAACGCGGCGTGGACATCCTCTTCGGTCGTCCCGGTGCGCGGCCGCATGAAAATCGAGGTCAGGATGCCGCGGGTCACCGGCAGCAGGTGCGGCACGAACATCACGGCCACGTCGCGGCCCAGCACGGCGCCGATCTCCTGCTCGATCTCCGGCGTATGGCGATGGTTGCCGACCTTGTACGCGCGAAAGTTCTCGTTCACTTCCGCGAACAGATATTCGACCGATGCGGTACGGCGCGCGCCCGTGGTTCCCGACTTGGCATCGATGACGATCGAAGCCGGATCGATCAGGTCGCGACGGATGAGCGGAATCAGCGCCAGCAATGCCCCCGTCGGGAAGCATCCGGGGTTCGCCACCAGGCGCGCCTCGCGCAACTCAGCGCGATGGAACTCGGTGAGGCCGTAGACGGCTTCTTTGACGAGCGCGGGAAGCGGATGGTCGAAACCGTAGGTCGCGCGATGGACGGAAGGATCCTTGAGCCTGAAATCCGCCGACACGTCGACCACCTTGATGTCCGATTGCACCAGTTCGGTGATCATCGGGAAGCCGACTTTTTCGGGCAGGCACGAAATGACGATGTCCGCGCGTCCGCGCAGAAAGCCGGGCCGCAATTCTTCGAACGCTGGCAGGTCGGTGCCCGCCATATGCCGGTAAACATCGACAACTTCGCGGCCGGAGTAATGCTCGGAGGTGAGCGCCGTGATTTCGACGAACGGATGGGCAGCGAGGATGCGAACGGCTTCGATCCCCGAGTAGCCGGAGGCGCCGACTACCGCGACTCGGACCTTGTCGTGTGCCATCGAGTTCTTTCCGTAGCCTTTACGTACGCCAACTGGACGCAAACCAAGTATCACGAATTCCGTGACGGAGCCAGTTCACTTGGTATCGAACTCGAAAATCATTTCGGTCGGCGGTGCTCCCGGAGTTTCGTCGAGTTTTTCAAGATAAAGTCCGACCACTTCGTCCTCGGGACGCGCCGCCATCATGTTCTCGAGCTGGTCGCGAGCCGCCTGCGCGTTACCCGTCTTGATCAGATCGATAGTGCGGGCAAATTGCTCGTAAAACGCGGGATCGACGCCGTCGTTCGCGTGCGCAACGACTTCGACAATCGGCACGTGTTGAGTCTTGCCCTTGACCCTTACCAGCCCGATATCGCGCGCGACGTAGGCGCCCCCCGCCTCGGTAAATGTGCTCTTGCTGACGAGCAGATGCACCTTGAACTGGCGGGTCAGGCCTTCCAGACGCGAGGCCAGATTCACCGTGTCGCCGATGACCGAATAGTCGAAACGGTTCGCGCCGCCGAAGTTACCCGCGATCGCCTGGCCGGTTGCGATGCCGATGCCGATGTCCAGCGTGGCGAAGCGCGGATCATGCTCCTGCAGCCGCTTCAGCTCGCCGAGCATTCCCAGCGCCACTTCTATCGCGGAACGTGCGTGGTTGGGCACCTCCGCGGGCGCGCCCCAGAACGCCATGATTCCGTCGCCGCGAATCTTGTCCACCACACCGCCGCTCTCGAGGATCAGATCGGTCATCTTGGTCATATAGTCATTCAGCAGCGCGACCAGCGCGACCGGATCGGTTTTCTCCGACAGGCCCGCGTAATTCACGATGTCGGCGAAGAGGATGCTCATTACCCGCAGTTCACCGCCCAGTTTCAGGCCTTTAGGATTGTCGACCACCGACGAAATGACGTCGGGATGCAGATATTTCTCGAAAGCGTGGCGCAGGCGTCCCTTCTCGCGATCCTCCGTGACGTATCGATAGCCCAGCAGGATACCGACGGTCCCACCGGCGACGATGAGGGGAAAGATCACGCCCAGCATCACGCCCTTGTCGACCAGCATGTACTGCGCGAAACCGAAATAGCCGCCTGCCATGACCACCATCGCGAGAATCGACCAGGCCGGCGTCAGCATCGCGGCGGCGATCGAGACAGCGACTCCGAGTGCGGCAGCCCACGCTCGTTCCATCACCAGCGTGTCGGTCTTGGTGCGACTGACGAAGTCGCGCGTCAGAATGTTGTCAATCGCGTTAGCGTGAATCTCCACGCGTGGGAACTCGGAGCCCGCGGGTGTCACACTGCGATCGCCAAGTCCTTTGCCGGTAACGCCGACCAATACCATCTTGCCGGCGAGATCGGGCGCGGGAATCCGATGGTTGATTATGTCCGAGACCGAATAATTCGGGAAAGTGCCGGCGGGACCTTGATACGCCACCATCATCTTGCCGCTTTCATCGACCGGGATGGTGGTGTCGCCCAGCGTTACATTTCGAATGCCGAAAGGGGCAATGTCCAGCCCCAGGCTTGGATAGTCTTCGAATGCCCAGGCGACTGCCAGAAAAAGCGGTATGCACAAACGGTTGTGATACTTGATTACGGTGAGCTCGCTCCGTATGGTTCCGTCCTCGTCGGCATCGGCATCCGCGAACCCGATTCCTTTGCCGGCGCTGTTGAGGATCGGAATCGGAGGCTCGTAGGCGCCCGCAGTCATCAAATCTTGCGTGGCGGCCTCGGGTTCCCGCGTCACGACGCCGTAAGCGAGCGGTTTCGGCTTGATCATCTGCGCGGTGTAACCGCCAGGAACCGCGATCGGCGGTTCGCCCAGACCGTGGGCGGCAAAGCTGTAGGCCAGAAAGGTGGCGCTCTGCGCTTCGACCGCGTTGGCAAATTGCTCGTCGTTGTTGACGCCGATAATCGACTTCAATTGTTGGGCACTGAGACCGGATCCGATTAGCCGCTGTGCGATCGCCTCGCGGTCCACGTCGATGTTGTCGACCTCCGAGAACAGGATGTCGTAGCCGACCACCTTGACCTTGTAATCGATTAGCGCGTTCTCCAGGTTTGCCAACACCGAACGCGGCCATATCCAGTGCCCCAACTCGGCGATGCTCTTGTCATCGATCGCGGCGATCACGATCTGATTCGAAAGAGCGTGAGCCGGACGTGTCCTCATCCGCGCGTCGGACGTCTTCAGATCGAGCGTCAACAGCAACCCGGGATAGCGCACGAACACTGCAAATAACGCCGCAGTCACCCCGAGGCCGAGGGCGAAGGTTTTCCAGTGGAATCTGCGGCGGACGCGCTTTATCTTAGCTACGGGCATCAGTGGCTGGGCCTTGTTGATCCAAACACTAGCGCGCGAAGTGCATCGCCGCTAACCCGCTGCAAGAAGAGTCCGATATGAGCAAAATGCGAGCGGCCGGCCCGCACGCCGATTACTCGAAGATGGTGAGCTGCTTGTAGATGCTGAGCTGCCCGTATTGATCCGCGGCGCCATAGCCCGCCTGCGCGCTGAAGCCGATGTTCCACGGCCGATAATACACACCCAGGTCGGGGCCACCCTGGCCTGCGATGCCGGATACGAACCCCCCACCGTAAATCGCGCCGCCGCCGCCCGCCAGGAAGATCCACTTCTCGGTCGACGCCACGATCGCCTGCAAATCGATCGAGCTGCTCGTGACGCCATTCTCGTAGTTGTGATTTGCCGAGAAGGAAAAATTGATCGGGTGCAGGCTGTGCAATAAAAGCCAGCTCGAAAAGTCTCCCTCTACGTTGTTGGCATGACTGTCGCCCGCGTCTTTGCCGCCCAGAATGAACAAATGCGTCCCGGGGTACAGATTCAAATCGACGCCGCCCTGGATGCGCGCAAAATTGAGCCGCGCCTGATGCGTGTCGCCGGGGTTCAGCGGATTGGCGAAGCCGCCGCCTTCGAAGAGCTGGTAGCCGGTGACACGTCCTACTGCTCCGATGTATGGAGTCAGGCTTTGTTCGAATTGAAGGCCTTCCTGTATCGTTCCGTACGTGTTGCTGCCGTATCCGCCGGTGAAGCCAGTCAGGTTGAGAGTCCCGGGCTTCTGGATGGTGAGGAACCCCGGGTATAGATCGTCGAAAAAGCCCTGGGCGCGCGCCGGAGAAGCGGCCGCCACGATGCCAATCAGCGCTGCGACCAGGCAACCTAGCCTGAGCGGAGTATTATGCATCCTGACCCCCACCTAATTGCTCCCTCAGTGTCCGCCAGCGAGCGGTACGCCCGTAGTCGTCGAACCCATCATGCAAACCGGACAGGACGGCGGCGGTACGGTTGAGACCGGAGAAAGCGTGGTCCCCGCTGTAAGGCCGCCGCCGCTCGAACCCTTTGCCGAACTGAGCGAAGCGGCGCCGGTCATTCCCAAGGGTCCGGGGCTGGTCGCGTTCTTGGTTCCGGCGACAGTCGATTCGTAGCCGGCCGGAATATTCGTGCCGCCGGCAAGATTGGCTATGTTCGCGACGTTGACCAGTCCCTCGTAGACCGACACGTCGGTGAAGTTATGCTGATCGCCGAAGGTCGGGCGCGATATGTTCGCGATATAAGCAGTATCGTACAGCGTGCCGCGAGCTGCCGCCACCGCGTTGGGCGTGTGCACCTCGAAGTTCGGCGCGGCGGCGCCCAGCGTCCTGTTGACGAATGATCGCACCACGCCGCCGAACAGGTTCACTCGCGTGACAGCTCCCGCATGCTGATCGATGACGATGTTGCTGGAGTCTCCCAATTCCAGGGTGCTCTGGTCGCTCAGCAGCACCACCACGTGCCCATCGTCACCGGTCACGATCCGGTCACCCACTTGTACCGGCATGCCCCGCGTGACCGGAATTGTTGCGCCCGCGCGCTGAAGCTCCACCGTGCCGGACACGATCGTCACGGTGCCCGCGGCGCCTACCTGGGCAAACGCCATGGAAGGCCGGAACATCGCGATCAAAAGGAAGAGAAAGAACAGGGACAGGGCCTGTTGGGCAATCTTTTGAGTATCAAATGAGGGCATTTTGGCCGTTCCTTCGCCGCTCAGGCACCCTTCTATTCGGCGCGATGCCTGCTGTCAATCCAAGTCCCCTGATTGTAGTCCGAAGCGAACGTGCTTTGCACAGCGCCAATAAGGCGAAAGCGGCACAAAGCGAAGCGCGAGATGCGCCAAGCCCGATGCTTTCACCCAATATACGCGGCGTGCGCCACGATGGATTGTCGGCGCGACGCCGAGTCAGCGGCCTCACAGAATCATCACCAAGGCACCAGGAAGACAATAAGGCACCCGGATGGTGGCGGAGAGGCCTGCCTGAGCAAACGCGCTCGCAGGACGAAACATCGCGATCAACAGGAAAAGAAAGAACCACATCAGGGTCTGGCAGGCAATCTTTTGAGTGTCAACGAGGGCATTTTGGCCGCTCAGGCACCTTCTAGTCGGCGCGGTGCCTGCTGTCAATGCAAGTCGCTTGATTGACCACCTGGTTTGCGA
>Ga0074044_10005438_pt1 | contig 10397 bp, 8 predicted proteins | sample BogForMeECP23OM1_FD_94443 | JGI IMG/M metagenome (GOLD analysis project Ga0074044, IMG submission 94443) | Bog forest soil microbial communities from Calvert Island, British Columbia, Canada - Bog Forest MetaG ECP23OM1 | ecosystem: Environmental > Terrestrial > Soil > Wetlands ...
AGGGCAGGCTAGTCGACAGACCGTTGACATAATATTCACGGGTATGGCGTCCCTCTGGTTCCAGGAAAAGCTGGTGCTGTTGTTTTTCGGCGAACTTTACGACTTTATCTTCAATCGAGGGGCAATAGCGAGGTCCGATCCCTTCGATTCGGCCTGAATACATAGGAGACTTGTCCAGGTTCGCACGGATGATGTCGTGGGTTCGGGCCGTCGTATGGGTAATCCAACAAGGCATTTGTTCCACGTGGAACCGATCCTCCCTGAACTCGTTCAGTGTGAAAAAGTCGTCGCGACCTCTCTTCAGCTCTTCCGGCCGAAACGAAAACCGCGGAGGCGGCTCGTCTCCATCCTGGCGCTCGCACCGGCTAAAATCGATCGAGCGCGCATTAAGCCGGCAAGGGGTTCCTGTCTTGAACCGCCCAATTTCGAACCCAAGCGCTCGCAGACTCTCGCTCACGGTGGACACGCCGTCTCCCATTCGGCCTCCAGCCTGATTCTGCAGACCGACGTGCAACAGACCACGCATGAACGTTCCGGTCGTAATGATTACCGCCTCCGAACAGATTCGGAGCCCGAGTGTCGTCTCTATCCCTTTGACCTGACCACCTTCCTCCAGAATCCGAAGGACATTTCCCTGCAAGAGCTCCAGGTTCGCTGCCCCCTCGACCAACGCCTTCATCCTGAACTGATAGGCCTTCTTGTCACATTGTGCTCGGGGCGCTCGTACGCTTGGACCCTTGTTCGAATTAAGGGTACGAAACTGAATTCCGGTCGCATCCGTATTCAGACCCATCACACCGCCGAGTGCATCAATTTCCCGTACCATGTGTCCCTTCGCCAATCCGCCCACCGCCGGGTTACAAGACATCTGGCCGATCGTATCGAGATTCTGCGTGAGCATCATCGTCTTGCATCCGAGTCGTGCGGCGGCCATTGCCGCTTCAATACCGGCATGACCTCCACCGACCACCAGAACCTGGTACTTTTTCGGGTAGACGAACATCATGGAATGGTTCCTTATATTTAGAGAAAATCAAATGGGGCAGGCAGACGCTGCGCGGGCGAGCAGCAGCGCCCTGCCCACTGGCCCGACCGAGTCACAACGCGCTTTTCTGTTCCACGTGGAACACGTTGCAGGCTGACTAAAATTCTCTCCTCCTCCTTACTTCCATCCATCTTGCGCAATCGACTGCGGCTTGATTACCAGTGTTCCCCTACCCTCTAGGATTACCCTCGCATTCTTTCTCCCATCGTCGCCCGGTCCCCCGCCCCCAACCCAATCGCCTGTCAGCGTTAGCTTAAGCGGCTTTCGCCCTCTGCGTGCCCATAAATCGTCGCCGCGTCGTTTACACCAACCTGACGGCGCTTTCGCGTGACAATTTCGCGCCTTTCCGGCACAATACCCTAACCGCTCATGCGCCATGGCAAAATCCCTCGAAGTTTCACCGATGAAATCTGTAGCGGAGGAGCTCGACTTCCTTCGGAAATCATTCCGCGAATGTGTCAATGTCTACGCGACACGCATCGAAACCCAGTTGATGCAAATTCGGGAAACTGTTCTTGAACAAACCAAAAATCCAAAGTTACCGACCAGTCATATTCGTGATTTGCGGGATATGATCACGCTCTGTCGTACCTTGGATATCAAGCCCGAGAAAGGACGCCGCAAAGACCTCAAGAAAATCGATACGGTCGTCGAAGAACTCCACGTCATGATCCAGAATTGGTAAGGCCATGCTCCCGCGCGTCTGATCGGCCGATACATCCCACGATCAGAGGCAGATGCGCCGGAGCGCTTCCCTACCCGCTTACGTTCGGGCCAACCAAGCCCATCAGCACACACGGAGGACCGAGAGAGCCTCCCCCGCCTTGCCTACCCGCGGGGAAACGAACTCGTACGTGGCCGTCAAAAGCGCCGCAGCGCCTCTTACAGCCAAACATACAAAGTTTCTGTTATTTCTCCCTATTTTGAAGCTGGCCATTGATTTTTCTATTCACATTGATTTCGTTGAGTCGTTACCTAACCATTTCGCCGACATGTTTCCTGCCCTGTTGCTTATATTCGCCGCCACCCTTTATCGCGTTGGCTACGCCTTCGCTGGTGCGCCCGTTGAATGGGCCAATTTTTCTCCGTTAGCCGCGATTCTCCTCTGCGGCGCAGCCTACTTACCGCGCAATACTGCTCTCTTTCTTGCCGCAGGACCCATCGTCGTAGCCGACCTAATCCTCAACGCGCATTATCATACACCGCTCATTGATACCGGGATGTTCTCCCGGTATTTTGCTTTCGGGCTGATTCTGCTTCTTGGTTTCCGGAATAGGCAACAACGTTATAATAAACTGTTATTTCTTTTTGCATCGACCCTCGCCGCCTCTTTCCTATTCTATCTGATCACCAACACAGCCGCCTGGATGACGGCCACCGCTTACTCTAAAAAGCTTCCGGGATGGTGGCAGGCTCTAACGATCGGTCTCCCGGGCTTCCCCTCAACGCTCTTCTTTTTCCGTAATACCGTTTTCAGCGACCTCTTCTTCACCGTACTCTTCGTAGTCGCTCAAACCATTTTCACCACATCTCGCGCTCGGATTACCGAGCCGGCGCCTTCTACAGTCCGCATCCCAATTCAACGCAGGCAGTCATAAATATGGAAACTCTGGCCGACTCATACGCCGACGCCGCCATCAACAGCCAGTTAACGAAAGAGGAAAAAATCGGTTTTCTCCGCGAGATGTTCCGCATCAGGCGATTCGAGCAGACTTCATTAAAATACTATAATCTAGGAAAGATGGGGGGCTTTCTCCACCTGTATTCGGGCCAGGAAGCCGTCGCTCTCGGCACCATTTCCTTGTTGGGAGAAAACGACCATGTGATTACGGCTTATCGCGATCACGGACATGCCTTGGCGGTCGGCATGGACCCCAAGAGCTGTATGGCCGAACTGTTCGGTAAAGCCACAGGTTGTTCAAAAGGGAAGGGGGGATCCATGCATTTCTTCGCACCGGACAAAAATTATTGGGGTGGACACGGCATTGTCGGAGGCCAGACTCCGCTTGCCGCAGGGATCGCTTTCGCGCTCAAGTACAAGGGACTTCGTGGATGCTGCCTTTGCTATCTTGGGGATGGGGCGATTAACCAAGGACCATTCCACGAAGCTCTCAATCTGGTGGCCTTATTTAAGCTGCCCGCGATCTACATCATCGAAAACAACGGATACTCCATGGGAACGAGTCAGCAGCGTTCCTCAGCCTTTCGCGATTCTTTGGCACAACGGGCAGACGCGTACAACATGGCCTGGGATGTTTTCAAAGGCGAAGACCTCTACGAGGTCCGCGCCAAAACCCAGATTGCCATCGATCGCGCATACCATGAGTCCGAGCCCACGCTCCTCGAAATTCAAACTTATCGTTACTATGGCCATTCGGTAGCTGACGCTAATGCCAAAAAATATCGGAAGCCGGAAGAAATCGAGAAGTATAAAACACAGCATGACCCGCTACGGATTTGGACGCAGCATCTGCTCGACGAGGCGATCATTACCGAAGCCGAAGTCGAGGAGCTTGATCGTGAAGCAAAAGAAGAGAGCAACGCGGCTGTGCAATTCGCCGAAGAGAGTCCATTCCCTGAAGAGCGTGAAATTTTAACGGATATTTATTGGGAGGTGGATCATCAAACAGATGCCGCCAAATATGGTCGCTACTTTTTCAACTCCTGACGCAAGAATCGAAATCTATGTCCTTACTGACCTACCGAGAGGCCCTGAAAAGCGCCTTGTCTGAAGAAATTGAGCGTGACGAGAACGTGTTCATCCTCGGAGAAGAAGTAGCCCAATACAACGGCGCGTACAAAATCACCGAAGGTCTCTGGAAACGTTTTGGCGACAAACGAGTTGTCGACACACCGATCAGCGAGGCCGGATTTATCGGAATGGGTATCGGCGCGGCGATGCTTGGTCTGCGGCCTGTAATGGAACTCATGTTCTGGAGCTTTGCCTACGTCGCATTCGATCAGATTATTAACAATGCCGGTTGCATCCGTTACATGTCCGGCGGCCTCGTGAATCTGCCAATTGTCATTCGAGGCCCAGCCAACGGCGGAACGAACGTGGGAGCCACGCACTCTCACACTCCGGAGAACATCCTCGCCACAAATCCCGGACTCAAAGTTGTGGTTCCGGCGACGGCTTACGACGCGAAAGGTCTGATGAAAACCGCCATACGCGACAACGACCCGGTGCTGGTGATGGAGAACACGCTTCTTTACGGCGAAAAATGGGAGGTTCCCGACGGAGAATACCTGATCCCTTTGGGCGTCGCCGATATAAAGCGGAATGGGACAGACATCACCATCATAGCGCACGGCCGCGCCGTGCTAACCTCTCTGAAAGCAGCCGAACTGCTCGCAGCCGAACATGATATAAACGCCGAAGTAGTTGACCTCCGCTCCATCCGCCCATTGGACGAGGAAACGATCCTGAATTCGGTCAGGAAAACGCATCGCGCACTGGTCGTCGAAGAGAATAAACCATTTTGCAGCGTCGGCACCCAGATCGCTGCTACCTTGCAGGAAAACGTCTTTGATGAGCTCGATGCGCCGGTTGGTCGCTTATCCGCCACAGACGCTCCAGCGATCTACAGCCCGCCGCTGGAAAAGAAACAATTGCCGGATCCGCAGCGCGTCATCGCGAAAGTCCTCCAAATCTGTTAAATTTCCGCAACTATGCCCATCGAGATCGAAATGCCAAAACTCAGTGACACCATGACCGAAGGAACGCTGGTCAGGTGGATCAAGAAAGTGGGGGACACCGTCGCGGTCGGTGATGTCCTCGCAGAGGTAGAAACCGACAAGGCCACCATGGAGATGGAAGCATTCGATGACGGTGTCTTAACCGAGATTTACGTCAAGGACGGCGAGAAGGTTCTGATCGGCCAAAAGCTCGCTCTCCTGAGCGAGCAGGACGAGAAATCCGATTCGACCACAACAAAACCTTCTCAAGCGAAAGAGACGACACCCGAACAGGCACCCAAATCAAAAGCCACGCCGGCCGAAGAACTCGCAGCGACCACCCAAACGCCCACCGTCGACGCTGGAACCGAACCTTCGAAGCACCAGGCGGCAGATGACGCTCAAAGAAACACTTTTGAGCCCACGGCAGGCGATCGGATAAAGGCGTCGCCGTTGGCCAAGAAGATTGCGGCCGAAATGGGTATCGATCTTGCCCGGCTGCAGGGCAGCGGACCGGCGGGGCGTATCGTTCGGGATGACGTTGTAGCTGCCGCTCAAACAACACCACCAAAGAAACCGGCCGCCCCGCCACCGCCACCGCCATCGACCAAACCGCAACCGCTTATCGCAGCAGCCGAGGACAAAAAGATACCTTTATCCGGCATGCGAAAAACCATCGCCGCACGCCTGCTGGAGAGCAAGACGACGATCCCACACTTTTATCTCCAGGCTCAAATCGACGCCGAACCGATGATGAGTCTCCGCCAGCTGATTAACCCTGCTGCGGAAGCCGCCGGTCTCGGAAAACTCACCGTCAACGATTTTATCCTCAAGGCGACGGCCGTTGCGGCGACGCGGGTCCCCTTGGCAAACGCTACTTTCAACGGCGACTCGATCATACAGTTCGCCAACGTCCAGCTCGCCTGCGCAGTAGCTGTCGACGAGGGACTGGTTACTCCAGTCATCCGGGAAGCGCAGAAAAAAACTATTTCTCAACTGAGCGCAGAGATAAAAGATCTCGCCGGCCGGGCCCGATCGAAGAAACTGAAGCCGGAGGAATACCAGGGCGGCACAATAACCGTTTCAAATCTTGGCGGATACGGTGTGGAACAGTTTTTTGCGATTATCAACCCGCCACAAGCGGTCATCGTTTCGGTTGGAACCATACTGAAAACGCCGGTAATCAATGCGGCTGGACAAGTTGTTCCGGGACAACGGATCATTCTAGGAGTGAGCTGCGATCACCGGGTCGTTGATGGTGCGGTAGGGGCCCAGTTTCTAGGCGAGCTGAAGAAACTCCTCGAGACTCCGGCTTTGATGTTGATCTGAATCAAATGTTCTGTGGCGGCTTGTCATCTGGTCAAGCCCGGCAGATAAACGCATCGAATTACCATTGACTTCCGGCCACTCTTACTGCGAGCCACTATTTTTATGAAATACGACCTGGTTGTTATCGGCGGCGGACCCGCCGGCTACGTGGGAGCGATTCGCGCGGCTCAGCTTGGCAAAAAGGTTGCCTGTGTCGAGAAGGAACGGGCAGGGGGTATTTGTCTCAATTGGGGCTGCATTCCTACAAAATCTCTTTTGCGGAACGCCGAGCTTTACCAATTGCTTCAAAAGCGGGCAGCTGATTTCGGGTTCAGCTTCGAGAATCTTTCTTACGACTGGGCCAAGATTATATCACGCAGCAGGGGTGTTGCCGACAAGCTAGCCGGCGGCGTCGAGTTTCTCTTTAAGAAGAACAAGATCGATTATCTACGCGGCGAAGCCGCCATCGCTGAGCCGGGCAAAGTAACCTATAAAACCCGGGACAACAAAGAGGAGGCCATCGAATCAAGCCATGTCCTGATAGCGACTGGAGCCGTCTCCCGCGAGCTACCTGGTCTTTCAACTAACGGCAAAACTGTTCTCAACAGTCACGACGCAATGATCCTCGAAAAGCAGCCTGCGCGCCTAACAGTGATTGGAGCAGGGGCTATAGGCGTCGAGTTCGCCTATTTCTTCAATGCCTTTGGCACGGAAGTCACCATTGTTGAGATGTTGCCAAACGTGCTCCCGGTCGAGGATACCGACATCAGTCTCGCCCTTGAAAAATCACTTACAAAACAGGGGATGAAAATCTTTACAAACACAAGGGTTGTCAAAGCTGAAGTCGGTGATATTGGCGTCCGGGTCACCATCGAAGGCAAAAAGCAGGAAACACTTGAAGGAGACTGCGTGCTTGTGGCCGTCGGTGTAGCAGCCTTGCTGCCAAAAGGCATCGGGCTGAAGCTCGACAAAAAGGGCTACATCGCAGTGAACGATCGTTACGAGACCAGTTTGAGTGGCGTCTACGCAGCCGGGGACGTCATCGGACCGCCCTGGTTGGCTCACGTAGCGAGTTGGGAAGCGATTCAGGCGGTCACTGGCATGTTTACAGCCCATAAACCTAAACGGTTAAAAGTGTACCCTGGTTGCACCTACTGTCAGCCGCAGGTCGCCAGTGTCGGCCTTACGGAACGGGCCACGAAAGAGCAGGGATTGAAATTCAAAGTCGGCAAGTTTCCGTTTTCGGCTAATGGCAAAGCGCTGGCGGTCGGAGAACCTGAAGGTTTTGTCAAGTTGATCATCGCGGAACCGCACGGCGAAATCCTCGGGGCGCACATTATCGGGCCGGAAGCGACGGAATTAATTGCTGAACTCGGCTTGGCTATCACGCTGGAATCTACCTTTGAAGAAATCGAAGAGACCATTCACGCACATCCAACGTTGAGCGAGGCGATCCACGAAGCCACCGGTGCGGCATTTGGGACGGCTATACATATTTGAGAGCGTAGAAGTCTCTGATCTTGTTAACAGCTCTGAGACTGAATTCTTCCTGGTCTGCCACACAGATTCTTCTTCTTATAGGTGTGGACTACTCTATATTCCATGGCTAACACGTTCTGCGGTAGCAGGTTGTATCCGCTTTAACTTGTGAATAACTCCCAAGGTTGATTCCGAGAAGCACGGATAGAAAACCGAGGGCAATAGTTGCTCACCATGGTGCACAGCTTATTAACCTGAGCCCCGTATCTAAATTCACACAGTTTTTCCTCGCGCTACGCTGGCGAATAATCGTGACAGAGATCTGGGTCTCAGAGTCTCGACAATAAGCCAAAATACAGATTCTGAATTGACTACCGTCCTAGACGGTATGATGATTCCGATTAGTATGGTGGTTCACAAGAGCTTGCCTGCTCTTGGTTTGGCGACGGCCATCCTTCGCTGCCTCCTATCGTTTTTTCTCGGACCGTTGTCGCAAGTCCACGCAGCACAGAGCGTCACGCTGGCTTGGAACGCCGTGAGCGGCGTCGCCGGCTACCGTTTGCAATATGGAACTGCCAGCGGAAGCTACGACCAGACTACCGATGTGGGGAATACAACCACGGCCGCTGTCTCGAGTCTGACACCCGGAGTGACGTACTTCTTCGTTGCAACCGCCTACAACGCTGCTGGGCTCGAAAGCCTGCCTTCAAATGAAGTGTCATTCACAACCGCGCTCGACCTGCCTGCGATCAGCGCGATGCAACGGTTGCCCAACGGTGAGTTTCAGTTCACCGTGACAGACGCGGTCGGTCAGACCGACAGTGTTTACGCGTCGAGCGACCTGGCGACATGGACGCTGCTGACCACGACTGTGAACAGCACCGGGACGTTTGTGGTGGACGATCCGGAAGCGGCGAATGTGGAGCGGCGGTTTTATCGGGTGACGGATTCTGCCGCCACAACCGATCCGGTGGGCTTCATCACCCTGCCCATTGCCGGCGCCTCTGGGAGTGAAGCCAGCGCGTTTTCATTCGTTGGAATAAGTCTCCTGAATCCGGTGAGCTATCAAGGAACAATTACGTCATATGGGAGTCATTCTATTACGGATGTGAACGCCAACTGGACCGCCGATAAATTCAATGGAGCGAACGGGGAATTCTTCCTGGAGATCATTTCCGGGCCACACGCGGGCCTGATGACCGATATTCTCGCGAGCAACGCGGCCGGTAACACGTTAACGACCGAGGACGACTTATCGTCGCTGCTGACGGTCGGCGAGCTCTACAGAATCCGCAAACATCGCACACTCGGAGATGTTTTTGGGGCAAACAATGAAGGGAGGCTAAATGCCGCGGCCAGCGTTTCAGAGGCTGATGAAATCAGAGTGTTTAACCCCGTTACACAAACTTTCTTGATCTATTATTTCAAAATAGGGGGATTCGGCGGTATCGGATGGAGGTCCACCACCGACGCGGTGTCGGATGCCTCGGGGACCAAGCTGTATCCGGAACAAGGCGTCATCATCGTTCACAAAGTGGCAGGCGATATCAGCATCACTTTAATGGGTACGGTCAAGACTGGCCCCACGGTCTCGCCGATCGGGCCAAAAGTAAACCTGGTCGCGAATGTATATCCGGCGGGAAACCTGACCTTAGAAAATTTGGGCTTATATATCGGCAATGACTCCCTGGGGCTAGCCGGAGGTGCGAGCGTGTCTTCTGCTGATCAAGTTCGTATGTATAGTGGAGGGGTCTTCCAGATATTCTTCTACAAAACCGGAGGTTTTGGCGGGACCGGATGGAGAAACTCTACCGATGCGGTGACCGACGTCAGTAACACGCAAATTCCCGCGGGGTCATCGTTCTATGTGATCAGGATGGACTCACTACCCGCTTTTAACTGGACTATGCCGCAGCCATTTTAATATGAGAAACATGGTTAGATTCTTTTGCAATTTTGCGGTGCTGCTCGCATTCACTCGGAGTGACTTAGGGGCAGCAACCGTCACAGTCGATGGGACGGGCAACCGACCCCTGCTCTTGGCAATCTTCGGGCCGCCGGTTCCCGTCGGCAGCAGCGTCATGGTTGGCTACTTTGCCGGATTAACCGACGATCAGATAATAGGCGACCAGGCAAATCCAGCTTTACTCGATAGTAAATTCATCCCGTTCGGATTGGGAGGACTGGTTGGTCGGGGAACGGCGGTACCGCCGGCGCCAGAGGTCGCCGGTCGATTTGTGTTCGATACGACTGCGACCGTGGGACAGCCCAGTCCACCTATACCGCCTTTCATCCCACCCACCGCGCCGAATGACGATCAGATCTACATTTGGGCTTTCGATTCCGGTAGTTCGGCCATCGCAGCTGCTCACCAAGCTATCGTTACGATTGATACGAGCCTCGCTACGCCAGAGCAAATCACGCAATGGACCTGGCCGACCACCGATGACCCGACTTCTTTTGACAGCCTGAGAACTATCTCTCTGGATGACCCCTTGAAGATCCTGGTGGGGGGGTCCAATTCGGATGCCGTTTTCATGGTGGCAATACCGGAGCCTGCGCCTTGGGCACTATTTGGCTTCGGGATGATCGGGTTGCTGGTGCTCAGGCGGGTTGCGGCGTCAGGGTCGACGAGGCGACGGCGAGCAATGTAGCAATAGGCTTCCAGCCTGTACCGAGAGATGATTTCGGACGGCCTGTGAAATCGGCAACGGCGCGGTAGTGTCGTCGTTCAAACGGTGCAGAACACAGGCTGGAAGCCTATCCTAGTGTGCCCGACATGGGTCTGAACTAATGATATGAAAGGAGATCATCGGAACTGGTGGAGGTAACCGTAGCCGAAGTGCAAGCAGCGGATCGTGAGATCTGGAGACAAAAGAAGCGCAAG
>Ga0074044_10005440_pt1 | contig 10395 bp, 7 predicted proteins | sample BogForMeECP23OM1_FD_94443 | JGI IMG/M metagenome (GOLD analysis project Ga0074044, IMG submission 94443) | Bog forest soil microbial communities from Calvert Island, British Columbia, Canada - Bog Forest MetaG ECP23OM1 | ecosystem: Environmental > Terrestrial > Soil > Wetlands ...
CGAGTGGGGTCGTAGGGGAAAACCGCCTCGAAGCCTTCCGCGGCCGGTCCAGCCAGCTTGACCAATTCGTCGCCACTAGTTCCGGAAATCGTCCGGTGGCTGCCGAACACGCGCTGCTTCATTCCCAGTTCGTGCATCTGCTGCAGGATCGCGGCTGCGGGAGCGATATCGGTCCAAAGCACGATCGCGTCGGCCCGCGAATCCTGGATGACGGCGAGCTGACTCCGATAGTCGGTATCGCCGGGCATGAACTTCTGCTCGATCACAACCGGATGCCCGAGGCGGCGGGAAGCGTCGCGAAATTTGAGCACGCCGAAGCGGCCGTAGCGGTCGTTGATGCGTAAGATCGCAACCCGTTTGAGACCGTGTTCCGTATAAATGTGCCGCGCCAGCGTATAGCCCTGCACGCGGTCGTCCTGCAGATCGGTGAAGTACCAGGGAATGATGGTCTCAGGAATGGTGGGATCGGTGGACGCGCTGTTCACAAGCGGCGTTTCGGCCTTCAGCATCACGCGCAGCGCGATGTGCGTGCTGTCACTGTTGATGGAGCCAAACATGGCCCAGACTTTTTCGTCATAGACCATCTTTACCACTTCATTGCTGGAGGCTCCCCAGGTCGCCGCGTCATTGTGCAGCATCAGCTTGAACGGTTTGCCGCAGTAGCCGCCAGCGGCGTTGGCTTCGTCGATGGCCAGTTGCGCGCCGTGCAGCATGCGATTGCCGCGGGCCTGATCGGGATCGTCGTCGGAACGACCATAGAGCGGGCCGAGGAAGCCGATGCGAATCTCGTTGAGGTCATTGAGATTGAGCTCCGGATCGGGGACATCGCGAGCCGCGCCGTTGTATTCGACCAGAACGGTGTAATGCTCATAATAAGGAGCGGCGAATTTGGAATAAGGACGCAGGTCGTCGGGCGCTCCGGTGTAGGGTTTGAGGGTGCGGGGCGCGGGACGGCCGGGCGGGTTAGTGCCGCAAGAGCACGGGCTCGAGTTCTGCGCTGCCGCTGCCGATGCCAGCAGTGCAGCCGCCAGGATTATGAGTGCGCGACGCATATTCGACTACTCCTGTGGCGTTTCCCGCCGCAACATCGCAATCGCCTCAATCTCGATGAGCAGGTCGGGGCGGCAGAGAATGGCTTGAATGCCGGTCGATGCCGGTACCGGATTCAGTCCCTGTTCTTTGTAGAAGGACGTGCGCTCTTCGTTGAACGCCTGGTAATCGCGCTCAATGTCGCGCAGATAGCAAGTCGTCCGGACGATATCTTTCCAAGTGGCTCCCTCGGCGGCCAGCAGATTGGTGATGTTATCGAACGTCCGCTGAGTCTGCGCCCGCAGATCGCTTGCGTAGAGAGTTCGGCCCTGTTCGTCAATGCTGGCGGTTCCGGAGATAAGAAGAATGACGAACTGCCCCAGATCGATGCGCATGCCGCGCGAGAATGCGCTGCCGTAGTCGTAGGCTTCGTTCAGCGTGTTCAGGTTGGTGATGGCCCGCTTCTGCACTGGTGACGTCGTCACCTCGTTAAGTAATTCTGCAACCGTCATGATCGCTCCTTGGTATTGGAATTAGTATTTGCTGACTAGTGTTTGCTGACTTTCTGTGTCGTACTTTGTTTCACTTCTGCCGTATACCGTGACTTAAACCTTTGGCGGTAGCGACCCAAAGGTCGTCGCCTTGAAAATCCACGCCCAGGATGTAATTGTGTGCGGGGGCGGAATCCACTTCAACCTTCGTTGTGTTTCCATCGGCGTCGCGCACCAGCATCTCAGGCTTGCCGGTGTCGAGCGCCGGGCGATAGACGGACCAATTTGTGCCATCGTAGTAGGCGAGACCTTTGTCGGTGGAGAACCAGGCGCGCTGGCCATCTACTCCTTTAATCTGGTTGAGAAAATTGCTGGGCAGGCCGCTGTCTTTGGTCAGGAAGTTGTGCCAACTGCGCCCGTCGTAGCGGCTGGCGCCGAAATACGTGGCGACCCAAACGATCTTGTCGATGTAGCTGACGGAGGTTGTCACCTCGTGAATGAGCCCCTGATCCTTGAAAAGCACGAGTTCCGTCTCGCCATCGGGATCGTTGTAGTCTTTCCAGTGCTGGGTTGCTACGTCGTATTCCAGCAACCCGCCTCCCCAAACCGCGTAATAGACTTTGTCTTCGCCGGGACTGACGGCGTAAGTCCAAATCTCATACATGGGAGTGTTGCGCTCGTTGAAGATGCTCCATTGCGAAGTGCGCGTGTTGAGGCGGCTCGCACCCGCGGCGGTTGCGGCCCAGACGAAGTCTCCCCCCACGCCAACACCGTAAACGATGTCGTTGGCGAGGCCGGAGTTGAGCTGCGTGAATGTGTCGATGCGTCCGGCGGAGATACGGCTCAGGCCGCCCATGGTTCCAGCCCAGATGTCGCCCGTGTTTTTGTCGAGGGCGAGCGAGAGCACGGCGCGATGTCCGAGTCCATCTGCCGGGCGAAGCACTTTCCACTTTCCGTTTTCATAAAGCGCCAGACCATTTTCCGTACCGGCCCATATGCGCTTGCCATCCACTAGAACGCAGAAGACGTGGTTGTCGGGCAGACCGTTCGCCGTCGTGAAGTTCTCCCAGCGAAACTTCGGCATGTCGGGCGGCGCTGCGAAGAGCCGGACAGCAACGGCGATTACGGCGATGAGGAAGCAGATCTGTCTTCTCATAAAGTCTTCACGTATTCGATGAGATCGTTCAATTGGTCTTTGGTGAGATCGTTGGTGACGCCGTGCGTGTCTTTCGGATTGAAGACCGTCCAGATTTCCTCCAGCGACCGCGCCGAGCCATCATGCAGATACGGCGCCGAGTAGGCGACGTCGGGCAGGTGAGGTGTATCGATGAGAGGCGAGCGGTCGGTTGCCTTACCGCTGCCTACATCCTCGGAGTGGTTGTTGGTGTACTTCGGCCCGCTGTGGCAAGTTGCACAGCGGTTGTTTTCCGGGATCGGCCGGCCGTCTTTATATTTAATTCTGTCGAAGATCGCTTTGCCGCGTTCTTGTGCGGGCGTTAGTTCGCCGTCCGGAGCGCGATAGCGGTTCGGGCGCACCGGAATCGACAAGACAAACGTCACCAGATCGGTTAGCTCTTTACTGTTGTAGCTCTGGGAACGGTAAAAGTACTTTTCGGTGCGGGGACCGCATTCGGTGGGGAGATCGGGATTGCCGCCATTCCATTTGTAGGGCTGCGTGCCCAGCAGGTCTTCGATGGAACGGTTGTCGACGATATCGACGCCGAATCCATCCGGCTCCAGGTCCCATTGCAAGCCGTCGAAAGTTGCGTCGAGATGACAGTTGGCGCAGCTGAACTGTCCCTGAAAGGCGAAGCGGGCGCTGTTGAAAATCTGTTCGCCGCGCCGCATTGGGCTGATCTCTTTGGGGCCACCGAGGTCGAAGGACGCGACTACCTTTGCAGTCTTTGTGTCGATCACGGCGATCTTGTCGTCCATGCGCGTGGCTACGTAAAGACGCTTGCCATCGGGAGAGAGAACGATGCCACGCGGATTGCGTCCCACTGGAATTCTGGCCGTCACATAGTTCGCGGAGGCGGAGAGATCATTGGCAAACGAATGATTAGAGCGAACGAACTTCAGCATGGCGGGGACGTTGACTACGGTAATGTTGTCCGATCCAGCGGCGCTCACGAAGACTTTGGACTTGTCGGGGGCTATCGCCACGCCGAAGGGGACGGCAAAATAGCGGTCTAGTTCGTCGAGAGGTACCTGAACGACGCCTCCGACGTCCTGACCAAAGAAGACGAGCGAATCGGTAAAAGCCCAGCCGTGCTCCACGTGGGCGAGAGGAATCAGGTTCTTGGGGCGAAGATGGGCGGCGACTCCGAGCTTGCCGTCGGACGAGATCGCGAGATGAAAAACGCCGGCGACGTTGTGCAGCGGCTCGCGATCAATGACTCGGCGCGTGGCAGTGTCAATGACCGTGATCTCCGATTCCGGCGTCGTGCGGTGGGCGCCGATCTTGGGATAGATATGCGTGCAGTAGACGCGAGTCCCATCACCGGAAAGAGCCAGATAGCTGGCGCCTCGACCGGCGGCGAGCCGCTTGATTTCTTTTCCGCTGCGCAGATCAATCACGGAAATGGCATCGCTCAGGCGGTCGGCGACGTATAGCGTTTCGCCTTGCCGGTCAGAAACTACGCTGATGGGCTCAAATCCCGTCGCCACGGTGCGGATTGTTTCAAGCTTGGCCGCGTCGATGACCGAAATCGTATCGGTCCAGGAGTTGGCTACATAAATCTGTTTGCCGTCCGACGACAGACTTAATCCTCGGGGCACGTGACCCACGGCGATCCGTTTGACCAGAATTCCACTCTGCGTATCCACCACGCGCAGTTCATCGCTCTTTTCGCAAACTACATAGAGGCGGCGACCCTCGGGCGAAATGGCTATCTCGCCGGGAGATAAATAACGGGATTCCTGGCTGGCTGATTTGAAGGTCGCTGGTTTGACGCCGGCTGATGCTATCGCCGCGAGTACAAACAAAATCGGAATATGGAGCCGACGGATCATTTCGGTTCCTCCACTTGCAGTATCCGATCAGCAGCCAAATTCTCGAGCACCTGTTCTCGCCCGCTCGGCCAATGGATCGTGAGCTTTTCGACGCGCGCGGCGGCGCCGAGTCCGAAGTGAAGTCTTCCGTCATCCTGCGAGAGGTAACCGGATCCGGCCACGCGCTCGGCCATCTGCTTGCGGCCGCCCGCGAGCAATTCCACGCGCGCGCCTATGCCATCGCGATTGCTTTTCGTTCCTTTGAGCGCGACCGTCAGCCAGTGATTGTGGTTCTGCGAAACGTTGTGCAGCAACGTGCCCTTTGCACCCAGATTGACTACATACGCATCCACTTTGCCGTCGTTGTCGTAGTCGGCAAAGCATGCGCCGCGGGCTACCGTCTTCACATCGAGCATGGCGCCCGCTCCGCGCGAAACGTCGGCGAAATTGCCGTTTCCCAAGCCGCGGTAGAGCGAGTGCTCTTGCGGAACCAGATGAATCAATCCGCCGTGGAAAACAAGAATATCGAGCCAGCCATCGTTATCGAAGTCGTAAATCCCGCTGCCCCAACTCACATACTGCCCGGTCTCCGCGGAGATACCCGATCGCGCGCTGATGTCTTCAAATCCCCGCTTGCCGGTGTTGCGCATCAGGCGGTCGTACCGCGAGTCGGTGACCCACAGGTCGAGCAGGCCGTCGCCATCGACGTCGGCAAACACGGGGCCCATGGACGACGTCATTTCGCCGTTTTGTCCGTACGCTACGCCCAGGTCGCCGGCAACTTCTTCGAAGGTGCCGTCGTGCTTATTGCGAAACAGGAAATTTTCGGTTCGGTCGTTGGAAACATAAATGTCGGACCAGCCGTCGCCGTCAAAATCAGCGGCGACGACGCCCATGGTGCGGCCCTTGTAGGCGCCTATGCCCGACGCATCGGTCACATCCGTGAACGTGCCGTTGCAATTGTTGTGATAGAGGCGGTTGGTGGTGGCCGCGTAATCGAGCGGTCCGGGATAGTTATCGGCAGCGTAGTAGGCGCGATACTTGGGATCGAATTTCACGTAACGGCCGACGAAAAGATCGACGCAGCCGTCGCGATCGTAGTCCAGCCACGCCGAACTGATCGACCATCCATCAACGTTGATCCCCGCCTTCGCGGTGACATCGGTGAATGTGCCGTCGCCATTATTGTGGTAGAGGATGGCGCGGCCATAGCCGGTTACGAACAGATCGACGAAGCCGTCGTTGTCGTAATCGGCGGCGATGGCCGCCATGCCGTAGATATTGGCGGCGACGCCGGCCTGCTCGGTTACGTCCGTGAAAGTGCCATCGCCATTGTTTCGGTAAAGATGATTGTGCGGAGGAACTTCCGGAGCCTTCTTTAGCGGATACGGATGGATGCCGCCATCGAGCGGCTTGCCGCTGACCACGTAGAGGTCGGGCAGACCGTCATTGTTGTAGTCGAACCAGACACATCCGCCTCCGGTGCCCTCAAGCAATGACCCGAGTGTCTGTGCGCCGAAGCTGTGCGTGAAATCAATGCCGGAGGAAGCGGTCGCGTCTTCGAAGCGAATGGGGCTCGGCGGCGGCGCGGGTTGCGGGGTTTGCGCCAGTGCCAGTGCCGCTGCGGACAGGAACAGTGCGAGCGCGAGGCGAAGCATCAGTGTCCTCCTGCGGACTGAGGGTGATTGCCCGCGGTCATATCCGCCGCGACGGTCGAGCGGAGCAGGACTGCGGGGACGGCGTTTTCGGGCGCAGTCTCCGGTCCGGCGTGGCAGCCGACACAGATCCTTTGCTCGCCCGCACGCAGCCAGAACCATCCCGCTTCCCTCTTCAATGTGTTTCCCGTCTTGTCGAGCAGTTCGATTCTGAGGGGCTGGTCTCCGGGAACGCGGAGGTAGAAAGAACCGTCCGTCTCTACCTGCGCCATCCCCAGCAGTCGAGTTGCTCCGGACGCATCGCGCGTGTACAACCGGACCGAAGCGATCGAACCATTCGCAAATTGATATTTCGAGGTGTAGGCATTCAGGCAGAGGACATTCCCGTAAGACCACTCGTGCAGACCTGAGGGATGACGATTGGGCACGGGGCGCTGCGCCAGCAATACCGGCTGAACGATGTTCACACCGGATTCGGCAATTTCCGCCTGAAGGGCAGGAGTGCGGGGCTTCCATCTGTGCAATTCAAAGTTTTTTTGTGCCGCGCCATGCCAGCTCACCAGCCAGGCGCCGTCTGGGGTTTCGACTACATCTCCCGCGTAAGTTCCCGCCGGTGCGGGCACGGCAATCTCATGCGCCAACGCCGAGCGGAACTGGAACAACTTTCCTTCGCGTGCAAACACAATGTCGCCGGAGGAAAGCTGCTTGCCCGAAGTGCGCGAATGTCCGTGATCGCAGCGGTAGGCTTCGAATCCGCTGCCGTCGGTGTAAACGGTGTACAGTTCAGCCAACGCCTTGTCGTCCAGCGGATAGGCAGCCTCAAACAGAACGCGGCCATCGTGCAGCACGTCGACGGGTAGAAAATTCCCCGGTCCATAGGTGAGCTGCAGTGGCTTCTCGTTGTCTTTGTCTCTGCTTTTGTCTTTGCCGAAAGCGGCGATCTCCAGCACGAATTGGCCCGCGATCTTGTGCGCGTATACAAAGCGGTCAGACGGCACATACAGCGGGCGGACGCAATCGTCATCACATTGCGTGTTCTGGCGCGCGGTTCCGGCTGGGACGGAAACCTCCCAGACTTGCCAGTGGTCGTCCGCACGCCGCTTGCCCGCGAACAGTACGTTCTTTCCATCGAAGGAGACGCTGGCGTCCGCGGTGGCGAAAAAACCGGACACCAGCGGCCGCTGGCTCTTTCCATCCTTGATGAAAATCGTGGCCCCACTTGGGAATCGTTCCGCTCCTTGAATCCACGCCATGGGGCTGTAGTCGCGCGCCACCGTGTACAGCAACGGAACTGACAGTGCACTGTGAGGACGAGCGCTCTGCGCCTGTGCAAGCGATGCCGAAAGACCCAACGCGGAAACAGTAATAATAATGAGGAGGCGGGCGGGCACTTAGTTGACGCCTCCTGCCATCAGAAGCGGCGAACGCATATCGTGCAAGGCTGGCGAGATGACAACATAACGCCGCAGATCGCACATCATGTCTTCGAACTCGTCAAACGGGAGCGATTGCATGCCGTCACTCAGCGCCTTCTCCGGCTCGGGATGGACTTCCACCAGCAACCCATCCGCGCCGACGACGGCCGCGGCACGCGCCAGCACCGGCACCAGCGAGCGCACGCCCGCAGCGTGGCTGGGATCGACAATCACGGGAAGCCGCGACACGGCCTTCAACACAGGCACGGCGGCGATATCGAAAGTGTTGCGCGTGGCGGTCTCAAAGGTCCGGATGCCGCGTTCGCAGAGAATGATTTCCGGGTTGCCGCTGGCGGCAATAATTTGCGCGGACTGCATCAGCTCATCGAGGCGCGCCGTCATCCCGCGCTTCAGCAGCACGGGACGGCCGCAGCGGCCGAGCGCCTCCAGTAGAGAATAATTTTCCATGCTGCGCGTTCCCACCTGCATGATGTCGGCGTACTCGGCGATCACTTCGACATCACTCTCGCTCATCACTTCCGTGACGATGGCGAGGCCGGTCTCTTTCCTGGCTTTGGCAAGAAGCTTGAGGCCTTCTACTCCGAGACCTTGAAACGAATACGGGGAGGAGCGCGGTTTGTAAGCGCCTCCGCGAAGCACGCGTGCTCCGGCAGCGGCAACGAACTCGGCAGTCTTCAGGATCTGTTGCTCGGATTCGACGGCGCACGGCCCGGCCATTACCACAAAGCTGCCGTCTCCGATCGCGAGGTCTCCGACACGGACGATGGTGCGGGAGCCGTCAGCAGTTCTAGCTACGAGATCGAAACACGAGAATTGGCCGTTCCACTGGGAGTTGGTGGTCACTGCGGCGAGAGTAACCGTGCGGTAACTGGGAAGCTGTGATTCAGCTAACGAATCTGAGTGATGCGAAACACAAAAAGCTAATGTCGTAGTGTTTTTCTATTACTTCTAATGAATAGAAAATGATGGATTTATATTAGTCGTGCAGCACCAGTTGCGATTTCAGATTCAAAGCGCTGCGCTTTCAAAGCGCCGGGACTATCAAGGCGCAGCGCTTTCAAAGCGCTGAACGATTGCCAGGATTTCCGGTTCCCGCAGAATGCGGTTGGATTCCTTGGCAGCCAGCAGGACGGTCTGTATGAGTTCATGGCTGGCCACGATTCCCCGCTGTGACAAATAGAAGATGACGTTCGAACTGCCCGACATGGGTCCAATCTCAATTTCCTGATGGCGTCCAATCAGGCTTGCCGGAACGCCGGAATAAACATAGTCGGTCAGCCAGCGATCACCTTTTTTTTGAGCTTTGACGATGGCCGCCGCGTGGACGCCGGTGGCGGTGCGGAAGGCATCGCGTCCAACCATTGGAGTATTCGCTGGAACTGGAACGGAAGTCGCGGCTGAAACTGAATCGACATACTTCTGCAGAGAACTGAGGTCGTCGTGCCTCATGCCGAGCAGGTTGAGATTCACCAGCAACTGTTCCATAGGAGTGTTTCCGACTCGCTCGCCGATGCCGAGGGCGGTGCCGTGCACGCGTGTTGCCCCTGCCTCAATGGCGGCCAGCGTGTTTGCCACATCGAGACCGCGGTCACGGTGGCCGTGCCAGTCGATGCCAATTCCGCTGCCGGCCCCAGTGTCGGCCAGAAACTTCTTGACCCACGACACCAGGTTCCAGACTGCCTCCGGCGTCGCGGCGCCAACAGTGTCGCAAAGACAGAGCCGCTTGGCGCCAGAGTCGATCGCTTCTTTAAACAACAGACTCAGGTGCTCCGGCGAAGATCGGACGGTGTCTTCCGTCACGTAGGTCACGTCGAGGCCTTCTTTGACGGCAAAGCGGATGGCTTCCCTGGTGTGGCGCAGGATTTGTTCGAGGGTCCATTCTTCCGCGTACTGGCGGATGGGACTGCTGCCAATAAATATGAGAGCCTCAATCGGCACGCCGGTTAGTTGCACGACCTCTGCGATAGGGCGAATATCCACCATCATGGTGCGGGCAGCGCAGTTGGGGCGTATGCGCATCCGCTGGCTGGAGACTTCGCGGCAGAGCGCCAGTACTGCTTCGCGCTGGCGTGTGCCCGCTCCGGGAAGGCCGACATCGGCCGTTTCAATTCCGAGATTCTCCATGAGATGGAGAATCTCGACTTTCGCCGCTGCTGGCGGATCGGTAACGGAGGGGCTCTGCAGACCGTCGCGCAGCGTCTCATCGTCGAGCATCACGTGCGCGGGCCAGGAAGGAGTCCGTGGACCTGCGCCTGCCCAGTCGAAGATGAGGCCGTTCCCTGCCGAGGTTCCCATGCTGCATTCTCTCGTTTAGCTTCGGGCTTCCGATGCCGTTGGGCTCAACTTGCCAAACTCACCCGCTCGCCGCAAAAGCTCTTCTGCTCCGGCATCGTCACCCTGCGCGCGACGGATCACCGCCAGGTGGAACAGACTGCTGAGTTCGTGAACCCCTTCGTCCAGGCTCCGTTCGAATTCCCGGCGAGCGATCTCGGTCGCACCTTCGCGCTCGTGAATCACGCCCAGGTGATAGTGGGCCATTACATAGTCGGGAGTGAGGGTCGCCGAAAGTTCGAAGTGCTCGCGAGCCTCTGCCAACCGTCCCTGGTGAAACAGCGCCAGGGCAAGGCGGTAGTGAGCGGCGTTGTAGTTGGGATTAATGTCGAGACAGCGGCGGAAGGCGGCAGCCGCCTCCGGCATGTTGCCGCGGTGGTAGTGCGCGACCCCGAGGTCGTAATGGGCTAACAAAAATGTCGCCGAGGCCGTCACCGCCCGGCGATAGTGTTCGATGGCCAG
>Ga0074044_10005441_pt1 | contig 10393 bp, 8 predicted proteins | sample BogForMeECP23OM1_FD_94443 | JGI IMG/M metagenome (GOLD analysis project Ga0074044, IMG submission 94443) | Bog forest soil microbial communities from Calvert Island, British Columbia, Canada - Bog Forest MetaG ECP23OM1 | ecosystem: Environmental > Terrestrial > Soil > Wetlands ...
CAGGCGTTACAATGGCCCACTCTCGTTCTCCGGCAGAATCGATCTTGCGTATGCGAACAACCAAGGTGCCAGCTGTCACGCGCGAACGCCTGCTCCGCTCGGCGCGCAAAGTGATGAAGAACGCCTACGCGCCCTTCTCCCACTTTCGAGTCGGCGCAGCCATTCTCACCTCAAAAGGCCGAGTTTTCATGGGCTGCAACGTCGAGAACTCTTCTTACGGAATGACCAACTGCGCCGAGCGTACTGCGATCTTTTCCGCGATCGCTAAAGACGGTCCAGAACTTGAGATTCAGGCGGTTGCCGTCGTCAACGACCGCGGAGTTCCATGCTCGCCGTGCGGCGCCTGCCGCCAAGTCATCTATGAGTTTGGGCCGCGCGCGGTCATCTTCTATCAGGGCGAAAAAGGACCGAAGCAAAGTCTCATCACCGATCTTTTGCCGGAGGGTTTTCGCCTCAAGTGAGCCAGCCGAGTGCCTCGCAAGCGCCGTGTCGCGTCATCGACCTCATCCGCAAGAAGCGTGATGGCGGCGCACTATCGACCGCTGAAATCGGGTACCTGGTTGACGGCTGCACGCAAGGCAGCATTCCCGATTACCAGATGGCAGCATGGCTCATGGCAGTTGTATTGCGTGGAATGACTCGCGAGGAAACCGCTGCCCTTACGCATGCCATGCTGCATTCCGGCGAAGTCCTCGACCTTGGTTTTCTTCCCGCCAAGAAAGTGGACAAGCACTCCACCGGCGGCGTCGGCGACAAGACCTCGCTCGTGCTCGCCCCTTTGGTGGCTGCCGGAGGCCTCTACGTACCCATGATCAGCGGCCGCGGGCTGGGCCACACCGGGGGCACGCTCGACAAACTTGAATCCATCCCTGGGTTTCGCGTAGGTCTCGCGGTGCCCGAATTCCATCGCGTTCTCAAAGCTTGCGGATGTTGCATGATCGGCCAGACCGAGAAGATCGCTCCCGCGGACCGCAAGTTATATGCGTTGCGGGACGTTACGGGCACGGTGGAGAGTCCGTATCTCATCTGTGCTTCGATCATGAGCAAGAAACTGGCGGAAGGCACCGACGCGCTTGTGCTCGACGTGAAGACCGGCTCAGGTGCTTTTATGAAGAAGGAAGAAGACGCCGTCTTTCTCGCGGAACTCATGGTGGAAACTGGCGAACGCATGGGCAAGCAGATGGTCGCGCTCATCACCGACATGAATCAGCCGCTTGGCCGCATGGTTGGTAATGCGCTCGAAGTCCAGGAGTGCATCGAGATATTACACGGTGGCGGACCGGCGGACTTGCGAGATTTGTGTCTCGATTTGGCCGCCTGGATGTTCTATCTCGGTGGCGCTTCGAAGACGGTGGCTCAAGGCAAGCAACTCTCCGAGCAAATCATCGCCTCAGGCAAAGCTTTCGAAAGGTTCCGGCAGATGGTGGAGTTGCAGGGCGGAGATATCAGCGCAATCGACGATCCGACGCGTCTCCCGGGCACCGACCACCGTGTCGATGTGCCCAGCCCCAAAGGCGGGTTCGTGACCGCGATCGCTTGCGAACAGGTGGGCACCGCATGCGTCATCCTGGGCGGAGGCCGCGAGCGCAAAGAAGATTCCGTCGATCCTGCCGTGGGTATCGCGGTTCATAAGAAAATCGGTGACAGGGTTTCCGAGGGCGAGTCGCTCTGCACGATTCACTGCCACTCCGACGCACAGGCCGGGCGCGCAAGAACATTGCTGGTGGAGAGCTATCAGATCGCCGCCGCCGCACCCGCGCACAAACCATCGTTGGTTCATCGCGCGATTTACAAAGGGGAACACTGATTTATCAAGGGGATAAAGATGGGACGTTTCACTGGCATTCTCGGACTGCTCACCATGTTGGGCCTCGCCTACGTCTTTTCCACCAACCGTCGCGCGATCAGCAAGAAGACGGTGGCCTGGGGTCTGGGTTTGCAAATTGTGTTCGCCATCTTCGTGCTGAAGATTGAGCTCGGCCGGGTGCTCTTTCAAAAAGCCGGGGACGCCGTCAATCGCCTGCTCAGCTACGCCTTCGTCGGATCACAGTTTGTGTTTGGTGATCTCGGTGCGCAGCATTCGTCAATGGGATTCCTTTTCGCATTCCAGGTGTTGCCGACGATCATCTTTATTTGCGCCCTTTTCGCCGTTCTCTATCACTACGGGATTATGCAGTTCATCATCAAGCTGGCTGCGAAGGTAATGACTCGTTTCATGGGCACCAGCGGCGCCGAGTCTCTGAACGTAGCGGCGAGTATCTTCATGGGCCAAACCGAAGCCCCGCTCACCATCCGGCCGTTCCTGCCCGACCTCACTCGTTCGGAACTGATGACGGTGATGACCAGCGGCATGGCCCACGTCTCCGGGGGCATCATGGCGGCCTATATCGCCTTCGGCATCGATCCTAAACATCTCCTGAGCGCGGTGATCATGACTGCTCCCGGCACTATCCTGATGTCGAAAATGCTGGTGCCCGAGACGGAGATTCCGAAGACCGCGGGCCGTGTCGTCATGAGCGAGGACGAAGTGGATGCCGAGAAACATATAAATTTGCTGGGTGCGATTGCGCGCGGCACCACGGATGGTTTGGGCATGGCGCTCAACATTGCCGCCATGCTCATTGCATTCCTCGCGCTCATCGCTTTGGCCAACGGCATTCTCGGCGGGATTCACAACCATCTCGGAATCGCGTGGTTTCCCTCCAGCCTGCAGCAGATCTTCGGCAAATTGTTTGCTCCGGTTGCGTGGGTCATTGGAATTCCATGGCATGACTGCGGCGCCATCGGCAGTCTTCTCGGTACGCGGATGGTGTTGAACGAGTTGGTGGCGTTCTCCATGCTGGGGCCGCAGAGAGCTGTGCTCGACCCGCGCTCGTTTACGATCGCAACGTTTGCACTCTGCGGTTTCGCGAATTTCAGCTCGATCGGAATTCAGTTGGGCGGCATCGGGGCGCTGGCTCCGAACAAGAGAGGAGAACTGGCCAAACTCGGCATTCGTGCCATGCTGGCTGGAACCATGGCGAACCTGATGTCGGCTTCGATCGCCGGCATGCTCATATCGTGACGAGTCAGGCGAGTGCTCGATTCAATTGTGCGAGGATTTCGTCAGTAGTAACCAGGGTCGCTCCCAGGCTTTGTAACTCCGTCAGCGTCTTATTGCCAGCTTCTGGCGCCAGGGTTTCGATGGCATCGCGGACCACCGCCACCCGCCGCTTTCGCTTCAGTAAGCCTTTCACCGCGCAACTGACGCAGAATTCCGCCACCACTCCGAAGACGACAAACTCTGCGGCGTTGCCTAAGCGTTCCACCAAAGCGTCCGCGTGTCGAGACTCAAAAATATCCAAGGTCTGCTTCTCCAGGATGATCTGCTGGTAGTTGGAGAGATCCTCGGGCAACTTCAGGTGCGGGTCATTCTCAACCCTGACGTAGTTGTCGGTCAGCGCTTCCGGCAGAAGTTCCGCTCCAGGCGAGCCTTTCAGGCAATGGGGAGGAAAATGCTTGAACTCAGGGTCGTTGACGGGATGAAAGTCTCCATGAGAAACCAGGAACACCTCGCCGCGCCGGGCTGCGTCCGTCAGTTTGCGGATGTTGGGCAGAAGCTTCTCGGCTCCGGGGACGTAGAGTTTGCCCTCAGGCAACATGAAATCAGCCTGCACATCCACTTCCCAAAAAATGAAGTCGCGAGATTGCATTTCACTCTCCATCGTCTCCATGCTAGCAGCGGCACTTGCACCACTCCCGGCAACGAATAATGGCAAAATTAGTTTGCTCCGCAATTCGCGGTGTGTAATGCTGATCAGCGCAACAAAATCAGGTAGCACCGGGAGAGTGCTGATGCGAAACAAGCTTCTTCTTGTCCCAATCGTCCTTTGCTCGATGATCTTTTGCTCGCTGCTCTTTTGGGCCGCCGACGGTATCACGCCCCTCAACGTAAAGGAGGGTCTGTGGGAAGTTACCGTGACTCATTCTATGACTGGAATGCCGGCCATGCCAAACATCCCTCCCGACGCGCTCGCCAAGATCCCTCCCGAGCAGCGCGCCCGCGTGGAAGCCATGATGAAGGGTACTCCTACCACTGATGTGCGCAAGGAATGTGTCACCAAAGAGAAACTTGAAAAGAATTTGGCTTTCAGCAACAACCGCGGGGATTGCACGCGGACCGTTGTCACTTCGACGGGCCACAAGTTGGAGATGAAGGTTCATTGTGAAGAAAAGCAATCGTCGACCGACGCACAGTTTGTGATCGAAGCCATCGGTTCGGATAGCGTCAAGGGAACGAACCACATGGTCAGCAACACCAGTAGCGGTCACACTATGACCATGGACTTCACCTTCAGTTCCAAATACCTCGGCCCAGAATGCGGTGACGTCAAGTAAAGCCCCCGACGATGCCTCGAATCCGCAGCCGACCGGTGGCAAGTTTCGCAATCCAATCCCGATTTAGGCTGCTCCGAGTCGAGCGAGCACCGGACGCAGAGGGGCACTCAATCCGCGCATCACGCGCTCGAACTGCGGGATGTCGAGAGACTGCGGGCCGTCGGAAAGCGCGCGCTCCGGGCAGGGATGCACCTCGACGATAATGCCGTCCGCTCCGACGGCAATGGCGGCGCGCGATACCGGCCCGATGAGGCTCTGCTTGCCAGTGCCGTGCGACGGATCGGCCACCACTGGTAGATGCGAGAGTTCCTTGGCGAGGGCGACCGCGGAAAGGTCAAACGTATTGCGAGTGGCCGTTTCGAAGGTTTTAATACCGCGCTCACATAGGACAACCTGATCGTTCCCGCCGGAGAGCAGGTATTCCGCTGCCAGCAGCCACTCCTTCACCGTGGCTGAAGGGCCACGCTTGAGGAGAATGGGCTTCTTGATGGTGGCCAGCCTTCGCAACAGGGCGAAGTTCTGCATGTTGCGCGCGCCAACCTGGAGCATATCGGCGTATTCACAGATCAGGTCCACGTCTTCCGTACTCATCACCTCGGTTACAACCGGGAGACCGGTGAGTTCACGTGCTTCACGCAGGATCTTCAGCGCTTCAATTCCCAGGCCCTGGAACTCATAGGGCGAGGTGCGCGGTTTATAGGCTCCGCCGCGCAGCATAGTGGCGCCGGCGCGCTTTACTCCTTCGGCGGTCTCCAACAACTGCTCGCGCGACTCCACCGAGCAGGGACCGGCAATGACGACTACTTCGGGGCCGCCGATTTTTATTTTTGCGGCGCCCACCTCGACTGCCGACCCCTGCGGCCGCGTCTGGCGGCTGACAAGCTTAAAGGGCTGGGCGATCGCGACTACGTTGTCGACGCCGGGTGCGACCGAAAGCGCCTCGATTTCATGGCGACGCCCGCCGCTGCCGACGGCTGCCACGATGGTGCGCTCGGTCCCGCGTGTGACGTGCGGCTGAAATCCCGCTTCGCGGATGCGCTGAATGATGTGTTCGATCTGTTGTTCGGTGGCGCTGTCGGACATATTCACAATCATGACGATGACCTTTCTGTTGGCCGCCAAAAAACAAAAAGGCCGCGATTTCTATCGCGGCTTTGGCGGAATCCTTGAGCTGTCTCTTTTACTCTGCTGACTGGCTCCGATTCTGCACCTCAGCCGCGCATGAAAACCAGTAGCGGCCAAACAGGCTAAAGATGCTAAATCGAGTCATATAAGTGTTAAACCGTAACGATGGCAATAGCGATGCTTCCAACACCGATGGACCACAATTACTGCGGGATCGAACTGGCAACGGACGAGAACACGTTGTTGGCATTGGTCCCGATCAGACGCACGGTGCCAATTACCAATACCAGGATGACGGCGAGCATGACCGCATATTCGGCGATATCCTGTCCTCGTTCGTCGGTCCATATGCTGCGGAAAAACTGAACCATAGATCCTCCGGACGCAAGGGTAAACATTTCCCGAAAACTTGTGCAGCTAATAATGCCGACTCTGAGGGCGATTGTCAATCGCGGTATCTGCCGTTTTTCCACCGTTCCATCCGGGGGCCGCTGAGGTCAAAACCCAAGCCACTCGCGCAGTTCGCGAAGTCTCATCCAGCAATTCATTCTACGCTGCAAACGCCATCTATTGCTCCACCGCGATAGAAACTGGCGATGCCGCCGGCGCCGCTGTATCGGTCACGAGCTGGTGCGCGGACCGGCTGGCGTAATCAAGCACGGGCCCGGGCAGCACTCCCAGGTAAAGCGTAAGCAGCACGCAAACGGCAATGGCGAGCCCTGCCGCGGCGGGTACAGGAGTAACTGGAACCTCGCCACGTGGCTCGCGCATGTACATCATGACGATAATCCGCAGGTAATAATAAGCGCCCACGGCACTATTCAGCACCAGAATGAGCGCCAAGCCCACTAGATTCGATTTCAGCGCGGCGCTCAAGATATAGAATTTCGCGAAGAAGCCGCCGGTGATCGGAATCCCGATCAACGACATCAGGAAAAATGTGAAAGTCGCGGCCAGCACAGGAGATGTCCTGCCGAGGCCCGCGTAATCTTCGAGCGTCACGTATTTTTCGCCTGCGTTCGCGAAGTGGCTGACCACGGCAAACGCTCCGAGGTTCATGGCGGCGTAGGCGGCAGTGTAGAACATCGCCGCAGATGTTCCCAGTTCGGGCTGGGCGGCAAATGCGACGAACAGATATCCGGCGTGGGCGATCGAAGAATACGCGAGCAGGCGCTTGACGTTGTTCTGCACCAGGGCGCAGATATTTCCCAACGTCATGGTCAGCGCGGCCGAGACCCAGATCAGCCAGAAGCGTCCGGGAGCGTTCGCTTCGAACATGACGCGCAGCAAAACCGCGAAGGCGGCAGCTTTGGGGCCGGTCGACATCAGTCCGACGACGGGAGCGGGAGCGCCTTCATAAACATCAGGCGTCCATACATGGAAAGGTGCGGAAGCGACCTTGAAGCCCAGACCGACGAAGATAAGCGCCGTCGCAACATAGGCCAGAACCGGTACATTGCCAGAGCGCAGCACCAGGCTGATCGCGTCAATGTTGGTGGAGCCGGTTGCGCCGAACATTAGTGCAACGCCGTAGAGGAAGAACGCCGTAGCGAACGATCCCAGCAGAAAGTACTTGAGCGACGATTCACTGCTCGAGGCTTCGCGACGCCGGAAGCCTGCCAGCACGTAGGTCGAGATCGAAGAGATTTCCAGAGCAATAAAAATAAGTACGAGTTCGATGGCGGACGACATCAGACACATGCCAACCGTGCCGAATAAGATTAGGCCGTAGTACTCCCCGGCGCGAATGCGTTGAACTTTCAAGTATTCGAAAGAACTGAGGATGGCGACCGCTGCAATCGCGATGACGAGCACGTGAAAGAAAACGCTGAAACCCTCCACCCGAACCATGTTCCAAAACGCGGTGCCGGGATACTGCGCCATCCAGAACGTTGACGCCAGCGCGGCAAGCGTGCCGATCAGCGCGATGGTGCCGAGCGACTGGTGACTATTCTCTTCGTCGAGCAGCGGATCGACGATCATGATCAGCATGCCGAAGAGGGAGAGAACCAGCTCCGGCAAGATGCGCATGTAGTCGGCGCCCGGCGGCGGCATGGAAGTCTGCACCTGTGCCAGCAGACTCGGCAATGAATGGGCGAACGACGCCAGCGTCATCATTGGCCCACCACCTTGCTAGCCAATTGTGCGACGGGGGAAAGCGTCGCATGCACCGCGGGATCAATGGCGCTGAGCCACACCAGGGGCGCGACGCCCATCACCAGAGCGGCAATGGCAATCGGCCAAAGTGCTGCCTTCTCACGCAGGCTGAGATCGGGCAGCGCGTTGTTGACTTCATGCTTCACCTTGCCGAAGAAAACGCGCTGATACATCCAGAGCAGGTAGCAGGCGCTCCAGATCACTCCGGTGGCAGCCAGGATTCCATAAATCGGCCGCGCCTGGAAGGCTCCGCTCAGCACCAGGAACTCGCCAATAAAACCGTTCAGCAGCGGCAGTCCAAGCGAAGCGAGTACGGTCACCAGGAAGAAGGTGGCGTACTTGGGCATGGGCGTGGCGAGACCGCCAAACTCGGTGATCTCGTAGGTGTGCCGGCGCTCGTAGAGGATGCCCGCCAGCATGAAGAGACCGCCGGTAGCGACTCCGTGGGCGAGCATGACGAAGATGGCTCCGTTTAGCCCGGCCGCGGTGAAACTGAAGATTCCGAGGACAACGAATCCGAGGTGGCTGACCGAGGAGTAGGCAATCAGCTTCTTCATGTTCGGCTGCACCAGCGAAACCAGGGCGCCGTAGATGATGCCAATCAGTGCCAGGAACATGATCCATGGCGCGTTGCGGTGCGCTTGCTCGGGAAAGAGGCCAACGTTGAAACGGAGCAGGCCGTACGTGCCCATCTTCAACAGCACGCCCGCCAGCAGCACCGATCCAGCGGTAGGCGCCTCTACGTGCGCGTCGGGCAGCCAGGTGTGTAGAGGGAAGATTGGGACTTTCACCGCAAAGGCGATGAAAAAGCCGAGGAAGAGCCACAGCGAGGCAGCTTCAAAACCCGGGACCGCACCGCTCGCGATCTTATGCTGGATCTCCACAAAGTCGAAACTGCCAGTCTTGGCATAGAGCCACAGAATCGCGGCCAGCATGAACATCGAACCGATCATGGTGAACAGAAAAAACTTCACCGCGGCGTAGACCTTGCGTCCGTGGCCGTACATGCCGATCAGCAGCGCCATCGGAATCAGCGTGGCTTCATAGAAAAAGTAGAACAGGAACAGATCCAGCGAGGTGAAGACGCCGATCAGGGCCGTCTCCAGGAGAAGCAGCAGGATGAAGAACTCCTTCACCCGCTCGTGGATTGAATTCCAGGAAATCAGCACGCACAGCGGCGTGAGGAAGGTGGTCAGCACAACCAGCCAGACGGAAATTCCGTCAATGCCCATGTGGTAATGAATATTGGGGGTGGTGATCCAGACTTTGTCGATCTCGAACTTGAAGAGGTTAGGATCGCGATGCAGATGTACCGGCAAATGCAGCGAGGCCACAAATGCGAGCAGGGAAATGACCAGGGCAAATAACTTGATGTCACGATCGCGGCGTGGGATCAGCAGAATCAGCAGGCCACCGGCGGCGGGAATGAACGTTACGAGCGAAAGAATGATGGGACTGAGGACGTCCATGTTGGTGGGAGTCATGTTCATCGAACTCCCATCCAGACCATGTAGGCGATCACCACTGCGCCTCCGGCCGCCACCCAGCCGGCATACGAGCGCAGATTGCCCGACTGCATGTGGCGCACTTCGTCAGACAAGTGGCGCACCGCGTCGGCCGAGTCGTTCACCGCGGCGTCGATTACTCCCTGGTCAACGCCATGCCAAAGAATTGTGGTCGAGCCATCGATCAGCGGCTTGACGAAAAGAACGGCGTAAAGCTCGTCGATGTAGTACTTATTGACGACTGCGCGGTAGAGCCCGCCGAGGCCGGCGGCGATGCGCGCCGGCAGTTGCGGGACGCGGCTGTAGAGCAGATACGCCAGCAGCCATCCGAGGCCAGCGACGCTGATGGAAACGCCCATTAGTAAATACTCGAGAGTGCCGCTGGCGGATTCGGGCGCGGTCTCTTGGGCAATCCCCGCCGCCCCCTGGAAAACGGGAGCGAGGAAATGTTCGAAACGATTCCCGTAACCGACGAATCCGCCAACCACAGACAGCAGGGCGAGGATTACCAGCGGACCCAGCATCACCCACGGGCTTTCGTGCGGCTCCCCGTGGCCGTGGGCTTGTCCGTGACCGGCAACACTATGAGCAAGATCACCGTGGCCGCGCGCTTCCTGTACCACGGCGCCGCGGTAATCGTCGCCGCCGAATGTCATGTACATCAGCCGGAACATATAGAAGGACGTGATGAAGGCGGTAATCACGCCGCTCAACCAATACACCCAGTTGGCGCCAAAGGCTCTCCAAAGGATCTCGTCTTTGGACCAGAAGCCGGCGAACGGCGGGATGCCCGCTATGGACAGGGTTGCAATCCCCATGGTGGCGAAGGTCCAAGGCATGTACAGGCGCAGGCCGCCCATTTTTCGCATGTCCTGCTCGCCGCCGACGCCGTGAATCACCGAACCGGCCGCCAGGAACAACAGTCCCTTGAAGAACGCGTGCGTCATCAGGTGGAAGATGCCCGCCGAGAACGCGCCCACGCCGCAGGCCATGAACATATACCCAAGCTGCGAGACAGTAGAGTAGGCCAGCACTTTTTTGATGTCGGTCTGGGCAATACCGATGGTCGCAGCGAACAGCGCGGTGAGCGTGCCAATGATCGCGACCACCGTCATCGCCATGGGCGCGTGCTCGAAGATCACGGACGAGCGCGCCACCATATAAACGCCCGCCGTCACCATGGTTGCCGCATGGATCAACGCGGAGACCGGGGTGGGGCCTTCCATGGC
>Ga0074044_10005442_pt1 | contig 10392 bp, 9 predicted proteins | sample BogForMeECP23OM1_FD_94443 | JGI IMG/M metagenome (GOLD analysis project Ga0074044, IMG submission 94443) | Bog forest soil microbial communities from Calvert Island, British Columbia, Canada - Bog Forest MetaG ECP23OM1 | ecosystem: Environmental > Terrestrial > Soil > Wetlands ...
AAGCGCCTTCGGCTTCAACCCATGCCACGCGTTGGCCATCCGGCGAAATGGCCACTTGCCGGATCCCGTGCGCACCCGCCAGCGAACCGATCATCACATCAAGAGAGGCCTCCTGCGCCCCGGCGCTGGCGGAAATTAGAGTGAAAAAAATCAGCAGAACCAGCGCGACAGTTCGCGGCATGCGGCTCAACATGAAAAGGCTCCCAATGGCAGGTGGTAGGTCGTAGGTAATGGGTGGGGAAGTGCGCTTCCCTGTTTCCTGTCCACAATCAACTGTCCCTTCTGCCGCCTACCACCTATTGTTTGAAGAAAGCTCGACGCGACATCGTAACGGAAGCCGCATGCCACGGCAAGCGGGGTTCGAGATTCGGGGCGGGAGTCAGGGTCACCACGGCTGAAAGGCCGTAGATCCTAATGGCAGGTGGCCGTTCGGCCTCGGGGTGAGCGCCGCGGGAAGAAAATGTGAAATTAGAATCGGGGTCTGCGCCAGCCGGCGGGGGCTAAGAAAACAAGTGGCCCTTTCCACCTTGCGGCGAATATCCTGCGCATTCGACGCATTTTGTGCGTAGAATATTGTTGACTCCTGCGTAGAATAGGGGCCATAATCTACGCATGGAGTGCGTAGAATGAGCGTCTACATCCATGAAAAGCCCCAATGGCCCCGGTTCCGGTTGAGTCGCGAGAAGTTGGCGGAGCAACTCGCCGTAGTTCATCGCGAGCAGGGCCGATTGCTGGGCCGCATGGAAGCCCTGGGCTTTAAGCTCCGCCAGGAAGCCGTCCTCGAAACCTTGACCGAGGACGTGCTCAAGAGCAGCGAAATCGAAGGCGAGCGACTGGACGCAGGGCAGGTGCGCTCCTCCCTTGCGCGCCGGCTCGGGATGGACATTGGCGGCCTCCAGCCTGTGGATCGGAACGTAGAGGGTGTCGTGGAAATGATACTGGATGCCACGAGGCAGTACGAAAAACCGCTAACAGCCAAAAGGCTGTTCGCCTGGCACGCGTCGCTGTTTCCGACGGGGCGTAGCGGGATGCGTCCGATCAGGGTTGGCGCGTGGAGGAATGACCGCAGCGGCGGGATGCAGGTTGTCTCGGGGCCGGTGGGAAGGGAGCATGTCCATTTCCAGGCGCCCACCGCCCGCCGGCTCGATTCGGAAATGACGCGTTTCCTTGCTTGGTTCAACGGAAATGAGGAAAACGATGGGGTGGTGAGGGCGGGGATCGCTCATTTGTGGTTCGTTACCATCCACCCCTTTGACGACGGAAATGGCCGCATCGCGCGCGCCATCACGGATATGGTGCTTGCCCGCTCGGAAGGAAGCTCGCAACGCTTCTACAGCATGTCCGCTCAGATCCGGCAGGAGCGTGCCGCGTATTACGACATCCTGGAGCAGACGCAGAAGGGTGGAATGGACATCACGCCCTGGATGGCGTGGTTCCTGGGCTGCCTGAGCCCCGCCATCGAAGGCTCTCAAGGCGTTCTGGGAACCGTTCTTTGCAAGGCTCGTTTCTGGGAGTCCGTCGGAGATTCTGACCTGAACGAACGACAACGCCTTGTCCTCAACCGGCTTCTCGACGGCCTCGAGGGAAAGCTGACCACATCCAAATGGGCGAAGCTCGCCAAGTGTTCGCACGACACTGCCCTGCGTGATATAGCCGCACTCGTCGAAGGGGGCATACTCGTCCGCAATCCCGAGGGCGGCCGCAGTACCAGCTATGCGCTGGCGAAAACTGCGGAATCCTTCTGCGGGTAGCAAGAAGGCAATTTATATTCCGGCAGAGGTAAAAAATGACTGGCCCAATGCTGCGGCGGGGGCTCCTCGGTTCAGGGGCTGTTTTACTTGGGGGTCTCGCGACGCTTTTTCTGCTGAACATCGGTGGCTGGCGAGCGCGCGTTCAGGCAAGGTTGCTGCGTGTCGACAATCCTCCCGTGGTTGTCGCCCCCCCACCCAACTTTCAACCGCAAGTTCCTCCAGGATTCAAAGTGTCGGTCTTCGCCCGGGGATTCGAACAACCCCGATGGCTGGCGGTCGCCCCCAACGGCGATGTCTTTGTGGCGGATTCTGCCGCCGGAAAGGTGATTGTCTTGAGCGACCCGCAGGCGCAGGGCAGAGCTGCGTCGCGCGCAGTGTTTGCAGATCATCTCAACCTGCCTTTTGGGATTGCCTTCCACGATGATTACGTCTACGTTGCCAACACCAACGAAGTCTTGCGCTTTCACTACGACCCCAAAACGTCGGAGCGCCTCGGGAACGCCGAGCACATCGTCGATCTCCCCGGAATGGGATACAACCAGCATTGGACGCGTTCTCTTGCCTTCAGCAGCGACGGTAGGAGGCTGTTTGTTTCCGTGGGATCACGAGCCAACATCTCCATTGAGTCCGATCCCCGCCGTGCCGCCATTCTGGAAACCGACCCTGATGGCAAGAACCTGCGGATCTACGCCAGCGGATTGCGAAACGCCGTAGGCATTAGTTGCGATCCACAGACCGGCCAATTGTGGGCCGCTGTAAATGAGCGCGACGATATTGGCGATGATGTCCCACCCGATTATTTTACCCACGTCACGGAAGGTGGGTTTTATGGGTGGCCTTACAGTTATATCGGCCAGCACGTGGATAACCGGGTGGCGCCAAGACCAGACCTTGTCGCGAAGGCGATTGTCCCGGACGTTTTGCTGGGGGCCCACGTTGCACCGCTCCAGTTCGTTTTCTACGAAGGGCAGCAGTTTCCCTTGGAGTACCGGCACGGGGCATTTGTGGCTGAGCACGGTTCCTGGAATCGACGCATCAGGAACGGGTATCAGGTTGCCTTTATCCCCTTCAACAATGGCCTACCCTCCGGAGAACCCACCACGTTCTTTTCCGGATTCGTGCCTGAGCCCATGAATAAGGCTGTTTATGGGCGCCCGGTGGGTGTGGCTGTCGGACCGGATGGCTCCCTGCTGATTTCAGATGACGCTGGAAGGCTCATTTGGCGAGTGTCGTTTGGGCTTGAGGCGGGGAGAATGGCGGTTGGGAAAGGCACCGGAAAGCAAAAAGCCGCAGAGTAATCGCGCCAGGCGCAGGATAACTCTTCGCTACCCACTCTTGGGGGGAGCAAGCCGCCGGCCCGCGCCATGGTTGAGGTGTCACGCCTGCCGCGCGATGGTTTGTCGAGATTGAACTGGTCGCCGAAGTAGAGTAGCCTGAAATGTCGTGGGCAAAAGTACCCCAGCGCGAAAGGTCAGCGTATGCCTCCTGTCGCCGCATCCGCTGGTGCTTGCCGAGTGGGAGCGCCTGCTCTTACCCGCGGGTTTCGAGCTACAGGTGCGGCGGGTGGAGTCGACGCTGGTGCCCGAGCTGGAGCGACTGTCGTTGCCGGGCGCGGAGGTGTTCGTCACTGATGCCCACGCGCCGCGGCAAGCGACAGAGGTACTGGTGGCGGGAATTCAGGAGCGCAACCCCCACGCCCGGCAGGTCGCGGTGGCCGAGAAATTCAGCGAAGACTATGCTTTTTCCCTGCTCCGGCTGGGGGCAAAGGGGCTGCTCAGCTACGCAGAAGCGCACCAGAAGCTGCCGCAGGCTTTGCGGGTAGTGGCCGCCGGTGGGTTCTGGGTACCGCGAGATTTACTCTCCCGCTTCATCGATTCCAATCTGGGGATGATGCGCGGACGGCACGCGCGTCCGAGTCCGGCGAGCCTCACCCAGCGCGAACGGGAAGTGTTGGATGCTTTGCTGGAAAATCTGGCCAACAAGGAAATCGCCGACCGGCTGAACATTTCGGAGAGAACCGTAAAGTTCCACGTTTCAAGCCTGCTGGAGAAGTTTAGCGTGCGTCGCCGCACCGACTTGATCCTGCTCTGCTTCCAAGACCGATCTCCTGGCCCCTGAGCTGTCCTCCCGTTCAGGTCACCCCCCTGTCCCAAAACTAGCCTTCTCACCGATTGTCAGCGCGGGCAGAGCGTCATACTCTTCCCCGCGCTGTTGGCCTGGTGTGAAGTCACGACCTGGGCGGGGCGGGAAGGACAAGAAAAGGGTTGGTGGGAGTGAGTCATGGATCGGAAGTATTACATCTTCCTCATATTCCCTGGGGCCCATGGCAAGCTCCGCAAGATCCACTTGCCTCCTTCTCTGCTCCAACTCATCCTGGGCTTTTCCATCGCCGGAGTCGTGACGGTGGGGGCTCTGGGGAATAGTTACGCCCACATGCTGCTGAAGGTCTCCAACTACAACACCCTGCGATCCGAGCGCGAGGCTCTTAGAACCCATTGCCATAGCCTGGAAGGCTCCCTCACCCGAACCAATGAAGAGTTGGAGTCCTTGCAATCGCTGGCGGCGGAGGTTGCGCTGGCCTATACCTTCAGCGAAGGGTGGGGCCCCCGCTTCCCGGCGGGTATTCTGCTGGTGGCGAGCCGGGGAAATGCCGCGCTGGGAGCGGACTATCGCGCATCTCTTTACGCATTCAAGATGATGAAGGTCACGCCGCTGGTCGCTTCTTACGCTTCGACCGCTCCCCTCTCGGATCTCGAAAACGTCTTTGAAGACTCGGTGACTCCCTCGATTTGGCCTGTGCAAGGGCTGATCACGGGGGGCTTCGGGCAGCGAATGGACCCCTTCACCGGGGAAGGAGCCTTCCACACCGGCGTCGACATCGCAGCGCCTGCCGGGACGCCTGTCAGAGCGGCGGCGGATGGAATTCTCTTTAATGCCGGGCCCAATGCGGGCTATGGCATTGAAGCTTTGATTGACCACGGTTATGGCGTCACCACCAAATATGCCCACCTCAGCACCCTTTATGTGGTGGTGGACCAGGAAGTTAGGCGCGGCCAAGTTATTGGCGCGGTGGGTGTGACCGGCCGAACCACCGGGCCCCACTTGCATTACGAAGTTCTCGTTCGTGGCACTCCGGTTAATCCGGCAATATACCTGCGTAGTTAGCTGGACATCATGCTGTCCAAACCTTTTTCGCTGCACGACAACCTGTTCCCCGCCACACCAAGCGGTCATGATGCTCGGGCGCAGGAGGAGGGCTGTACGCATGAGCCATTTTGAGTCGGTGGAGCTATTCAAAAATGGGCTAGCCGCGTTGCGAAACGGTTACTCCGATTTCGCCGTGGTATACCTGCGAAATGCCTTCGAACACGACAGGGGCAATCCCTTTTATGCTTCTTACTACGGGCTGGCGCTCGCACGGGCGGAGGTTGATTGCGCGAAGGCCGAGAGTCTGTGTCAGGCAGCACTGCGAATGAAGCGCGATCAGCCTGACCTCTATGTGAACATGGCGGAGGTATACCGTCGGGCCGGCTACTTGGAAGATGCGTTGCTTACACTCTATAAAGGCTTGCAGCTCACCCGGTGGGACTCGCGCGTCGTACGGGCCCTGGAGGAACTGGGAGTTCGACGGCCGCCGGTGCTCTCCTTTCTCCATCGGAAGCATTTTCTCAATCGGCACCTGGGAAAACTGCGTAACCGGCTTGGGCAGGGCAAGGTCTCGGTCTTGGAGAGCCTGCGGATTGCGCGCGTTTGACGGGATGGAAAGAGCTTGCCTGCCTCGTCTGCGCCGCTTAGCGCGGTGCCCCGATGGGCAGATGGCCCGATCCCGTGTCGGGCTCATCGTAGGATGCTCGACAAGCATCCAAATGTTCATTAACATTCACGATTGAATAGCCGCCGATTAGTCCCGCACGAAACGGGATGAATCCGCGTGATGTTTCGAGTGCGTGACTCGACTACGAGCCGTTGCTCCCTGCCGAGTTTTCATTTCGCAATCGATTTAAACAAGAGCCGGGCGACGCTTGCCAATATTGGTGGCCTGTTCGAAAGCGTATGCGAGCTGTAGAAGCCCCCACTCGTCGTGTTGGCGCCCGACGATCTGAATTCCAATGGGTAGCCCACTGGTAGAAAAGGCACAGGGTACCGACATTGCGGGGTTCCCCGTCGCGGAGATGTAGTAGGCAGACTTCATCCAGGCAAGATAGTTCTCCATCTTCACGCCAGAGATTTCGGTCGGATAGTGTGTGTCCACCTCAAAGGGAAGCACCTGATTCACGGGCAGAACAAAGAACTCATATTCGCCCTTAAATCCGCACAAACGCTGGTACAGCGCCGTGCGCTTTGCCTCGACACGGGAAAGATAGGGCCCCGTGAGCTTTCGCCCCTCTTCTACATGCCAATGGACATACTCGTTAAGCTGGTCGCCATGCGTGGGCAGTAGATCGCCAAAAGCCAGTTCCACCGACCAATGCCTCCAGGCCAAAAAACATTCATTGGCGTCCGCAAAATCAGGCTCCGCTTCCTCGACGATGCATCCCAGTGACTCGAAAACTTTGCGCTGTGCCTGGACCGCACTCTTGACCTCGGGTTCCCAAGGCAGGCCGAGGTCTTTGAACATGGCCACACGCACGCCTTGGAAGCTCCGGTCGCCGAGGGGTTGCGCAAATTGAGCGCCACGCTGGTCAATCGAGATCGGAGAGTGGTGGTCGTAACCAGCGAGCACGCTCAGGAAAAAAGCGCAGTCGGTGACGTTGCGGGCGACAGGTCCGGGAACGGACAGCGTGAACCATCCCAGTCGCGCGGGCACGTTGGAGACGCGTCCCGGCGACGGACGAATCCCTACAACATTGCAAAAATTGGGCGGATTGCGGAGCGAGCCTCCCATGTCGCTGCCGTCGGCCAGGGGAACCATTCCGCAAGAAAGTGCTACGGCGCCGCCTCCCGTACTCCCGCCACACGTCCTGGTAACGTCGTAGGGGTTGCGCGTGGGACCAAACACCAAATTGAAGGTCTGCGAGCCCAGGCCAAATTCCGGCACGTTTGTTTTGCCAATGACAATCGCCCCAGCCTCTTTCTCCCTTTGCACAACCCTGCAATCAAAGTCCGGCACATAGTCTTTGTGAAGCGGCGAGCCAAACGTGGTGCGGATGCCATTCGTCTCGTGCAGGTCTTTGACCCCCACGGGCAGTCCGTGCAGTGGGCCGAGCCATTTGCCATGGGCGAGAGCCTCATCCGCCGCGGCGGCTTGCGCCATCAACCGGTCCTCCGGAACCAGGGTGACGATCGCGTTGACTTGGGCGTTCAGGCGATGGATTTGTTGCAGGTGTGCCTGCATGACTTCGCGCGCGGAGAGCTGCTTGCTGCGAATCGCGCTGAGGATGTCGACCGCTCGCATGAAACAAATTTCGTCTGAGGAATTAGCAGTTCCGTCCCCAGACGCAAGAGCAGGATTGCGCTCGGCGGGAGCTCCCATTTCTTTAAGGGTTGAGGCTAACAATGGGTTTGCCGCGACTGAAATCGCTGCGGTTGTTCCCAGTCCAAGCTTGAGGGCGCCACGACGCGTTAATGTGTCTGTCATTGGATGCCTCGAGGTTCACAGTGCATGAGAATAATACTATCGTAAAACTCCCTACCGGGAACGTGGAAATCAAAATGGCGACTTCGAATATCGCGAATCCAAAATCACTCGATGGCCCGATGATTCGATGACCCGATTCCAACCCGGTCTGGACAATTCTGGGAAGTCCAGTTCTAATACGCCTATGTCCAAAAAGCATAAGGAACTCATCCAGAAGCAATTTACCAAGACCGCGGAAGCGTTCTCGACGTTCGCGATGCGCGACACACCCGAGGTTCTGAAGGAGAAAGTGGACTTTGCCAAAACCCAATCCACCGACGCCGCGCTCGATGTCGCCTGCGGACCAGGGGCATTTGCTTTGGCGATCGCGCCGCGCGTGCAATTCGCCTGGGGCGTCGACTTGACGGCGGAAATGTTGCGGCGGGCCCGCGCCTATCAAGCCGAAAAGCAGATTTCCAACGCCGCCTTCGTCCGCGGCGACGCCGAGCAACTTCCCTTTCCCGCAGGCAGGTTCGATCTGGTGTCGTGCCAGTGCTCGTTCCACCACATGCCCAAGCCCCAACTGGTGCTGCGGGAGATGATCCGCGTGGCCAAGCTCGAAGGGCGGCTGCTGATTATCGATCCCCTCGCCCCCGAGAGCGACTCGAAATACCAGATTTACAATCGCATCGAGCAACTACGCGACCCTTCGCACACGCTCACCCAGCGCCTGACCGATTTCCTGCACCTGTTTGACGAAGAAGGACTGGAGATCCTGCGACAGTCCCTCCGCCGGCGGCCAAGGTCATTCAACAACTGGATGCTGCGCGGTGGCCACGCTTCCGGAACCAAGCGGTACCTCGAAACGCGCAAGCTCCTGGAAGATTCCATGGAGGGCGACCGAGCCGGGTTCTCCGCCCAGGGTCTCGGCGAGGACATCCAGATTGTTCACAATGAGGGAATTTTCTTGCTTGGAAAAAAGGTGGCAGGGTAGGTGGTAGGTCAGAGGTGGTAGGTGGTAGGTGGGAACTGGCACCGGAGGATTGTGTTCCCCCACATACCACCTACGACCTGCTACCTACCGTCCTTCCCACCTACCGCTCTTGGAACGGCCACTCCCTCCGCACCCGCGCGCGCGCCATATACGTGGCGGTTCCTACGGCGAAAACGGCGAAGGCAAAGAGCAGCGAGCGCGCTGCCGCCGTCACCAGCACGTAGACCCATCCGCACACCGAGATGATTCCGGGCAGCGGGTAGAACCACATCCGAAAGGGCCGAGGCAAATCCGGTGAGCGAAAGCGCAACAGGAAGAAACCCAGGGTCTGGGGAAGGTATTGGATGAGCACGCGCGTGGCAATCAGGCTGCCGATGACTTCATTCAAGCGGCCCAGGCTGAACAAGGAAGCGATCAGCCCCAGGGTGATGAGTGAAATGTGCGGGAAATTGCCCTTGGGGTGCAAGCGCGCGAAGGCGGGAAAGAAATTGCCGTCGACGGCGGCAGCGTAAGGAATTCTCGAGTAACCCAGGAGCAGGGAGAAAACCGAGGAGAAAGCGATCCAGAGCAGCAGCGCCGTCATGAGCTTTCCGGCCGCCGATCCAAACAAGGTCTCAATGTAAACGGAAGCGATGTAACGGCTCTCGATGGCGACGCGCCAGGGAATGACGCTCAAGAACGAGGCCGTCATCATTATGTACAGCACCGCAACGGTGAGGATCGAAAACAAGATGGCGCGGGGTATGACCCGGCCCGGATCGCGGATCTCCTCCGCCAGGTAGCAGACGTTGTAGTAGCCAAAGTAATCGTAGAGGGCGTAAAGCGTGGCGTGGCCCAAGCCCACCCAGAAAATCGTGTCGAGGTGAAAAGCTCCTGGCGGAAAATCCAAAAGTCGCGCGGCGCTCAAGTGGGGAACGCCGGAGATGGCAATCCACAGGCACCCGGACAACACACCGGTAACCAGCACCACGGAGAGGTTGCCGATCGCCCCGATCCGGCGGTAAAGCAGCGCCACGAGCAGCAGCGGAAATGCCGCGGCCACCCCGCGAATTTCCCAGGCGGTCAGCTTCGGCGCCAGGAATTGCAGGTAATTGGCGAAGCCGATGCTGCCGCTCGCCACCGAGAGCGGGGCGGAAAAGATGATCTGCCAGACCATCAGGAAGGAGAGCCAGCGGCCCATGCGGTGCGGGCCATACGCTTCCCGGAGATAGTTATAGCTGCCACCGGCTTTGGGCATTGCCGCGCCGAGCTCCGCCCACACCAGGCCATCGCAAAAGGCCAGCACCGCCCCCACCAGCCAGCCCAGCATGGCTTGCGGGCCCCCCATGGTGGCCAGGAAAAGGGGGATGGTGATGTACGGGCCGATGCCCACCATGTCAGTAATGGCGAGCGCGGTGGCCTGCACCAGGCCCAGTTCCCGTCGCAGACCTGGCTTGTTTGTCGAGGGTTCCAATCCTCACCTGTTCGGCGCCGCTTGCCGGGAAATCTGGCGAAGCATTTCCGATTTCACGCGGGGATGAGGGCGAGCGGGTTTGGGGGCGAGCCCCAGCACATAGACCGTTTCCACGGCTTCGCGGACACGCTCCAGGCAATGCGGGCAGCCACGCCCCAGGTGGTCGCGGAGATCCAGAGAGGCCTGTTCTGAGGTCGCGCCCAGCAACCACAACTCGTAGATTTCTTCTAGATGTTGGCAGCCCATGTTCCACACACGGCCCGGCGCCGATGCTTTACAAAAGTTACCGCCGCGCGCAACGACGATCGCACTTTGCCCAAGGGCTCGCCCATCTCCGCGGCAATTTCGGTTTCCCTGAGCCCCCCGAAAACGGCAAGTTCCAAGGCCTGCCGTTGCGGTTCCGGCAACTGATTGATCGCTTTGTGGAGGAGAACCAGACGAGCATCAATCAAAGTGATTTCCTTCGGCCGGGGCAACCAAGCCATCGGGACGGGGCCCGTCGCCGGAGCTTTTGCCCCAGCAGGAGGAAGGGGTTTCATTGCCCCAGCTTTTCCGTTGAGTGATTTTGTGGCAGATGACACGCGGGCGGCAGCCTTGGACTTTCGCACCCCGGTGTCCGGTCCTTTTTCAGTCCTGG
>Ga0074044_10005447_pt1 | contig 10385 bp, 10 predicted proteins | sample BogForMeECP23OM1_FD_94443 | JGI IMG/M metagenome (GOLD analysis project Ga0074044, IMG submission 94443) | Bog forest soil microbial communities from Calvert Island, British Columbia, Canada - Bog Forest MetaG ECP23OM1 | ecosystem: Environmental > Terrestrial > Soil > Wetlands ...
CTCGACCGGGCGGTCCGGCTGGTCAGGCAGGCGATCTTCGGCTTGGAGCACGAGGCGACCGGCCGCGCCCTGCGGCTGGACGTCCTTGACCTGTGCGGCCGGGTGACGCCGGCGCCCGAGGTCACCTTCAGCGGCCCGGTTGACGGAGCCCTGCACCCCGGGGCCAGGGCCCAGTTGCTGGACATGCTGCACGAGACCCTGGGAGTGCTGCACCGGCAGTCTGTCCCGGCCCGGGTCAGCATCGCCGCTCGCGATGACTCGTGCGTGACCGTAGTCGAGGCCGGGCTGCGGCCGGACCCGGCCACCAGGAACGGCGGACCCGTCCCGGAGCTCTCCTGCCTGCGGGACGCTGCCGCCCGCGCCGGGGTCCGCGTCGACATCGAGCCGGTGCCCGGAGGTACCCGGCTGGCGTGGCGGGTTCCGCTCCGCCGCCCGGTCGGTGCCGTCCGGCCCTAACCCCGACCCGGGCCGAAAGCGCCCGCAAGACGGGACTTTCGGCCCTCGCGCGCACCGGGAGATGCGCGGTAGGAGAGAGGTGGGGTGTACTGAGCATGTTCCGACGGAGGATGAGCTACTCATGAGCGAGCCGGAGCGCGGCCCGAAGCAGATCAGGGTGTTCCTGCTGGACGATCACGAGATAGTCCGCCGCGGCGTCAGGGAACTGCTGGAGGCCAATCCCGACATCACCGTCGTGGGCGAGGCCGGGACGGCGGCCTCTGCGCTGGCGCGCATCCCGGCGCTCCGCCCGGACGTCGCCGTGCTCGACGTCCGCCTGCCCGACGGCGACGGGATCACGGTCTGCCGTGACATCCGGTCCAAGATGCCGGAGGTCGCCTGCCTGATGCTCACCTCCTTCGGGGACGACCAGGCGATCTTCGACGCGATCATGGCCGGGGCCGCGGGTTACGTGCTCAAGCAGATCCGCGGCACCGATCTGGTCGGCGCGGTCCGGACGGTAGCGTCCGGCGAGTCCATGCTGGACCCGGAGGCGGCCAGCCGGGTCATGAAGCACATGCGGGATCAGGCGGCCCGGACGGATCCGCTGGCCGGGCTCACCGGCCAGGAGCGGCGGATCCTGGAACTGATCGGCGAAGGACTGACCAACCGGCAGATCGGGGAGCGGATGTTCCTGGCCGAGAAGACCGTCAAGAACTACGTGTCCGCGCTGTTCGCCAAGATGGGCATGGAGCGCAGGACGCAGGCCGCCGCGTACGCGGCGCGCGCGTTCGCCGATGAGGACCACCCGCAGCGGGAGCGCCAGGACAGGTGATCCGCAGCGTGGCGGCCGCTCAGCGGCGGCTGGTCCAGCGGGGGCCGGTCATGGCCCAGGCGGACTCCCACGCGGCCAGGCGCCGCCGGTCGAGCGCCATGCGGAACAGCCAGTAGCAGAGGATCAGCGCAATCGCGGCGCCGCAGGCCGCGGAGATGGCGATGACGATCGCGGTGAACAGCACCACGGTGGCGCCGGGAGGCGGAGCGGTCGGCTCACCAGAGGCGGTCAGCCATATCTGGACCCGGGTCCCGGCGGGCACGCCCCAGATGCCGGGCGCGGTCTGCGTGGTCAGCAGGCCTGATCGCTCCCGCCCGCCCGGGGCCGGCCAGCGGGCGACGGCCTGCCCGTCGCCGGTCACGCCGCCGTCGTACGGCCCGTTCTGGGCCAGTACCGCCACGGCCGGGTGCAGGCGGGCCGTGGCCGCGCGCTGCGAACGGTAGATGGCGGCGCCGAAGACAGGCGCGGCCGCCACGGCGGCCAGGAACGCGGCCAGCAGCAGGAGCACGACCGCACCCTCGATCCGGTCGGAAGGCCGCCGCAGCTTGTTACGGCCTATCAGCAGCCGTGCCAGCCGCCGCCACGGGCCGGCCGCCCCTCCGGCCGCACCAGGCATGGTCATCACCTCCGGCGGTTCCCCTCCTAGTGTGCTGCAACCCTGGCGCGAGCGGGGAGGGGCATAGGCCATTCGGTGACGGGACTTTCGGTCCGCCCGGATCCCGCCGCCGGGCGGCCTTACGACTTGGTGCGCGATAGGACGTCGGGGACGTAGAGGCTGATCTTGGCGTGTCGGTCACGGGAACGTGAGCGGCCGCACGGAACGATCTTGATGTGTCGTCAGGATGGGCCCGCGCGGCCTTGTCGCATCGTATCTGCACCGGCATCTCGCCCCGCAGGCTCGGCATGCTGACCGGGGAACTCGCGCCAGCGTGGCTGGCGCAGCAGGAGTCGCGGCTGGCCGCCCGGCGCGGCGGGCGGGCTCGGCTGCGCGCCGAGGGCGCTGGCCCTGATCATGAGCTGCCGTTCGCTGACCGGGTGATCGCCACCCTGGTCATCTTGCGGTTCCAGCTGCCGCACGCGGCGCTGGCGGTGTTCTTCGGGGTGCACCGCTCCACCATCACCCGCGCGGCCGGGGAGATCCGGCCGCTGCTGGCCGCCCGCGGGTTCGCCGTGCCCGGCAGCAGCGGGCTGCGGTTGCGCACGCTGGCGGATGTATTCGCCTACGCCGCCGCCGAAGGGGTGCGGCTGCGGATTGATGGCACCGAGGTGCAGGTGCGCCGCCCCCAGGCGGGCCGGCCCGGGAGGCGGGCGTTTATCTCTGGCAAGAAGAAGCAGAACACGATCAAGTCCACGGCGGTCAGCGACGGCCAGGGCCGGCTGCTGTGGCTGGGCGCGTTCCGGCCCGGCCGGATGCACGATGCCACCGCAGTGCGCACCGAAGGCATCGAAGGCCTGCTGCGCTGCCATCCCGATGTCGCCGCTGAGGTTGACACGGGCTATCAGGGCCTGGCCCGTGACTTCCCCGGCCAGGTCAGCGCCCCGCCGAAGAAACCGGGCAAGGACGCCCTGCCCGAAGAAACCGCCCGCTGGGAGCAGCAACGCCACCAGCAATCCTCGCAGCGGATCTGCGTCGAGCACGCCATCGCCGAACCCAAACAGTGGCGGCCCATGCAGCGCTACCTCGGACGCCGCGACCACTTCCAGCAGACCGCCCTCGCCATCGCCGGGCTGGTCTCCGATCGGGCCGCTATGCGCTGATCACATGCGAGCCCAGCCGGCGGCCCGGCATGGCTAAGGCCCAATCGTGCACCTACTCGTTAGCCGGTCAGCGTGTTCTTCGGTCGGATCACGCAGAACTCGTTTCCCTCCGGGTCGGCGAGGACCGTCCACGATTCCGCGCCGGTCTGCCCGATATCCACCCGCCGCGCGCCCAGCGAGAGCAGGCGCTCGATTTCCTGGTCCCGGTCCTCGGCGCTGGTGGTGAGATCGAGGTGAACGCGGTTCTTGACCGTCTTCGCGTCGGCCACCGGCATGAAGCACATGCCGACCGGCGCGTGCTCATCGGGCCCGATGACGATCTCGTTCTCGCGCTCGGACAGCACCCTCCAGCCCAGCGCCTGCGTCCAGAACCGGGCCAGCCCGGGCAGATCATGAGTGTCCACCACGACGTGGTGCAGTCTTACCGGCATGCCGTCAAGTATGCGCGGCCCGCACGCGCCTTATTCGCGGATACTCGCGAGCTATTATTCGCGGATACTCGCGGGCTGGCCGAACATAATTCGTTACCATTTGTTCGCTGGGTCGTCGCCGGCGAACAGGCCCGTCGCGCCGGGACAGCAGCGGCGATACTGTCAGGCCATCGACTACCGGCGATGAGGACACCAGCGACATGCGCATCCCCGTCCGCGTGGCGGTTATCGCCGCCGCCGGCGGCATCATGGCCGGGGCAGTCACCGCCTGTTCTGCCGCCGGGCCCGCACCCGCGGCGGCCGTCGTCCATCCCAGTCCCGCCGCCGCTGCGGCTCGGCCGTCGGCCACCCCCGCCGGGCCGGCCGCGGCGGCCGTCCGGGTGATCGGCGCGCCGCGTAACGTGAAAGCCAGGGGCGCGGTGCTCGCGGACGCCGCCACGGGCACGCTGCTGTGGAGCCGGGACGCCGGCGTCGAGCGGCCGGTCGGCAGCATCACGAAGGTCATGACCGCGCTGGTGGTGATCCGCGCCGGGGACCTGGGCCGGGAGATCCGGGTGCCCCAGGCCGTCATCGCCTACGTGGACAAGTACGGGGGCAACAGCGCGGGCCTGCATCCCGGTGACGTCCTGACCGCGCAGCAACTGCTCGAAGCGATGCTGCTGCCCTCGGGCTGCGACGCCGCCTACACCCTGGCCATGGCCTACGGCCCGGGCATGCCGGCGTTCCTGGCCAAGATGAACGCCACCGCGCGGCAGCTGGGCATGCTGCACACGTACTTCACCAGCCCGGACGGGCTGCCGTACCCGACCGAGTACTCGACCTACTCCACCCCGGCCGACCTGGTCACCCTGGGCCTCGCGGCGATGCAGTCGCCGGTCTTCCGCTCGATCGTGGACCAGCCCTGGTACCAGATCCGCAAGGGCCCCGGGCACCACGCCTACTGGTGGAACAACACCAATGACCTGATCGGCACCTATCCGGGCGCCGACGGCATCAAGGACGGCTTCACCAACGCCGCCCTGCACTGCCTGCTCTTCGAGGCCACGCGCGGGGACCTCACCTTGATCGGCGACGTCCTCGGCAGCCCCGCCACCGGCCCGGCGTCCGGCGCCCAGGCCGCCGCCCAGATCCTGAACTGGGGATTCAGCCTGCCGCGGACGCAGCGCGGGGCAGCGCCGGGGTAGCCGCTAGCCAGATGCCGGTGCCCGCCACGGGCGGGCCGCCAGGCGTGGCGGAGCACAGCCGGGGGAGCGGCATTCTTGGGCCGCGCCACAAAGACGGCCGGGCCGTCGCCCCGCAGGATGGCAAACCAAAGGCGGCCGGGCGAGAATATCTATGCCACGGCATGATCAATGGCGTCAGGCGCCCGCCCGTGGGCGCCGCGGCCGGTGGGAGGGCGGATGAAGACTAAGGCAGCGGTCCTGCGCGATGTCGGCAAGGACTGGGAGGTCATCGAGCTGGACCTCGACCCGCCCAAGGCCGGGGAGGTGCTCGTGCGCTTCGTGGCGTCCGGGCTGTGCCACTCCGACAATCACCTGCAGACCGGCGACATCCCGGTCAGATACCCCATCGTCGGCGGCCACGAGGGGGCCGGGATCGTCGAGGAGGTGGGCGCGGGGGTCAGTCGGCTGAAGCCGGGCGACCACATCGTCTGCTCGTTCCTGCCCGCGTGCGGTCACTGCCGGTTCTGTGCCCGCGGCCAGACCAACCTGTGCGACCTCGGCGCCCTGTTCGTCGACAACTGCCTGCCCGACGGCACGTTCCGGTTCCACGCCGGGGGCCAGGACTTCGGCCAGATGTGCCTGCTCGGCACGTTCTCCCAGTGGTCGACGCTGTCCGAGCACTCGTGCATCAAGGTGGACGACGACTTGCCGCTGGAGACGGTGGTCCTGGTCGGCTGCGGCGTGCCGACCGGCTTTGGCACCTCGGTCAACCTCGGCGGCGTGCGGCCGGGCGACACGGTGGTGATCTACGGCATCGGCGGCGTCGGCATCAACGCGGTGCAGGGCGCGTCCATCGCCGGGGCGATCAACATCATCGCGGTGGACCCGCTCGCGAACAAGCGCGAGATCGCCGAGGAACTGGGCGCCACGCACAGCGCGGCGGACGCGGAACAAGCCCAGCAGCTGGTCACCGAGCTTACCCGCGGCGTCGGGGCCGACCATGCCCTGATCACCGTCGGCGTGGTCACCGGCGACGTCGTCGACGCGGCCTTCGCGGCCATCCGCAAGCGCGGCACCGTGGTCGTGACCGGGCTGGCCGGGCCGGGGCAGAAGAACATCCACCTGTCCAGCTTCGAGCTCACCCTGTTCCAGAAGCGGATCGAGGGCGCGCTGTTCGGCGGGGGCAACCCGTTCGACGACATCCCGCTGATGCTCGACCTTTACCGGGCCGGCCGGCTCAAGCTGGACGAGCTGATCACCGCCAGGTACCGGCTGGAGGACGTCAACCAGGGCTACCGGGACCTGCTGGAGGGCCGGAACATCCGGGGCGTCCTGATCCACGAGCACTGACGAAAGCTGTTCACCGGACGTCGTCCTGCAGCGGCGGCCGGTGAACAACGGTCGGCTCCATGCGCTCAGACCATTGTCCTGAACGCCACGCCAGCCGTCCGGTCAGGAGCGCGCGGCTGACTCCTCCAGGGCCCGGGCGACCAGGACCCGGGCCAGGTGCTCGCGGTAGCCGCGGTCGCCGTTGATGTCGGCAGACGGGCTCGCGCCCTCGGCGGCGTGGGCCGCGGCGTCCCGCGGCTCCGCGCCCGCGGCCAGGGCCTGCTCGACCGCGCTGGCCCGGATCGGCGTCTGCCCCATGTTCACCAGGGCCACGTTGCCGCCCTGGACCGCGACGCCGACGATCGCCCAGTCGATAGCGCGCTTGGTGAACTTCTGGAACGACCATGCACCGGCCGCCCTCGGCTTGGGGATGCGGATCTCGGTCAGCAGCTCGCCCGGCTGCAGCGCGGTCTCGAACAGGCCCTGGAAGAACTCCCCGGCCCCGATCTCGCGGGTGCCGGACGGCCCGAGGGCGACCAGGGTCGCGTCCAGGGCCATGACCACCGCGGGCAGGTCGGCGGCGGGGTCGGCGTGCACCAGGGAGCCGCCGATCGTGCCGCGGTGGCGGACCTGGGGATCGCCGACGCGGGAGGCCGCGTGGGCGAGCAGCGGCAGCTCGCTGGCCAGCAGGCTGGACCGGGCGAGCTCGTCATAGCTGGTGAGCGCGCCGACCAGGACCTGGCTGTCATCGTCGCGGACGTAGCTGAGCTCATGGAGCCGGCCGATGTCGATCAGGACCTCGGGCACGGCCAGGCGCAGCTTCATCAGCGGCAGCAGCGAATGCCCGCCGGCCAGGAACTTCGCTTCATCGCCGTCCTGGGCCGCCAGGTCCAGGGCCTCGTCCACGGACCAGGCGCGCTTGTAGGTGAACGGGGCCGGGATCAACTGGACCGCCTCTCGCTCTCCGCCGGGGCCGCGGCCAGCACCGCCCTGACGATGTTGTGATAACCGGTGCACCGGCACAGGTTGCCCTCCAGGGCCGACCTGACCTCTTCCTCGGTGGGTGCGGGGTTCTCGGCCAGCAGCGAGACCGTCGCCATGACCATCCCGGGGGTACAGAACCCGCACTGCAGCGCGTGCTCGGCCTGGAACGCGCGCTGCACCGGGTGCATCTCACCCGAGCCGTCGGCCAGCCCCTCGACGGTGGTCACCTCGCGCCCGTCGGCCTGAGCGGCGAGCACGGTGCACGACTTCACCGACCTGCCGTCCAGCAGGACCGTGCACGCCCCGCAGGACGTGGTGTCGCAGCCGACGTTGGTCGCGGTGAGGTTGGCCACGTCGCGCAGGAAATGCACGAGCAGGGTGCGATCCGGCACCTCGGCCTCGACCTGGCTGCCGTTGACGGTCACGGTGACCTTCACTGGCCCTCCTCGCTCTCTCGCGCCGCGCTGATCGCGGCCCAGACCCGCGCCGGCGTGGTCGGCATGTCGATGTGGATGACGCCGAGATAGCTGACCGCGTCGACGACCGCGTTCTGCACGGCCGGGGTGGCGCCGATCGTCCCGGCCTCGCCGATCCCCTTCACGCCCAGCGGGTTGACGTCCGTCGGCGTCTCGCTCTGCAGCAGCTCGAAGCTCGGCAGTTCCGCCGCGCTGATCGCGGCGTAGTCCGCGAGCGTGCCGGTGAGCGGATTGCCGTCGGCGTCGTACATCATCTCCTCCAGGAGCGCCTGCGCGACCCCCTGGGCGATGCCCCCGTGCCGCTGCCCCTCGGCCAGCACCGGGCTGATCACGATCCCGGCGTCGTCGGCGGTCACGTGCCGGATGAGCCGGACCTTGCCGGTCTCGGTGTCGACCTCGACGACGGCCAGGTGGGTCCCGAACGGGAAGGTGGGCGCACCCCCGATGTACTGGACGAACGCCACCAGGCCATCCGACCCGGCGTGCGTCGCCACCTCAGCCCAGCTCCGGCTCGACGCCGGGTCCCCGCGGACCTGCCAGGTCCCGTGCTCGGTGTCCAGCTCCAGGTCGGTCTCGGCGGCCTCGAGCATGTCCGCCGCCACCCGCCGGGCCTGCTCCTTGACATCCTGCGCGGCCTTGACCACGGCCACCCCGCCGAGCTGCAGCGACCGCGACGCGTACGTCCCGACGCCCTCGGGGATCAGGTCGGTATCGCCGTGGATCACCGTGACGGATCCCATCGGGATCCCCAGCTCGGCCTCCACCAGCATGGCCCAGGCCGTGTGGTGGCCCTGGCCGTGCGCGGAGCTGCCGGTGTACACGGTGGCCGTGCCGTCGCCGTGCACCATCAGCCGGGAGGTCTCCCCGCCCGCCGCGTCCGCGGCCGTGATCTCCACGTAGCTGGCCAGCCCGAGGCCGAGCTGGACCACGTCGCCCCGCTCCCGGTGCCGCGCCTGCTCTGCCCGCAGCTCGCCGTAGCCGGCCCCGGCCAGCACCTTGTCCAGCGCCGTGGCGTAGTCGCCCGAGTCGTAGACCGCGCCGGTCGGCGTGGAGTAGGGGAACTTGTCCGGCGCGATCAGGTTCTTCCGGCGCACCTCGGCCGGGTCCATGCCGATCTCGGTGGCGAACAGGTCGACGGCCCGCTCGATCGCGGCCGTCGCCTCCGGCCGCCCCGCGCCCCGGTACGCGGAGATCGGCGTGGTATTGGTCACCACCGTCCGGGCCGCGGTCTGCACGTGCGGGATGTCGTACGGGCCCACCGCCATCAGCTTGGTGAGGAAGGGCAGGAAGCCGCTCATCCGCGGGTAGGCCCCGGTGTCCTGCACGACGTCGAGCCGGTAGGCGAGGATGCGCCCGTCTCTGGTCCCGCCCATCGTGACGGTCTGCTCCTGGGCGCGCCCGTGCGTCATCCCGACCAGGTTCTCGCTGCGCGTCTCCACCCAGCGCAGCGGCCGGCCGGTCTTCCGGGCGGCCCAGGCGACCAGCAGCGCGTCCCGGTCGGCCCCGACCTTGGCGCCGAACCCGCCGCCGACGTCGGGAGCGATCACCCGGATGGCGCCGGGGTCCAGGCCGAGCACGCCGGCCAGGATGAAGCGGGTGATCTGCGCGTTCTGCGTGCTCACCCAGTAAGTCAGCTTCCCGTCCGCGAACCGGGCGGCGGCGGCGCGCCCCTCCATCGGCATCGGGGCGAGCCGCTGGTTCACGATGGTCTGCTTGATCACCGCGTCGCAGCCGTCGAAGACCGCGTCGTCCGTGGCCTCGCCCGAGGTCACCGCGACGTTCGACTCGGTGCCCTCGAACAGCAGCGTCTCGGTCTCCAGCGCCGTGCCGATGCCTACCACCGCGGGCAGCGGCTCATAGTCCACGCTGACCAGTTCGGCCGCGTCCTCACCCTGGTAGCTGTCGTTGGTGATGACCATCGCCACCGCCTCACCGACGTAGCGGACCCGGTCCACCGCCAGCAGCGGCTCGGACCACAGGCCGCCGAGCGGCAGGGGCGCGCCCTCGGGGACCTCGCCGCCGCCGCCGTCCGCCGGTGGTGGCGGCGGCGGTGGCAGGTCGTCCAGGTCCTGGGCGGTCAGTACGGCCACCACGCCCGGCGCCTCGCGCGCCGCCGTGGTGTCGATACCGGTGATCAGTGCGTGGGCGATCGGGCTGCGCACGAAGGTGACCCGCGCCGCGTCCGCGAGTTCTGGTATCCGCAGGTCGTCCACGTAGGTGCCGCCGGCCGTCAGCAGCCGCGGGTCCTCGGTGCGGACCACGCGGGTACCCAGAATGCTCATGGGGCTTGTCCTGCCTTCCGGTCTGCGGCCTGCGCGGCCGTGCGACGCGGCCCCGGGTTCCGGGGCCGCGGCGCGCTCAGCATCGTGGCATCGGGGCTGATTGCAGGTGTGGCATCGGGGCTGATTACAGGTACAGCCTCTCATCGATCGGGATGCCCTGCTCCTGGCAGTAGGTCTCGTAGTGGTTGATGAACCAGAACACGTCGACGGTCTCTATCACCCGGTCCTGCTCGTCCAGGAACTCCAGCGGGCCGTTGAGCCAGAAGAACGTCTTCATGCCCTTCTCTGAGTACAGCGTGTGCGTCCGGCCGGGGCTCTCCCGGACGAAATCGCCGGCCTTGGCCACCCAGGAGTACTCCCGGTACAGCCACGAGCCCTCGATCACGTAGCCGGACACCGGCCCGCGGTGGCGGTGCCGCCCCAGCTCGCCGCCGGCCTGGACCCAGAGTACGTTCGCCGCGCTGCTGCTGCGGATGTCGAAGGTGAGGTGCTGGATGTACACGTTGGGGATGAACGGGACCCAGGGCGATACGGCGCCGTCGACGTAGCCTTCCTTCGGCGCGTACTTGTCCCGCATCTTGTCGACGCGCGCTTCGATCTCGACGTAGTTGGCGATGACGTCGTCCGCGGTGGTGGTCATGACTCTTGCCTTTCTGCCCGGTGCGCCGCGCCGCACGAGCGGTGCCGCGGCC
>Ga0074044_10005449_pt1 | contig 10384 bp, 7 predicted proteins | sample BogForMeECP23OM1_FD_94443 | JGI IMG/M metagenome (GOLD analysis project Ga0074044, IMG submission 94443) | Bog forest soil microbial communities from Calvert Island, British Columbia, Canada - Bog Forest MetaG ECP23OM1 | ecosystem: Environmental > Terrestrial > Soil > Wetlands ...
GAACGCCCGCGCCAGCCCGCGCTTTACTCCCGCCGACAGCGGCTGCTTCATCTCCTTCCAGTAGAGCGCCACGAACTCGCCGAGTTCGTCCGCCCGCTGGATCACGTGCTCGAGCGTTTCCGCCACGAGCGGCCCCGCACCTTTGCGCCGAGCAAGTTCGCGCGTCACAAAAAGCGGTGCATGGCGAAGCTGCATCTTGTCGCGTGCCTCGCGCGCCAGAGCCGCCACATCTTCGGCCTTACTCTGCGCGACAAGCTCCGCAATGCGCTTCGCAATGTCGTTGCCCTTCTCGTAGAAGGTGTCCTCCCAGAGCAGGCACGTCAGCACGGTGCGCCGCAGCTCCGTCTTCACATCCACGCGCTGCGCCACCCCTCCTTCGTGCGTCCGCACCGGAAACATCCGCTTCCACACATTCATCTTCACCATCTCGACCTCCTCCTTTCCGCGAATTTTTATCTGCAACTCGTGCCGCCGCACTCCTTAGTTTTCGTTCCGTGCGCAGCGTTAGAATTTTTCATTCCGAGCGTGGCGAGAATCTCTGTGCCATCGCGCGTTCTTTGCGCGATGAATCTGCTTTTGCTTACCTGCGCTAGTCCTCAATGCACCAACCGCGGGCTTGACGCGTTGATGTGGAACTTGCCGCCGGTGTTATGCACACAGACCAAGTCCCCTTCTTCAATCCGCAGCATTCCGGCCAGCCATTCAGGAATCACAATCTTCAAAAACTCTCCCTGAACCTCGGAGATGCCGCGAGAACAATCAACCAACTCCGAACCACCGTCAGCCAAAGGGATCAACAGCATCAACTCGCCCATGACTTTCAACACCGGGCCTTCCAATGAGATTACATTTTCCACGTCACACCTCCTTTCTTCGCGAACACTGCTGGACGGGAACATCCGGCCAGGGACATCAGGTGCTCTATCCATTGAGCTACTGGCTCACGTAGCGGCGGCCTTTAGGCCGCCAGCTTTCTGATGAGACAGGTGAGACTCGAACCCACAACCTCCCGCTTACCAGGCGAAGTAACCCTGTCCTGCACCACGTCCAACTTCTTCTTCAGTGGCACAGACTTCAGTCTGTGCTCACCGCCCCGGCGCGAACCGCCAACTAGCTCGCAGTTCGCGCCGGACAAATCCAATCGCATCTGTAGGGGCGGGGCTTGCCCCGCCCGGTTGCCAAACTTTGCCGGGAGGAATAGTCGAGCAGAGTTGCGGAGCCTCAGCCCCGCATCGTTTCACAGACGAAGTAACTCTCCCCCGCGCCATCCCGGCATCTCGGTGGCACAGCCAACTCCTTTCCATCGCGCGTTCTTTGCGCGACGAATCCTGGCTGTGCGCCATTTTCTTTTCGCCCTCACTTCGTTACCTCTTTACATCTCTTCCGAGCACACTTATAGCCTGCCGCAGCGAAGCTCCCTTCACCCCGCCAAATTATTGCTGCTGAAAATTCCGGGAGGAATCAGCGCTCACGGTCTTTCGGGCTTCGAACCCGAGCCTTTCGGCCTTGCCACAGAAGTAACCGTGAACTTCGCCATCCCGGGAATGTGTCGTTCGCAAAAGAATTTCCGGACCAAAGGAGCTTATGCTGTCCCTGTAGCCAGAATTTCTTTGAGACCGGCTACAGTTTCACCGCCACGCAAAAACACTTTGGCGACGAATGGTATTGGATCGAAACGACTTAGGCGTCAACGAAACGAATTGACTTACGGTCGCGTGAACAAGCAGTCCACGAGACCCAATCGCCCTGGTGCGGTTTCGACTTGGTTTTTGTCTTCGTGTCTCATATTTGCTTTTCACGCTCAGTGAGGACCTGCACCAAACTGCAGCAGGGTACAACTGAGGTAATCCGAAAGTAACCGCACATCGAAATTCTGTCAAGCCCTAATTTTCAAAAATCTTCATTTTTGGCTGATTTTTAGCGTTACTTGTTAATTTTCAAGTACTTAGCCGCGCGAGTGGCTTCGCTCTGCCCAAGCGACGACCAAAATGCTCGACGGTGGCACGCAGTCCATGTCATCCGACTCACGCTTCCCTTCCCGCCGCTTTCGACAATTCCTTTTCACGTTCGCGCGCCAGCATCACAACGAGCCGCGCGGTCTCTTCGACGTCCATCGCGGTGTTATCCACCAGCACCGCATCGGACGCTCGCACCAGCGGCGAAACTTTTCGTTCGCGATCGCGGCGATCACGCTCGCGAACTTCTTCCAGTACTTGCGCGAGCGTCATCGCTTCGCCTTTTTCCTGGTGCTCCTTCCAACGCCGCTCCGCGCGCACTTCCGGCGAAGCCTCCAAAAAAATCTTCAGCTCCGCGCGTGGGAAAACAACGGTACCGATGTCTCGCCCTTCCATCACCACTCCGCCGCCCGCGCCGGCCCGCTGCTGCTCGGCGACAAGAATTTCGCGCACTCCGGCGATCGTCGCGAGCCGCGATGCGGCCTGCGCCACTTCCGCGGTTCGGATCGCTTGCGTCACCTCTTCGCCATCGAGAAAGACGCAGTTTTTCGAGCCCGCCGCTTCCTGCTCCAATGTAGGAGGTTTGAGTTCGATGTGAGTGCCGCGCGCCAGCTCCTCAAGAGCGGCAATATTATCCAGTGCAAGATTTTTTCGCAGAGCTTTCAGCGCGAGCGCGCGGTACATCGCCCCGCTATCGAGATACAAATATCCGAGAATTTGCGCGACGCGCTTCGCGAGGCTGCTCTTCCCCGAGCCCGCTGGTCCGTCAATGGCAATCGTGAGTTTTGGCATTTTGGTGGCACAGCCCATTCTTTACCATCGCGCGTCTTTTGCGCGATGAATCTTGGCCGTGCGCATTTTTCCTAATTGCGCAACAAAACCGCACAGGCAAGATTGCCTGTGCCACTCAAAATCCCATAATGTTGTAGCCGCAATCGACGTAAATCGTTTCGCCGGTGATTCCCGAGCCCGCATCAGAAAGCAAAAACGCTGCAGTCGAACCGACTTCGCCCGGATCAACGGTCCGCTTGAGCGGCGCACGCTCTGTCTGCGTCTTCAACATGTCGCTAAAATTCGCGATGCCCCGCGCTGCAAGCGTTTTGATCGGTCCCGCGGAAATAGCGTTGACGCGAATAGCCTTCGGCCCAAGATCATACGCCAAATAGCGCACTGTCGCTTCCAGCGCCGCTTTGGCCACGCCCATTACGTTGTAGTGGGGCACCACTTTTTCCGAGCCGTAATAAGTGAGCGTGACAATTCCTCCGCCGGAAGCCATGAGCGGCGCGGCGCCACGCGCGACCGCAATCAGCGAATACACGCTGATGTCGTGCGCGATCCGGAATCCTTCTCGCGAAGTCTCCACAAATGGTTTCTTCAACTCATCGGGCGGAGCGAACCCCACGCTATGCACCAATCCGTGGATCACTCCGTATTTCGCCTTGATTTCCTCGAACACGCGCGCTACCTGGTCATCCTGCGTAAGGTCGCACATAAAGCCATCCGCGCCCGGCAGCTCCGCAATCAGATCCTTTGCTTCGAGCCCGAGCCGTTCGTTCATATACGTAATGCCCAATCGCCAGCCCGCCTGCGAAAGCTTCTGCGCGATCGCCCAAGCAATGCTGCGCTTGTTCGCCAGCCCAAAAATCACCGCCGTCTTCTGCCCTTCCGTCATTCGCTTCCTCTCCTGGAATGTCCATCAACACGCGCACGACGATTACAAATGTCGATCTTCCCTTCTCTGCGTCCTCTGTGTCCCTGCGTTTCGTTTTCTTTCCTTTGCCCCCTGATCAAATCCGGTGAAACGCCTTCTCGATCTCTCTCACGGAATAACGCAGAACCACTGGCCGCCCGTGCGGGCAACTCATCGGACAATCCGTTTTCGCCAGCGCCCCGAGCAGCCATTCCATTTTCGTTTGATCGAGCGGCATATTCACCTTAATGGCCGCGTGGCATGCCGTCGAAGCCGCGATCTTCGCTTGCAGCGTATCAATGGAGATCGCCGCGTTTTCTCTCTCGATGCCGTCCAGAATTTCCGTCAAAAGTTTCTCGGCGTCCGGTGCATCCACACCCGCAGGCACAGCTTGGATCGCGACGCTGCGCGGCCCCATCGGCTCGACTTCAAACCCATTCGCGTTCAACTCTTCGGCAATTTTCTCGTAAATCACAATCTGCCTCGGCGAAAGCTCGATCACCATCGGCATGAGCATGCGCTGCGCTTCCACCCTTCCCGCGCGCCGCGCTTCGAGATGCTGCTCGAAGAGCACGCGTTCGTGTGCCACGTGCTGATCCACAAGCCACAATCCTTCTCCGTTCACCGCGACGATAAAGCTCGAACTCACCTGGCCAAGCGGCTTCAAATCGGCGATTTGGTCCGGCCGGGGAAGCGTGGCCGGCGCGCTCGCGTTTGGCGCGGCAAGATTTCCCGCCCAGTTCGGAGCGGCGAGTGCTTGAGCAGCGGCGGCCGCAGCGGAAGCCATCCCGGACTCAATAGGAGATTCCAGACCGGCAGGAAACACGAAGCGTTGCTCGACCGGCCGCAGGGCATCGGAAGTCAGATCAAAACCGCCGTCGGAGCCGACGCCAGAACCAACGCCGATTTCTTCCATCGCGGGAATGATCGCGCGCGGTACGCCCGTGGCTGCAGCAGAGGACGCGCCACTGTCGAGCGCGTTTGCATGAGAGGCCGACAGCCCTTGTGACGAGGCGCTTGCTGCGGCGGCAAAGCTGGGAACGGGGCGCACGCTCATGAGCGCTTGGCGGATCGAGTCGCGCGCAAAATCGTGAACGAATTGTGAGCGGCGGAAACGCACTTCGATTTTTGCGGGATGCACATTGACGTCGACTTCGTCGTAGGGCATTTCGAGGAACAGCAGCGTGGCGGGAAAAACCGTGGGCGGAAGGATGTTGCGATAGGCCTCGTGAATTGCGTGGAGAATCAGGCGGTCGCGCACGAGGCGGCGATTCACAAAAATGTAGATGCCATTGCGGTTCGGTCGCTGCACGTCGGGACGCGAGGTGAAACCTCGGACAGTCAGCGTGGCGCTTTCTTCGCCGGTTTCAAGTTCCGGCTCGGTGATCGCCGCGCGAAACGCCGCCGATGTTGGCGGAATTTCGACCAACTCTTCCATCGATTGGCGGCCGAAGAGTTGGTAGATGCGGTCGGCGAGTTTTTCGGCGGGCGGCGCGTTGATAATTTCCTGCGTCGGCGTAGTCAGTATGAACTGTTTATCAGGATTTGCCAGCGCGTAGTGCGTGACGAGCGAGGCAATGTGGCCAAGCTCGGTCGAGTCGGACTTGAGAAATTTCTTTCGCGCAGGAACGCAGTAAAAAAGATCGGCGACGCTGATCGTCGTTCCCGCTGGCAAGCCCGCAGGCTTCACATTAATGAGTTTTCCGCCCGCAAATTCAAGACGCGTGCCTTCCGCTTCCGATTCATCGCGCGTCTCCAACAGCAGCCGCGAAACCGCTGCGATCGTTGGCAACGCTTCCCCGCGAAAGCCCAGCGTTGAAATGGAAAGCAAATCGTCAGCGGATTTCAGTTTGCTCGTGGCATGGCGCTCGAAAGCCAGCAGCGCATCGTCGTGAATCATGCCGTGGCCGTCGTCGATGACGCGGATCATCCGCTTGCCGCCGACTTCTGTCTCCACGCGAATCGTCTTCGCGCCCGCGTCCAGCGCATTTTCGAGCAATTCTTTGACTACCGAGGCAGGTCGTTCGACAACTTCGCCCGCGGCGATTTTATTTGCGACAGCTTCCGGCAATATGCGAATTCGACTCATTACGCTCCGGAGGTTGTATGCTGGGCCAGCAACTTGTGCATATCCTCAAAGTCTTTCCGTATTTTCTCGATCTGCGCTTTGTCGAGATCGAAAGTTGAATATACAGAATTTGCCACGACAAAAAGAAACATAAAGACGGTGGCTAGGGCAGTGTCAACCCATTCCGGCCCCCGGTCGTACCTCAGCCTCCAATCGCCTGCCTCACTTTCGTGCAGCTGTCCGGCAACGGATGAAACGGATGAGTGCAGCAGCTGCGAGAGCATGAAGAAAACGACGTCATAGCCATAGTGGGGATTCGCGATCTTGTTAGCTCGCTCCCCTAGATTCCTTGGCCATCCGGACTCGGATTGTATTTGCAAGGCCTGGTCTACTGCATTTTTGACTTCGGCTGTCGTGGCATGGGGCAATAGTCTTTTGGCCAGCCTCAGATTTTCTTCCTTAATGGATTTCAGGAACGCTTTGGCCCGCGGCTCTGGATCGCCCATTATGTATTCGGCATTTATGGCTGCCTCGACTATGGAACGAGAGAGTCCTGCCGCCTGCGGCCCATATCCTGCCTTTGCAAGTTTTATAGCCCCTCTGGCATCGTCGCGCGCTTTCGTGGCTATCAGAACCATCGCTTGTTGTTGGTGCGTATCGACCGGTAGTTTTCGTGAGAACAACTCTCGATCGAAGGTGCGCACCAACCGATCGCAGACGCCTGCAAGCTGCCAGCAAATTGCTGGTAAGCCGGGAAATGCGCTCATTAGCTCCAGTTCTTCTTCTTGCGGTCGGTCGACCTCGCTCGGCGATTCCGCCATTAAATCGACTGCGGCGGTGGTTTTGGCGAAGGCGATGACTTCGCGCAGGGATTTTTCGCCGGCGAGGAGCATGGCGATGCGGTCGATGCCCAGCGCGATACCGCCGTGGGGCGGCGTGCCGTAGGTGAGCGCGTCGAGGAAAAAGCCGAAGCGGCGGCGGAGCTGTTCCTCCGAAAGGCCGAGAGCGCGGAAGAGGCGCTCCTGAATGTCCTGGCGGTGAATACGAATACTGCCGGAGCCGAGTTCGTTTCCATTTAGGACGAGGTCGTAGCCCTTCGAGCGCACTTCCCACGGCGCGGACTCGAGCTTTTCCAAATCTTCGTCCACGATGCCGGTGAAGGGATGCTGCGCGCTGACCCACGTTTTGTCGTTCTCGCTCCATTCAAAGAGCGGGAAGCCAGTGATCCAGAGAAATTTCCATTGCGTGCGGTCGATTAGGCCGAGCGCTTCGCCGAGCTGCAACCGAACTTGCCCGGCGACGAGCGCGGCGGCTTCTGTGCCCTTGATTTCCTGCTTCGCGCTCACGGCAACGACGAGATCGCCAGTTTTTGCACCGCACGCGTCGGCAAGCTTCTTGACGTTTTCCGCGCCAATTAATTTTTCGACGGTCGAGGTTGTGCCTTCGGTCGCGAGCTTCACAAAATACGCGCCGCGCGCGCCGTTCGATTTGGCTTTTTCGGTCAGCTCGTCAAGCTGCTTGCGCGAATAACCAGCTGCGCCAGGAGCAGCGAGAGCAAACACGCTGCCTTCGATCCCCAGCTTGGTTTTCGCCTCTTCCGGAAAGCAGTCCGTGACTTCGTGTAGCTCCATGCCGAAGCGCAGGTCGGGCTTGTCGCTGCCGTACTTGCGAATCGCATCCTTATAGAGCATGTGGGGAAATGGGCCTTGCGTTTTTATGCCCGCGACGGCGCACGCGCGCACCATCACCGTTTCGATCACGTGAAAAATGTCTTCCTGGCGCGGGAAAGACATTTCGACGTCGAGCTGCGTGAATTCCGGCTGGCGGTCGGCGCGCAAATCTTCGTCGCGAAAACATTTCACGATCTGGAAGTACCGGTCGAGCCCGCCAATCATCAGGATTTGCTTGAAAATTTGCGGCGATTGCGGCAGCGCGTAGAACTGGCCGTGATGCACGCGGCTGGGAACGAGATAGTCGCGCGCGCCTTCGGGCGTCGAGCGCGTGAGCATGGGCGTTTCGATTTCGAGGAAGCCCATTTCGTCCATGGTCTTGCGAATTTCGAGGACGATCTTGTGGCGCAGCGCAAGGTTGCGGTGCGGCTTGGGGCGGCGCAGGTCGAGATAGCGGAAGCGCAGGCGCGTTTCTTCGGCGGCGTTGATTTCGTCTTCGATGGGAAACGGGGGCGTTTTCGCGTTATTTAAAATGTGCAGCTTCGTAGCAATCAGCTCGACTTCGCCAGTAGCGATATCTGGATTCGCTTTTTGCCGCTTGATGACTTTGCCTTCGACGGCAACCACAAATTCGCTGCGCGCCTGCTCGGCTTTGGCGTGCGCGGCTGGTTGCGACTCTTTGTTGAACACAACCTGCACGATGCCGGTGCGGTCGCGAATGTCGAGGAAGAGCAGGTTGCCGAGGTCGCGGCGGCCGGAAACCCAACCCATGACGATGGCGTCGCGGCCTTCGTCGGAGGCGCGCAGTGCGCCGCAGTAGTGTGTGCGTTGTAGATTGCCTAGAAAATCGAGCAAGATCTTCTCCGGTGGCACAGACTTCAGTCTGTGCACTTGCAATTCAAATTGCCAAGCTCAGATGGTGAGCACAGGCTTAAGCCTGTGCCACAGAGGCCGGGCTGAAGCCCGGCACCTACAGCTTGAGCAGATATTCTAGCAGAGCTTGTTCGGTGAGTTTCTGTTGCTCGGCGTTTGCGAGGTTTTTGAGGGTCCACTCGCCGCTCTGGATTTCGTTATCGCCGAGGATTAGGGCGAAGTGCGAACCGAGCTTGCTGGCGCGCTCGAGGGCTTTGCCGAATTTCAGTTCGGTGGCGGGCAGTTCGACGCGGAAGCCGGCGTTGCGCAAAGTTTTGGCGGCGCGGATCGCAGTCGCATACGCGCGTCCGCCCATCCAGGCGATAAAGACAGATGGTGACTGGCGACTCGCGACTGGTGACTGGGACTTCGCGTCCTGTAGTGAGAGGATGAGGCGGTCTTCGCCGATGGCGAAGCCGATGCCTTTTGTGGGCGGGCCACCGAGGAGTTCGACAAGGCCGTCATACCGGCCGCCGCCACAGACCGCGTTTTGCGAGCCGAGTCCCTGCGCGGTGATTTCAAACGTCGTGCGCATGTAGTAGTCGAGGCCGCGGACGAGGCGCCAGTTTTCGCGGTATTTCACGCCGCGCAGATCGAGATCCTTTTTTACGGCGGCGTAGTGCGTTTTACACTCGTCGCACAGATGATCGGCGATACGCGGCAGCGCGGCGATGATGGGCTGCTCGTGTTCCAGCTTCGAGTCGAGGACGCGCAGCGGATTTGTTTCGATGCGACGCTGGGAATCAGCGCCGAGTTTGTCTTTCACTTTGAGGAGTTCTTCGCGCAGCTTCGCGACGTAGCCGCGACGGCAGTTGTCGGCAGCATGCCCGATGGAATTAATGCTTAGCTCCGTGCCTTGGAGACCGCACTTGTCGAAGAACGTCATCAGCATTTCGATGAGCTCCGCATCAATCGCAGGAGCGTCCGGCCCGCCGAGAATCTCCGCCCCAATCTGATAGAACTGCCGATAACGCCCCTTCTGCGGCCGCTCCCGCCGGAACATCGGCCCCAAGTAGTACAGCTTCACTGGCTGCGGCAGCTGCTGCATATTGTGTTCGATGTATGCCCGGCACACGCTCGCCGTAGCCTCGGGGCGCAGCGTTAGAACATCGCCGAGACGAAATGAACGGAGCGCCACCTTCACTGCCGTTAGGTATTCACTAAACTTCTCGGCGTAGAGATCTGACTCTGTTTCAAAGTATTTCCTCGAGAAATCGTGCATCCATTTGAATAAATCTGGGATTGACTGAAATAATTGCTCGTTCTCGGGTGTTCTCGGTACCTCGACCTTATCGAACTTCTCGCGCAGCTTAGTCACGTAGTCAAGCGTTTGCTGTTCAAAACCTGAAAACATGAGCACATCGTCGATCTTGAAGCTACGTTGAATCAGAGCAGCGCGCACCTGTTCGAGTTCGAGAAAGCCGTGGGACTCAAAAGTGTACATTTCCTTCGAGACGATATCGGTGTCGCCGCCAACGGCTCTTGCGAACAGTTCGGTCGGCTCAATGACGGGCGGACGGATTTCGCCGAAGCCATATGTGGTGAAGACTTCGTGGGCGGTTTGCTCGACGCGGTTCCAGAGGGTGGTGTCTGGAGGGAGCAGGTCGCGGGTGCCGCGGATGGCTTGGAACTTGGATTTGTTCGCCATGAAAAGCCTAAGAGAGATTCCTCTCTGCGCGAACCGACCGGTTCGCAGGAGCGAACCGGAAAGAAAAAGCGTCGGCTTGCTCCGTTCGGAATGACAGTGCGGCGCGTGGGCCGCAATCTTGCCGGGTTGGGGCGCAGCATGCTGCGCCCCTACAAGTGCCAACCGGAATCTCGGCGCCAATCGTGAGCGGCGCCATCATGCGCCGGACTCGCTGCGGTAGATGTTTTTGTACTCGACGTAGCGCTGGGCGTAGGCATCGATGCTGGCTTGGTCGATGCCGGTTAGGGCGCGCTTCACCTTACCTGGGTGGCCTACTACCAGGCTACCGGGCGCAATTTTGGCGCCTTCGAGGAGGAGCGTGCCGGCGGCTACGATGCTGCCAGCGCCGATGTGGACGCCGTTGAGGATGATGGCGCCCATGCCGACTAGGCAGCGGGACTC
>Ga0074044_10005450_pt1 | contig 10384 bp, 8 predicted proteins | sample BogForMeECP23OM1_FD_94443 | JGI IMG/M metagenome (GOLD analysis project Ga0074044, IMG submission 94443) | Bog forest soil microbial communities from Calvert Island, British Columbia, Canada - Bog Forest MetaG ECP23OM1 | ecosystem: Environmental > Terrestrial > Soil > Wetlands ...
AAAACAGTTTATTTCGATCATTTATTTTAAAACACGGAGTACCGCGCTAACTGCCTAATTTGCCTGCTTAATTTTCAGGGCAGACTCTCTCATAAGGGAGAGCCGTTTTGCTACAGCAGCAGTACAGCGATTTTTCCCAGAAATCATGAGGGGGACCCGTCAGTGTTTGCTTGTGCGTCCACTGATCGCAGCAGTAATCCGTTTGGACCTTGATCATTCTGCGTTTTCGGATTGGCAGACAAAAGCCAAGTGGGGATTGGTAGGGCGGGCCGAGGGTTCTCGATCTTTGATATTTTCGCTCCGACCTAAGAGAATCCGAGGACGAGTACGATTGGGGGAGCCTCAAACGTTCTTTAATCGTAATCGTCCTCGACCTCTGCTGTTGCCGGGGCAGGGCGAGAATTTAGAGGAAGCTATAATAGCTACGACAAGTTAGCGCTTGTGGGTTAAAACCCTGGGCTGCTGCGTTGTTTGAGAGAAAGAGTTGGGAACATTTCAGCTTCCGAATTGGCGGCTGAATCCGGGACTTGTCGGCAGTTGATAGAAATCCCAGTTTTTGTCCGCAGCCTGAATGTTTTCATCGGGTTTTGCGCTGAACTCCTTTAGTTCCGGCGCCCCTGTGCACACATAGAGCTTCCCTTTGTAGATGAAAAACTGACTAGGATCGATGTCGGACAGTTTACGTTTACTCATGCCGTTGGCACAGAAGCCTCCGTATTGCGGCGCGTATTTGGCGGGAGTCTTGTCGAATTCGGCCTTATCTTCTTCCGACGCGAAGTAATAAGTCGCGCCGCCATATTTGCTCGAATACTTCGGATTCCCTTTGACCGCCTTGCTTTGCTTGAAGTAGGCGACCGGATCATATCCCTTTAGAATCACGCCGCTTTTGTCGACATTGAGCAAGGGGCGTTTTTTGCCGGCATGGATCTTTTTCTGACCCGATGTATCTGCCTGTGCTAAGAGCATTTGATCTTTTGCAATGACGTTATTCGCGGACTCAGGCCCCTGTTGGCCGGCCGCGGGCGCTTCGTTTGACGTAGCTACGATGACCACCGCGGCAATGAATGCCACGGTCAACGAGTGTGGGAACCTTTTCATGCTTGGATCTGGAATTAGTAACACTAGTTAGAAGCTTCGGTCTCTCAGGTCGAACACGAAGGAGGAACTCTTCTTGTTCCGCCAACTTGCGCCTAAGCGCCCCGATCTTCCGGGAACAGTCAAAAAGAGGTTATCTGAACTCGAAATTATTTCCATGAAAAAAGCGCGATACTGGATTTGCCTGGAATGGTTCGAAGTCGACAGCGACACCAGTGCGGCCCGGTCAAGTCCCTGATGAATTCGCCCTTGCAGACAGGCACTGACTTAAGACTACGCTGAGGACGCAAATTAACTTGATATAAAGGTATTATCAAGTATCTTGATGTCAAGCAATTGTCTGAATCTCTTCTGATACCTCTATGAAACCCGAATTACTTGGGATCCATCACGTCACCGCTGTGACGGCTAACGCTCGCGAAAATCATTCCTTCTACACGGACACTCTGGGAATGCGGCTCGTCAAGAAGACAGTCAATCAGGATGACGTCAGAGCTTACCACTTGTTCTATGCCGACGCGAACGGATCACCCGGCACTGACCTCACGTTTTTTGATTGGGCGCATACGCCACGACAACGCCACGGTAACCACAGCGTCAGTCGCACCGGCCTGCGAGTCGGCGGAGTCGAATCATTGCGCTGGTGGGCGGCACGTTTCGATCACTTGAAAATAGCGCGCTCGGAAATTTTGGAGCGGGACGGACGCGCGGTCATTGATTTCGAGGATGGCGAAGGTCAGCAACTGAGCCTGGTCGATGATGGAAACGCGGGTCCATCGTCTCCCTGGTCAGGCAGTCCGGTACCGGCAAAATACCAGATCCGAGGGCTCGGACCGGTTACCATCACGATTCCCGAGTTGGATTTGACGAATCATCTCCTTACGGAGGTTTTGGGGATGCGACCTTCCAGGGAGTATGCGGATTCGGCTAGCACCCAATTCCGCGTTCAGGTCTATGAAGTCGCCGGAGGCGGTCCTTGGGCAGAACTGCATGTCCGAATTCGGCCGGATCTTGCGCCTTATCGTCCTGGAGCCGGGGGCGTTCACCACATCGCCTTCCGGGTCGCCGATGAGGAAACTCATCATGCCTGGACCCGCCGATTGCGAGATTCTGGTATTCCTAACAGCGGAGAGGTTGACCGCTATTATTTCAGGAGCCTGTACTTCCGCGAACCAAATCACATTCTCTTTGAACTTGCGACCGATGGCCCGGGATTCGCAGTCGACGAAAATGTTTCTGATCTTGGCAAAAACCTTGCGCTGCCGCCGTTCTTGGAAGGGCGGAGGGCCGAGATTGAAGCCAACCTCGAAGAGCTTTAAAAAATCGAAGTTTGGATTCTCGTCCTCGTGCTCGTCGTCGTCCTCGATCGGTCGGCGTTTTCTCCAGCGAAGAGAGCCCGATCCCGCAGATTCCGCAGAAGACTGAAACCGAGGAGTTTGGCGTTCTCCGCCGCCAGAATGCATCCGGAACAAAAATGTAGATGGCAGAGACCGTCTCCTCTTCTCATCTAATCTGCGAAATCTGCGGAATCTGCGGTTTTAAATTCCGAATTTAGGTTAGACAGGTCAAACATTGTCCCCGAGTCGGTGTCAGTCGCTTAGCGCCTTCATCTCGCGATAGAGATCGGCTTTGCCCTCGAATCCGATGCCGGGTAGCTCCGGCATCGTAACGTAGCCGTCCTGCACCTTCACGCCATCCGGGAAGCCCCCGTAGGGCTGGAACAGGTCGGGATAAGATTCGTTGCCGCCAAGCCCGAGGCCCGCGGCAATGTTGAGCGACATCTGATGGCCGCCGTGTGGGATGCAGCGACGGGCAGACCAGCAGTAATCATTGAGCATCTTTAGAGTGCGCAGGTATTCGACTAGACCATAGCTGAGTGCGCAATCGAACTGGAGCCAGTCCCGGTCCGAGCGCATCCCGCCATAACGGATGAGATTGCGCGCGTCCTGCATGGAGAACAGGTTCTCGCCCGCGGCCATCGGAGCGGGGTACAGCCTCGACAGCTCCGCCTGCAGTTCAAAATCAAGCGGGTCACCGGCTTCTTCGTACCAGAATAGATCATACTGGGAGAGCCTCTTGGCATAGGCGATGGCCGTCGCTCTGTCGAAACGGCCGTTCGCATCGACGGCGAGTTTCTGGCCGGGCGCGAGCTCATTGAGCACGGCTTCGATCCTTCCTAAGTCATCCTCAAGTGAGGCCCCGCCAATCTTCATCTTCACCACGGTGTAACCTCGGTTCAGATAGCTGCGCATTTCCCGCTTGAGGCTTTCCAGATCCTTCGCAGGGTAATAATATCCCCCGGCGGCATATACGAACACTTTGGGATCCGGCGCTCCATTGCCATACCGTTCGGCCAGAAGCCGAAAGAGCGGCTTCTCGGCGATCTTGGCGACCGCATCCCAGACGGCCATGTCGATAGTGCCGACCGCGACCGAACGTTCGCCATGTCCGCCCGGCTTCTCGTTGGTCATCATACATTCCCAGATCCTGGTCGGATCGAGATTGTCGGATTTTTCATCCATTAGCCTCTTCGAATCGGCCTCAAGGATACGCGGCAGGAAACGCTCGCGAATAAGGGAGCCTTGGCCGTAACGGCCATTGGAATTGAACCCATAACCGACGATCGGCTTGCCGTCGCGGACGACGTCGGTAATGACGGCTACCACCGAACATGTCATTCTGGAAAAATCAATGTAAGCGTTGGCAATCGCTGATGCGATGGAGGCGGTTTTTTCACGGATTTCAGTTATTCGCATAATGGTAGGTCAACCGAGGTTCTCCTTTGCAAGGATGAGCTTCAGAGATCCTGATGCGCGCCGGACCGAAACCAGTGGCCTGGTGTCCACTCTAATCGATGTGCCGTGCCTACTTCGACAGGCTTACATGTTCGCAATTGATGTCGGGAAGGTTAAAGCGCGTACGGTACGCACTAAAGCGCTCGCTTAAGTTCACCGGGTTCATTCCAAAATCAGCCAAGCTGTACGAATGCCGCCCGTACCTGCCAGGCGAATTGGACTCCAGAAACGTGCGCATGCGAAGCTCGGCGGCGGACGAAAGCTCGCTTCCGACCCGGCTGTAAATCCGGCGGACCAGCGCTATCGGATCGCGAACCAAATCCGAATAGTCGACGTCAAAAAACGCGTGAGAGCGCAAGCCCATCCGAGCCTCGAAAAATTTCTGCAGCGCATCCTCCCAGTACTTCATCATTTCGTGTCCGATGGCAGCCGGATCGACAGAGTCGCTGAAGATACTGCGAAGCACCGTCGTCAGACTGGCTGCGGATGGAAGGACTTCGAGCGGTTCCCGATGCGTTTGTACCACAAGGGCGTCTGGATATGTCTCGAAAAGGGTATCCAGGGAGAGAAGGTGGGCCGGAGCCTTGAGCACGAAACGTCTTGCTGGCCGTCCGTATTGCAAATGCTGGAGAAATTGTCTGTGGAATTTGTAGGCGGGCTCCATGTCTTGTCTCAGCAACCAGGATTGGTAGGCGGGAATGTCGTACATCGCGCAGAATTGATCGCTCATGAAGGAGTGGCTCATAATCGCGATGCATTCCTGCGGAGAGCGCGCGGACATTGGATGAATCTTACGAAATTCCGGCGCCAGCAGATCGAAGCAAGCCAGCCGTCGCTCCGCTCGCTTAATACGCTTTTTTTCCCCGAAAGATGGCGGTGGCGAAGGAAACATCACTTCCCAGGTGGCGGGTGCATGGGAAGCGTCCAGGTCCTGAGCCAAGAGACCGTGTAGCAATGTCGTGCCCGTGCGCGGTAGGCCGACGATGAACACGGGAGCGATAATGGCTTCGTCCGCGATTTGCGGCCACTTTCTACGGTCGTGCTGGATCTCCAAGCGATTAGCGAGAAGTTGTAGAACGTCCTGGGTTAGAGCGCATCTGCCGAAGCCGTTCAGGCGTGCTTCAGTTGCGCACGAAGTGAGCAGCCGGCTCAACGGTTCGCGAAACGTTTCATCGCCGAAGTCATCCAATCCGGTCTGGCGCCGAGCAGCGGCTATCAGAGTTTCTGTGTGCAGAGGCTGTGGCATCAACCCGACTTTTTGCAAAAGGTTGAGCGTCCAGCCTAGCGCGTTGAACGGCAAGCTTCGGCGAACCGAAGGAAAATTAGATCTTCGCATTTTTTCCGTTTGGCATTGAAATAACTTATTCAAAGACGCCGGTGACTCACCTCAGAATACATTTTATTCATCTTATCCTGCGACAGGATGCGCGCCAGAGATAGATTTTTCCTCATAAACTAACGGTCCGGGCCCAGTTTTCAAGGACTCTAGAGTACCATCCTAAACTGGAGATTCCTATTGGACCCTGGTGTTCCGCGCCGCAGATAATGGTGATGTCGTTGCGTTCAAAATGGGCCGCCGCCTCGGGAAGCGTGTCGGCGGGCGGCGTATTGGGGTATCGGCGTCTGGGGAAGTAAGACTGCTTTTCGACACAGCTATAGTGACCAGGAAGTCTCGACGAAGTTGATCACGATTCGCAAAACCCGACACGCCGATACGTTTCCCCTCCTTTGTGCGCTTTGAAACTTGTAATGCGACTCAAAAGCGACAGGGTATGATTGGCAACTAGACAAGCATAGGCATTTCGGAAAAGTCCTTCGGATAGAGTTGAAAAGCGCCACCAGGTTCCAAGGCAGCCCAGCATGGTCGAGATCGCTAAGAACTCCTTTAAAAAAGTCTTTTTCGGGTTCTGTCGGGTGGCTGTCACGATAGCAATCCTGCTTTGGGTCTTCCGCAGTCCCGATCTGCGAGAGAATATAAAAGAGTCGTTTGCCAAAGCAGACACGATCTGGATTCTGATCGGTTTGCCTGTAGCGTTGGGCGGGGAACTAGCGGATATCCTGCGGCTCAGCGTCCTGATGCGTGTTCAGGGAATGGTTCTATCTCGGGGATTGATGTTGAGGATGCTTTTTGTCGGTTTGTTTTTCAACCTCATCATGCCTGGTAACACCGGGTCGATTTCGGCGCGATTATATTTCTTGTTCACGAAATTTCCAAACCGAAAAAAGGAAGCGGTTTTAACCCTGGTCATGGATCGCTTGATCAGCGTTACAGCGCTGGCAATTACATCGTTCACTACGACCTTGCTTCGATGGAACTGGCTTCAGCGCACGACGGAAGCATCCGTCCTGTTGTGGATTTTGATTTTACTGATGACAGGATCAGTGATCCTGACGGCAGGTTCCTTCGTGATCACTGGCTTCAACCTCCTGAGCAAAATCCCCACTAATTTCCCGATTCGAAGACAACTGATCGAAGCGGCGGACGCTTATCGACTGTTCGCAAGAGACAGGAAAGCACTTTCGTACGCATTGCTTCTTTCCCTCCCGACTTTGTTCCTTTTCTACGGAACCTTCTACTGCGCGGGGCGCGCATTGGGTTCACGAATATCATTTTTGGACATGGTTACGATCATGCCTATCGTGAATGCGATAACGGGGCTGCCAATATCTCTGAGTGGTATCGGCGTTCGAGAATCTTTGTTAGAGGTACTTCTTAAAGATCTATGTAATCTACCCCCTGCAATTGGGGTATCGATTTCGGTAATTGGATACTCCTACTTTGTCCTGTTCGGGGTCATCGGCGGGATAATTTATCTTCTGCATATTCCCGCGCGTGATAGTTAGTTAAAGACCCGATATCATCAATCGGAGTGTACGGGCCTGACGCTCGCTTACTTCAATCCTGGTACTGGAGACGTCGCCCATAATGAGCGTGAATGCGCTTCGCGAAGTCGGTCTGATCTCCTTGACTCGCCGAAGGTTGACCAGCGAAGCCAGGTGAGCCCCAAAAGAAATGGAATTCCTTCAGACCCTGCTCAAGATCGCTCAGCTGGTAATTCACCCAGACCGGGGAGCGCAGTCTACGATTTAAGTGAGTGCGACAAGGTCCTTTTTAATTTCTCCCGAAAGGCGCTTGGGGACGCGCCGGTTATCTTGCGGAAGATACGGTTAAAATGCGTCAAGGATTGGAAACCGGCAGTGCATGCAATCTCACAGACGCGAAGGTGAGGATTTAGCAGGAGATTCTTTGCCTTTTCCACTCGGACGCGCCCGAGATAGTCGGTAAAGGTCAGGCCCGTAGCCTTCTTGAATACTTTGCAAAAGTAGAAAGTGCTCACATGCATTGCGCGCGCGACATCATCCAGGCCAATCGGATCGCCACAGTGGCCCGCGATATAAGCCTTGGCCCTGAGAACCATCGGCGGTTCGTCTTCCGCGTCCTGGATTGTTATTTGATTTGCCACTAACGAGAGGTGCTTGCCAAAGATGTCTAAAAGGCGTACTGCGGCCCCGTATTGCCGCTTCGGCAAGACCGTAGTCTTGAAATAAGCCTCCTCGAGCCGCGGAATGTCGATCTTAAGACCCCATTTAATGATTTTCGCCCTGAGCTTGTTAAAGCCGGCTTTGGACGGCTTTTTTAGGGCGATCTGGCCGGTTTGCAGAAAACCAACTCTCCTCTTGCCAAGTATGATTGGCACTGCCGTCTCAGAAAGACCTGTCAAGCAGGTAACCGTTGCGGGTCCCTTCGTGGCCGCATCCACCGCCCGCTGTTGAACCTCAAGGCAAGCAGCACAGGTGCGGTTGGTTCCGGCCAGCATCGCGCAGAAAGGATTCTCGTTGCGTCGGTTGTGGTGAGCAAGAGCCCAGAACTCCATTGGACGAATCCACAACGGTAGTCCAGTGGAGTCTTGAAACGCGGCCTGGTATTCCGAATACGTCTCGGAGTTTTGGATGCGCTGAATCAAGTTATCATCTACCCGCATAACAACATTGTTCAGTCCAGAACATTCTGACTCCTGCCCCGATCGCTAAGCTTTTCCTATACTTTTTTGAACTAGCAGTGAATGTTCTAAAATAGCAGTTGGACAATAGATCGAGGCATGCCTGCATAATGCTTGATACCTAAATCAAGGCCCTTGTGCGGTGTCAGAGGCTAAGAGTGTTTATCTGCCTGGTGCTCCAGGCTGCGCGCGCTCTGGTCCTTTTTATCTTCGAGCCAAGCGACGTCTTCCGAGGAATCGGCGAAGCGCTTCAAGCCTCCTTCGAGGATAGCGGAATCGGGGACCTTATGTAGAGGCGTGTACCTGGGGTGGTGCGACTCCTTATAGGGGTTGTTGCGAGCCGCATTGTAGCAGCAGATCATGGACCAGCGGGGCTGATCGGAGGTGTTTTCAGCCGAGGCATGGAGAAGATTGCTGTGGAAGAAAAGCACATCGCCGGGATCCATCTCGACGTAGACAAGCGGGAAACGCTCGAGGATAGCGGCGACGCGTTCCTTGTCGGCGCCGGCCTGCTCTCCCGTCAGTACGTGGTCGACTCTTCCGAGCAGATGAGAACCCTCGATCACCTGAAGGCAGCCGTTTTCGCGAGTGGCTGCATCGACCGCAATGGATGCGCTGCAGAGATCGGGCGAAAGGACGCCGTTCTGATACCAGTAACCGTAGTCCTGATGCCAGGCCCAGGCGCCGCCGGTCTTCGCATCTTTCATGATCATCTTCGAATGGTAGTGATAAACCTCGTCGTCGAGAATCCGCTCGGCGGAGTTAACGAGGGATTCGCAGCGCGCGAACATCCCGTAGATAGTGTCACCGGGGTGGTTCCAAAGGGAAAGGCGGACAATCTTGCCGCGGCCGTCGTCCCGTCCGAAGGCGTGGTCGTCAAGAGCCTTATCCTGCTTCGCGGAACGCCGAAGCAAGTCGATTTCCTGCGAATTGAACATGCGCCGGACGAGTGTGTAGCCTTTTTCCCGGTATTCAGTGAGTCGATCTGGAGTGATGGGGCCGCTTGCCATAAAGAGAAGTTCCTATTTCGGAGTTTCTCACCGTGTACAGGCGCGCACAAGATCGGCCTGCGATAAAGTTTGGCGTGAAGCCAAACATGATCTCAAAGAATGTATACCGGATTTATCGAGTATGCGACGGTCATTACCACGTTGCGATTGCCGAGAACCCGAGCGATCTATGACAGATCCCAAAGAAGCTTCCGCAGCGAACGGTATCCACATGAGAGAAGCGGCAGCGATTTCTCTAGCGATCTCGTCCCTGCTGTTTTGTTCTTGCGCTGACCTTGCGCTGCCACCCGATCAGCCTGATTCTAACCGGCACAGGCCGGGATCAGGAGATTGCACCTTCCGCAGAGGGTCAGGATCGGAATTTTGGGCATGAAACGTCGGCGCTCGGAGAAGATTTCGCAGATTTGAGGAGTATGGCAGACGGTCTCTGCCATCTACAATTCTGTTCCGAATGAACCCTTGCTTCAAATAACGCTAAACTCCTTGGTTTCAGTCATCTGTGGAATCTGTGAAATCTGCGGTTACCTCTTATCTTCGGTTTTTGGGTTGAATGGGAACTATACAGAGCGCGAATTGCAGAAGGGGAGTTGGTTTAAAATTGAAAGAGACGGCAGAGCATGGGCGGAGGATCGAATCTCCCGCCCTTGCTTGATCAATCAGTTTTAGAAACTGGCAGCGTCATCCGCCTCGAGATAATCCACTAAGGTCGAGCTCTCTGGCTTGAGACCCAGCTTGGCGCATTCGCCGGAAAACCAGTCTCTTTTTTCCGGATCGTCGTAGGGCCGATAGCCCTCGACTCCATTTGACCATGTCTTGATTTCTTCGGCTGTCCGCGCCGTGCCATGGCTGTCGAACCAGGTCACGACTTGCTCGTCGGTGGCAGCCGAAGCGAGCAGCTTCCTGACTTCATCGGGCTTGACGCCCTTGAACTCGAAGAGCATTTGATCAAGGGGGCAGGCGTAGTGATATTCGCCAACGGTGCCTTGAATATCGGCACGTCCCTTGTCGATCATGCGGGCCGTCAGCGCGTAGCCGCCGAGACGGGCGCGGGGGCTGCGTGGTGGTTCTTCGGTCAAAGCTTTTGCAGTATTCATGATTAATATGCTTCCTTCAGATTTTTGCTTTGTCGTCACTAGATGACAAAACGACAATTGCCGGTAACACATCATTAGACGGATAGATTGTCAAAAGCTACTCTTCATCTATGACGGCTGAGCCAATGAAGCTTGACCCGCGAATCCGGCGCACCAGGCAGATGCTTTTTAAAGCCTTTCAGGATCTCCTCACGGAAAAGACTTTCCAGCTCATCACGGTGCAGGACATCGCTGAGCGCTCCACACTCAACCGGGCCACCTTTTACGATCATTTCACCGACAAGTTCGCTCTGCTAGAGGCCATGATGGGCGAAAGATTTGAAACATTAATCGCCGCCCGGATCGCGGGAAATGAAGGGACTTGTGAAGCATCATTGAGACAGCTGATT
>Ga0074044_10005451_pt1 | contig 10383 bp, 9 predicted proteins | sample BogForMeECP23OM1_FD_94443 | JGI IMG/M metagenome (GOLD analysis project Ga0074044, IMG submission 94443) | Bog forest soil microbial communities from Calvert Island, British Columbia, Canada - Bog Forest MetaG ECP23OM1 | ecosystem: Environmental > Terrestrial > Soil > Wetlands ...
ATCCCCTACTGATAGCATGACAAGGCCTGGTTTGCCGCTGGCGTTAAATCGCACTGCAAGTCGCACCGCGCTGGTGTTTTTGACGACGGTCACAGGGGTTTTTCTGATTTTGATCGGGCTGCCTCGAAATCCGGCGTTTGCCCAAGCCCAGACGGGAACGCCAACCAAAGGATACAGGCCACTCCCTACCCTTCCGCTGACGAGCTTTTATGACGTGCCGCATCCGCTGCCCCCGGGCAAACCTGGAGAACTAATACGCTCGGAACCTTTCGACCAATACAACCTTCCGTATGAGTTGTCTGCGGTGCGGATTCTTTATCACTCCCGGACCTCGGGAGGAGAAGACGTGGCCGTCTCGGCTGTGGTGCTGGTTCCGGATGGCAAGGCTCCGACAAACGGATGGCCAGTGATTGCATGGGCGCACGAGTTCAGAGGAGCGGCGCGGCAGTGCGCACCCTCACTAATGAAAAATCTCGGGGCGGGGCCGATTCTCGCGATGTACGCCAATCTCGGCTATGCGGTGGTAGCGACGGACTATTCCGGGTTGGGGGCCGATTCCGGCAAGGCGGTGATGGATATGGAGTCGAACGCGCTGGACATTATTTATTCGGTTCCAGCGGCGCGAGCGGCGGTGGCACAGATGGGAGGTAAGTGGCTCGCTGTGGGACCTTTCGAGGGAGGTCTGGCCGCGGTTGCGGTGGCGGAGAGCGAAGTGCGCGATCCCCACTATCTGGGCAGCGTCGTTACTTCGGGCGTGGCGGATGCGCAGCAGGCCCACGAACACTTCGCGCAGAGTCCTTCTTCCAATCGCCTTCTGTTAGTCCTGGCATCCAGCGTCAAAGCACGCTATCCCGGGTTCCAAGTGAGCGACATGCTGCAAGACAAGGCGCTTCCTGCGTATCAGCGCCTCGCGCAGACGTGTGGAGGAGAAACAGAGCCGGAATTCACTAGCGAAATGCTCAAGCCGGGCTGGGAGAGTAATCAGTTCGTGAAGGAATTCTTCAGCAGAAACACTCCCGGTGAAAGGCGGGCGCACAGTCCGCTGCTTGTGATTAGTGGCGAGGCGGACCTTGCTGTGCCGGTGGAAATGTCGGAAAAGACTGTGGCGCGTATGTGCAAACTTGGGGACCGAATTCTTTTTTTGAAGTATCCGAGTCTCGATGCCAGCGGCGTGATGGGAGCGTCGGTGGCAGACCAGATCAGTTGGATCAAGGCGCGGTTTGCCGGCTATGCTGCGCCTGGCAACTGTCGCTGAGCGCTACCACTCGCGCTCAGAGTCGGGGGCGTCATCGTCCTGCCTGAACTGATTGCGTTTGCGATAGACAATGAAAATCATGCAAACCGACATGAACGTGGGAGGAACGATGAGAATCAGAATCCCGCTGCGCAGTGCCTGAATCATTCGAGCACCGGCGGAGGCGGCCTGCGTATAGCAGAGCGCGCAACTCTGGGAGAAAGCCGGGAGCGGGGCGGCGAGCATGGCGAGCGCAGCCAGAGCGATGCCGGCGAGCAGGAGCGGCTTCTGGATCCGCATCTTTGCCCTTAACCTTCTTAGTAACCTTGTTCGTAAATCTCTTCGTAACTTCCTACCCGACATCGCTATCTCCACACGCCGTTCTCTAAGTAAATTTTGAAAATGGCGCGGAGCCAACCAACATCCGGAAACTGTCGGTCCAGCCATATTGCATCCCCAGCAGAACAGAGACGGTAAAGATCACGACAAACCACAGAAAGGCCCGCTTTTCTGACCAAAGATGCATGAAAAACAGCATTGCTAGTCCGGCCTCGACGCATGCGACCACCAGCATGCGCGTGAACATTTGCGCAGCGTCGATGTTCTGATAGGCAATGATGAACTGCACGCCTGCGAGCGCGAGCAGGCAAACATAGACGAGCAAATCTTTTCCGATTCCGCCGCTCTTGTGCTCTTCCGCTGTTGTCATAGGTATTCGGCTCCCAAGCTTTCTTTATCTAGTGGGTGAGGTTCAAGAGATAGACCAACGGTACGACAAACATCCAAACCAGATCCACAAAGTGCCAGTAAAGGCCCAAAACCTCAATGTCATCCGCATTGTAGCGGCCGCCCTTGTAGCGCACACCCACAGCGAGTAGAGCGATTACGCCACACGAAACGTGGGTGAGGTGCAAGCCTGTGATGCTGAAAAATGACGCCCCGAACAGACCAGTTCCCCAAGGATTCTTAAAGAGCGTCATGCCCTGGTCAATGAGTTCCATCCATTCACGAATGTGCAGCAGGGCGAACACAATACCGAGAGCCGCGGTGATCATGATCCAGCGGAAAGCTCCGGCTTTGTCTCCCGCCCGCGCTGAGCGCAGTCCGATCAGCATGGTCAAACTGCTGGTCAGAAGAATAAACGTCATCAGCGCGACATTGGTGATGTTGTGAAACGGTCTGGGCCAGTTCGGAGTCCCATTGCGCAGGAATCCATACGCCACCAGGCACGCGGCAAACGTCATGGTGTCGGCGATAATGAACAGCCACATCGCCAGCTTTTTTGTAGGAATCGAAAACACTGGTCCTGCAGTAAGGCCTGCCGCGTGTCCTTCCATGGTCAAATCCGCTTGGCTCACAGCGCCTCCTAATTGTCGTCGGTTAAAGTTTCATCCACAGCAGCAAAAGCAGGTACAGCCAAAGAATGCCCATGAAATGCCAGTAGCGCGCGGTGGCAACCAACTGGTACCGGCGCAGGACCGACTTCCTCAACTTGCGAATGACATAGATCAGACCGCCCAACCCGCCTAACACGTGCAGCGCATGTACAGCCGTCAGCAAGTAAAAGAAGGAGCTACTGGGATTGGTGGCCAGGTAGAGTCCCTCGGCCCTTAACTGTAACCAGGCGACATACTGACCGGCCACAAAGAGCAGACCGAGAAACAGTGTTACGTAGAGCCAGCGCGCCGGGTTCTCGACCTGACTCTTCAGACCGCCCATGAAAGTTGCGACCTGACGACGCGCGACTTCCAGCGTAACGCTGCTGGCGATGAGTATAAGTGCATTGAAGTAGAGGATCGACGGCAAAGTGAAGCCCTGCCAGTCGAGTGATGACCCTTTGCGAACGATGAGAGCGCTGGTTAACGCAGCAAACATCATCGTAATCGCGAAAAGCACTACCCAGATGCCAGTCGAAGAGGGAGGGGGCGAGTAGTCCAGCGCCACCCGCAGCTCGCCATCCGCCGGAACCAAGTCTCTCCAGCCGCCGTTTCCCGAGTGTTTTTGGTCGGGCGAACGGCGCCGGTCGATTTGCGGCGGTTCATGTACCGTGGTTGCCATAACGAACTACACTCCAATCGCGAGTTAGTCTCGCGCGTTACTTCTCTTCGTCCTCGGTTTTGACTTGCTCGGGCGAAGCCTGCATGACGTAGTCACCCACCGAACTCTGTACGCCGTATTGATAGGGATCGTGGTACACCACCGGATGCTTGCCGCCAAAATTGTCGAAAGGCGGGGGCGTTGCGGTGCTCCACTCCAGCGAAGTGGCTTCCCACGGGTTATCCGGTGCGGGCGCGCCATAGAACCGGCTGTGAATCAAGTTGTAGAGAAAAACCAACTGGGCCGCACCGGTGACGAGGGCGGCTACCGTGATGAAGCGGTGCACCGGGATCAGCGGCAGCAGATAGTCATCGACGAAGGTGGAGTAGCGACGCACATTACCGGCCATCCCCAGGTAATGGAATGGCATGAAGATGCAATAGGCGCCCACGAAACTGAACCAGAAATGAACTTTGCCGAGAGTTTCGTTCATCATTCGTCCCACCATCTTGGGGAACCAGAAATAAGTTCCGCCGAAGATGCCGAACATGGCCGCGACTCCCATCACCAGGTGGAAATGTCCCACCACGAAGTAAGTGGCATGGAGCATGATATCGATCGACGGTTGAGCGAGGAAGAAGCCGCTCACGCCGCCGCTGACGAACATCGAAATAAAGCCCAGGGCAAACAGCGAAGCTGAGTTGATCCGCAACTTGGAACCATACAGACTAAAGGTCCACATCAGAACCACGATGGTGGATGGGATAGTTATAACCAGCGTCGGGAAAGAGAACACCAGCGAGGAAAAGGGATTCATCCCGCTGACAAACATGTGGTGCCCATAGACCATGTAGCTAAGAACGGCGAGCGCACCCATGGAATAGATGAGCACTCTGTGGCTAAGCATGGGCCGGCGCATGTTCGTGATCAGGATGTGGGAAACAATACCGATGCCGGGCACGATCGCGATGTAGACCTCCGGGTGCCCAAAGAACCAGAACAGGTGCTGCCAGAGGAGAGTCGAACCTCCAGAGTGGGGCACCAATTGGTCGCTGACGACGAGACCGGACGGGACGAAGAAGCTGGTTCCGGCAACGTGATCCAGAATCGCGAGGATACATGCGGGCATTAACACCGCAAATGCTGTCAGGCCCATGCACGAGGTGATGAACCACGCCCACGCGCTGAGCGGCAGACGCATGAGACTCATGCCCTTGACGCGCAGATCGAGCGTGGTGGTGATGAAGTTCAAGGAGCCCAACAACTGGCCAACGCAAAATAGCCCAATGGAAGTCATCCAAAGGACCACGCCCGTACCTTGGCCGGGACCCGAGATCGAACCCACCGCATTGAGCGGCGCGTATTGGGTCCAGCCTCCCAAGGTCGGTCCATCGCTCACGAAGAATGACGCTATCAGCACCAAGAAGGCTGAGAACGTGACCCAGAACGACATCATGTTGAAACGGGGGAAGGGCATATCCTCGGCGCCGACCTGGATGGGCAGGAAGAAATTACCGAAGGCCGCGAAAGGCGCGGTCGTGAGCACGAAAAAGACCATGATCGTGCCATGCATGGTCATCAACTGCAGGTAGTACTCGGGGGTTATGACTCCGCCGGGAGCACCATTCTTCGAGAGCAATTGCAGGCCGGGGATGGCGGCGTTGGTCCAGGCCAGGTGGATGCGCATCATCCAGGACAGAGCCATTCCGACATAGGCGGCGATCAGGGCTAGCCCGTAATACTGCTTGCCGATTACCTTATGGTCGAGACTGAAGACGTGCTTCCGAATGAAACTCGTCGGAGCGTGGTGCGCTGCGTGCGCTGCTACGTCGTGCATATCCTCACCTCAGAAAATCGTGTCGTCCCACTCGCGTGAAACGCGGACGGGAAAAGCTACTGCAATGCCGCTTCCTTCTTCAGCCAGTCATCGAAATCTTGCTGAGACATCACCTCGAGGTAAGCCTTCATGTTGTAATGTCCCAGGCCACAAAGCTGGGTGCAAACAATTTCGTATTTGCCAACCTTGGTGGCTGTGAAGTGCACAGAAACATCCAAGCCGGGAACAAAATCCTGCTGCACGCGCAACTCCCGCACATAGAAAGAGTGTCCGAGGTCTTTCGAATGCATGAGCAGATGGATTTCCTTGTTGACCGGAATCGCCATCTCGGCGGTCACGATGTCGTCTTTGGAATCCTGATCATGATCGAGGTCGAGGCCAAAGAAATTCTGGGTGCTCTCGTTAATGAGTTCCGGGTGAAGCGGGCCGAACGTTCCATCCGGACCGGGGTAGCGGAAATAGAAAGCGAACTGCCCGGCTTGGACCTGGATCGGCATGGCGCTGGGCGATGGCGGCGTGAGGTAGACGTTGGCCCATGCCTTCACCCCGAAGATTCCAAGGGCCAAAACTTCGATGCCTACCACGAGAAAGGCAGCAATCACCAAACCCTTGGCGCCGCCGGGGAATTTCTTGATTTTTGCATCGGGGCCGGGGTTGGAAAACTTCCAGATGAAAAACGCCAAAACGAACTGTGCGGCGAGGAAAGAGATTCCAGCCTCGGCCATCGTCTCCGACATCTGTTCATCAATCAGAGCACCATGAGTCGAGATGTCCTCGGGCGCATCCCAGGTATGTAGCAGGATGGGAATCGCGGAAAGGATCGCGATTACGATGATGGTGATCGCAAAGAATTTCGCCATGGTGCCTCGCTTCCCGCCGGCTTCCAGATCCGGCCTGTCGCATTCTTCAAAACCAGCCGCTTTGACGCAGACTAACGAGTGCGGCCTGCGCATCCTAACTGAACAACCTGAACGTGATCTGACCGCTTCATGAAGATTTGTTCATCTTGCCCTCAACCATGAAGCTGCTCATCATGGCCAGACTTCGGCGAAAGGTACGTGGACGCTGGCTGAAAGGAATCTAGCTTTGGCCCACTCTGCTTCAATCGTTTTCCCCCGGGTAAACTACCGCTACAAGCTAGCTGTCTGCCCAATTGCGCGACGGCAGTCCGGCATCTGCGGGGCAACGGTCATGCCGCTTGGGCGCCAAACGACCTGAGCGCGCTAGCCTCGTCCTTTTCGATATCAAAGACGCTGGCCAGCCGCGTGATCTGAAGCAAGTCGTGGACTCGCTGGTTGAGGCTTGCAAGCTTCAGCTGGCCCCCTTTGTTCCGAATGGTCGTGTGAGCCTTCACCAGTTCGCCGATGCCTGAGCTGTCGATGTACACGACCTCACCCAGATTCAGAACAATATGTTTGTTTCCTTTCTCCGCCAGATCGCGAACAATCTCACGGAGCATGACGTTGCCTTCGCCGAGGGTAATCCTTCCGCTGACATCCAGTACCATCACCGCTCCAACCTCACGAGCAACCGTTTGCATCCTGACCGGCGCGGCGCCTTGCATGCCAAGAGCAAGGCGATCGAGGACCGCACAAGCGGTTGTCGCAATCTCTTTCGATTCGGTGCGAACCACGACTAGGGAGCGCCCCTCTTTGAGAACCTCGCGGAAAAAGGCGACATCCTCGGAAGACTTCTCAGCGCTAGTGGGTTGGGGAGCCTCAGGATCGCTGACGACCGCGGTTCCCGTCGCTGCTCCGGCACCCGCGCCCGCGAGTCCGAGCAAAGCGGCAGCGCCAAAACCCAGAGCAAACACCGCTCCGATGCCCGGAAGGAGCAGAGTGGCGGCTGCCACACCGGCCGACATGCCGGCAGCCCCGCCCACAAAGCCCCCCGTGAATGCTCCCAATTGCTTGCCGACCGTCTTGGCTTCGCTTTCGGAACGCGTCAAGAACACGAGGGAAGATTCCGGTACGCCACGTCGCAACAGTTCTTTTACGCCTTCGTCTGCACTATCCCGCGAAGAGAATACCCCGATTGCGGTTTCCATGCGCCCTCCTGTGTCATCGCTAAAAGCTCCGCTGCATCTCCGGCTCCCGACCGTCACTGCGGAGTGTCGGAAACAAGCGGATTGGGAAGCTCCCGGGATTGATTCTTTACCCGGGAACTACTCACTTCCCCTTAAAGGTAAAGTCAGCCGTTGCCGGCTTGCCCGCCGCAACCGTCACCTTCTGGGTCTGAGCAGGTAAACTTTCCTGCCACGCAGTCACCGTGTAATTCCCCGGCGGCACATTCTCGATGGTGTAGGAACCATTCTCGTCGGTGGTAGCGTACGGACCTTTCACCACAGCGAACCACCCGCTCATCCAGGGATGGATATTGCACTTGACGTGGATCATTTCCGGAGCCTTCCAACTTTGAACGATGGGCGGAGCTCCTGGCGGTTGCGAGCGGTTCCACGGAATATTGCCAGTCATCGGGTTGGGTTCCGGGTGAATGTTGTGGGCGGTCTGATCGCTGGTGATGACTTTGAAATCCTGGGTTGCATCCATTGCCAGCACGTGCGGCGTGTACATGCAGTTCTTCTGGTCGAATACCGGGACTTGAGTGGATTTCATGTTGGCCGCATCCGCGCTCAAACCTTCAGAGATGTAGAGGACAACATTCTCCAATCCCCCACTCTTGCCGACGACGACCGTCTGCATTAGCGCCGGGTCGTTTGCGTGCGCCTTGCTGCAGTACGGATCCTTTGACATGTCGATACCGCGCATGTGCGGGGGCGTGCCGTCGAATTTGACGGTGCCGGTGATTTTGCCTTCACCCGCCGCACTCGCCCTCTGGTTCGTCACTCGCGTTAACACACCGACCAACACTAGAGTGGCCAGAATCGCGGCCAACCCACGGTTGAACTTATGCTTCATGGCTTTTCTCCTAAGTTCGAATCAGTTCGGAAGAGTTACCCTCCCCGTCACTGTGCTGGTGCGTTTGGATTCACCGGTTTCAACCCCAGTTGGTGGGCAATTTCCCTTTCCTTGGCGTTGAAGGCGTTGTGCGGCTGCAGGGTGCGCAGATAAAACACCAGGTCCCACGCCTCATCCGGTTTAATGTTGTCTGCAAATGACGGCATCGGCGTGCCATCCAAGCCGGTCATAAAGATCCGGTAGAGATCCGTGTCGGTGCTGCCGCATTTGGGTCTGGAACCGTCAGTGAAGTTGAAGGGCAAAATGGGCCTGCCCAGATCGTCGGTAAGTGTTGAGGCAGAGGGACCATTGGCCATGCCCTGAACACCGTGGCATTTCCAGCATTCCATCTTCTTGAACACTTCCTGCCCAGCCTTGACCCTATCCGCCGTGATTTCCGGCTCGGCAGGGATTTGAATGGGAGTGCCGGCCTTCTCCGTCTGCCAACGAGGAGAATAATGCTTAATCCACGCTACAAGATCAGCGCGCTCATCTTTTGTGAACGTGCTCCACTGCGGCATATTCGAGCGGTCTAAGCCGCGGGCAATCGTGTCATACAGATCCTGGTCGGTAGGCAAGGTGCCGGTTGGCGTGGACCGGCATTTGAAGATGCCCAATTGAAAATCGCGCGGCTTGGGATCTAACCACACGGCATTCTCACCGTTGCCGTCTCCCAACTCGCCGTGACACCCGACGCAGTACCGGCGATACGGCAGAGCGGCGGCGTGGGCATTTCCGGTGATGTTACCGACGTGGCTGGATGCCGCTGGCGAATTCAACCACTGTTGCAATTGAAATGTTGTGAGTTGCGCGTACGCGGCAGTGGACAAAAAGAGAGCGACAACCACGCTCAACCATGGAAAACACTTGAGTAAGTTCGTAGGCACAGTCATCCCCCTCTTTAGAAATCAAAGTCAAGTCCAAACAGCAGCTCGCTGGTGTTCACGCTGGTGGTATTGCCGAGCGCGTTAATAGGCCCGGTACCATCCTGGTGGAACAAGTTGAATTCGCCGTGATAGGCGAAGCCGGCGCGGCTGGTCATGAACGGGTTGTATCGGTAGCCGATTACATAGTTGGTGATATTTCCCAGGTTGGTCGGGGTCCCGGGGGTCGCTTGTGTCGACATCCGTTCCGCCTCAAACCGGGCGAGGAAAATCAGCTGCGGACTGTATAAGTAGCGAGCTTCGACTGTGTAGCCGTTCCATGTGGGCGCTCGCGATCCCGCCGGAAGAACAGTTCCCGGCGTATTGTTTGGACCGCAAGGCCCGGACACAGGGCAGGGGGTTCCGTTGCTTGGGTTGACTGCGTTTCCATAACCCTGCCCGAACCACGCGTTATCCTCGCCGTGCTGAGTGACTACGTTTACGTCAAAGTGAGGGCCAAAGTAGAACTGTCCGGTGAAGCCCACACGACTGAATCCCTTATTGCCGATCCCCGAACCCGGGATGGGCACACCGCCGGAAGTCAGATAGTAGGTTGCCGCCTCTCCTACAAAGGCGTACACCCCGAGGCGATCCACCCCCAGCTTGCCGGTATCAATAGCCTGGTCGAAGGTAAAGAATCCGCTATACGAGTTGGCTCCGGTAACCAAGCCCGGGTTCCCATCGTTCGTACTGAGCAGGGAGGCGGAAACACGCGTCCGGTCGTCCAGTGAGTGTCCCAAGTACTCCATGCCGAATTGGTTGTCTCCCATTTGCCCGAAGATGTTCCCATCATTCACCGGGCTGAAGTGATAGGTCTGATAAACGCCGCCGTTACCAGTCAACGTCAGTATGCGCTTTTCAGAAAGCAAGTTGTTGAGTTCGAACTTACCCACCTTGATGTTGAGCCAGGGGCTGTTCGCGATGTTATCTATACGCGCCATGGCGGTTTCAAAATGAAACAATGCCGTTGAGTCCGACGACGGGAGCACATAGAACGAGAAGTTCTTCTCCAGAGTTCCACCGGTGTGGAAGTCGAGGCCGCTCAGGTCAAAGCCGGTCGACGTGATGCGATAGGCCGTCGAACCGGTAACCGCTCCGGTGGTGGGATTGTAGACGTCTACCTGGTTAAGGCTGCTCACCCGGTGCCAGATCGGAGTGATACGGAAAGTCACGGGCCAGTAGCCAGGATTCTGCCAGATGGGAGCATCCCGATCATTCATGAGCTGGTAGCCATTGTCTTTGAACTTCAACCCGAAGTTGTTCAATGCGGGCCACGACTCGTGGCAGGCCGAGCAACGCAGCCCATATTTCCGGGCAAAGGCCGGCAACGCGCTGGCCGACTGGCTGGCGCCCAAAAGCAAAAAGATTAACGCGAAAGCAGCGGCGAGGACGGAA
>Ga0074044_10005453_pt1 | contig 10381 bp, 7 predicted proteins | sample BogForMeECP23OM1_FD_94443 | JGI IMG/M metagenome (GOLD analysis project Ga0074044, IMG submission 94443) | Bog forest soil microbial communities from Calvert Island, British Columbia, Canada - Bog Forest MetaG ECP23OM1 | ecosystem: Environmental > Terrestrial > Soil > Wetlands ...
AGGTGCAGAGCGCCGCCACCGCAGGGCTGACCCCCACGCGTCGCACCTGGGCGTAGAAAGCCAGCCCGAGCGCGCAAGAGAGCGCCGGCCAGGGCGCGTTGATCAGCGACTCGTCCCAGTGGCCAATGCAAAGCGCGGTCCAGGCCTGCAGCAGCGGCACCGTCCCCGGGTAGCCGGAATGACTGTCCACGAAGCGCATCGGATCGCTCGTCGAGAGCCATTGCTCGGGGGAGACGAAGGGAACGATGCGCCCGTAGTGATACCAGACCAGCGCCTTGGTCGACCACTGCGTCCAGGAGTCGAATGGCAGGAGCGGTCGCAACGCAACTTCCGCCGCGAGGCCGGCCAGGCGCACCGCGATGAGCAGCACCCCGATACAGAGCACGCCGCGCAGAGTTGCAGGCATCGCGCCAAAGGCATCCCGGCTGCGCGTCCACGCCCGGTTCCACGCCTCGCCGGAGCGGCCAAGCAAAAAGGCGCCGATAGCGAGCAGAGCGAGTGGCACTGCGACGACCGACAGCCCCCAGGGCGGCGCAAGCAGGCTCACCGCGCGCATCACCAGCGTGGTCGCGAAGGCGCCGATCGGATATCCGTACCCGGCGCAAAGCAGCCAATCGCGCTCGCTCGCCCGGTTTCGCAGTGCGGCCACTGCCAGCGTCCCGGCGACCCAGGGCAGCACGACACTCAGCGTTACGCCCAGAAGGTCACGCATGGGATCCGCGCATGGACCGGCTGCCGAGCGCAGCGCAGAAGCTCATCTTGCCCGCACCAGCACGATGCCATCGCCCAGCGCCAGGATTTCGTCGGCTGGCTTGCTGCGGCCGTCGGCCCACAGCAGCCGCTGTTGCAGGCGCTCGTAGTCGAGACCACGGAACCAGAACAGGAGCACGTAGTCGCCGCTGTGCACCTGCTCGGGATCCGGGGCGCGCCCCAGCACCCTCGGGTCGTGGTAGACGTTCTGAGGATAGAGAAAGAACGCGCCGCGCGCGCGCAACACCGAGTTGTCGGCGAGAAAATGAATGCGCACCGGTGGCGCGGGCAAGGCGCCATTGACCTGGCGCATCAATTCGAACAATTCGTGGTCGTAGGCAGCAAGGTGCTTCTCCTCGGTGGTCTTGCCGGCAAACTGCCGCGCCGTCTGCGCCAGCTGACGCCACAGATCGGCCTGCCAGCGCAGATCGAGCAGGAGCCAGCCGATCAGGACGATGGCCCAGAGCACGCGCGGATCGCGCGGCCACTGTCTGCGTCGGGCAAGAAAGTAATAGGCAGCTATCGCCAGGCCTTGAGCGGCCGCGACCACGATGAGCGGCGAGGCATAGTCGCTTCGCTCGGCGTCGAACGGGAGAGTGATCGTCGTGCCCTTGAACGGGAATGGCTTGCTCCACTGCCGCCCGATTTCGAGCACGGCGGACCCCGCCGAAACCGATGGCGCGGTAAAGGACTGCACGACGAGCGGCGCGGACAGCCCGCCGCGAACCACCAGCCCGACGCCGGTGATGGTTCCGCTCCAGCCGTCCTGCGGACCGAGCTCCGCCCATGCCAAGTTCCCGTCTCGCCATTCGAGATCAACGTGGAAATTGTGTTTCGGACGTTCGAGCGTTCGCCACAGGAACGACAACTGCACCCCAGCAGGGTCGGCGCCGCGAAGCGCCCACTCGATGCGCGGATAGCTGTCCGCCGCAAAAGGCTGCACTCCGGTCGACAGAATGCCCAGACCCGAGGAGTCGAGCGTCTCGAGTGAGTAGGCCCCTGCAAAGGCCCGGCCCCGGCCCCGGACGAGGTTGAAATGGTCGCCGGCAACCGTGATCGCCGCAGGCCCCTGCAGCGCATTGCCTCCGGAATGGCTGGCGGCGAGAACGGCGATGACCAGTGCTGTCGCGGCGAAGAAGAGCACGGCGGCAATGGCCCCCCAGCCGTCGCGCGCCTCGAGGCGCACCGTTTCAGTAGCCGTGCTCAAGCGGGGGTCCTGGTCGGACCGCAATGCGCGCGCGACATGCCGCACAGGTCCCGGCGGGTCGCCAAAAGCCCGGCCTGCCACCGTATCGGACCATGTCCGGCTCGCATCGCCCCCCCGCTCTGATCGCCCGTTGCAAGGCTAGCATCCGGCGTCGCGATGCGCGAATCGGCGCCGGCGAGGACGCGGCCAAGCCGCACCCCGCCACTCGGCTTGGCTAAACCAGGTGAGCCCGCCGCCGCCCGCTCCCCTACAATGCCCAGCCATGACCGAATCGCGCAAGACCGCCGTCATCATCGGCGGGGGCCCGGCCGGCCTCACTGCGGCGCTGGAGCTCCTGCGCCGCACCGACGTCGCGCCACTGGTCCTCGAGGCCTCCGACAGCGTCGGCGGAATCTCGCGCACCGTCAACTTCCAGGGCTACCGCATGGATCTCGGTGGCCACCGTTTCTTCTCCAAGTCGGACTGGGTAATGAATTGGTGGCAGGAGATCCTGCCGCTGGAAGCTGTCGACCGAACCAATGGCGAGCCGATAACCATCAGCTACCACAACAAGCGCCGGCCGCTAACGCGCCAGCAGCGCGGCCCCGCCCGTGCCCCGTCGCGGGATGGCGTGATGCTCATCCGCGATCGGATGTCGCGCATCTATTTCCGGCGCCAATTCTTCGACTATCCGATCACCCTCAACCTTGCCACGATCCGCAAGCTCGGCCCTGGACGCTTTCTCCGGGCCGGCCTGAGCTACGCCCACGCAGCGCTGTTTCCCCGGCATCCGGAACGCAGTCTCGAGGACTTCCTGATCAACCGCTTCGGTGCGGAGTTCTACCGGACCTTCTTCAAGTCGTATACCGAGAAAGTCTGGGGCGTGCCCTGCCATGAGATCAGCGCCGAGTGGGGCGCGCAGCGCATCAAGGGCCTGTCGCTGGTGCAAGCGGTGCGCCATGCCTTGACCACCCGCTGGCAAGCCACGTCGACCAGCGCTCCCGACAAGGCGCAGACGAGCCTCATCGAGCGCTTTCTCTACCCCGAGCTCGGCCCGGGGCAGTTGTGGGACAAGGTTGCGGCGCGGGTCAGCGACGGCGGGGGGGCGATCCGCCTGTTGCACCGGGTCGAGCAGCTCCACCTCACCGGAGATCGCGTGACGGCGGTTACCGTCCGCGACCTCAGGTCGGCAGCCACGACGCGGATTGCCGCCGATTACGTGATCTCCAGCATGGCCGTCGCGGATCTTGTGGCCGGGTTCGACCCGCCGGCTCCAGCGGAGGTACGGCGCGTCGCCGCGCTGCTGCCGTACCGCAACTTCATTGCCGTGGGGCTCATCCTCAACCGCATGAAAGCCCGCTCCTGGGTGGCCGGCGCCGGTGAGCAGACGATGCCGCCGGACAACTGGATCTATGTCCAGGAGCCCGACGTCCGCCTCGGCCGGTTGCAGGTCTTCAACAATTGGAGTCCTGCGCTGGTCCCCGATCCGAGCAAGGTCTTGCTCGGCGCCGAGTATTTCTGCGCCGAGGACGACCTGTGGCAGCGTTCCGACCGTGAGCTGCAAGATCTGGCGATCGGGGAATTGGAACAAATCGACCTCATCGAGCGGAAGGAAGTCGTCGCAGCCATCGTCACTCGGGTGCCCAGAGCCTACCCGGCATACTTCGGCGCCTACTCCGAGTTTGGAGTCATCCGCTCCAGGATGGATGCGATCGAGAACCTGTTTCTCGTCGGCCGCAACGGCATGCATCGTTACAACAATCAGGACCACTCGATGCTCACCGCCCGCGCTGCGGTCGACAACATCGCCTCCGGCCGCACCGACAAGAAGGCGCTTTGGGACGTCAACGTCGACGATGAATATCATGAGCAGAAGCCGGCCTGACGGCGCCGGTCCGCCCTGGGGGCAATCGGCCGCCCCCGCTCTTGCGAAGCTCTATCGCGCGGCTGCCGACTTCGCCAGGGCCAGCCAGGTCTCGACGACGGTATCGGGATTGAGCGACATGCTCTCTATCTTCTGCTCGACGAGCCACTGCGCGAGGTCAGGATGATCGGAGGGACCCTGGCCGCAGATGCCGGCATATTTGCCGGCCTTGCGACAGGCCGCGATGGCCATCGAGAGCATCGCCTTGACCGCGTCGTCGCGCTCGTCGAAGGTGGTAGCGATCGCCCCGCCGGCATCGCGATCGACCGCCAGGGTGAGCTGCGTCATGTCGTTCGAGCCGATCGAAAAGCCGTCGAAATGCTCGAGGAAGCGCTCGGCCAGCAAGGCGTTGGAAGGGATTTCGCACATCATGATCAACTTGAGCCCGTTGTCGCCGCGCTTGAGTCCGTTCCTGGCGAGCAGCGCCACGACACGCTCGGCCTCGCTAAGCGTGCGCACGAATGGAATCATGACCTCGACATTGGTTAGCGCCATGTCGTCGCGAACGCGCTTGAGCGCGCGACACTCGAGCTCGAAGCAGCCGTAGAACTCCGGCGCGACGTAGCGCGAGGCGCCGCGAAAGCCGAGCATCGGATTCTCCTCGTGCGGCTCATAGCGCTCGCCGCCAAGGAGGTTCGAGTATTCGTTGGACTTGAAGTCCGACAGGCGCACGATCACCTTCTTCGGCCAGAATGCCGCGGCGATGGTGGCCACGCCCTCGGCGATCTTGGACACATAGAACTCGACCGGGCTCGGGTAGCCCGCGATGCGAGGCGCGATCTCCGCCTTGAGCGCCGCCGGCTGGGCGTCGAATTCGAGCAGCGCCCTGGGGTGCACGCCGACATTGCGGGCGATGATGAACTCGAGCCGCGCCAGGCCTACGCCTTCGTTGGGCAGGCGGCTGAACGCGAACGCGAGCTCCGGATTGCCGACATTCATCATGATCTTGGTCGGTGCCTCCGGCATGCGATCGAGCGCGATGTCGATCACCTCGATCTCCAGCAGGCCCTGGTAGACATGGCCGGTGTCGCCCTCGGCGCAGGAAACGGTGACCGGCGCTCCTTCGGCCAAGACCTGGGTTGCGTCGCCGCAGCCGACCACGGCAGGGATGCCGAGCTCGCGCGCGATGATCGCCGCGTGGCAGGTCCGCCCGCCGCGGTTGGTGACGATGGCCGCGGCGCGCTTCATGATCGGCTCCCAATCCGGGTCGGTCATGTCGGTGACCAGCACATCACCCTCGCCCACCCGCTCCATTTCCCGCGCCGAGCGGACCAATCGCACCGTGCCCTGGCCTATCTTCTGCCCGATCGCGCGCCCGCTCGCCAGCACCTCCGAGCGCTTGCCGAGCCGGTAGCGGCGCAGGTGCTCGGCGTTGGCTTGCCGTGATTTCACCGTCTCCGGACGCGCCTGCAGGATGTAGAGCTTGCCGTCGACGCCATCACGGCCCCACTCGATATCCATCGGCCGGTTGTAATGGCGCTCGATTGCAACCGCGTAACGCGCCAGCTCCTCGGCCTCCGCGTCACTGAGGGCGAAGCGCTGCCGCTCTTCCATCGGCACCCCGACGGCCTGCACCGAGCGCCCCGCGGCCGGATCGCCGGTGTAGATCATCTTGGTCGCCTTGGTCCCCAGCGTCCGGGACAGGATTGCCGGCCGGCGGGCAAGGAGATTGGGCTTATAGACGTAGAACTCGTCGGGATTCACCGCACCCTGGACCACGGTCTCGCCCAAGCCATAGGCCGCGGTGATGAACACGACCTGGTCGAAGCCGGATTCGGTGTCGATGGAAAACATCACGCCGGCGGCTCCGGTGTCGCTGCGAACCATCCGCTGCACTCCGGCCGACAGCGCTACGTCGGCGTGGGCGTAGCCCTGGTGTACACGATAGGCGATGGCGCGATCGTTATAGAGCGAGGCAAAGACCTCCTTTACTGCGTGAAGTACATTGTCTAAGCCACTGATATTGAGAAAAGTGTCCTGCTGTCCCGCGAACGAAGCCGCGGGCAGGTCCTCGGCGGTTGCCGAGGAGCGCACGGCAACGCTGGTCGCGGCTGACGGCTTGGAGAGCTCGGCATAGGCAGAGCCGATCTCCGCTTCGAGCGCGCGCGACAGCGGTGCCGCCGCGATCCAGCCGCGGATCTTCGCCCCGCTGCGGGCTAGCGACGCCACGTCATCGACGTCGAGCACGTCGAGGGCATGATCGATGCGCTCCTTGAGCCCGTTGTCGCGCAGGAATTCGCGGAACGCGAACGCGGTCGTGGCGAAGCCGCCCGGGACGCGGATGCCGCTGCCGGCGAGCTGGTTGATCATTTCGCCCAGCGACGCGTTCTTGCCCCCGACCCGATCGATATCGGAATGACGCAGGAGATCGAACCCGATCACCCGTTGCTGCTCATCCATGGCAATTTCCCCGCTGGCGGTGCGACGCCGCGCATGCGTCATCGCAGTGCACCCTTGGCGCGGCGAATTTTAGCCGGTCGAACCTTAACTCAGGGAAAAAAAGCAGCCGCAGGCCTGCTCGCGGCGCGGCGGCCGTTGCCGCCTGGGGGTTACTCGCCGTCGTCGATGGTTTCCGGGTGCGGTTCGCCGCCGTCATCGGCGGCAATGCCGTCGCCATCGGGATGCTTGCTCTTGCTGCGGGCGGCGCGGCGCAGGTTGCGGTAGAGATCCGGATGCGACTCCTTGAGATAGCTGATGATCTCGAAGTCGACCCGCTTCACCTGCGACAAATCGACCTGCTCGACGTGGACGAGCCGGAGCAGCTCGCGCACCGGCTTGGGCATTTCGCGTCCGCTCTCGTAGCGCGACCCACCGCTCTGGGTGACCCCGATTTGGGTCCAGAACTGTTCCTGGTTGAGGCCGAGCCGGCGCCGAATCTCGCGCGGATTGAAGACGCGTTCGAAAAGTTTCAAGGTGCGCTCGATTTCGTATTGGCTCTTAGCGGGGCGGGACACCAGGCGGGGCGGCGCCAAGCAACCCGCGCCGCCCAATACCATTGGCATAATTGTTGACCAAAGCGCCGATTCGCGCAAGAGCAGCGCCCGGCCTACGACGCCGTCCGGCGCCAGGAACCCCGCGACCGTCGGGACGCGAGGCGGCATGGGCCGAAGTCGACGTTTGCTAAAATGCCCTCGCACCAATCTCGGCGAGGCAGGTCGCGACTGGATTGGGCAGCAATTTCGTGCACCCGGATGCTTCGCTACGATCTTCATTCCCATTCGACCCACTCCGACGGATTGCTCACGCCGCGGGAGCTGGTGCGACGCTCGGTCGAGCGAGGAGTCGACGTGCTCGCCCTCACCGACCATGACGAGCTCTCCGGCCTGCCCGAGGCGAGGCAGGAGGCCGCCGCCGCGGGCGTGCGCCTGGTCGCAGGCGCCGAATTGTCGGTGAGCTGGCACCAGACCACCTTGCACGTACTGGGCCTAGGCGTCGATCCGGACTGCCGTGCCCTGTGCGACGGTCTCGGGGCGACGCGCGCCGGGCGCTTGGCGCGGGCCCAGCGGATCGGCGAGGCGCTCGCGGCAGCCGGCATCGACGGCGCCTATGACGGAGCGCTGCGTTTCGTCGCCCGCGAGCGCCTGATCAGCCGCACCCACTTCGCCCGCTACCTGGTCGAGGCGGGGCACGCACGCAGCATCAAGGAGGTATTCCAGCGCTACCTGACACCGGGAAAACCGGGCCATGTCGAGCATGCGTGGGCAACGCTGCCGCAAGCGATCGCCTGGATCAAGGCCGCGGGTGGCCAGGCAGTGCTGGCGCATCCGGGACGCTACCGGCTGGGCCCGGCCGAGCTGCACGCGCTGCTCTGCGAATTCCACGCCACCGGCGGCGATGGCATCGAGGTGCTCTCGCCCAGCCACAGCGCGGCGCAGGCGGCCGAGTTCGCGCGCCAGGCCCGGGTGTTCGGGTTGCGCGCATCGTCAGGTTCCGATTACCACGGTCCGGGCGAGAGCAGCGTGGATCTGGGCGCCATGCCGCCGCTGCCCCCGGGTTTGGTCCCGGTCTGGCAGGACTGGTGAGCGGGCCATGAGTGATGCCCTGGGCGCGGCCAATCGGCGCACGGTCTTTTTTGTCTCCGACCGCACCGGCATCACCGCCGAGGTGCTCGGCAACAGCCTGCTGTCGCAGTTCGAGGCCATCGACTTTGAGCGCCGCACCATCCCGTTCGTCGATACCCCGGAAAAGATCGCCCAGGCAGTGCAGACGATCGACCGCGCCGGAGCAGAAACCGGTGCCCGTCCGCTGGTGTTCAGCTCCATCGTCGACGAGGCGATGAGCGCACAGCTCGCCCGGGCCAGGGCGCTGTTTCTCGACCTGTTCCAGGTCTTCATCGCCCCGCTCGAGGCCGAGCTTGCGGCCAAGTCCTCGCACGCCGCGGGGCGTTCGCACGGCATTGCCAACTCCTCGGATTACTTCGCCCGCATGGAAGCGATCAATTTCGCCCAGACGCACGACGACGGCGCGGCGACACGAGACCTGGCCAGGGCGCAGGTGATCCTAGTGGGGGTTTCGCGCTGCGGCAAGACCCCGACATCGCTGTATCTGGCCTTGCAGTTCGGCGTGCTGGCCGCCAATTTCCCGCTCACGCCCGACGATTTCGTCGACCATAAGCTGCCCGCGTCGATCCTGCCGTTTCGCGACCGCCTGTTCGGACTGAGCATCGATCCGGAGCGGCTGCAGCACATCCGCGAGGCGCGGCGCCCCGGCAGCCGTTACGCGACGCTCGACAATTGCCGCTACGAGGTCCGGGAGGCCGAGCAACTCATGCGGCGCGAGCGCATCTCGACCCTCGACACGACCAACCGCTCGATCGAGGAGATCGCGACGACCATCGTGCACAGCGCCGGATTGCGGCGGCATATCTTCTGACGCAAGGCGGCGCGAACCAGCCGTTACGTTCGGTTACAGCGTCCCGCGCGGGCGGCTGCTAAACTGAATTGCCCGAACCCGGAGTGATCAACATGCTCAAGCGCCTGCCCGCCGCCGCCCTCATCCTCGCCTTGCTGGTGCCCTTTAGAGCCGCAGCAATCGACACCAGCGCCGACTATACCGACATCTGGTACGTGCCGAGCGAATCCGGCTGGGGCGTCAATCTGGTCCAGTCCGAAAACTTTATCTTTGCGACATTCTTCGTGTACGGCCCCGGCAACGTGCCGACCTGGTACACGGCGCAGATGTTGAGCGACAGTAACGGCAACTTTGCCGGCAATCTGTACTCGTTTGTCGGTACCTACTTCGGCAGTCCCTGGAAGTCGGGAAACCTGGTCAGGACATTGGCCGGGACGGCCTCTTTCGCCCCTTCCAGCGCCTACCAGGGCACGCTCACCTACACCCTTTCGCCCTCGGGCCCGACGGTGACCAAGCCGATCCAGCGCCAGAGCCTGACCGCGATCGTCATTGGCGGCAACTACGTCGGCGGCCAATCGGGGACTTACTCGGGAAACGGCTGCGGCCTTCAGGGCTCCTACTCGGACACCTTCAACGTCACGGTCACGCAGCCCAGCGATGGCAGCCCGGCAACCTTCGCCTTTACTTACACTAGCGGCATCAGCTGCACCTGGTCGGGCACGCTCGTTCAGCAAGGCGGGCTCTACTCGATGCCCAACGCGTCGTATCAATGTTCCGAAGGGACCAATTCGACCGCGAGCATGGATGAGATCAAAGCCACCGCGCACGGCATAGAGGCAATCTTTTCCGCGCCCTCCGGCGCCCAGGGCAGCTCAAGCTGCAGCGAAGCGGCGAGCTTCTCGGGCGCCCTGCTCTAAAGGCGTGCGCTTCAATCGCGCCGCCGCTGTCGCACGCACTCGAACAGACAAATCGCCGCGGCCGCGGCGGCGTTGAGCGACTCGAAGCCTCCGGGCATCGGAATGCTCGCCGCGTGGCTTGCCGCTTGCCGCAACGCCAGCGACAGTCCGCCGCCTTCGTTGCCGATGGCCAAGCCGACCGGCCCGGTCAGATCGGTCGCGTACAGCGCGGCGGCCCCCGTGGGGATGGTGGCGATGGTGCGGCCGCGGTAGCTCCGGGCCCATGCCGGCAGATCGACGTCCTCGTAGATCTCGAGGTGAAAGTGCGCACCCTGGCCGGCACGCAGCACCTTGGGCGACCATGCGAATGCGCATTGCGGCGACAGGAACACCTGGGCGACGCCCGCGGCGGCGGCGCTGCGCAGGATCGACCCGACGTTGCCCGGATCCTGGACGTCTTCGAGCAGCAGGCAGAAGTCGGCCGCCCGTTCGAAGCGCGGCTTCGGCGTCGCCACCACCGCGAGCGCCCCGACGGCTGCCGGAAGCTGCGCGAACTCGGGCCAGGCGGCGTCGGTGACCACGAGCGTCTGCGCCGCGGGCACGCCCGCCCGCAGGGCGGCCACCGCCGGGCGGTCCAATGCGGTCTCGGCGATGATCAGCGTTTCCGGGGCGCCGTGGCGGCGACAGAATGCAGCGACGATATGCTCGCCTTCGAGCACGCAGCGCGCCGCCTTGCGCCGCGCCCGCGACGAGGCGATCAGCTGCGCGGCCGCC
>Ga0074044_10005454_pt1 | contig 10381 bp, 8 predicted proteins | sample BogForMeECP23OM1_FD_94443 | JGI IMG/M metagenome (GOLD analysis project Ga0074044, IMG submission 94443) | Bog forest soil microbial communities from Calvert Island, British Columbia, Canada - Bog Forest MetaG ECP23OM1 | ecosystem: Environmental > Terrestrial > Soil > Wetlands ...
CGTGGACCCAAAACCGAGGTTCCAGAGATACGAGTACGGAGGGGTTCCGCCGGAAACGGATGACGAAAAGGTAACAGTCAGAGGATGATGCCCACTGTATTGAGAGGCGGAATCCGTAACGACGAGGGGGCTGGATCCACCGCCATTACTGTTCCCTCCCCCACCCAAGGAAGAGGTACTCCCCGAAAACATCCCGCCGGCAGCGAGCGCGGCGAGTAGCAGCACGAGTACGATGACCACAACGATTGCAACGTAGAGGCCAGTTCGAGACTTGTGCGAACTGGTGGGTGGGGGCAGGGAACCCCATCCCTGTTGACTGGAGTAAGGTGGCGGTGGAGCGGACGCTGCATAGGACGGCGGTGGCGGCGGAGGTAGGTTCGCTGACGGAGTTTGCGGTTCTTCAGAGGGGGGGACGGACCTGGATATGGGTCCTCCACACGCTGGGCAGAATCTCCCTCCAGGGGATATGGGCTGCCCGCACGCCGGGCAAAATCGCGTAGCCATGGTTCAGACTCCCTTGAGGGTGAATTCGCGAGTTAGGGAGTGCGGCTTTTGCCTCCCCATCGACGCCAATGATGACACGGGCGCGCAGGCAACCGAGGCCGAACCCGAGCAGAATACAAGAACGATTGTTACGAAACTGGCGACAACGAGCCACACATTTGAAATCATCATCGGAGAAGCCCTCGTCTAATACGTATTTATGCGCATCGTGGCTCTTTAAGGCAGTTAGTGAGGTTCGTTTGACTTGCCCTCGGCGCGGGTCCGTTTTCTTTTGGAGATACTGCGAAGTCTCTAGTTTTGCTAAGAAAGGAGTTCTGTAAGGGGGGTCCGGCGCGAGGCACGGTCAGAACGCGCCCGCGTCGCAGCCCGCGCGCTCCTCGCGGTTGGTCATCGAACGGGCGCGTCCACGGGCTCGGTGGAAGTCTGATTCGAGCCGTCGTCGACGTTCCGTTCCGGCCCCTCTAATATGCAAATGGTCCCGCAGTTACGACACATGACGTTGCGGTAGATCACGGGAGTCACCGCGTTCCGCCGGGTCAGGTCGACGGGCGCGCCGCAGGTCCGACAGGTCGGAGTCGGCTCCATGCCGCCAACACCGGGGTCGCGAGAGATGGACCATAAGGTGGGATCTCGAAACGGGCCCTTTTCGGGACGGGGGTCAACCTCCACGTTCAACGCTACCCTTCGGCGGTTTCCGCGACGCCCACTCGAGCAGCCTCTGAAAGGGGTGATAAGTGGATTCACAGCCAAGCGCTAATGCAGGTAAGAAACTCTGCCCATCGGCAGGGCAGCCGTCAACGATTGGGAGACCGGTTGCGGGGCTCGCGTGCAGTGCGGCCCGGATGAGGTCGCGATTCGGAGCCGTTAGATCCCGGGCGCTTCTCCGGCGCCGGCGCGCCTCGGAGCTTGTGCGTTTCATCGAACAGTTTCTGGAGCTCGGGGCTGGTACTGAGGAAGTTTGGGTGGGTCCCTTTTGCAAGGAATGGATGTTGGACTGAGACCTTGCCGCTCCAGAGATAATCGAAGAACTCCATGGTGTGTCGTCGTTTGCGTTCTACTGCGAGGGACGTGGGAGCCTCGAGGAATAGGAGGTCGACAGTCGATCGGAGGGAGTAGGCATACCACGGCCACCCTATCGCCCAGAGTTCACCGAGCGAATGGGCGCTGCCTGAACCTTCTCGCAAGGGAACCGGCCAGCGGACATATCCAAAGGGCGGAACCCCTCCGCACTCCCCAACCGTCCTGTTGAACTGCTCCTCGGCCGAGGGAGTGAGGAATATTCCCGCCCAATCTCCGAGAGTGCTCCATTCGGCGGCTTCATCTACAACGGGCCCGAGCACAAAGCTTCGGCCGGCATAGATCATCCCGCAAGCAAGAGCGCCGCGCAACAAGACTCCGTCTCGGATTCCTTGGAGTATCAGCGCCGTTAGGAGATCTGACACAGCGGAGAATAGAACAACCGCATCGACTCCCGGCTCCGGGATGATTGTGATTACGATAGAATCCGAGACGAATTGTGCTCGTTGCTCTACGCGGACCTTTGGGACGGGCTTACTCGACTTCCCTCGGCTCGTCCGGGTTGCAGCTTGAAAGCTAACGAATACCTTCTCGATATAGTCCCTTAACTCGACCCGCTTTCTGATCGTTTCGGCCGAGTTCCGGCGGCTCCAAATTCGTCTCGTCCCGAGAGCATCGACGATGGCGACCAGCCCATATCGAGGCTCGAGTTCTAGAATCTTTGGCATGGTCTCCTCCCGACCAGCTGAATCCATCGAAGGATAAGGACCACCCGCGAAATAGCCTAATGGTGAGTCCTAGCGAGCAATCCCGTTAGCCGAAAGGGGCTCCTTAGATAACGTGGGGCCCTGAAGTTGACCGCTCGGAACCTTTCGGAGCCACGGCTTTCCTAACGGGCGGTCCGGTGCGAGGAGCGACCGTTACATCGCGTCCTCGTGTCCCGCGCGCTGATTGCGGTCCTCCATCGTCCGCGCGCGTCCCACATCAAGCCGGCGGGGGCTCGCTCGGCGCGACCTCGCTCGCCCCCGCGGCATGATGGGGACACGGGCTCGCGTCTCGCTCGAATCGCTCGCCGCGAGCCCTGCGCGCTCGCTACGCGCCGATGACCGCAATCAGCGCCGCCAGCGCGACCGAGAGCGATAGCCCCGAGACCGCGAACTCGTTCCCCGACCTAGACTCGCCCGCGATCCGCGGGCCCGACGGGAGGCCGCAGCCGCCTCGCCCGGCGGGGCCGGCTACCCGCCGGTTCCCGGGCCCCCGCTTCGGCGACTACTCGCGGACGCGGTTCGAGTCGCGGGTCGCGTTCGGCGGCCGGGACGAGGACGCGGAGGAGATCGCGACCCCGATCCGTCAGTTCAGCCTCCTGGAGATCACGAGCGGGTTACCCGACGATTCAAAGGAGGCGGACGAGCGGGCCGTGGAACAGAGGCTACGCGACCTGCGGGGGCGCGTCAAGGCGGCGCGAGCGGTCGTGTCCACGACCCCCCGGCTCGCCGAAACCTTGGCCGCCGACTGGCAGAAGGCCACGAGATTCTATGCGCGGTTCGGGATCACGGAGGCGATGTTCCGGCATGGAGTTTCTGGGAGTTCTCTGTGTGATATGTGCGTAAATCGCACTCTGGATTGTCTGCGGAGCGGCTCGGAAGGAGAGGCCGAGGTGCTGGAGTCGCAGGAATAGTTTCCTGTTATTGGTACGTGTGAATGAACACTCGTGCGCATCACAAATCCCCCCGAAATCCCGGGGGTGCCGACCAAGGGTTCATACCCTGATAGAAGGCAACGAAAACCGACTTCAATTGATGCTTCGCGACTCGCCTCAGGGAAACCGCGGGACGATGCGTGACGAACGCGCGGTCGAGATCGCGCCGGGTGCGGCCTCAGACCTTCCCGGCAGTTCGGCGGCACGACTTGACCCGCCGCTTTTCCTAAGCCTCTCCTCTGTCGTTTTCGGGCGTCGGGAGGGGGAAAGATGACCGCTGGTGAAAGTATGAAGGGGGGAGCCGTGGGAAGTCCGCGAGGTCGAAAGCACGTTGAGGTTCGTCGTCGCACGCGGCGGCTCGCGCCGGGAGTGATCGGACTCTGTTTTGTCATGATTCTCGCCACATGCGCGCTCGTGGGCGTACCAGCCAACGCGCGCGCGTCTGGCGTGAGCCCGGACTGCGTCCCATGCCCGCACCCGCCTCCCACGTGCTGGAATAAGATAACCGGATGCACTCCTCCACCCCCGCCAACCTGCAACCCAGTGGCCGTCTCGATCAGCAACGTTGCGGCTCCGGTCACGAGTTCGAATAGCAATTCGTATAATTCGGTGACAATCTCCTTCACCGAATCGGCAGCCTCGACGAATTACCTGGAATGGGCTCTCAGTACGAGCTACAGCGGATACGAGAGTGGCAGTACTTCCGGGACTCAGACCTCGTTTACAATATCGTATCTCAATCCGGGATCCACCTTCTACTACAGGATCGACGCCGTACCCAGTGACACCTGTCATTACAGCTCGACCATCTACGCGTCGTCCTTCAGCACTCCGGCGATCCCGAATCACACAGTGGGGTCGGCATCCCTCATGGGGTACGTTCTGGGAACGAATGGCGCCCCGCTACCCGGCGGGTGGGTGTTTGTGTATTATCTCACCGAGGTCGGGGGAGGCACGTGGTGCTCAAGCCAACAACTCGGCAGTATGACCACAACGTCCTCGATTGGGGCCTATAGCATTCCGTCGTACATCAGTATGAGCGGGCACACCTGTGAGGCCCTGTACTGGCAGGGTTCTGCGTACTCGAGTAACGGCGTTAGTTACTGGGCGGAGAACTGGACCTTGTCATCGGAACCGAACAGCGCGTCCGGATGGAACTGGCAGACCTTCTACGTAGCTCCCGACCCGACGACGTCTACCAGTCAGACGAACCCGAGCGGAGGGCAGAATGGGGTATACACCGTCCTGGCATTTGTCCACACTACCAACGCTGCGTGTCAGGTCACTACGGGCCTATCCATCAGCACGTCCGTCTACGCATACGTGGCGGGAAGCGGCTACACAGACACAAACACGTACGCGACACAAAGCACGTTCCCTGCGACGACACCTCTAACGGACCAAGGGAAGAACGTAGGTGTCGCATGGGAGGCTCAAGAGAGCGGCGTGTACGACCTCTCTCCGAGCGGGGGCATAACACTCGCCCAGGCCTACGCAACCGGAAATCTCTATGGACCCTACAACGAGTTCTATTCTGGGAGAGATTCCGTTACGTCAATCCCGGCGATTGGGAGCACGTCCGACGGGTACGCAGGACCCTATGGCGTACCTGCGGGCCAACAAGGGCTTGATCAGCTTCAATCGAGCGGGAATCTGATGGTTCAGATCGGCCTACAGGAGTCGGTTGGTGTTAGTGTCGGCGAGTTTGTGCAAGCGTCCGTTTCATGGGATCTAAGCTTCGGGATTCAGAGCACACAAACCAACTACGTAGGGGTCAACTGTTACCTGGGCAACACCAACGCGGGTTCCTATCAGTACTTCGAGGTGTACGCGCAGATGGGGTCACCAGGAAGCTCCGCCGGCCTTGGGATGGTGTTCCATATTTGGCAATGTCAATCGGATCCCACGCAAGGAGCCTGCAAGGCGATCGATTTACCCTAAGCGTTCGAGATGGCAAGGAGACCATGCCCTCATCGAAACGGGATATCTAGGCCCGGACTGTCGGTAGGTGTTCCGCACGGCTCGGACCGCGGGGCGCGACCACAAGCTCTAACCCTTCGGTCGTGTCACGGGCCCGAAAGAGGACAAATCCACGACAAGGGGCAAGTGCCGTACGAAACGGAGATGATGAGTATGCCCTTGGCTTCCCACATCCGAAGAGTTGGCGAGGTGTTGTGGTGATGCAACCCGACCAGATGTCATCCATGGAACGGTTGACCCCCCCGAGGAGGTCGGCCCGGATGACAAAGGTTGTCGCCATCGCGGCAGTCCTCATTGTGTTGGTAGCCACGCTCGCTGGCTACGAGATCTATCGAACGACGGTCCAGAACTCGAATTCGGGTCCTTCTCATCCTCCGCCTGCCGGCTGGGCGACGTTCCGCACGGCATGGTCCGACGTCTCCCGCGATTTCGGAGTATTTGCGAACGGCACTTGGACCGTCCGGTTTGCTGAAGGCGCCGCGGCGGACGGGCCCTGGTCTCCGCCAGCGGTTCTGTGGGCCGAATCGGTGCCCGAAACGTGGGATGCGTGTGCTGCGCAGCTTTCCGGCGTGAGCACCCTCACTTTCTGGAACTCGAGCCTGTACCCCTATTCGGTCTCACCTGATGTCTTCTCGAGCGGAGCTGCACCGCTCTGGACATTCATCTTCAATGGAACCGGAACCTCGACAATCGTGGCAAGTTGGCTTGCAGGCCAAGTCCTCATCAACGGGGTTCTTGGCCCTGCCAGTCCCTGCTTCAACGTGAGCCCCCCCTTGAGCGATGTATTTCAGGCCATTCCTGCCGATCGCATCCAACCGTCGACAGAACTCGACTCTGATGTCTTTGCCTCGGCGGCAATCTCCGAAGAACCGAACGCATCCTCCTTCCATGTGGCGCCAGTGCCTTCGCCGCCGAGCCCGGCGTTCGCATTGTACTTTCCTGGCGCGCAGTCAGTCCCCATCACCGTCAACAGGCCTAACACGTGGGTGACCGCCTACGGCAGCTGCGGCATGGCCGGTCAGCTGGGGTCAGGTTTCACGTTGACCGATTACGTATTCAACGCAACGTCGGCCGCGGGCAACAACTGGTTCTCGATCAAGCTCACGTGCGCTGATTCCTACTATATCCTAAACATGTCCCGAACGGCTCTCTCGAACCCACCGAGTTCATCGGGGGTGTACCGGGAGTGGAACCTCTCATCTTCGTTTCTGACGTCCGCTGTCCCCGCGACTTGGACCGCTTCGGACCTCACGACATCACTCATTCGTTGGTGGGTGGTCAACGGTCCCGGAGCAGGAGTCACGATCCCGTCTTCGGTGGCCGTCTGCAGTGCCTCGTCCACCAACCTCTCGAGATGCTTGCCTCCCGTTTCGGGCTGGTACGTGGTCTTGCTGAGCCCGAACGGTACTTGGCTCGACAGCTATCCCACGGTCGCCAACGGGACGACTTGGACCGTTCCAGGCGTTCACGTCGCGAGTGGTGATCAGATTGTGTTCGTTGGTTCTGCCACAGTTCCGACGACTGCCGGATTCAGAACGACATTCGACACCGAACCCACCGTCTACGCCGGCGCTAGTATTGGCTCGTCGTGATTGAGACCCATGTCCAACCTCCGAGTGGGTCTCTTCCGTTCGCTCCGCGCGCGTTCCCGGGGCTGAGATCGCGTTCGCCGCAGCGGATGGGTGGCCCCTGTTGGTCCAGTCGAAGGTGGCGGTGAGAATCCCGCGTAACGCGCGCGGCGCGGGTCCCCCCCGGGCCCAGCCGAGACGCTCGCGCGCGACGGGCGCACGGCGGCGCGGCTGACGAAACGCTACGCCCGCGCGCAGGCCGCGCCGGGAGCATCATGAAATATGCGAATCATGGTCCGCGTTCAACCCAGTCTTGACGAAGATGACTGCGCGCATCGAGCGCGCGGTCCGGGTCGTGCCGGGTGCGATTGCGGACCGGCAAGACACTATCGCCGGAGATGACCAGACCGCTGATGGCCATCTTCCGTCCGAGGTACTCCAGCTGAGGCGAGGGATTGACACGCCTCGTTCAGGGTCCAGAAGTCCATCCGAGGTACTCAAATCGACCGCCTTGGAGACACTGAACCCACGCCTTGAGGCGAACCTTCGACGTGCGGTCCAAGGGACCCGACAGGCGGCGGCCCGAAATCACTTATCGGCGCCGCTTGCAGCATGTCCCCGGGGTTCCCTTCGTGGTGCACTGCCGTTGATCAACCAGCTCGGACGTCACAGAGGATCGTTCGAGATTCTTCTCCTCCTTTACGAGGAAGACTTGGGGGGAGAGCGAAGCTCGGCGAGCCCGTCTCAGATGCGCCGACGGCTCCGGATTGGTCAACAAGCAATCGACGGGGCACTCGGCTGTCTTGTCCAGCTGGGCTTGGTAGTCCCCGACCCTCAGCGAGTGTTCCCGTTCGCGAAGCGATACAGATTGACCGAACACGGAAGAGCCCTGGTCGAGAGGCCCCTTCGTTCCTGGTCTCTGGTCTCGCTTGAGTGAACCGAAAACGCGTTTCTACCCAAAGGCGGCCGCAAACCAAGCCAGTCGACGGGTCGCCCGTTTACGGGTTGCCCGTTAACGGGCGTCCCGTTAACGGGAAACAGAGGGTACGAACGTCTACCTGTTCAGCCATTACCTGATTGGCGGGGGAGGGCGAGTCGCATGAAAGGAGGAGCCTTGGGGAGAACGCGAGGCAGAAAGCAGGTTGAGGTTCGCCGTCGCACGCGGCGGCTCGCGCCGGGCGTGATTGGCCTCTGCATGATCATGGTTCTCGCCACGTGCGTCCTCGTGGGCGTACCAGCTCCTGCCCGCGCGTCTGGCGTGAGCCCGGACTGCATTCCGTGCCCGAATCCGCCCCCCGCGTGCTGGAATAAGATAACTGGATGCAATTCGGGCCCTCCACCCCCGCCAACATGCAATGGAGCCCCGACGATTAACACGTTTGGCGCGGTTGTCCAGTCGGGGTACCGACAAGCGTGGGTCAACTGGACCTACTCGATTCCATCCTCGGGAAACGGTTGGTGGCCAGGTTTCAGTTGGTACCTTGGAAGCACACAACTCTCCAGTCCCTCGTACAGCTCTTCGACTAGTTCGGCCAGCGTCAACCTCAACGATTTGACTGCAGGAACGACCTACCGCTATACCGCTGCTATCAGCAACTGTGATGGGGTGGCCACCAAGAGCGGGACGTTCACGACTAGTAACGCGCCGACGAACGAGTTTGTAGGATGGGTTTCCCAGTTGGCCTCGAATCCGTACGAGCTCAATCAGATCAGTTCGACTATCCCGAGCGCGTCCGTTTGGTTGAATGCGTACTGCCAAGTCGAGGTCTCCGACTCGTGGGTCGGGTCGTCGTTCTACCCGACCGTGCAGTTCGGCCAAGGAGGGTTCCTGCCTGGGGTGGCAACGAGTTCCTCGGGCGCCTACACTCTCGGCTTCCCTGAATACTTCCAATACACCGTAGTCGCGACTGGGAACTACAACCTTCCTGTTACCGTGACCCTCACGCTATCATCTACTGGAACCTGCACGACTTCAGACAGCGAAAGCGGTGACAATTGGATGGGTCAGCCTACTTCGGCATCGAACAGTCACTACCTAATGGAGGCGAACATTGATGGGAATTGGAATGCCACAGAATGGGTCAGTTCCTCGCTCTCGGCATCTAACGACTACCGACAGTTCGGCTTGGAACCCAATGGCGTAGACTTCGCAGCCTCCACAGTTGCCTTCGTCCACACTTCATACGCAGATTGCTCCGTTTCCATCCAGAGCGGGTTCACTCAAAATGTCCAGGCGTACGTTGCCGGAAATGGTAACACCGATCAAGCGACTGGGGGGAACTACGGAAGCGTCGACGGAGGACCCGGCCACGAGAGCGCGATAAACTACCATTACAGCACGACAGGGACCATGAACGAGACCTCCATTCCAACAGTTGTCAACACCTACGCCATAGGAAACCCATACGGCCCCGAACTCAACGGCGTGGTTTACCCAGATCCACTTGCATCACCACCCGCTAAGGACGGATCGCACACCATCACTGTCGGCTACAACACGCAGAACAACTACGGATGGTACAATGGGGGATCCAACACCTCAACCTCGGGACTCGACATAACTGTGGACTTGTCCGGCGGATACGACGGCTTCAGTATCGGAGCATCGTTTCCATTGATTTACACGACGACAATGGGAAGCAGCGTCACAAAGAGCATCAGCTGCACGTTTACCGGGTTCACCAAGACGCAGAACATCCAGTTTTACTTCTGGCAGGATGGGGGCACCCCGTCGAATCAATTGGCGGTTAATCTGCACATCTGGTACGACGACATGTGCCCGGTCAACACCTGTTGACGCACAGAATGAACAAACCGTGCTTCCTCTTCGGTGGAACCCGGTGCGAGCGACGGCAGGCGAGGGATGAGGGGTTGCTTGGCCGGCGGGGTCCGTGCTTCACCAGCCTCGACGAACGCCGGGCATTCCGGACCACCAACTTAGCGGTATCAGGAGTTAATAGTCCATCTTGAATCGGGGCTTCCTGTACTCCATGATATCGGTCACTCGTCGGTCACAGCTACGTTGGTTGATCCCCGCCTTGGCAATCGTCGTGGTGGTGGGGCTTCTTCTTCCAACACTTGCCGGAGGCTGGGCCCCGCTTCTTCACTATGATTGCCAACAGGGCCAGAGTCCGGAGCAGACGTTGTACGCTTGGGTCCCCGCACTTATGATTAACTCGCCTTACGGAGGTCAGGCCTTCGGAAACGCAACGGTTCCTCCCGGCCCATTATCGGTTCCGGGGGAGGGCACGATCTACGGAACCGGAGAGGCGAACGGTAGTGCGGCATGGGCGGGGTTCAGAGCCGAGATAAACGTCAGTAGCGCGGAGAATCAAACGGTCTGGGGACCCGGGCAGGACGCGCGATGCACTAGTCCTTTCTACGTGTCGGTGCGCTACTGGGGCGGCGCCGTTTTGGGCGGTCCCCTGCTTGGAGAAGGGAACGTCTCTGACAGTCAGGAGCCGACTTCGCTAGGTCACTGGACCTATCCCGGCGACGTAAATCTCACCGTCTCCAACGGTTTCTATGGCAACAACTCCCCAAGCATATCGACCTGTGGAAGAGCGATTGCCTCGAACTCCGCGAGCTCGTCTCAATTCGAGGTGCGGGTTCC
>Ga0074044_10005455_pt1 | contig 10376 bp, 4 predicted proteins | sample BogForMeECP23OM1_FD_94443 | JGI IMG/M metagenome (GOLD analysis project Ga0074044, IMG submission 94443) | Bog forest soil microbial communities from Calvert Island, British Columbia, Canada - Bog Forest MetaG ECP23OM1 | ecosystem: Environmental > Terrestrial > Soil > Wetlands ...
ATGGTCTCCGCCTCCTGGCTGGAGAGCTCGCCGGACATGACGAGCTGCTCGGTGTAGAGCTCGCGGATGCTGATCCGATTGCGGATCTTCTCGTACATGATCGGCTGGGTGAACCCCGGCTCATCGCCCTCGTTGTGACCGTGGCGGCGGTAGCAGATCATATCAATGACCACGTCCTGGCCGAAGGTCTGGCGGAAGTCGGTGGCCAGCTCGGCGACGTAGACGACCGCCTCGGGGTCCTCGCCGTTGACGTGAAAGATCGGCACCTCGATCATCTTGGCCACGTCGGTGCAGTAGCGCGTCGAGCGGGCCTCGCTCGGCGAGGTCGTGAAGCCGATCTGGTTGTTGACCACGATGTGAATCGTGCCGCCGGTCCGATAGCCCGGCAGTTGCGAGAGGTTCAAGGTCTCGGCCACGAGGCCCTGACCGGCGAAGGCGGCGTCGCCGTGGATCAAGATCGGCAGACCGAGCTTGCGTTCCTTGTCCGGGTGCCGGCGCTGCTTGGCCCGCATCCGGCCCTCGGCCACGGGGTTGACGGCCTCGAGATGACTGGGGTTCGGAGTCAAGGTCAGGTGGACCGTGTGCTGCTTGTCCTGGGTCGTGTGATCGGCCGAGAAGCCGAGATGGTACTTGACATCGCCGTCGCCGGCCACGGTCTCCGGCATGTTGCCCTCGAACTCGCTGAAGATCATTCCGTAGGGCTTGTGCAGGATGTTGGCCAGCACGTTGAGCCGGCCGCGGTGGGGCATTCCCATCACGATCTCGAGCACCCCGTGCGCGCCGCTGCGCTCGATCACGGCATCGAGCAGGGGAATGAGCATCTCGCCGCCCTCGAGCGAGAACCGCTTCTGGCCCACGTAATTCTTGTGCAGAAAGTTCTCGAACAGTTCAGCGGCGTTCAGCTTGTAGATGATCCGCCGCTTCTTCTTCAGATCGAAGGCGGCCCGGTTGCGTACCGGCTCCATCCGCTCGAGCAGCCAATGGCGGATCTCGAGGTTCTGGATGTGCATGAACTCGACGCCGATGGTCCGGCAGTAAGTCTGGCGGAGGATCGCCAGCAGCTCGCGGAGCGTGCAGTGATTGTCCGGTCCGAGCTTGCTGAAGAAGACCTGGTCCAGGTCGGCCTCCGAGAGGCCGAAGGCCGAGAGCTCGAGCTGCTCGTAAGTTTGCGGCCGCGGCACAAGCTTCAGCGGATCGAGATCGGCAAGGTAGTGGCCCAGCTCGCGGTAGGCGTCGACCAGCCGGGTCACCGCCTTGATCGCCTCTTGCGCGGGTGCCTGGTTGTCGCTGACCGAGACCGCCCAGTGCGATTGACCGAGGTCATAACCCTCGAAGAAATTACGCCATGACTTGTCGACCGCCTCCGGGTCTTTCCGCCACTGTTCGTAATAAGCCTCGATCAACTCCAAGTTGCCGCGATTGGCGACCATCGTGCGTGTCATTGTCGTCTCTGGTAAGGTGGGTGCGACCCACATCCTCTGGCGAACACCGACCCGGTGGGTCCCACCCACCCTGCGCCCACGTCAAGTGAATGTACCCATAAGGGAAGCTTGTCGGCCCGGCCGACCCCGCCCCGAAACACCCCGCTTCCTAACTATAGGCGCAAGAGCAAGACGAGGGAGCCGTTCTCCCCGGCCTTCACAGACGCTCGATCCAGGATCGGTTGGCGAACCGTTCGGAGAGCAAAGCCTGAAGCAGGTCGTGGGGAACATCCGTTGCCGGAGAAAGCGAGGAGGAGGGAGACCACGCCGAGCAGATCAAGCCATGTAGGATTGTACGCGGCAGATCCAGATTCATCAAGAAGTCCTCGTGCGTTCTGCCTGCCCTGTACGCAGGGTGTCGCGCTGGCACGGCCAGGTAGCGACCGATCCGCTCGAGCGGAAACGCATGGAGAATCGTACAGTGAACAAGGAACCAGTTCCTCAGCCGGCGCTGGGCGCTGCCGCCGAATTTTCGACCCGAGACGGTCAGGTCGCCCGAGCCCTCGACAGCGACCGCGCGTTCCGAGGCCCGCAAGGCCCCGGCGATCCGGTCGAGTACATACCGCTGGGCGAGATCGACTGCCGAGAGCCCTGGCGCGGCCGAGCTGGGAAGGATGACCGTCACATTCAGTGCCCCGGGGCCGATCACCACCGTCCCCCCGCCGCTCGAGCGCCGGACGATCGGCACCCCGTCCTCCTGGCAGGCATCGACCCGAACGTCGCCAGCCAGACGCCGCGATGCTCCCAGCACCACGGCGAACCGGGGAAAATCCCAAAATCTCAAGACCGCCCCTGCCCGTCCTTCGTCGGCCTCGATCAGCAGCGCCTCGTCAAGCGCCAGGTTCGCCTCGACGGTCTCGAGCGTCAAGTCCAAGAGCGCTATCGCAACGGACATTACCAGATCGGGAGAGCATTCCCGATCTCCAGAAGCCTCAAGACCAAGAGATCTTGCCGCCGCGTCGATGCGGCCGGGGCGTTTCTGACCGTGATCTTGTCGTGAGTGCTGGCGAACCAGACCGAATCAGAACTCCGATTCGACCCGGAACACCGTGTGGCAGTCAGAGCAGGTCTTCTTCACGCTCTGGAAAAGATCTTTGGCCTCTTTCTGGGTTGCTCCCTGCTTGGCGGCGGCCGTGGCCAGAGCCTTCGAGGTCTTTGCGAAAGCATCCATGATCTCATCCCACTTCTCCTGCCGTTTCTTGGGATCAGTCTCCTCCTTGGCGTTCTTCAGGTAGGCTTCCTTGAGCGGCTTGCTTTCCTTGGCGAGCTTGGCGAGCTCGGCCGCGGACTTCTCGACCTCCTTCTGGTTCTTCTTGAACGCCGCCACGTTGCGGGTTGCCTTGGTGATGGCGATGTTACGCTTCTGGACCTTTTCCATGATCCTTCCCAGGGGTGTGTCATTCTCCTTATGCTTCTCCTGGTCCTGAGCGACGGAAAGTCGGCTGGCCAGGCCGCTGGCGGCAACCAATGTGGCAACCACGGCGAAACCGATCCATTTGCGGTTCATGGCAGGCAACTCCTGTGACGAAATCAAGGTAGGATAATGGGGTTGGCTGGGAGGGACCGGTGCACGGGCCGTTCCTCTCTCATGATTGTTCCGGGGACCTTAAAAGTATCTCGAATCCTCGCGTCCTTCAAGAACCTGTGTGTCTTATGCCAGATTCGTTGGATTACCGTTCGGCCGGCGTAGACCTTTCGACCTATGACGAGACGATTGCCCGGCTCCCTCCCCTGATGCGCCGGACGTATACACCGCGGGTTATCGAGTGGAAGGATGGGTTCGCAGGGCTCTTCCGGCTCGACGCCCAGATCGGCCTGTTGTCGAGGACCTATCGCGACCCTGTTCTGGTGGCCGCGACCGACGGGGTGGGCACCAAGCTGAAGCTGGCGTTCGCCACCGGGCGGCACACCACGGTGGGTATCGACCTGGTCGCGATGTCGGTCAACGATTGCCTTTGCGCCGGAGCCGAGCCGCTCCTCTTCCTGGATTACGTGGCGATGAGCCGCGACGACCCCGAGCTGACTTCCCAGGTGGTCAGCGGGATCAGTGACGGCTGCATCGAGGCGGAATGCGCGCTCATCGGCGGCGAGACGGCCATTCTGCCCGAGTTCTATCAGCCGGGAGAGTACGATCTGGCGGGGTTCTGCCTGGGCGTCGTGGAGCGGAAACGGATCCTGGACGGCAAGGACATTCGAGTCGGCGATCGGGTGATCGGTCTGGCCAGCACTGGCCTGCACTCCAACGGCTACAGTCTGGCCCGCAGGATCGCCTTCGACCATGCCGGTTTGGCACCCAGCGCCCACGTCGAGCGGCTTGGCCGGACGGTCGCCGATGAGTTCCTGGAGCCGACGCGAATCTACACCCGAGCCGTGAAGCTCATTCGCCGCAACTATCGCGTCAAGCAGATCGTGCACGGGATCGCGCATATCACCGGCGGGGGCCTCATCGACAATCCGCCGCGCGTTCTGCCCGAGGGCTGCGCCATCCGGCTGGTGCGCGGCTCATGGACCGTTCCGCCGGTCTTTCCCTGGCTGCAAGCGCTCGGCTCGGTGTCGGAAGCCGAGATGTACCGCGTATTCAACATGGGCATCGGCCTGGTGATGATCGTGGCCGAACACTTCGCCGCGTCGATCGTCCGACACCTCAAGTACAAGGTCAAGGTTCCCGCCTGGATCATCGGTGAAGTGATCGAGGGAAAGCAGGACGTTGTCTGGGAGTGAATCTGTAAAGATTCGTTTGGCGGACGTTCTTTTCGGGGCGGAACGGCGTATAATAGGGGCCAGTCGAGAATCTCGGCCCACATCGTCAGGGAGCAAGCGGTCATGAGCCTGGGCACGCAGACGCAATCCTACGGCAAGCTGCTGGATTACGAGCAGTTCATCGATCATCAGCTCGCTCGCACGCGCACGCGCATCAAGGCTACCGACATCGTCACCGCGGCGTTGATTCTGCTCGTGGGCATTGCCGGAACACTGCTGGCGGAAGTGATTCTCGACCATGCCTTTGGCCTACCGCTCATCGTCCGCCGCGTGATCCTGGTGGTCGGCATGACCGCGGCGTTTGCATTCACGCTGCTGCGCGTGGTCTTGCCGCTGGTGCTGCGGATCAATTCCGTTTATGCCGCCAAGACAATCGAAAGCGTGGACACGACGTTCAAGAACAGCCTGGTCAATTATCTGACCCTGCGGGCGCATCGCGACCGGTTGCCCAAGGCCGTGCTTGCCACGCTCGAGGCGCGGGCCGTCAGCGATCTGGCGCACGTCGAAGTCGATCAGGCCGTCAATCAACAACATCTGATGAAGGCGTTCTACACGCTCTGCGGAGTTGCCGTCGTCTTCTTTCTCTACGCCGCCTTCCAACCCAAGAGCATTCTCGACTCGACCAAGCGCGCCTTCCTTGCCGACGTGGTCCGGCCAACCAATACCCGGCTGCTGGACATCAAGCCGGGAGACGCCGAGGTTGTGGCCGGCAAGCAGGTCATCTTCTCGGTTGACACCAACAGAGGAGTCCGGCCCGCGGCAGTCAAGCTGCATTACAGCGTCGACGGCGGCAAGTTCTACGCAATCAAGGAATTCGAGCCCGGCACCAATTACTACGATCCCTGGCAGCTCACGTTCAACAACGTCCAGCAAACGATGGACTACTACGTGACCGGGGGTGACGGCGAATCTTTGCACTACACGCTGACTGTCCTGCCCGCGCCCATGGTGACGGCGGTCAAGATCGACTACGACTTCCCGAAGTACACCCAGGTCCCGCCCCGCAAGGACATCGAGGGCGGTAACGTCGAGGCGATCGAGGACACGACGGTAACTGTCCACGCCACGACCAACGAGCCGTCCCGGGGCGGAACGCTCAACCTGACCGCCGGCGACCCAGCTCCGATGTCCGTCGCGGCCGACGATTCACGCAAGCTGACCGGCCAGTTCAAGGTCACGAAGTCGGGCACGTACACGATCAACTTCCGGACGACCGGCGGCCAGCTCAATCCCAACCCGGTCGTCTACGACATCCACGCGATCGCCGACCGGCCGCCCCAGGCCAAGTTCCTGCGGCCTGACCGCCCGACCATCAAGGTTCCGGCCAACGTCAAGGTCGACCTGATCATGACCGGCTCGGACGATCACGGGGTCAAGGACGCGACCCTGCACGTGAACCTGGAGAACGAGAGCCTCTACTCCAAGAATGTGCTCGAAGGACGCCCCACCGCGCCGGAGTTTCGGGCGACCGAGGTCATCGACCTGGCTCAGTTGCGCGTCAAGTCCGGACAGACCCTCCGCTACTGGTTGACGGTGCGCGATAACCACGAGCCGGCCTCGCACAGCGTTCAAACCGCCTCGCAGCTCATCGAGATCACCGAGGCGGTTGCACCCGCCGACAAGCAGAAACTCGAAGAGAAACAGGCCAAGGAACGCGAGCAGTTCGAGAAGCCCCCGCCGCCCGAAGCCGAGCCGCCGCAGGACCAGGTCCCTCCCCCAGACCAGCAGACGGGGGAGGACAAGACCGGAACCGAAAAGGACCAGGGGCAACAGGGCAAGAGTGACGCCGAGAAGGGCGGAGCGGGCAACGACCGCCAGCCCGATCAAGCCCGTGGAACGCAAGACAAGTCCGGAGGCCCGGACCAGGGAGCGGCAAGCTCCGAGACGGCCGGCCAGACCGGCCAGGACAACCCCGCCGGCGGTCAGCAGCCACCGGCCGTTGATTCCCAGCTCCGGAAGCTGACCGAGGGCCTCCAGAAGAAGGGCCTGCTGAACCCCAACGCCGGCCAGGGCAACCCGCAGCCTCCGCAGTCCAACGACGCGGCCAACCCCCAGCAGGCCAATCCAGGCAACGGCTCGCAGCAGCCTCAGAATGGCACTCCCAACCAGAATGGCAACGCTGGCCGCCAGAACACCCCGCAGCAAAACGCGATGCAGAACCCCTCCAGCCCAGCAGGCAACCCCGCCGGGACACCTCCGCAACCTCAAGGGAGCCAGGGTGCCGATAACTCCGGCAACCAGGTCCAGCCCGGGCAGAAGGGGTCGGATCAACCTCGAGGCGACGCGGGAAATCCGGCTGGAGGCAACCCCCCGCAACCTGCTACCGGCACGCAAAGCCAGGGAAGTCAGGGACAGAACTCGCCGGGCAACCAGGCGACGTCGAGCGGCACAGACAGCCAGGGCGAGAACAAGACGAACGGGTCCGACGCGCAGAACGGCAAGGCTGCCGACAACCAGCGCTCGCCTGGCGAGACCCAATCCAAGACGAATCAGGAAACACCGGGATCCAAAACTCAGGGAGATCCACAGGCCTCCGATAACTCGTCCAACTCCCAGAAGGGCAACAATCCGCCGCGCGACGCGGCCGATCGGCAGGGCGGCAGCACCAAGGATCAGGATTCCGCCATGCAAGACAAGGAACAAGGCGGGAGCAAGCAGGGCAACACGCAAGGAACTGCCGGGTCGAACGAGCCCGGGCAGACCGGGTCTGACAAACCGACCGGTGGTCAGGAGAAATCCGGGTCAGAAAAGGGAAACCAGGATTCTGGCGACCACCAGCCAGCCGGCAAGAATTCCTCTGAGCCCGGTACGGCATCCGAAGGAAACGGCGGTGAGAAGACTCCGGGGCAGCCGAACGCCAAGAATGAGACGAACGGTAAAGCATCGCCCGGCAACGGCTCCAAGACCGGCCAGCCGACCGGTAAAGCCGACCAGTCCCAGGACAGTCCGAACGCCCTGGCCGGCGAGGCGGGATCGGCTCAGAAACCCAATGGCAAGTCCGACGGCTCCGCCTCGAACTCCAGCCAGAAGGATGCAAGCGGCCAGCCAAAGGCGGGTGGTGACAGCCCGAATCAGCCGGGCCAACCCATGGCCCGTGACGCCGCCGGAAACCCGGCACAAGAGGGTAGTCAACCCAAGAACGGCGGGTCGAACCCACAGGGCAACCCGAAACCAGACGCGAACGCGGCTGCACAGCGATCGGGAGAGAAGTCGACTGGCAGTCCCGCCAGCTCCGAAATGAACGAGCAACTGCCCTCGGGCGATCCGCGAAACGTCATCAACGACCCACGAATCACCCAGGACGAGCGGAATCGCTCCCACGACCCCAGAGCGCCCCGCGCTCAAGATCCGCAAAACGCCGCTGCCCGGCAGGACCAAACTTCCGGCAACCCCCAGCAGCAGAGCAAAGACCAGGCTGGCACCTCTGCTGAGAACCCGTCCCAGGGACAAGAGACGACGGCCTCCAACGATCGGAATGACAAGGACGCCATGGATCGCCAGTCTGTCAAGAACGGACAGGCGGCGAACGCCCAGCAGGCTGACCAGAAGAATTCCGACGCCAATGGGAAGGCCGATCGATCGACGACGGACAAAGCAAAGGATGCATCGAGTTCGAAGTCCGGCCAGGACAAGGCCGCGGCCGAGCAAGCGGGGTCAAAAGACTCCGCGAATGCCAAGGCGGACGAGAAGGATGCTGGCACCCAGGCCCAGGGGAAGGATCAGACGCAGCAAGGGAAAGCCGATCGGCAAACCACCAAGCCCGATGGCGCGACGTCCAAGGACGCGACCTCCAGCAAGGACGTGGACGCGACCAAGAAGACCGACGAAGAGAAAAAGACGGACAAGGGCCACACCAGCCCACCGCAACCCAAGGAGCACGATCCGAAGAAGACTCAAAAACCGACCGAACCCGAAGCGACCAATCCACCTGAGCCCGCGCCAGAGCCGGCTCGCGAGCAGGAACGACCTCGTCAAACTCCAATCATGCTGCCGGGCCAGACCGACCACAGCACGTCGGCAAGCCAGGGCCAGCAGGGAAGCCAGGGCGACGAGACCTCGGCCGCCGGACGGCAGCCCGGCCAGACGCCCGGGCAAAACGGCAACATGCCGGCCAAGCAGGGCACTCAGGGCCAGGGCAAGAGTCAGAACAGCGGCGGTCAGCCGCAAGGTGAAGGCAAGGGCGAGGGCGGACAGCCGTCTCCGGGCGGCCAGGGGGACCGGGGGAACTCTGGCACCCCGTCTTCCGGCACGCAGGGCTCGAGTGGAAGCAAGTCCCAGGGCCCCGGAGAGCAGTCAGGCACTGGCTCGAACAGCAAGTCTGGCGGCCAGCCCGCGGGAGAAAACGGCAACCAGAGCGGCGCGGGTGCGTCGGGTGAACGCGGGTCGTCACAGGCAAGCGACGGCCAGAAACCCGGCGAAGGAACCGGTAAGAACGGCGAGGGCTCCCAGGGCCAGGGCGGCAATCCGAATCAGGGCAACGAGGCTGGCGGGAAAGGCGGCGCTCCGTCGCAGGGGGCCAGCGGCGGCGAGCAGTCCCAGCAGGGCGGCCAGCAGGGAGCCCAGGGGAATCAGTCCGGCGCCGCTGGAGGGTCGCAGCCAGGTGGCGGCCAACCCACGGGCGAGCCCGGCCAGGGAAATCAACAAGGTGCGCCGGGCCGCAGCCCGATGGGCGGTGGTGGCACGCCGGGACCGGGCTCGACCGGAGAGAATGCCAAGGACGACAGCAAACCCTCGCCACGGGCCGCCGAGCCTGAGAACCCGTCGTCGGGCGACGACATCGCTCCGCAAGGCCAGTCGCAAACCGACATGGTGCTGCGGACGGTCAAAGATCTTCTTGCCAAGGATGCGGTCACGCCCGATCTCGAGAAGGAAACCGGGATGACCCGCGAGCAGATGGAACAGTTCGTCAAGAAGTACGAGCACGTCAAGGCCGCGCCCGCCGGGCCAGGCCGCGAGATCACAGTCAAGCCGGGCGATCGCGAACGAACCGATCAGCCCTCAGCCAACCTGCCCGGCTTTGGCCGCCAGGAGCGGTACTCTACCAAAAGCCAGAAGGACCGAGGCCAGATGGTGCGCGACGACGTTCAGAACAACCTCGAGGGCATCAGCTTCAAGCCTCCCCCGGAATTCCGATCCAAGTTCGAAGGCTACAGAACCTCGCTGGCACGAACCCGTTCGGGAGCATCCAGCAAACCTGCCCCGGCCCGGCCTGCCCCGGCCGGGGGAAAATAAACCGACCTCGGTGTATCTGTGGCCACACCCCCTGCCCCCCCCTTCGCAAGGGGGGGAAAGACGTTTCGCCGGACTTCCCATGCTTTTCCCTCTCGCACTGCCGCGCCGATACCTGGTCGGATTCGATCCTCGCGAGCTGCCCCATCATTTCACGGACGTGCTGATCATCGGCGGCGGCATCGCCGGCCTCCGCGCAGCGCTCGGGGTACCCGATGACTATCGTGCACTGGTCGTGACCAAGGATGAAGTCCGCGAGAGCAATAGCCATTACGCGCAGGGGGGGATCGCCGGCGTCCTTGCCCCGGAAGACCGCTTCGACAATCACATCGCCGACACCTTGGCCGCGGGCAAGGGACTCTGCGACCCCGAGGTCGTGGAGATGGTGGTACGGGAAGCACCCGATCGGATCAATGAGCTGATCGGCTGGGGGACCCATTTCGACCAGGTCAACGGCCGGGTCTCGCTGGGGCTGGAAGGGGGACATTCGCACGCCAGGATCGCCCACGCCCTGGGAGACGAAACCGGGCGCGAGATCATGCGGGCGATGATCCTCCAGGCTCGATCACGGCGGTCGATCCGGATCTGGCAGAACTGCTCGACGATCGATCTGCTCACCCATGAGGGACGTTGCCGAGGTGTCCTGGTCTGGGACAAGCGGCGCGGGTTTGCCCTGGTCTGGGCGCGGGCCGTTGTCCTGGCTACAGGAGGCGCAGGGCAGCTTTACCGCGAGACGACCAATCCACCAATCGCCACGGGCGATGGCCACGCAATGGCCTACCGCGCGGGGGTCGAGCTGCGCGACATGGAGTTCATGCAGTTCCATCCGACTGTCCTCTATATGGCCGGCTCTGCGCGGCATCTTCTGACCGAGGCCCTGCGCGGCGAAGGAGCCTACTTGCGGGA
>Ga0074044_10005456_pt1 | contig 10374 bp, 7 predicted proteins | sample BogForMeECP23OM1_FD_94443 | JGI IMG/M metagenome (GOLD analysis project Ga0074044, IMG submission 94443) | Bog forest soil microbial communities from Calvert Island, British Columbia, Canada - Bog Forest MetaG ECP23OM1 | ecosystem: Environmental > Terrestrial > Soil > Wetlands ...
CCCTCGACCCGGACCATCACTTCCGGCGAGGCGCCGACCAGCGTGTGATCGCCCAGGCGCAGGTAGAACATGTAGGGCGACGGGTTAATCGTGCGCAGGCTGCGGTAGATGTTGAACGGATGCACGGTCAGCGGCGCCTCGAAGCGCTGCGACGGAACGACCTGGATAACGTCGCCGGCCGCGATATATTCCTTGGCGGCGGAAACCATCGCCATGTAGCCTTCGCGCGTCTGGTTCGAGGTGATGGACGCGTCGTTGACGGCGGCGCTGCTTGCACCTTCGAGAAACGGCGGCGCCGCGGGACGTTTGAGGCGCTCGATTATCTCGTCGATCTTCACGCGCGCGCTTTGATACGCCATTTTTGTCGAGGCAAACTCCTCGACCGGCACGTTGGCGATTATTTTGAGCGTCTGGCGGACGTTGTCGAAGCACAGCACCGTGTCGGTGAACATCAGGCAGAAATCGGGAGTGCCGAGATCGTCGTGCGTGGTCTCGGGTATCTTCTCGAAGCATCGCACGATATCGTAAGCGAGAAATCCCACCGCGCCGCCGAAGAAGCGCGGCAGGTTTGGCAGCTCGGGGGCGCGCAAGCGCTTGACCTCGGCGCGCAACTCCTCGAACGAGTTGGCCACCGAGCGCACTTCGACGCCACGGCCGGGCCGGATGATGTCCATGCGATTCTTGCGCGCACGCATCACGACCGAGGGCTCGGAACCGAGAAAGGTGTAACGTCCCCATTTCTCGCCGCCGCGGACGCTTTCGAGCAGAAAGGCGTAGTCGTCGCGCGCGACCTTCAGGAAGGCGGAGACGGGAGTCTCGAGGTCGGCGGCGATTTCCTCGAAGACCGGGATGAGGTTGAATCCCTTGGCCGCCAGTTGTTCGAATTCGTTTTCACTCGGTTGCAACATCTCGTTTCCCTCTCTAACTTCCGCTTCCGTCACTCAAAAAAAGAAAAGGGCCGCAGGTTTTTCGCCCGCGGCCCTCTCAAGAAATCGGTTTTGCGATGAATTACAAAGCCGGCGCGCAGGCGGGTGCATCGACGTGCCAACGCCACCATCCCGCACAAACTTTCCGGCTCGTGAGATCCATCGTTGAGCTAATGATCCATGCGCAGCGGGCAATTGTCAATGCAGGGGCGGGCGCCTGCCTCAATGCGAGGTCGTGTAGGCTTGGCGGTATTGCTCGCGGAGTTTGTTCTGCGCCGCATTCGCTTCGGCGGCGCTGGCGTAGGGTCCGATGCGCACGCGGTACCAGGTCTGCCCGTTGAGCGCGACCTTCATCTCCTGCGCGCTATAGCCGAGCGTCTTCAGTCGCGAGACCATCTCGTCCGCGCCGCTTTTGTCCATCACGGCTTCGATCTGGATGTTGTACGGCTTCGCGCCGGGAGCCAGGCCGCGAACCGGTGCGGCGGGAGCGGAAGCCGTTTCGGAATCTTCGTCGGATTCGTTTTCATTGCCGGGCGCGGGACGATTGATCGCGGGCGCCTCGGGACGCGGTTTCAAGCGCGCGACGGTCGCAGGTGACGTGCGCGCAGCCGGCGGCATCTCGCCGATGGCGGGCGCGGGCGGCTTGATCGGTGCCGGTGGGAGCGTCGGCAAAGACGCAACCGATGGCGAAGCGGCGGCTGCGGGTGACATCTCAGATACAGGGGCGGCCTTTTCGCCGGATGCCGGGGGATTCGGCAGCGGGTAGGTCGAGGAGATTTGATTCAAGTCGGGTTGGTTCTGCCGGGCCATCTCATAGCCCGCGACCAATCCGAGCGCGAAGACCGCGCCCGACAGCCCGACCAGTCCGAGTAAAATCAGAAACCAGCCGCCCGCCCTGATTTCGAATCGCATCCCGCCCTCACATCCGCTCTGGAGCGCTCACCCCGAGCAGCTCAAGTCCGCCCGCAATCGCATCCTTGAGAATCCCCGCCATGAACATCCGCGCCAAACTGAGTTCGCGATCCGGCCCGATTATACGACTGGCGGGCTGGTTGTAGTAGCGATGGAACTCGCCGGCCAGCTCGAGCAGATAGAATGGAATCCGATGCGGCTCGAGCGCCTCGGCCGCCGCGGACATGACCTCGGGGAGTCCAACCGCACGCTTGGCGAGATCGAGTTCCTCGGCACCGAGCAAATTGAGATTGATCGCCGGTGAATTGAGATCGACAGCCGAAGCGTTCGTAGGGAGGGTGAGACCCTGGGCCGCGCCCTCGCGAAAGATACTCGCCAGGCGCGCGTGCGCGTACTGGACGTAAAAGACGGGATTCTCAGGCGCCTGCTTTTTGGCGAGTTCGAGATCGAAGTCGAGCTGGCTGTCGGACTTGCGGAACAAAAAGAAAAATCGCACCACGTCGGCGCCGACCTCGTCGATCAGCTCGTCGAGCGTGACGTAGGTCGCCTTGCGCGTGGACATCTTGACCTTTTCGCCGCCGCGCGTGAGCGTGACGAACTGGTAGATAATCGCGCTGACGGGCGTGATGTCGTAGCCGAGCGCCTTGACGGCAGCGATGACCTGCTGATGCTCGGCGATATGATCGGCGCCGAACACGTCCACGATCAGATCGAAGCCGCGCTTGAGCTTCTCGATGTGATAGGCGATGTCGGGGGTGCGATAGGTCGGCTGGCGGTCGGGGCCGGAGCGCACCAGCACCGCGTCCTTGGGAAGTCCGAGCGGCTCGCCGCGCAGCCAGATGGCGCCGTCTTTTTCGACCGTGAGGCCGCGCTCGCGCAGCGCATCGAGGACGGCGTCAACCAGGCCGGCGTTGATGAGATCGAGTTCGTTGGTGTAGACGTCGAAGCGAATTCCCAGGCGCGTGCACGTCTGGTTGATGTCGGCGAAGATGCCTTTGACGGCCGCCGCGCGAAAAATCTCAAGCTCGGTCACGGACACGAGCGCGGCGCCCCGCTCCGCTTTCAGAGCGCGCGCGATGTCGCGGATATACTCGCCCTGGTAGCCGTCTTCGGGCAGCGGCGCGTCGATGCCGTGCTCCTGGAGATATCGCGCGCGCACCGACTCGCCGAGCAACTTCATCTGGCGGCCGCCGTCGTTGAAATAGTATTCGCGCGTGACGTCGAAGCCCGCTGCCTCGTAAAGGCGCGCGATGGTGTCGCCAAGCACGGCGTTGCGGCCGTGGCCGACAGTCACGGGCCCGGTGGGATTGGCGGAGAGAAACTCGACCTGGACTTTTTTCCCAGCACCCGGACGCAGCTCCCACGGTCGCGGCTTCCAGAAAGTGCGACCGGCGCGCGCGGCGCGGCGCATCTCGGAATGCCAGTAGGGAGGCGACATTTTGAAATTGATGAAGCCCGGGCCGGCGACCGAGACTTCGCTCACTTCCGCGGGCCTCGCGACGTGCGACTTGATAATTTCCGCGATCGCGCGCGGTGGTTTGCGCTCGGCCTTGGCAAGAGTCAGCGCGACGTTCGAGGCGACGTCGCCGTGGGCAGAATCCCTGGGCGCTTCGATTCCGATCGAAGGAATGCCGGCGGTCAACTGACCTTCGGCGCGCGCCCGCTCGATTGCGTCGCGAAGGATGGAGACGATCAGTTCTTTCATTCTTTCACTGGCGAAGCCGCGCGTGCGTGCAGCAATCGTGTCAGATAGACGCCGCGATGTTAAGGCGCGCGGCGTGCGGCTTGACGATCGCGGCGGCGCGATGCGAACGTGACGGCGAGAGGCTATCGCTCATGGCCATGTCAGCGCCGCAATGGAAAATGCCCCCGCTCGTAAAAGCGTACGAAGCGCTCGGGGCGATTGGCGACGGCCGCGTACGAATCGAGGACAGCCGGCGCGCGACGGTCGTGTCGTCGGACGGGTCGAAAACTTACGAAGTGGAGACCTCGGCGGACGGGCGCGAGATCGCGTCGAACGACAACGCGTCGTACTGGCAGGGCTACGTCGGCTATCCGGCGATTGCGGTGCTGCTCGCGCGCGGATTCTATCGTGCACCGGCGAACGTGACCGACGCGCTGGCGGGAGTGGCGTGGAAGGAACTCAATCGCAAGTTCAAAAACGACTGGGCCAGGACGATCGCGGAAGTGGAGCAGGAGCTGGAGCAGGCCGGGCACGATCCCGACGGGGTGCGATCGGAAGCTGAAGCCGTGCTTAACTTTCTTCGCGCGCTGCGGCCGGTGCGCGGCAAGCGCATCCGCCCACCGGCCGAAAAGCCCGCCATCAAGAGCCGCTAGCAGGCCTCGGCGGGAACGATTCGACCATGCTGCGAGGGCGACTGATTAGTTACAGACACCGCTGACCGACACGGTGTACGACTGCACGATAACAAAATCGCGCATGCTGAGCTCGGTGGTCACTCCGGATACTTTGCCGCTGGCGCAACCGCTGAGCAGATTAGCAAGCGCGGTCTGCGTAAGCCCTTGCGGTGCCGCCAGACGTAGGAATCCGAGATCGCTCGCGCTCGAGCTGATGGGATTACCGGCGCCCGCGCGATCGGAGATCGCACTCGATTCAACGACGACGCATCCATAAGCCTGCACGCAGCCCGCAAGCAACGCAGCGAGGATTATCGAGTTGATCTGTTTCATCTTTCCTCCAGTCCCCCGATTCGGCGCGAACAGAACGTGTCCCCGATGGTAATTCGCATCGTGAAATTGAGTCAAACGCGCGCGAGCGGCAAGGCGTCATGCTGTTGCGTGAGGTAGCAAGATGCTAGCGTGGCGAAATTCGCAGCGGGACAGGGGCTTCGATGGCGAACGAGGCTGGCGGATCGATCGCTTCTTTTTTCACGATATGGACCGCGCCGCGCGCGACGATTCGGCGCATCGTCGATTCCGATCCGACGCGCAACGTAATCGCGCTCGCGGCTATCGGTCCGGCCATCAGCATGTTGGTGAGTGAGTGGTCGACGGCGCTGGGCAACAACGCCAATCTGTCGGTTTTGTGGCCGATATCGGTCGCCGTCTACGTCGCACTCTCGGCGGGCTTCGGAGTTATCTCTCTGTTCATTGGTGGCGCGATTTGGAGATGGTCCGGAAGCTTGCTGGGCGGCGTCGCGAGCAGCGTAGAAGTGCGGGCCGCGATTGCGTGGTCTTCGGTGCCGGGGATCGCCGCTGAGATTGTCCTTCTGATCGCGATCCTGTTCGGCGTGCCGATGCCTCAAGCGACGAAGGGAACGTTGCCTCATTTCGACCCCGCGTTTTACAAGCTCATGGCCGTTCAAGCAGTGCTCGGGATATGGGGCTTGGTGATCTTGCTAAAGAGTCTCGGCGAGGTGCATCGATTCTCGGCGTGGCGCGCGCTGGCCGCGACCCTGATCCCGGGGTTCATTGCGGTAGTGGTCATCGGCTTCTTCGTCTTCGCATTCGGTCGTCTCCCGGGACATCATTGAAAAGCTAGTCCACGTGCAATCGCGCCGCCAGGCGCGAGAAGCGAAGACGCTCATCCTGATTGCGCACCGCCTGCTGCAACGCGCTTTTGGTCCCGACCAGCACGCATACCCGCTCGGCGCGCGTGATCGCCGTGTAGAGCAGATTGCGGCGCAGCATCAGGTAGTGGCTCGAATGTATCGGCATCACGATCGCGGGATACTGGCTGCCCTGGCTCTTATGCACTGAAATCGCGTACGCGAGCGCCAGCTCGTCGAGCTCCGACAGGTCGTATTCGGCGCGGGTCTCCTCGAATGCGACGCTCACGCGCGCCTTGTCCGAGTCGACCGCGACAATCCTGCCGATCGATCCGTTGAAGACGTCCTTGTCGTAATTGTTGCGCAACTGGATAACGCGGTCGCCCTCGCGAAACACGCGATCGCCGGCGCGCAGTTCGCGTCCCGAGGGATTGAGCAGGCTTTGCAACTCGCGATTGAGGATGTGCGTGCCGAGCGGACCGCGATTCATCGGCGTCAGCACCTGGATTTCGCGCGGGTCGTTTATTCCGAATCGTCCAATCAGCCGCTGTTGCACGAGCTGCTTGATCGTCGCGAGCACATCCTCGGCGGCGTTGCGCTCGAAGAAAAAAAAGTCGCCTTCCGCGTCATTGGAGATCTGCGGGAATTCACCGCGATTCAAACGATGCGCGTTGGCGACTATCAGGCTGCGGCGCGCCTGTCGATAAACCTCCTGCAATTGCACGACCGGCACGAAGTCGGATGCGATCACGTCCTTGAGGACGCTGCCGGGCCCAACCGACGGAAGTTGATCGCGATCGCCGACCAGCAGCAGCGAGCAATTCGGCATCAGCGCGGATAGCAGGCTCGAGGCGAGCTCGAGATCCATCATCGAGGCTTCATCGATGATCAGATAGTTGGTGCGGAGCGGAAATTCCTTGCCGCGGACGAAGCCGCCGCTCTCGGGGGAGTATTCGAGCAGCCGATGAATCGTCTTTGCGTCGCGGCCAGAGGCCTCCTGGAGCCGGCGAGCCGCGCGCCCGGTCGGTGCGGCAAGCGTCGGCTTCAAACCGACCTCGGCGAGGGCGGCCAGCAGCGAGCGCAGCAAGGTCGTCTTGCCGGTGCCGGGACCGCCGGTGATAACGGTGACGCGGCTGGCCAGGGCGCATCGGAGCGCGCTCTTTTGTTCGGGCGACAGTTCGAGTTCAGAGCTTCGCACGGCCGCGTCCAGGGCGCGCTGGATCAGCTCCTTGTTCATCGCGCGGCCTGCGTTCAATTCCGCGATTCGCCGCGCGACGTTCACTTCGGCCTCGTGCAAGCGTGCGAGATAGACGGCCGTGTGATCGTCCGCCTGTTCGACAACCACCTCACCGCTGGCGGCGAGCTCATTGACTGCCTGGCGCGCCAGCTCGGACTCCATCTCGAGCGCGGTGCGGAACTGACCTTCGAGATACTCGAAGGGCGAATAGACGTGGCCCTCGTCGGACATGCGCTCGAGCAGGTACAAGACCGCGGCGCGGGCGCGCTGAATCGAGTTGCGCGGGATGCCGAGTTTCTCCGCGACGGCGTCGGCGGTGCGAAATCCGATGCCATGAATGGTGCGCGCGAGTACGTATGGATCGCGCCGCACGACGTCGAGCGCGTCCTTGCCGTAGAACTTGTGGATGCGCCGCGCGTGCGAGGCAGCCAAGCTGTGCCCGCGCAGAAAGACCGTCAGCTCGCGCAGCCCCGACGAGTCGCGCCATGCAGCCGCGATTGCCCGCGTGACTGCGGCTCCGATGCCGGGGACTTCGCGCATGCGTTCGGGAGCGTTGTCGAGCACCTCGCCGAGCGAGTCTCCGAAATGTTCGGCGATTCGCCGCGCAAGTGCGGGGCCGACGCCCTTTATTTCCGAAGCGAGGTAGCGTTCGAGCGCGACCGCTCCGGCGGGCCGCACCGTTTCGAAATCGACTACGTGAAACTGATCGCCAAAGCGCGGATGCTGCTCGAAGCCGCCTTGAGCGCGGATGGTCGAGCCAACTTCCAGACCGGCGAGATTGCCAACCACGGTGACGCGGCGGAAGTCGCCGTGCTCGCCGGCAACGACCACGACCGCGACCGAGTAGCCGTTGTAGTCGTTAACGAACAGGACCTGATCGAGGGTCCCCTCCAGCGTCTCGGTCGCATGATGCGCTTGTGCCACGCAAAGAGGATTACGCGCGGCGGTCGCCGCGTCCAGTTGATAGCGATGGGGGCGTCAACAGGCGCGGCCGAAATCAGACTTCAGACTTCTATGGTTTCCCACTCGCCGGTCTGGAAGCGCCAGACCTTCACCGTCGAGCGAACGACGTAGTCGGCGAGCAGCGACCACCAGATCCAGATGATACTGCCGCCGTGGTACCAAATCAGAATCGTGAGGAAGAGCCTCATTCCGTAAAAGCCCGCCAGCGAACCGTAAAGGGGAAACCGCGAATCGCCCGCGCCGCGCAGCGCGCCGGTGATCGTCCAATCGATCGCCATCAGCGGTTGCGCGGCCGCGAGCGCGTACATGAACTGTACCGTGTAGTCGATGACCTGTTTGTCGTCGATGAAGAGCGCCGCGATCTGATGGGCAAAGACGATAGACAGCAGGCCCATAGCGGTCATCAGCACTATCGCCATCCCGGTCGATTCCCATCCGGCCTTGCGCGAGAACTTCGGATCGCGCGCGCCGAGGCCCTGACCCACCAGCGTCGCGGAGGCGGCCGAGAATCCGAAGCCGGGCAGGAACGACAGCGCCAGGATTCGCACACCGATGAAATATGCGGCGATTTCCTTGGGGCCGTACCGCGCGACGAATCCGACGTAGGCGACGAAGCCGAACTGGATCAACAATTGTTCGATGGCGGCGGGATTGCCGACACTGAGGATTCGCCTGCCGAGGCCGAAGTCGGGCCACAGCCCCTTCCATCGGAAGTTGAGCACCATCCCGTCGATCGAGAGCGCGTAGAAGAACAAAATCCCGCCGCAGGCGATCGCGAGCAATGTCGCCACGGCCGAGCCGTCCACGCCGAGCGCGGGAAGTCCGAACTTGCCGAAGATGAGCACGTAGTTGAGGAAGATTGCGAGCACGTCGATGATACCGCCGATCCACAGCGGCGTGCGCGTGTCACCTGCGCCGCGCAACGCTGACGCGCACATCAGAAAGATTCCCTGGAACGGCTCCGACAGCATCACGACCTGCAGGTAACGCGCACCCATGTCGGCCATCTCGCCCTTGACCTGGAACAGTTTGATCAGCGGATGGGCGAAAATTATTACCGGGATCGCGATGATCGTCGAAACCAATACGCCGAAGACAACGGACTGCTTCAGCACTTCCTCGGAGCTGTCACGGTCGTTCGCACCGATATAACGCGCGACCAACGCGACAGTGCCGGTGCCAACCGCCGCAATGCCGGCGCGCACCGCACCCAGGATTTGCGTGGCGAGTCCGACCGCGCCGACTGCTTCGGCGCCGAGCCGCCCGACCATCAGCATCGAAGAGAGGCCGAGAATCGAATCGAGTCCGAACGACAGAATCACGGGCCAGGCGAGCGCCCATACCTCGAAGCGGATCCGCTCGATCGGTGGCAGGGTCATCGCGGCCCCCTTCTGTGCACCGACTTCGGGAACCGACTCGAGAAACTCGGACATGATTGTGAACAGTTACGCCAGCACGAGGCGTGATAGTCAATGGACTGCGCGCGGCGGCGTCAGGGCATGTGCGAACAGAGGAAGGTCGTGCGCACGCGCGAAATCCGCTATATCTCGCGCGGGAGCGGACAAGGGAATCCTGATGACCGAAGCCGGGTCTGCGACAGTGGAATCGTTATCGGGCGATAGACCGTCGCGCCGGCCGCTTGAAATCTTCGCGGCGATCTTCGTCGCCGCCGGATCGATCTATTTCTTCCATCTTGGCACCGATTCCCTCGGCGCGAGCGAGGCTTACAGCGCGTGGGCGGCGGCAAAACCGGGAGTCGGCGCGATCGTTCGCACGCCGGTGCTGCACGATCCCGGCAAGCAGGTCTTTTACTACGTCGTACTGCATTACTACACGCGGATATTCGGGCTGAGTGAAATTTCGCTGCGCTCGATGTCGGCGATCTTTTCGCTGGCGACGCTGATGCTGGTGTTCGCGCTCGGCTGCGAAATGTTCGACGAGAGCACGGCGCTGGCGGCGGCCGCGATGTGGGCATTCAACCCACTCGCGGTGGTGTTCGCGCACACGGCGCGAATGTATCCGATGCTCATCGCGATCGCGCTCGCGCATCTGCTGACGCTGCTGCGAGTGCGGTCCCGGCCCGGCATCATGGGCGGAATCGGCTGCGGAATTCTGGGCGCTGCGATGCCCTACACGCACATGGCCGGGCTGCTGATTCTCGGTGCGGAGGCCGCGATACTGCTGCGCGATCTTGCGCGCGGCAGACGGGATTCGGTCGCGTGGATGGCGATAGTTCTCGCGATTGCCTTGTTCCTTCCCTACCTGCCCGTCGCGATTCGACAAAGTCAGGACCTGATCTATGGGCATTGGTTGGACTATCTGGGTCCGCCCTACAACTACCCGCTAGCCGGCAAACTGGCGGCAGGGCTGGTCGCGGCTGGAGTGACATCGTGGCTGGTATTCGGCCGCGCTGTGGAACGAGACGGCAACGAACCGCTTCGAGTGCTCGTGGCCTGGATCGGATTGCCGGCGCTGGCATTCGCCGTAGGGTCAGTGATCCTGCGTCCAATGTTCAATCCGCGCTATCTCTCGCCGGGGATTGCGTTGGCGGCGTTGTTGATTGCCGGGTCGATCGGCGCGTGGAGCACCAAGTGGCGCAATCTCCTCGCCGCAGGCTTTGCGCTGGCATGCTTGATCATGCTGCCGTTCGCCCGAACCGAGCCGCCTCCGTGGAGAGATCTCGCTGGGCAAGTAACCGCAGGCGGGGCATCGGAACCGGTTTTCTTTGAATCGGGGTACGTTTCGAACGGAAACACGGCAGACGTCCCCAATGGTGGATTTCCATTTGGCTATTACTCAGTTCCATTCAATTACTACTTCAAGGGAG
>Ga0074044_10005457_pt1 | contig 10372 bp, 6 predicted proteins | sample BogForMeECP23OM1_FD_94443 | JGI IMG/M metagenome (GOLD analysis project Ga0074044, IMG submission 94443) | Bog forest soil microbial communities from Calvert Island, British Columbia, Canada - Bog Forest MetaG ECP23OM1 | ecosystem: Environmental > Terrestrial > Soil > Wetlands ...
CATCCCGAGCGCCGTAATCAGGATGCGCAACTCCTGCGACGACAGCATCTTGTCGATGCGCGCGCGCTCGACGTTCAATATTTTGCCGCGCAGCGGCAGGATAGCCTGCGTTTTGCGATCGCGACCCTCTTTGGCGGTCCCGCCCGCCGAGGCGCCCTCGACCAGGTACAGCTCGCTGCGCGCCGGGTCGCGCTCCTGGCAGTCCGCGAGCTTGCCGGGCAGCGAGCCCGAATCGAGCGCGCCCTTGCGCCGCACCAGCTCCTTGGCTTTGCGCGCGGCCTCGCGCGCGGTGGCAGCCTCGACCGCGCGCGCGACGATCTTCTTCGCCACCGGAGGTGTCTTCTCCAGGTACTCGCCGAGCTTCTCGTTCACCAGCCCCGAAACGATGCCTTCAACCTCGGAGTTGCCGAGCTTGGTCTTGGTCTGGCCCTCGAACTGCGGCTCGGCGATTTTTATGCTGACGATCGCGGCGAGACCCTCGCGCGTGTCGTCGCCCTCCAGCCGCATATCCTTGTTTTTGAACAGACTGTTCTTGGTAGCGTAATTGTTTATCGTTCGCGTCAGCGCCGACTTGAGTCCCGACAGGTGCGTCCCGCCCTCGGCGGTATGAATGTTGTTGGCGTAGGTGAAAATCACCTCGTGGACCGCGTCGGTCCATTGCAGCGCGACTTCGACGTCGACGCCCTCGCGCATGCCCTTGAAGAAAATCACGTCGTGCAGCGCTTCGTTGCTCTTGCTCAGCGTCGCGACGTACTCGGCGATTCCGCCCTCGTAGCGAAACTCTTCCGCCTTGTTGATCCGCTCGTCGCGAAGCCTGATCCGCAGTCCCGCGTTGAGGTACGCCATCTCGCGCAGATAACGCGCGATGATTTCATACTTGAACTTTATCTCGGGAAATATCTTGGAGTCGGGCGAGAAGGTGGTCTTGGTGCCCTTGCTGTTGGTCGAGCCGCGCTCTACGACCTTCGTCTTCGCCAGCCCGCGCTCGTAACGTTGAAAATAAATTTTGCCGTTCTTATGTACTTCGACTTCAAACTCGTCGCTGAGCGCGTTGACGACCGACGCGCCCACGCCATGCAGTCCGCCCGAAACTTTGTAGGCGCTCTTTTCGAACTTGCCGCCGGCGTGAAGCACCGTGTGCACGACTTCGAGCGCCGAGCGCTTTTCCGTCGGATGCATATCGACCGGGATCCCGCGGCCGTTGTCCTCCACCGAAATCCGATCGTCGCTGAGAATTACGACGTTGATCTCCGTGCAGAAACCGGCCAGCGCTTCGTCAACCGAGTTGTCCACTATCTCAGTGACGAGATGATGCAACCCCCGATCGGCCGTGTCGCCGATGTACATCCCGGGGCGTTTGCGAACTGCTTCGAGTCCTTCGAGGACCTTGATGGACTCGGCGCTATAGCCGTCGGACGATTGTTTATTTGCCATAGAAAAGGACGAGCGACAAACTGCCTTTCCGCTCCCCACCACCTGTCCAAATAGTATTCGTCTATGGCAAGAAAGTAAAGGAACAACGGACCGTTCGATCAACTAATCAAACAGTATTTGAGTTATGCGCCCACGGGTCGGAAAGCAGCCAAGCAGTGGGCATTTTTCAGCCCATCGGCGCGACGCAATAGGGCCGTTTTTGCAAAACCTTACCGTGACGTTAACAGAACATGATTTTGCGAAAACGATGGACGCACAGACCAACTTCGGAAGCGGTCGAAATCACGATTCCAGTGTGCCCGCAACGCGCCCCGGAATCTTACTCGCAGGCGCGCTGAATTCCGTCGAAGAACTGCCACCACAGGTCGAGCGAGCGCTCGACCGCGGCCCATACTTTCGCTCGTTCCACTTCGCTCATCGGGGTATGACTGAGAATGCTGTCGCCGACGTCGCTGTGATCGCGATCGGCGATTTCATGCACGTCGAAAAACGCGACCTGCTCCCGCGAAAGTCCGTAATGCTTTTCAAGCGCGCGCGCGAACGGCGCGAAGTTGCCCGGGACCTGGCCCTCTGCCGCGAGATTGATTGCGGCGATTCCCTCCGCGAACGAGCGATCCTTGGTCGAGAGCTCGAACCAGTCTATCAGCGCCGCCGTCGACGGCAGCGCCTTGCCATGGATCAGGTCGTCGCGGCTAAGGCCAAGTCCGAGTCCGAGACGGATGAACAATTCGGGATGCGGCGCGCTGCCGGAAATCTTGCCGGTCTCCTCTTCGTACAGGCTCTCCGCGAGCTTCACGCGCTCCTCGGCGTTGAAGCATCGCGAATGCAGCGCACTCAGCGCACGCGGGAATTCACGCACCTGCAGGAAGAACTGAGTCGCGAAGGTGCACAATCCGGTTTGCGAGGCTTTTCCATCGGCAATTCGATGCCAAATCGGATGGCGTCCGAAAGAGCGCCGCTCTTTGACCATCGCGAAAATCTCGCGCACGAATCCGTCACTCATTGCTGCCATCGTGCAACCTCACATGCCGGCGATTTCCGCCCGCGCCGCCGGCGACCGCGCTCGCGGCGGCTCAGACGAACCTACGAAATAAGCGAAGCAATGTGAAGCAGTGAGAGTTAAACAGTGAAAAGGGAAATGGGTCTGGTTCAATCGACCTGGCGCAGCTCGGCCAGCATCTCCTGCGGGCCGATGTAGCCGACTTTGCGCTGCGCCACCCTGCCCGCCGAATCGATCAGCATCGTCGTCGGCACGCCCTGGATTTCGAACTTGCTGGTTAGCGCTTCGGTGGCCTTGTCCTGCGCCGTCAGATTAGCCTTCATCCGTACGAAGCGCTTTGCCTCGCTGACCACCGATGGATCGACAAAGGTCGAATGATCCATCTCGCGGCATGGGATGCACCAGTCGGCGCTGAAATCGATCAGCACGGGCTTGCGCGCTTCGGCCGCCGACGCGAGCCGCTCGGGGTTGAACGGCTCGAAGCGAAGCTTCTCCGCGGCCTGCCGCGGATAGAGCATGATCGCGAGCGCTCCCACCGCGACTATTCCTAGCGCCGACCTCAGCACCAGGAACGGACGCCAGCTTCTGCCCTCGCGCGAAATGAAACCGAGATAAATCCCCACACCGGCCGCATAATACGGCAGCATTCGAATCATCAGGTCGTTCGCGATGACCGGATTGAGAAAGTAGAGCGCGAGTCCGACCAGTACGAACCCGAAAAGCTCCTCGACCCACTTAAGCCATTCGCCCGAACGCGGCAGACGGCGGATATGCCCGGCCGCCATCGCCAGCCCGATGTATGGAACGCCAAGTCCCAGCGCCAGAGTGAAGAACAGCGCGAAGCCGAAAAGCGCACTCCCGCTTCTCTCCACCATCAGCAGCAAGCCCAGCACGATCGGACCGATGCATGGCGCCGCCACCACGCCCATCCCCAGGCCCATCAGCAACGCGCCCGCGTATCCGGGGCGGGCAGTGCCCGCGCGCTGCAGCATCCAATTCGGCGGCTGCAAGACGAACAAGCCGAAGCTTGACGCGGCCAGCGTCAGCAGCACCATGGACAGCGCGACCAGCACCAACGGATTGCGCATCGCAGCGCCGAACAATCCGCCCGACATGGCGACGGCGACGCCCACCGCCGAGAACATCAGCGCGATTCCGAGCACGAAAACTATCGCCAGAAACATCACGCGGCGATGGCCTCCGCCCTGGTTGCCGAAATACGCGATCGTCACGCCGATCAGCGGATAGACGCACGGCGTCAGATTCAACGCGAGGCCGCCCAGAAACACCGCGAGGAAGCCCAGCAACCATCCATGATTGGCAAAGATGCGCCCGACCGCGGCGCCCGAATCATCGCCGCCGGCGATACCGCCGCTCCTCGCGCCTCCCGTGCCGATTCCCTCCAGCGCCCCCGCCGCCGCCGCGCCCGCAGATGCCAGCGCGACCGTCGTACTGACGGACGCCGGCCGCAGGCATTCGGTGTTATTGCAGCCCTGGTAGTCAAGCGTAACCGTGAGCACATCGCCCGGCTTCGGCGCGAAGTTGGCAGCCGCCTTGAGCGGCACTTCAAACTTGATATCGCCCCCGAACACGGAGATTTTGTCGCCGCCCGCGATTTCGAGCGTCATCGTTTGCGCCGGCGGATAGTTGATTGCACCCGCCGCCACGCTGACCGGGCCGCTGACCTCGAGCCTGGTCGGGATGTAATCCTCGCTGAACGGCTTGTCCGAATTGATATGCCATCCCGCGATCACCTGCGCGGCGACTTTGAGCGTGCTGACGCCGCCGGCCCGAAGCGGAGGATCGATCGTGGCGGAGGTGATCTTTACCAGTTCATTCGCCTTCGGCGTGGCATGCGCCGCGGGCGCGAAAATCAACCAGGCGAGCGGGAAAAAGATCACCGATACGATCGAGGCCCGCCACCACGGACGAGCCTTCGTACCGTTGGAGAATAATCGGAATTCGCGCGAGATCATTTGTCAGTAGTTAGAACGTCATCGGCGCAGCCGTGGTTCCACCCGCCGAGTCGCCGGCTACTGGGCGGCGTCGCTCTGCTTGCCGTTGGTTGAAAGCGGAACCGATCCCACGACCTCCAATCCGTAGCCCGGCAGATTGGCAAGCCGCGGCGTCGCGTCGGACATGATAATCATCTTGCGCACGCCCAGGTCGCGGAGAACCTGCGCGCCGATTCCGTAGTCGCGGAAATCAGCCTCGGGCGTGTTGGCCCGCGTAGTTGCACGGCGCGGCGCGCGCCCGCCGTCAAAATCCGAGGCCAGCGCGTTGGACTCGCGCTTGAGATACAACAGCACGCCTTCTCCCGCCGCCGCGATTCGTTCCATCGCGGAGCGTAACAGGTTGCGGGTGTTGCGAACGGAGTAGCCGAACACGTCACCCGGCAGATACTCGCGATGCGCCCGCACCAGAATCGGCTTGGCCGGATCCACCTTGCCCATCACCAGCACCAGGTGCTCCGTGTAATCAATCAGGTTGCGATAGACTATGGCGCTGAACTCGCCGAACGCGGTCGGCAGCTTCGCTTGCGCGATCCGCTGGACCATCGTCTCGTTGCGCAGCCGGTACTCGATGATGTCCGCGACCGTGACAATCTTGAGCCCGTGCACTTTCGCGAACTCGACCAGGTCGTCGCGCCGCGCCATCGTGCCGTCTTCCTTCAGAATCTCGCAGATGACGCCCGCCGGCTTGAGTCCCGCCAGCCGCGCGAGGTCAACCGCGCCTTCGGTCTGCCCCGTGCGCACCAGCACGCCGCCGTCGCGTGCGCGCAGCGGATAGACGTAGCCGGGTGTGATGAACTCGGCGCCGCTGGCGTCCTCGCGCACCGCCTGCAAAATCGTGGTCGAGCGGTCCTGCGCCGAGATTCCCGACCCCGACGCTCGCCGCGCGGTGATCGCCGTCGTGAATGCCGTCCCGAGCGGCGCCTGGTTGTCGCCAATCATCATGCTGAGCCCGAGTCGGTCTATGCGCGCCGCCGACATCGGCAGGCAGATGAGCCCGCGCCCGAACCGGGCCATGAAGTTGACCGCTTCGGGGGTGACTTTTTCGGCCGCCATGCACAAATCGCCCTCGTTCTCGCGCTGTTCGTCATCCATCAGGATGATCATGTGGCCGCGCCGGGTCTCATCGAGTGCTTCCTCGATCGAAATGAACGGCTCAGGGGCTTTCTTGCGGGGACTTATCTCGCCAAACATTAGCGCGGCTCTCGATAAAATAAACTCTTACTCAACTATATACCGCCAGCCAAGCATCCTCGAATGCCTGCGTGGTGCTATCTTGGGCGGCGTGGCGGCGGAAATTACTACGGCGGTCCTGCTGGCTGCCGGGCGCGGCAAACGCCTGGGCGCTCTGACCGCGCAAACTCCGAAGACCCTGCTCGATATCGCCGGTTCACCGCTGATTTCGCATATCGCCGACGCGCTCGCAGCGGCCGGACTGACGCACCTCATCGTCGTGACGGGCTACCTGTCCGAACAAATCGAAGGATGGGCGAAAACTTATCAGCGCGAAAATCCGGGAATCAAAATCACAACCGTCAGGCAGCCGGAATTGAACGGGACTGGCGGCGCGATGCTGGCGGCGAGGGCGCAGCTTGCAGGCCTGCCGCGCTTCGTCTTCGGATGGGGCGATATTCTGATGGACCGCGCGAACTACCCGCGATTCATCCATCATGCGCGCAACCAAGAGTACGATTTGATGCTTGCCGTGAATCGCGTCAAGGATCCGTTTCGCGGCGCTGCCGTCTATGTGACCCGGCACATGATGGTCGAGCGCCTCGACGAAAAACCGGCGTCCGGGACTGCCAAGACCGAATGGAACAACGCGGGACTTTTCGCCCCCGGCCAGATAATTTTCGACTACCTCGCGCGGCTCGAACCGTCGGTGCGCGGCGAGCTCGAAATCCCCGCTGCAATCGCGCAGATGATAGCCGACGGCCGCGTCGTGCGCGCGCTTGATATGCGTGGATTCTGGAGCGACATCGGTACGCCCGCGGATCTCGAGACCGCACGCGCCTGGCTCAAGCCGAAAAGGAAGCCGCGATGAATTTGCCCGACGGATGGAACGCCGGGGAGTTGGCCCGCGCTGCCCTGCTCGCCGCCCGCGCCGGTGGCGACCGCGCCGACGCGCGAATCTTCGCGGCCCGCGCGCCCGGCCGCGTCAATCTAATCGGCGAGCACACGGACTACAGCGGCCTGCCCGTGCTGCCGGTCGCGATCGATCGCTCCACAATCGTCGTCGCCGCCGCCAGCGCGGCCAACGAAAGCGAAATCGAGCTGGCGAACGCCGATCCCGGCTGGCCCTCGCGCCGTTTTGCGCTCGAACGACGGATTCCACCGTACCCAACTGGCGATTGGGCGAACTACGTGAAGGCCGCGATCCAGGGAGTGATCGATCATTTTGCGCGGCGCGGACGTTTTTCTGCACCTGCACCTTCAGTTGACAACTTGCGGGGCGCATCGATGGTCGTCGATGGCCGCGTGCCGCCGGCCGCCGGGCTGTCGTCATCCGCCGCGCTCACGGTCTCGACCGCGATGGCATTCATGGCGGTCAACGAACTCGAACTCGACCCGATCGAAACCGCGACGATGGTTGCGCGCAGCGAATGGTACGTCGGGACGCGGGCGGGCGGAATGGACCAGGCGGCGTCGATTCTCGGCCGTCGCGACCATGCGCTGTTTATCGAGTTCGACCCGATCCGCGTGCGCGCAGTCAAGATGCCGGCGAACGCGGTGCTGGTCGTGGCAGATAGCCGGGAACCGGCGGACAAGTCGGGGATCGTGCGCGCGGAATACAATCGGCGGGTCGTCGAATGCGCGTTGGCGGCGCGGATTTTAGGGCACGCGCTAAAGCTCGACGGCGTGATGATCCTTGGCGACGTGGTTCGCGCATTACCCGGGTGGAACGCGGCGGAACTCGTCGGGAAACTCGCGGCGGCGTCGCCGGCGCGGCTCGGCGCGGATCTGAAAGAGCCGGCCAACATCCTGGGCGTCTCACAGTCGGCGCTCGAAGCAGAGTTGTTCGGCCAGGGACCGGCTCGAATCGCGCTGGATTCGAACCGCCCGCTGGAAATTCTCAAACGCGCGCGCCATGTCCTGCGCGAGACCGAGCGGGTGATTCGTGCGGCGGACGTGCTCGCCGCGGGGCGCCTCGATGAAATGGGAAAGCTGATGAATGCGTCGCATGCGAGTCTCGCAGATGACTTCGAATGCAGCACGGCGCGGCTCGACGCGATGGTGGAATGTGCCCGGCGCGGCGGCGCGTTCGGCGCGCGGCTGACAGGCGCGGGTTTCGGCGGCTCGATTGTTGCGCTGTGCGACAACGACACGGCGAGCGCGGACGCGGTGATCGAATCGATCGATCGCGGCTATTACGCGAAGCTGGATCCCGGCGCGCCGGAAAGTTGGCGAGCCGTGTTGCACGCGGGCGCCGGCGCGAGCGTGATTGATTTACGCACGGCGTGAGAGCGCCTGCTAACGCTTCAGGCGCAGCAGGCGCGCGGAGTGCGGCGGTAGATCGATAGTATCGAATATTTCAATTTTATCGCCGCCCGCGAGATCGAGCGCGACAGTCTCGGCGGCGCCCAGCTTTAAATCGGACGTTTGCACGCGTGCGGGCGCTTCGCCGCGATTCAGCAGCATCGCGAACGCGCTGGGGGCGACCGCGCCGGTGCTTGCGGTTTCAGCGATCAGGCCGCGGACATCGCCGTCCGCCATCAGATCGAGCGCGAGGACCGGTTCGCGCGCCGCGTTGGAATCGATCTCGGCGCTGATTTGTGCGACTGCACGAAACAATTTTCCCGCTTCGGCGTCGAGGATGCTCATGTCATCGGAGATCAGCAGCATCCCGCCGCTGGCGGCGATGGTCGCGGCCAGCGCCGCGCGCTCGTCGGCGCTGAGGCGGGTTTCGCGCGCCCGCAGCATCAAACAGTCGGGGTCGTTCAGCCATAGACGCCGATGCATGAAGCTGCGCGCGATGATCGCGTCGAGCGCATAGACCGTTGACGGGTCGCCCGCTCCCGAAGCGGTCGAGCCCCAAAACGGGGATACGTCGGGGCCGATGCGCATCCCGTCCACGATACCGACCGCCGGGCCAATCGGGCAGCCGCAGCCGAGGATGAAGGCGTCGTCGCCGGCGCCGGTCCGAATCGCCTCGAGGCCACGGCGCAAGCTTTCGCCGCGCGTGAGATTTCGATCGTGACGCCGGCCGGGCGCAGCGGCAGCGTAAAGAAAATCGAGCTTCAAATACGAGTAGCCGAAGCCGCCGGTGAGCTTCGCGAACAGGCGGCGCAGGTGCGCGCGAAACGCCGGGTTGCTCGCGTCGAGCGCGTACGCGAACGCGTCGTTGCTCTTCGTCCAGTTCGGGTTGTAGCCGGCGCGAATGGGTTCGCCGCTCTCCGCGTGCATGATGAACCATCCGGGATGATCGATCATCAGGCGCGAGTCGCGGGCGGCAAGAAACGGCGCGGTCCACAGCCCGGCTTTGAAGCCGGCGGCACGAATTTCGCCGGCGATTTTTTTCAGCCCACCCGGAAATTTGGCGTTGCTGGTATCCCAGTCGCCGAGCGCGGACTGAAAGCCGTCGTCGAGTTGAATCACGTCGAGCGGAAAAAGCGAGCGCATCGCTTCGAGCGACTTGATATTGGCGCGGAGCGCGTCCTCGGTGATCGCGTCAAAGTAGTGGTACCAGGAGCACCATCCGCGCTGAAACGGCGCGCTGACCCGCGCGTTCATCCATCGCCCGGTAAGGTCGGCCCATCTTGCGGCCAGCCGCGCGGCGGACTCACCGGCGGCGGCGATGAACAGCGGATCGAGCTCGCGATGCGCGCCCGGCGCGAGCGTCACATCGTCGAGGATCGCGCGTGCGCTTATTTTTTCAGGGCTCGAGACGGTGACGGTCGACAGCGAAGTGGCGGCTCCGATGAATCCGGCCAGAACCCGCTCCCCGGCACTGCGGCTTTCGACGATCGTGAAAAGTTCGGAGGTAGCCGCTTCGGGGAATTCAGGCGGGCGCGCCGGTTCACTCTGGTGCATCAGGCGAATGATGAAAAGGGCGCTATCTCGCGGATGGCTTTTCTTTTGCGACGCGCCTACCTCGTGGCCGCCCGAGGCGCTCCATGACTGGTATCCATGCTTGAAGAATCGGGCCGGGGCGGACGGCGCGAAACCGGTCGAGACTTCGAAGATCGCAGCCGTGAGCCGAACCGGATCGGCGCCGCGATTGGCGACGGTTGCGCGAACGATGGCGCCGCCGAGCGCGTGTTCGAGACGGGCAGAGACGACGAGGCCGTCGCGGATCGCGCTCGACTCAAGTGCACCGAAGGGCGCGGCGAGATCGAGCGCACGCGCGTGACCGGCGGCGTCGATGAAGCGGAGTTCGATTCGCGACAGGTCTGCGTTCGTCACGCGCTGAGGTTCGCAAAGAGACGGGATCGCGGCAAGGCTGGGGTGGGTTGCGTGGGAGCGGGGCGGTCTTTGATAATCAAATAAGCCGCCGTGCCGAAACATTCGCGAAAAAATCCCAACGCAGATATCGACGCGCGCGCGGAGTTGGTCCGCGCTCTTGCGCCGATCGATGAATGCCTCCGGGCCGCGCAGGCGAATCCTGCTCTTGCCGGGTTCAGCCGTATCTACCTCAAGCTGATGGTGCAGCGGGCGCAGGCGGAATTGCGCGCCGCGATTCTCTCGGGACGCGACGCCGGGCGCCGCGATCGGGCGGCGATGGTCGAGGCGGTCGTGCGCGCGGCGGCGCGCGCCGTCGCGGCGGACGAGCCGCGGCTTAGGCCGGTGGTCAACGCGACGGGAGTCGTGCTGCATACGAACCTCGGCCGTGCGATCTTGGCGGAGTCGGCGATCGAGGCGGTCGAGATGGCGGCGCGATCGGCGGTCAACCTGGAATACGATCTCGAGACCGGCGCGCGCGGCGACC
>Ga0074044_10005459_pt1 | contig 10372 bp, 11 predicted proteins | sample BogForMeECP23OM1_FD_94443 | JGI IMG/M metagenome (GOLD analysis project Ga0074044, IMG submission 94443) | Bog forest soil microbial communities from Calvert Island, British Columbia, Canada - Bog Forest MetaG ECP23OM1 | ecosystem: Environmental > Terrestrial > Soil > Wetlands ...
CAATCACTGCAAAGTTCTTCGCAAGGAATCTCATGGCCCTCCTCCTTTGGCAAATTGCCGATGATATGTGTGCGCTCGGAAGCGTGCTGCCCTCGGCGCCCAGGGCCAATATCGTGATCGGACGAACGGTTTTCATCTATTTGTATGCCCCTTCTCCCCCAACAGAGATGAGTCGGAGTCTCGGCTGCGAGAATTCCCGTCTCTGTGAAATGTGCAATGAGCCTAGCGGCCACTCGGAGCAAAGGTCAAAGTAATAGTATTTCTGTTGCGGATAAAAACTGAATTTCTGGTGGGAATAAAAATCGCTTGGCCAAGAAAAATTTGTCGTGACGATAAAAAGGGCTACTAGAGATTATCGCGTCAGTCCACTCTGCCTGCCGCGCAGGTTGTCAGGCACGGAGGATGGAGCGCACGAGTTTGCGCGCTTCCATGACGAACTGCTCCATCTCCAGAAGGAAGTGGGCGGGTTCAGTTTTGGCGAGGGTCGGATAGTCGCGCTTCAAGACCGCCCAAGCCGGATCTTCCTCCAGCTTCCAATCGGGTGATTCATTGGTGCCGTAGCCCAACTCATGCAAATGACAGAGCCGATCTGACAAGCTGACCAGGGAGACCAGTACGGGATGGAGTTTTGCCTGCTGAACGTCGTGGTGATGTTCGACAACTTCCATGATGTCCTCGGGCAGGCGCCAGTGCTCGGCGAGGATTTTCCCCGTGTCGCAGTGGGTGAAGCCCAGAGCGGAAAGCTCGGCTTGATGGAGCGGAATCTGTTCGGACCGCGCCAGTTGCGCCGCGGCGCGGAACTCCTCCTGGAACGACAGCATGTTCACCAGTTCACCCAGATCGTGCAGCAACCCGGCCAAATAAGCCCGTTCCGGTTCCTTGTAGCGGGCCTTGCGGGCGCAGAAGCGGCTGACCAGTCCACAACCCAGGGAATGCTCCCAGAAGACCAATGGGTCAATGACCCACCGCTCTTTGGGCAAGAGATTGAGCAAGCTGCAGGATAGAAGTATTTCGCGGATTTGTCGCACGCCGAGCACGACGATGGCGCCATGCACGGACTTGACCTCGCGGGAGCGGAAATACAAGGCGGAATTCGCCACCCGCAGGCACTGGGCAGAGATCGACTCATCACACGACACCAGATCGACAATACGTTGGACTTCCACCTGGTCCACCGGCCTTTCGAGATAGAACAGCAGAGGCCGGATGATGGCGGGAACCGTCGGGATGGCATTCAGCCTTTCGACGCGTTCGCGAATCAGCTCTCGGAGTGTGGGCGTCATGGTCGACCTTATTGTCCCTCTGCATCTTATCGGCAGATGACGACTTCAACATGAGGGAGGAAGGACCGTAGGCGGTAGGCAGTGGGCGTTGTTGGGGATTGTAACGCGGGTGTCCCCACCCGCGTCTTCGAGGTGACGAGACGGGTGAATCGCGGGTGCCGCAGACTCGGCTCTGGTTTCGGCTTTGTTCATGGTTGGTTCCTGTTCAGCGCCACCCCGCGTTAAAAGGCGCGAACGATGTTCAGCACCACCCCCCAGCACCACCCCCGGCGCGAGCGCGCCGCCCCTCCTCATCTGAGGAGGGGAGTTTTGCCGTTAAGGCTCCCCTCCTGATTCAGGAGGGGTGACGCCGGAGGCGGCGGGGTGGTTACCGGAGCAACGATGTGGTTACCGGTTGGCGGGCGCATAGCGCCGCTCCGCGCTCCAGCGCGCTATGTTAGCGCCGGTCTTGCCCACCCACAAACGCCATTTCGCGCGGCAACCGCGAATTGCAAGGCCCGTGTCCCGTGCCCCGTTTCCCGAGTTCCGAATTCCGCACCTATCGCCACGCCAGGCTCTTTGAAAGTGATCGACTCCGCTTGACTTCATTCCTGCATACGGAAGGGAAAACGGTGTCAGGGGAAAACTCAGCAGAACGGTGTCAGCAGCAAAACGGTGTCAGGTACCGTTTTCCCCTTCAAATACAGCAGCGGCAACCGCACATCCTCAATGTGGATGGGACACGTAGGAGATCTTCGATTTTCAGTTTCCCATGATCAGGGACGACAGGGGAAAAGCGCAGAGTAGGTCTTCAACTCCGCGCCTCTGCACCTTAGGAATGGAAAGGCCGGCCCGATGCATTGAGGACCTACTTTTCCCTTGTTCACAAACCCACAGTCAGCAAACCACTGACTGTGGCTACCCACGCTCGCTGCCTACTGCCTTCCGCTTTCTGCTTACTGCTTTCCGCCTACTCCTTACTGCTTTCTGCCGTTCCGGGGGCGGAGGCGAGCACGACGATATCCACCCGCCGGTTCTGGGCTCGGCCCTCGACGGTCGCGTTGCTCGCCACAGGGTGATACTCCGCGTACCCGGCGGCGGAGAGGCGGGTGGCGGGGAAATTGTAATGGGTAATGAACAACCGGATCATCTCGGTAGCTCGGGCGGTAGAAAGTTCCCAGTTGGAAGCGAAGTGCGAGTTGTGAATGGGCACATTGTCCGTATGGCCCTCAATGCGCAGGTTGTTGGGCTGAGCGCCCAGGGCCAGGGCAATGCGCTGCACCGCCGCTTCGGAAGTAGGCCGGAGCTCTGCCGACCCGCTATCGAAAAAGCCGATCTCCCGCAGGCTGATCACCAACCCTTCGCGATTCGCGTTCAGCACCACCTCGTGCCGCTGAATCTCCGGTCCCAGGGCGCTGGTAAGTTGCTTTTGCAAGGCCCCTAAGCCTTTCTGAGAGTCGGGGGATCCCTGCATCTTTTCGAAAGGGGAAGCCATTTTCCCGCGGCCTGACATCCCTTTGCCATCTTCGATAAGCTGTATGTTTTCTGCCGGTAAGGGATCGGCGGTAACCATGGGGGTGCGTGAGTTTGCCGCCTGGAAGATTCCCATTTGTTGAAAAGCCTCTTGAATCGCCGCAGAAATTTTACCTACCTTCCGCTTATCCACTTGGGAGGAGGAAAAAAGGACCACGAAGAAGGCGAACAAGAGGGTGATAAAGTCCGCGTAGGAGACCAGCCATCGTTCGTGGTTTGCGTGCTCGGCAGCCCTTTTCTTTCGGCTCATGAGGATGGCTCCGAGGATTCCTCCGGTGGGGGAGCATCCGCCAAAAAGCCCTGCAACTTCGTCTCGACCATGCGGGGGTTCAGGCCTTCCAGGATGGAGATCACGCCTTCCAGCATCATCTCGCGCATTTGGTGCTCGGTCCGAATGCGTATCTTGAGCTTGCCGGCGCAGGGCAGGAAGAGGATGTTAGCGGCGCCCACGCCATAGATGGTGGCCACGAAGGCGACGGCGATGCCACGGCCCACTTCGTCAATGTTATCCAAGTGTTGCATGACTTGGATGAGGCCGAGGACCGCCCCGATAATGCCAATCGTGGGGGAGAATCCACCGGCGGCCTCGAAGACCTGCGGTATGCGCTCTTCGTGCTCGGCTTGATGATCGAGTTCCAGCTCCATCATCTTGCGCAGTTCCTGGGGCTCGGTACCGTCCACCGCCAGCATCAGGGACTTGCGAAGAAAGCCCTCCTTGATGTTTTCAAGCTCGCGGTCGAGGGACACAATGCCTTCCTTGCGTGCCTTTTGAGCGAAGCTAACGATTTCTTTGATAAGCTGTTGCGGGTCCCCCTGGGTATCGAAAAAGACATGGCCCAACCGTTTGAAGCTGGCCAGTACTATGGGGAGGGGAAACTGCAGCATGACGGCGCCGAGTGTGCCCCCAAAGACGATCATGGCAGCCGTTGGCTGGATAATCTGGGCAAGCCTCCCGCCCTCCAGCATCAGGCCGGTCAGAATCCCTCCGACGGCAATCAGCACTCCACCCCAGCTACTCTTGTCCAACTTCCATCCCCTTACCCTTCGAATTCAGACGGCTCCTCCGGCTTCTCCGGTTCCTCGGGCTTCTCAAGTTGGTCCACCGGATTTTCCAGCGGAGGGACAACCAGCCGCGGCCCGCGAAGCCGCCGGCGATAATCGACAATCCGGGTCATCACCTCTTCGGCGCTTTCAAGAACAACTATCTTTTCGCCCGTGACCAGAGTAATGACCGTGTCGGGCGCATTCTCGATGAACTTGATGAGCTCCGAATTGACGACCAGTGGCCGGTTGTTGAGCCGGGTCAATCGAATCATAACTTGCCCATTCTGTCCCGCCGGGAGTTCACAAAGTCCCCCGGCGACAATATCCCTTATGGCTACATCGGCAATTTCCCTGTGAGCTTTCAAGGGAAACGGGCGTTTTGGACGTTCTTACCACCCAGTTTTTGAAATCTTTGCCTCCCTCGCGCCGGACATCCCGGATTGTCCTCACATTAAGAAATATTCATGAAGATCTGAGCACCTGCCGATAACACCTATGAACATGGAAGAAAGAGGAAACGAGCGGCGAGGTCGAAGGCGCTAAGGCCAAACGGTGGGAGGATAAAATGAGGGCCCTGCATCTAATGGTTCCAATGTTCTTCGCGATTCAGTTCGTAGTGGTTCTGGCAGCCTTGGTCGCCGCGATGGTGTTCGCTGACCCACAAGTCCCGCTCCCCGCCAGAAAGCCTTCTCGCCGCGATATGGCGAGGCCCAAAACGCGCTCGCGGGCTTAATCCGCAATTCTGAATCCGTCCTAGATTTCTTACCCGCCAGGGGAAGGGAGGGGCTGAAGGAAGACTCCGCCATTCTCGAACCGCGCCGCCTCAGTGGAACCAAGGATTCACTGGATACGGTCAGCCAGCTTTTCGGTGTGGTTGTGGATGATGTCGTGGGTGGGCATTATTCTACGGCTTCCAAGATTTCTTTGGGGAGACGGCTGAACACAAAGTCCCGAATTGCCAGGCCTGAAGCCTGGGCCTTCCTTGCCACTTCAAGCGTCGGCCAGAAGGAATCGTCGTAGCGGAGTCGAACGGCGTAAGGTGTCAGCTCGGAAGCCATTGCGGTGAGCGAGTGGAACGAAAGGTCGATGCCTGCACAGAGTTCTGTTAAATCGCCCAGATTATGAGTATACGGAAATGGCCTGTCGTGAAAAGCCAGAAAGCCCTTCAGGTATTTTTCGGCCGCTTGTTCCGCGTGGAAGCAGGCTGCGTCCAGCGAGCCCGCCGCGATGGTCGCGTCTATACATGCAAAATCGCTTGCCGCTTTTCGCAGCCAACCCCGTACGACATCAGCCTTTTCTTTCATACAAAACCTTTCCTTCGCGGACGGCCGTAGTGATGAAGGCCTGGGGTACAGCGCTCCAGTCTGTCACTTCTTCCGGCGTATACACCATCACGTCCACCGGCACGTTTAATCCGGCCAGGGCGACATAGAGTGGGGCGTCGCGCCGGTAGCCGGGCTCGCTGGATTCCTTGATCACCAGCAAATCGAAATCGCTGTTCGGTCGGGCGTCGCCCCGGGCCCGGCTGCCGAACAAGATGATCTTCTCCGGCTGCGCCGTCTCCAAGATGCGGCGGACAATATCGTCAATCAGATTGTCATTCGGCGGATTCATGCGTCGAAACCTTGCTGTAGTATGGCAAACCGCGCCGCCTCCGTCGAGACAAGAATGCAGTAGGCAGAAAGCAGTAGGTAGTAGATGGTAGGTAGCAGATGGGGGGCGGAAAGCATAAGGCAGATGGCAGTCAGCAGAAGGCAGTAGACCGTAGGTAGCAGACAGGAGGCACTTGGCAGCGAGCGGTTCTTGCTCGTCCCGGCAAGCCGGGAAAAGCGGGAGGGAGCAGCTTTTGTAGGGCCGAACGGCGTTCGGCCCCTTGTCGGGATGGGCCAAGCCAGCAGCGGCCGCGAGGGGCACGGTTCCTCGAATGAATCCGCCGATGAATCAAACATTCGGTTACTTCATGACCCGCTGACTCAAGTCCTGGTCATCCTCGCCGATGGGTTGTCCGGGCGGCGGCTCGACTGGTGTAGGAATCGTGATGGACTTGGGGTCTTTCTGAAAGAGCTCGATCTCCGATACCGCGTAAGCGAACTGGGCGCGGCGGTTTTCCTCAGGACTTTGCTTGAGGCCCGCGGACAGCCAGTCCTTCAACTCGGTTAGTTTCAACGACGCCAGCGCTCGCACCTGCGGCGCAGCCTGCTGGTTCGCCGCCAGCCGCATCAGATCATCGAGCGCCACATCGTCCACCGTGCCCTGGATCTCCCCCGGGTAACCGGTGCTCTGCGGTGCCTTCCAAGTGGCCGCCAGCAACTGGTCCATGACCTCGGCGAGCGACGGAGCCTGAGGATCGCGCGCGTGGTTCTCCACCAGGCGCGCGTCACGCTGGGGGTCAAGAAGCAGGCCGATGGTCAGGCTTGCCGCGGCTTCGGGCGGCCCCAAGGCGTCAAAGACCAGCCCGGTGTGGCCGGTGAAATCTTCGCGAGACCGCTCGTACCCCATCGCCGGGGGCGGGATCAGGCGCAGCACGGGCTCCGGCAATTCCAGCGCCTGCGGGCTGAGGGTTTTGAGCAGCGCGCCGAGCGCCCGGCGCTGCTCGGCGGGCGGCACCATTTCCGGCGCCTTTTGGCCATCACCCCGCAGGGCGTAACGATAATCGAGCCCACCCAAAACCTTGGCTGCGGCCTCTGTTTGGTAGCGGTGAAACAGGTAGATGGGAACCAGGACGTTCTCAAGTGTGCTGAGGGGCGTCCCGGCGGGAATATTGTTGGCTCCGAATTGGCGGAGCGCGCGGGCGCGGACCTGCATCATGCGATCGAGTTCGGCGACGGCATCGGCGCCGTTGTCCCAAAGGTGGGCGGCAGGATGCGCTCCCCCCACCGGACGCGCGTCGGCGTCCGAAATGAAATACAGGCCGCGCTCGATTGCTTGCCGCAGGGTTCCGTCCAGCGCCGGCTTTTCGTCCGTGCCTGCGGCAAAATCCTGGTAACCGAAGGCAATGGCCACCTTATCCCATTCACCGATGCCGGTGGCATAGGCGTCGGACACGTCCAGCCCCCCATCCGCGCGGAGCTTCACCAGCGCCCCCGGATAGTCCATCACCGAGGCGCGGTCATGTGTGCTGGCGGCGAAATTGTGGGCGAGGCCGAGCGTGTGTCCCGTTTCGTGCGCGGCGAGCTGGCGAATGCGCGCGAGAACCATATCCAGGGCGGGCTTCGAGCCGGCTCCTCCCTCTCCGTAAGGCGCCAGCAAGCCTTCGGCAATCAGGAAGTCCTGGCGCGCCCGCAGCGCATCCAGCGTCACCTGGCCTTTGAGGATCTCTCCCGTACGCGGATCGATGATGGCGCTGCCGTAAGCCCAGCCGCGCGTCGAGCGGTCCACCCACTGGATAACGTTATAACGCACGTCCATAGGGTCAACGCCTTCGGGAAGCACTTTCACCTGGAAGGCATCCTTGTACCCGGCGGCCTCAAACGCCTGGTTCCACCAGCTCGCTCCTTCCACCAGCGCCGACCGAATAGGTTCCGGCGCGCCGCGATCCACGTAATAGATCAGGGGCTGCACGGGTTCGGTGAGCGCCGCCGCGGGGTCCCGCTTCTTCAGGCGGTGGCGCACGATGAAGCGCTTGACGATGGGCTGGTCGAGGGGCGTGGCGAAGTCCATGTAGTCGAGGCTGAAATATCCAGCGCGAGGATCGTAGACGCGCGGTGTGTACCCCTCCTCGGGCAATTGCACAAACGAGTAATGCTCGCGCACGGTAATGGCCTGCGGCGAGGGCACGACTTCGCGCACAAACTCGCCTTCCGGCTGCCCCGCGAAGGTGAGCGTGGACTCCACCTCAGTATTGCGCGGGAAGCTCTTGGTGCGCGGCAGGTAGACCGCAGAACGCGCGGCGTCCACGCTGTAATTGCCCTGGTGAGCCCGCCTCAGCACCGCCGCCACATTGTGTGCGTCGTTCAGAAAGAAGGCGGTGGCGTCCACCAGGACGTGGTCGCCGCTTTCGGCCGCCACCGTGAAACCCCACAACGTCGATTGGGCAAAGGCTTCCTCGGCGGTCTGCCGTTCGTCCGGATTGCTGGTGACGGCGCGAAAGGAATAGTTGGGTTGAACCAGCAACACTTTCGGGCCCACGCGCTCGAACTTGACCACCCGCGACCCGCCCGGCTGCCCGCGGTCAAGGCCCAGGTCATTCGAGCCCACGCCTTGCGGAAGGGAATCGAGGTAAAGAAATTCGGCGTTCCATTGCCCGATCTCCAGCCACAGCTTGCCCTCGCGCTCGTCCCAGTAGAGGTTGAAGTAGCCGGCCAGCTTCTTGAACCCGTCGGTCTTCTGCGCAATGCCGGGCAATGGCTTGGGCGTCGCGGGCGCCGCTTGCTCCTGCGCTCCAGCGCGGCGGGCCCGGGCAGCTATTAAGGCCGTTCCACAAAGGTGTATACGCCCCCAACTTGTGCCCACGACGCTCAAGACCAAAAGTGCGGCGCAGCTTATGGCTCGATGCATGACAGTCTCCTGAAGTTTTAGTAAGTGATGCCCGCAACATCCTATGACAGGGAACGAGCCATGGCAAGAGCGCGGCCGCCAGCGAGGTTCGTTTGACATACCTGGGCATCGTCTCTAAACTGGCAGCAGCGGTTGATCGCTGAATCGCTGGGAGAATTGGCCATGGCTATCCAACTAAAGCCCGAACAGGAACACCGCATTGCGGAAGCCTTACGTTCAGGCGCCTATCAAAGCCCCGACGACGTGATTGACCGGGCGCTGGAGGTCCTGCACGAGCGGGATGAATGGTTGATGGCCAATCGCCAGACGGTGGATGCCAAGATCCGCAAGGGGATCGAAGAACTGAACCGAGGGGAAGGGATTCCCGAGGACCAACTGGACGCGCACCTTGCAAACCTGAAATTACTCCTACCTGATTGTCTACCGACCTGAAACCAAGCCGCTCCAAGTGGTCACGATCCTGCACGCGAGCCGTGATGTGGCCGGGATTTTGACGCAGCGGCGATGAGGTGACCCTCCAACTCTGGTTGCAATCGCCATCTGCCCCGAGAGCGCCTAGACCCACGCGGCGGAGCCATAAGAGCACGCCAGAGGGCGAAAGGCAAATCACAAAAGGCAAAAGTGAAAAGCGGAATATTTCCTAACGCGGCTGGGCCCAGTGCGAACACTTGATACCGCCAACGCACGGGTGATGCCGGCTCATTTCGAGAGGGTTTTGAGGTCCTTCAACAATTTTGCAAAAGTATTGGCAAAGGCGGCTTGCCGGTCGTCAGTGTACTCCTTGCCGTCCGTCTGGTAGAGCGTCTTTCCCGAGGCGCGGTCGGTGATGAGCATCCTGGCTTGCGAGAACGTCTCCACCGTCAAGGCTGCGGACTTGTCCTCAAGACGCGACCCGTCGCCCGCCGGCGCCATCCTTTCATGCTCATTCATCGTCAATTTCACCGTCGCGTCGGCGCTGCTGCAACTGTCCACGCGTTGCCAGTGCAACTTGGTAAACAACCCCTTGGGTTTGGCGGCCTGGGCGGCGAACTTTTGCAGGTCGGCTGATTGGTGCGGGGTCAATTCGCTGGAATCGAGGCAAAAGGTGTGAATTTTCAGGAGGCCGCCGGCATCCGCCACTCCTTCGTGAGTCGGCTTTTCCTGGCCGGCGAAGGCAATGCACGACAGCAAGCAGAGGGCAAGCAAGGGCTGCCAACGACATTTCATACCCACCCCCGGATCTTGCGATTTCGATTTACATGGCGCTGATCATAGCACTTGGGACGCCTCGCAGCCACTCCCCGGCCGCAGATAGTGTCCTAATCTGACGAAGTGATATCGAATTAGAAAGTAGGACTTCCTAGCCCCGAAGGGGCGATCCAGCAAAGCCCAGGCCAACGGCCTGGGTCAGGGAAACCCAACCCATTTCCATCCGCAAGCCCTGAAGGGGCGTGCTAACGGTCGCCTCAGCCACCTTCCCAACGCTCTGTTCATCTCGATCTGCGGGACCGAACCGCGGGTTCCTTAGATCGCCCTTTCAGGGCTTGGGCCGGGAAACAATCCGATTACCCAGGCCGTTGGCCTGGGCTCTGCTAGGCCGCCCCCTTGGGGCTTCTTCGCAAATTAGGACACTACCCGGCCGCACCATGGTTAGCCGCTGAAAACGTGGTATCGTAACCCTGGGTAACTGTGCAGCTTCTGGCCACCATTCCGGACTTTGTTAAACTGGCAGCAGGGCGCCTGCGAGGGATCGAGGTGGTCTTGCGCCACTTAGGCGGATTTGGCCTGCTCATTCTCGCCATCGTCGACAGCTCCCCCATCCCCACCTTTGGCGGCCTGGACATTCTCACCGCCATACTCGCGGCGCGGCAGCGCGAACCGTGGTACTACTACGCCGGATTCGCCACGGCCGGCTCGGTCATCGGCGCCTACCTGACGTTCCGCATGGCACGCAAGGCCGGCTTGGACTATCTCCACAGCAAGTTTGGAAAGCGCAAGGTCTCGAAACTGCTGACGTACTTCCATCAATGGGGAACGGGCGCTCTGGTGGTTTCTAC
>Ga0074044_10005460_pt1 | contig 10369 bp, 8 predicted proteins | sample BogForMeECP23OM1_FD_94443 | JGI IMG/M metagenome (GOLD analysis project Ga0074044, IMG submission 94443) | Bog forest soil microbial communities from Calvert Island, British Columbia, Canada - Bog Forest MetaG ECP23OM1 | ecosystem: Environmental > Terrestrial > Soil > Wetlands ...
GCCCGACGGGCAGGAGATTTGCTACACCTCGAACCACGACAAGGTCGAAGCCACGTCCACCAACAACGATCTCTGGATCGTCCCGGTCGGTGTGGGAGCGGGCGACTCGCCCGCTCAGGTCTTAGCCCAAACCAAGAACATCACCGCCGACAATCTCGCCAGCGACTCGACTCCGCTGTATTCGCCCGATGGCAAGTACATCGCCTACCGCGCGCAGCAGCGTCCGGGATACGAGAGCGACCGCTTCCGCCTGATGCTCTACGATCGCAAGACGGGGAAAACTGAACCGATACCCGGTACCAGCAGCTTTGACCGCTGGATCGGGGCGATTGCCTGGGGCCCGGATTCTTCGCGAATCTACTTCACCGCTGAAAATGAGGGCAGCTCGCCTATATATATGCTTAAAGTTGGAGCTATCGAAACGAAGCCTGCGTTCCTTCAAATGGAAAGTGGTTTCAATGACGACTTGGCAGTAAGCTCGGACGGAAGAAGTCTTTTTTTTACCAGAATGTCCGTTCAGGCCCCAACAGCAATTTTCGCAGCGCCAAGGACCTCCCTATTTGGTTGCCTGTTGAAGCCCCATGGACCTACATCGCACTGCGATGCACCATCCGTGCCCCTTACTCATCTCAATGACGCCGTTCTCTCCCAAATTGCCATGTCCCCGCTCGAACCGTTCTGGTTCGAGGGAGCCGAGGGCGATAAGGTCGAAGGCTTCCTAGTAAAGCCGCCGAACTTCGATCCCGCGAAAAAATATCCCGTGAAGTTCCTCATCCACGGCGGGCCGCAGGGGGCATGGGGAGACGACTGGTCTTATCGCTGGAATCCCGAGCTCTTTGCCGCCAACGGATACGTGGTCGTCATGATCAACTTCCACGGCTCGACCGGATACGGCCAGAAGTTCATTGACGCCATCAATGGCGACTGGGGAGGCGCTCCGTTTGAAGACCTGATGAAGGGCCTCGACTACGCCGAGAAGACTTACCCGTTCATTGATAAGAACCGGGAGTGCGCGCTGGGCGCGAGCTTTGGCGGATACATGGCCAACTGGGTGCTCGGCCACACTGACCGCTTCAAGTGCATCGTGTCTCACGATGGCACGTTCAATAACGAATCGGACTATGGCACGACCGAAGAGCTCTGGTTCAACGAATGGGAGTTCAAGGGCACGCCGTGGACCAACCGCGAGTTGTATCGGAAGTGGTCTCCGCATTTGTTTGCGGCGAATTTCAAGACCCCCACGCTCGTCATCCACGGACAGCTCGACTACCGCCTCGACGTAAGCGAAGGTTTACAGCTCTTTACCACGCTGCAGCGCCTGGGCGTACCGTCGAAGATGCTCTACTTCCCCGACGAAGGCCACTGGGTGCTTAAGCCGCAGAATTCTCAGCTCTGGTACAAGACGGTAAATGGCTGGGTCGATCAATGGACTGGGACGAAGAAGTAAGGAGTGGCTCGCCTATCCCGCCGATCCCACTCATCGCAAAAAGCGCGATGAGTGGGGCACCATTCGCGAAAGACTTTCAGCCGGTCTGTTTTGCGACAGGGCCACTAGGGTCTGGTTCCGTCACGTCCGCTGGTGGACTGGCTGGCGGCTTGGCCGGAACCGGAAGAGCCTCGACCTTGGGCAAGCCGACGCCGGACTCAGCAGACCGGGGAACACCATCTTCGGCGTCAGCGCCCCCAGCACGGTTCACGCCGGCGTTTGAGTCGAGGTTGGAATCAGTGTCCTGACACACGCCGGAGCAGGGGCTCGGGCTGGCGACCGTGTCACCGGGCGAAACGCCTTCGGGAACTGCGAACAGAACGTCCGGCGGGCCTGGTAGATCCGGTGGGCCACCGAAGTGCTGACCGGGCCACGCGCTCCGGGCCTTAGTGCCGCTGTTTTTCGACGGGCCCGGAGCTATCGCCGGCAGGCTCGCCATTTGAAACTGCGCGGTCGAGCGGCCCGCACTCGCGGTGATGAACACGTCGCAGGGGCCCACGCTTCCGACCGTGGGCACGATGGAAGCGAGGCCGTCCTGAGCGCTCATGACCTGCGCCGCGGACGATCCGAGGAGAACGGGCATTCCGTTTTCGGGAACCCGTGCCAGCGTGGTCTGAAAGGCGACGTTTACTCCCAGCACCGGATTCGCGGCACTTGAGCCATCGGTCACCCGCATCACGAGGGGCTGAAAGGCCTGCCCTGCCGGCACAGCCTGTGACGATCCGCTCACCGTCTCCAGTGTCCACAGGGAAGCCGGCGTGGAGTACAGAGTAAATGTCTGGCAGGGCGAATTGTTGGGAGCGGCGCAAGCGCTCACCTGCACATCGGCGCTTTGATTCGTCAGACTGGCCGTGATGCTGGCGACTCCCGAGCCGTTGGTGGTTGCACTGCCCGACGAGAGTGCCGCCGTACCGTTGGTGACCGCGAAATTGACGGCTACATTCGCCTTCGGTGCGCCCAAGTCGAGGGCGACGACTGAGAGCGGAACCGCAATCGTCGCGCCTTGTCCAACCCAGCGCGTCGGCGTCACGGCAGCCAAGTCGAGCGCGGTTGAGGCGCCCAGCACCGTGGCCTGTTGCGACTGCGGCGGCTGATACGACGCCGGCGCCAGAGCTATCGTGATCGTGCTTGGTCCGGTCGCGGTAGGGGTCACCCAGCTGGACGATTCTCCCGCTTCATCGCCCAGCACCGAACAGAAAGAAGCTCCGCTGCATGCCGAAAACAGCAGGCCGTTGGTCGCACTCCAGGCAATCGTCGCCCCATTCACCGGCGTAACTCCATCGGCGGCAACGGCGCGCACGCGGATTGGATAGGCGGCCGCGGAACCGACTGGCGTTGCCGGCTCTGCGCCCTGCAGCAGAAGCAGCAGATCCGAGGCCGCAGCGCCATAGGTCAGTGCTTCGGTCATTTGGGAAAAGCCACCGCTTACCGCATCCGCGACCAGGATCGTAGCGGTTCCGTCCTGCGTGCCTGAAGGTAGAACCACCTGGATCTGTCTTGCCGACGTAGAAAGAGTGCTGCCGTTGTTCCCGGCGACCGTCACCTGCAGTCCCGGATTAAATCCAATGCCGTTTAGAGTCGTGATGCCTCCAGCAAGACTGAGACGCGCCGGCGTAACCGAATCCGAATAAAGCAGGCTGGCGCGGTAGAAGTAGTCCGGGCGACCGTCGCCACGGTCGTCGGCGATGCCCACCCGGTACGTATCGGACACGGTGAACTGCGCATCCAGGCGGGTCAATCCCCACGTGGGTGTATTGAATGCCGAGGGCGTGGATGAAGGCGCGGGATTACCGCTCTGGTCGCTCAATTGCCAGATGCCAATTACGGGCGAAAGTTTGGTTTCGGCCGCCTGGCCGGTTTCGTCGAGGGCGGTCACTGAGACCGAGGCCGTGCGGTTCGCCTGCGCCTGGAACTCGAACCAATCGGCGCTGCCGTAGCCGGAAATCCACGACCCCCATGCACCGCCCTGCGGAAGCGCCGCGGGATTCGCGTACGTCGAGCCGCTGCCGGGATGCGCTTCGGCGATTTCATCCTGCAGCATGAGGATGTCCTGATACGTTTCCGACCCATTCTCGACCGTGACCAGAACCGGAGCGAACGAGCCCGAGGGCGTAACCTGTGTGGGGCCGTACGGTTCGACGCCTGTGGACCAGTTCGGGTCCAGCGCTTCCACGCTTAGCTGGTACTGGGCGGTGGTTTGTCCGGTCGGAATCGTCAGTTGACCAAGATCGTAGAAACCTTCGAGCGAAGGATCGTTGGAGCCCCACCGGTCATAGCGGAGACCGTTGGCGTCCAGGTATCCATCGATCATGTTGCCGGCGTTGCCGCAAAACAAGAATCCAGAAACGGAAGTCACAACATATTGCCGCGAGGGTTGGCCGGTTCCGTCGATTAACCGGGCCACCACGTTGACACCCTGCATCGGTTGCGCCGCGTTCCCGGAGGCATCGGTGAAGTACACGCTGCCGTAGATTCTGCCCGCGGGTTGCGGATTCACGCCGCCCGGATAGAGCCGCGCGAGCGCGTCCATGTCGTCCATGGCAGCGACGCCTGGGTTGGGATAGCAGAGCGTGATGGGCACGCAGTTAATCGGATCGGCAAAGTGCATCGCCGGAAATCCCGCAAAATCGGCGCTGCCTGGGGGTGGATTCTGCGTCAACACATTCAGGTTGGCCTGCGACCACCCCAAGCCCAAAATGCGCCCCAGGACGCGCACCAACCGGTATTGAACGTCGGGCAACTGCGCGTTGGCAGTGGCGCAGACTCCGTTGATCACCACCAGCGCGTGCGCGATGTTCCCGGCCGTGGAGAAGTTATCGGGTCCGCCATAGACGGCGTTGGTGAAGCAATCCTCCAAGTCTCCGGCGCCCTGGCCGAGCAGCGCATCGGTGACGGTTCCGTCATAGTCGTAAACAATTCCGACGGGCGTGCCCGTGGCTGAGGGCGTAATGTCCGCAGGAGCGGTGATTACTCCGTTGGTGACTACGATGTTGCTTCCGTTCACATCTTCGGCAAGATGCCCGCCCTGCGATGCAGTGAGGGCAACGCCTGAAATGCCGGTCCAAGTGGCGAAGACGCTGGCAACAAGCGCATCGGCCTGCGCGTTGGTCAGGATCGGGCTCAGGTTCCCCTGGTCGGTGAAGTACAGTACGGAGCCATTCGCCCAGATCATGGCATTGCCTTCGACTCCGGGAGCGTAGCCAGAGCCTGCGACAAAGGCCGGGCCTCCGGCGCGGCTGGCAACGGCACTGCAAATTAGAAGAACGGCAACCGCCAGAATTCGCCGGCGCATGGTCACTCCTCTTCACTTCTAGCGCTGCGGATGGCGCGCTCCAGTTGAACGACGCTGACGTTCTCAATGCCCGATGCAGACGATTTCCGCGCATTCTTGGACACGTTCTTCCCGCTCGCATCGAGAGCGACTTGGCCAAGGGAGCCACCCACTGGGCTGGTAAAGCCCAAGCGGCTCGGCGGATAGAGGAGGATCAAAATGCGCTGGCCGCGGCGCATCGGGCGATGCATGGACCACGCGCCTGCCCACTCGTGAATGGTGAGAACTTGTCCCCGCTCGACCCCGGCAATCGCCCGGTCCACGCGAAAACGCAACTGGACTGCGGGAGTTGCCGCCGGAACCACCCGATCGACTGCCGTAGCCGGCGGCGTGGAGGTGAGCACCGTGCCGGCGAATATCATCCCGGCCCGGCGCGAAAGCTGTTTCCATTGCGGGCCGAGGATGCGCTCGGCGATGGCTTGATCCGATGGCTGCGCGGCGGCAAGACTCGACAGACAGAAGCTCGCCAAACAAGCGAGAGCAACAACCAACCCGCGTCTTGACGCACGCATAGCGAGTCTCTTTCTGGAGGGAACGGGACCGGGAAAAGTCCTGGGAGTGCTATCAGCGTAGCGCGTTAGGGGTTAGGGAGATGTGCGGGCGGTCACTGCGGTTTTGTGACGAATCGTCAGATCGTGTGGGCGGCCGGGAGAGACATTTTAATATTGACCATGGTCCATGACCATAGTACTATCTTAAAGGAGACTCGACATGGAAGAAATTGCCATTTCCAGGTTCAAGGCCACTTGCCTGGCCGTACTTGAAAGCGTCCGCAAAACCGGGAAAACGGTTCTGGTGACGCGTTTCGGCGAGCCCGTGGCGGAGGTCGTGCCTCCGCGTGCGTCGAAGAAACCGAAGCGCTGGTTGGGTTCGCGTGCGGGAACCGGCCAAATCATCGGCGACATCGTCTCTCCGGCCAGCGCAGAAGACGATTGGGACGCGCTGCGCGGATGAAACTACTGCTCGATACTCATATCTGGTTGTGGAGCGCGCTCGATCCCGGGCGTCTTTCCGGCCGTGTGGCCGGCGCACTTGAGAATCCGGTTAACGAGTTGTGGCTTTCTCCGATCTCGTTGTGGGAGGTGCTGACGCTTTGCCAGAAGCGGAGACTGATTCTGGATCCTAATCCCCAAGCGTGGATCGCAGAAACGCTGGACACAACTCCGATGCGGGAGGCCCAAGTCACATACCAGGTTGCGCAGGAAGCGGGCCGCGTACAACTCCCCCATCGTGACCCGGCCGACCGTTTTCTGGTCGCTACAGCGCGTGTGTTCGATCTGACTCTGGTGACGGCAGATGAAAATCTGCTTAAGGCTCGGCAGGTAGCAGTGTTAGCGAACCACTGAAGCCGCGATATACTTTACCGCGCGGCGAGTTCCCTCGATGGGTTCCGAAATCATCAACGTCAGTCTCCTACCGTCGTGGGATGCCCCGGACATGCGTCGCCGCCTAGCGCAGGTATTGAAATCCGTACGCGCCCTGCGTTCGGCCGTTGCCTACTGGACCGTTGGCGCAGACTTTGTCGGACCGCATCTATGCAACCGCCTCCAACAGCCGAACGGATACCTTTGTGTAGACGTTCACCTTCCAACGGATATCGTGGGACGAAGTCGATCCAGCCGTTAGCCCGTTGCTGCGCCGGGTGAACTCGGAGGAAATCAAAGTGATGTTCTACGGCAAACCGCCTGTTGTGAAGCGGCCAGCGGATCAAGAAGCCGCCGCGCCCCGCCGCGCGTTGCTGGGAGAGCGTCGGGCACTGCCCGAGCACAAGCTCATCGTGCCCAAAATCCTTCGTTCTCGAAACTCCTAAAGGTCCAACGCGGCAGACTATCTTTTATTGCGGCGGTTCGCCTTTTTGGCCGCCTTACGTTGCTGCTTCGCATACTTCTTCATCGCTTTCGCTTGCTTTTTGTTGGCCTTGTTCAACATCTTTTGCTGCTTCTTGATCGCCTTCCTGGACTCACGCGCATTTTCTTGAGGGCTGATGCGCTGAGCTTGAACCGGTATCGAGCCTGCAAGGCTCAACACGACCATCAGCAGGAAAGCAGCAATTCGTTTCATAAACATCTCCGAACGAAGGATCTTGCAGCGATATTACACCGAACCATGCCCTAGTTGGCACACCAGGGTGTTACTTCTGTAATCCGACCTCCGCCGGTGGAAAGCCCTGCCATCATTCGCAACGAGCGCAAAATGAGTGGGGCGCCCTCGATTTTCTTTCTGCAGGATAAACGCCCGCTAGTGTATCGTCTTCGTCTTCCGCGACATGTAATCCATCAGTAAATATTGGCCGAGCGTGTAGGGCGTCGTGAAGTAGGCCTTGCCCCGGCACATCTCGGTCACTTTCTGGACGAATTGCACCAGTCCATAGTCCGACGCCAGCATGAACGTGTTGATCAGCACACCCGCCCGCTTGCACTTCGAAACTTCTTCGAGCGTCTGGCTGACCACCAGTGGATCGAGCCCAAACGCATTCTTGTAAATGCGGCCATCTTCGAGGGTGAGCGCCGAGGGCTTGCCATCGGTGATCATGACGATCTGCTTCATGTCCTTGCGCTGGCGCTGCAGGATGCGTTGCGCCATGCGCAGACCCTCGCGCGTGTTGGTGTAGTACGGCCCAACCTTCACCCGCGCCAACTGCGAGAGCGGAACTTCTTCCGCCGAATCGTGAAACAGCACCAGCGACAGCGAGTCTCCCGGATACTGCGTCCGAATCAATTGCGACAGCGCCATCGCAACTTTTTTCGCCGGAGTGAAGCGGTCTTCCCCGTACAGAATCATCGAATGCGAACAGTCGAGCATCAGCACCGTCGCACACGACGACTGGTACTCGCACTGATGCACCTGCAAGTCGTGGTATTCAAGGTTGAGCGGAAGCCCGAGCCCTTCGCGCTGAATGGCGGAAGAAAGCGTCGCCGTGATGTCGAGGTTCAGGGTGTCGCCAAACTCATACTGCTTCGAAGCACCGCTTGCCTCGATGCCCGTGGCCATGTCGCGCGTGTCGTGACGTCCAAAACTCGACTTGCCCAGCGACCCGAGCAAATCGCGCAGCGCTTTGAATCCCAGGAAATCGAGGCTCTTGTCGGTGATCTCGAACTTCGCCTGCTGTGCTTCGCCTACTTGTCCGCCCACGCTCGACTGCTTCGCGGGATCGTGCGGCTGATCGATGGAGATGTAATCTTCCTGCTGCATGCGCTCGATCAGCTTCTCAATGAGCTCCTCCAGTTCGCCCTCCATCTGCATCTGCTGCAGGCGGTCGCGCATTTCTTCCTCAAACATTTCGCCATTGAGCAGCGCCTGCTCGAGCGCACGCCGCAATTCGTCGAGCGTCTTCTCGCCATCGGGCAGTTCGTACCAGAAATTGTCGTTGAACCCACTCTGCAGAAAATAGTTCGAGAGCGCGCTGAGCAGGTCTTCCATGCTCATCTCGCTGGCAGGGTCGGGAACGTATTTGCTGTATCGAATTCGCTTCATAAGCTACTGTTTGGTGACGGCCTTGGGGACTAACATCCTCCACCCTTTGACCAACACAAAGAAAAGCAACGTGTAAATAGCGACGTCGATAAAGAGTCCCGCCATAAACATCGGTCCGAAGTTGTCGGATGCATAAACCCCAAACCTGGCGCAGGCTGCATTCACCGTCAGCAGGCCGGGCCAAGTGAGAATCGCCAGCGGTCCGTTGAAGGTCAAGGCGGAAACTGCCGCCACCACGCCAACAAAGACGATCGCGGCAGCCAGGCACCGCAGCAGCAGCTTCACCCGTCACCCCTAGTTAAACTGTTTGCGCGGCCGAGAGAGCATTTCTTCGCGATCAAAAGGCTTCTCCTGTTTCACCTGTTTCTCGCCCGCCGTGAACACGCGTTCCTCGTTGCGTCCGATTTTCTTGTGCGCATGCAGGCCTTCCAGCACGAACTCCGCCGCTGACACCTGCATCTCGGCGCTGTCTTTCGGGCCGACATTCAGCTTGCCGAGTTTTTCCATCAGTCCCTGAATCTGGCTCAGGCCTTCGAGCACTTCCTCGGCTCCGGCATTGTCGCTGAGCTGAATCTCGCCGCCCAGATCGAACCACTGCACCACCTGGTTCAGGTTGACGCCGTGCAGATACGTGTCAAACGTCTTCGCGATTGCGGTCCGGATCAACTCGCGGCTCACGTGGTCCGCACCCTTCATCTCGCCTTCGTACTCCAGTTCCAGCTTGCCCGTAATCGCGGGCAGCGCGGCGTAGATGTCGCTGATCCGCGGCACGATCAATTTTTCCCGGTGCGTGAGCGCCCGCCGCTCGGCATTCGATACCACGTTCTCGATCGCCGAAATCGGCAGCCGCTGGCTCACGCCGCTTCGCTTGTCGATCTTCTTGTCGTCGCGCGCCGCGAACGCGATGCGCTCGATCACTTCCTGCACATACTTCGGAATATGCAGCCGCGAGCCATCTCGGGCAATCCACGCTTCCTGCGCGGTGATTGCGATTCCTTCTTCCACGGTAGCCGGGTAGTGGGTGCGAATCTCCGAGCCAATGCGGTCCTTCAACGGCGTAATGATCTTGCCGCGCGCGGTGTAGTCTTCGGGGTTCGCGCTGAACACAATCGCGACATCCAGCGGCAGCCGGATCGGGTAGCCTTTAATCTGCACGTCGCCTTCCTGCATGATGTTGAACAGGCCAACCTGAATTTTGCCGGCGAGATCGGGCAACTCGTTCATCGCGAAAATTCCACGGTTGGCGCGAGGCAGCAGCCCGTAGTGCACGGTGAATTCGCTGGAGAGTTCGTGCCCGCCACGCGCCGCTTTAATCGGATCGATATCGCCGATCAGGTCCGCGATCGTGACATCGGGCGTAGCCAGTTTTTCCACGTAACGATGGTCGGGAGTGAGCCAGGCAATCGGCGTGGCGTCTCCTTCCTTCGCTACGAGCTCGCGACATCGCCGGCAAATGGGAGCGTAAGGGTTATCGTGAATCTCGCAGCCCGCGACGTAAGGCATCTCTGGATCCAGCAAGGCAGTCAGCGCCCGTAGAATGCGGCTCTTCGCCTGTCCGCGCAGCCCCAGCAGAATGAAGTTATGCCGCGAAAGGATCGCGTTCACGATCTGCGGCACCACCGTGTCGTCGTAGCCGACGATGCCCGGAAATATCGAAGCGCCCTCGCCGAGCCGCGACATCAGGTTCTCGCGCAGCTCATCCTTTACCCGCCGCCGACCGAGACGCTGCGCCGTGAAAGGACTTCGGCGCAACTCGCCCAGAGTCCGGGCAACACTCATGGTGGAACCCCCAAAGGAAGAAACCTTACGTGGATTATACCGCCGGAGAGAGCTGTCAGCTTTCAGCTCGCAGCACAAACCCATTCAGCCGAAAACTGGGCGTTGGATCGGTTTCCGGGTTGCCGGTAATCCGACCGGAATCCGGACCAGCCGCTCCCGGTCGTGAGTGTAATCGCCTGTGGCTGTTGAAAAAGGAACCAAAGCAGTGATTTCAGAGAATTTCAGCGTCCACGGCGAACGAACATTCAATAACTTACGAACGAATTTCGTTGGGGAAATTCCCTGAAAAGAGTTTTTCA
>Ga0074044_10005461_pt1 | contig 10369 bp, 7 predicted proteins | sample BogForMeECP23OM1_FD_94443 | JGI IMG/M metagenome (GOLD analysis project Ga0074044, IMG submission 94443) | Bog forest soil microbial communities from Calvert Island, British Columbia, Canada - Bog Forest MetaG ECP23OM1 | ecosystem: Environmental > Terrestrial > Soil > Wetlands ...
GCACCAGCAGCGTGCCGGAGCGCTTATCCAGGTGCACTGCGATTTCGCAAAAATTCGTAGCGCGCACATTTTTCAGCTCGGGCAGCTCGCCCGACTTGAGCAGCCGGATAAAGCGCGATTTTGCGAAGCTCGCCTCGAATGCATTGCGTACATCCTGCTCGGTGGTGCCGGTGCGCGGCCGCATGAAAATCGAGGTCAGAATTCCGCGCGAGATCGGCAGCAGATGCGGCACGAACAGCACCGCGATTTCGCGCCCCAACGCGCTGCCAATCTCTTGTTCCATCTCGGGGACGTGGCGATGATTGCCGACCTTGTACGCGCGCGCGTTTTCGTTCACCTCGGCAAATAGCTGCTCGACGCTCGCGGCGCGGCGCGCTCCCGTGGTTCCGGACTTCGCATCGATGATAATGGAGGACGGCTCGATAAGATCCCGCTTGATCAGGGGCAGCAGCGCCAGCAGCGCGCCGGTCGGGAAGCATCCGGGATTGGCGACCAGGTTAGCCTCGCGCAACGCATGACGATTGAACTCGCTGAGCCCGTACACGGAATGCTTCAGCAGCGCGGGGGCTGGATGATCGACGCCGAACACTGCGCGATAGGTGGAAGCATCTTTGAGACGGAAATCTTCGGAAAAATCGATTACCTTGACGCCGCTCTGCACCAGGTCGGCGACCATGGCAGTGGCGACTTTTTCCGGCAGGCACGAGAACACCACTTCGGCGCGGCCCTTCAAGAAATCGGAGCGCAATTCTTCGAGCGGAGGCAAGTCGATGCCGGCGAGATGACGATAGACATCGGCGACCTCGCGACCCGCATAGTGCTCCGAGGTGAGCACGGTCAACTCGACGAACGGATGCGCCGCGAGTAGCCGCACCGCCTCAATTCCGGAGTAACCGGTGGCCCCCAGAATCCCGACTCTGACTCGATTCGTCGATGACATAAGGCAAAATCCCGCGTCGCTTGGGAATTAATCCAAGCTTAACCGATTAGCATGAATGGGATGTGGTTGTAAGACGAGGGGATTCGAGCCGGCGGTAGTGTCCTAATTTTAGGACACTATCGAGCCGGCGAGCAGGTTGACAATCTTTCGCAGCAACTGCCCCTCGGATTTGCTGAAGCCTGCGCTACCGGCAAACTACTTGGTGTCGAATTCGAAGAGCATCTCGCGCGGAAGTTCGTCCAGCTCCGCGAAGCGTTCCGCATACATCAGGAGGACGCCGTCTTCGGGGTTGTCGTTCTGCAGCCGGGTCAGCTCGTCGCGCGCGTCGTCTGCCTTGCCTTCCTGCAACAACTGTCTGAGATACGCGAAGCGATCATAGAAACGCGGATCGACGCCATCGTTGGCGTGTCCCGCAATCTCGACGATCGCAACCGGACGCTCTTTGCCCTTGACCCGAACCTGTCCGATTTCGCGCTTGATATAATCTTTGCGGGCCAGCGTCAGCGTATCGCGGCTGACCAGCAGGCGCGATTTGAATTTGCGCGTGAGCCCCTCGAGGCGCGCGGCCAGATTCACGATGTCGCCGATGACCGAGTAATCGAAGCGATTGGCGCCGCCGAAATTTCCCACGATAGCCTCGCCGGTCGCGATCCCGATTCCGATGTCGATGGTCTTGAAGCGTGGATCGGTCGCGTTGAGGTTCCTCAGCTCCGTCAGCATCGCGAGCGCCGAATCGATGGCCGCCTGCGCGTGATGGGGCAGCTCGTTAGGCGCGCCCCAAAACGCCATGATGCCGTCGCCGCGAATCTTGTCGACCACGCCCTTACTCTCGAGGATGTGGTCGGTCATCTTGGTCATGTACTCGTTAAGCAACGCGACCAGCTCGACCGGATCGGTGCTCTCGGACAGGCCGGTGTAGTTGACGATATCGGCAAACAGGATGGTGATGACGCGGCGCTCGCCGCCGAGCTTGAGGCCCTCGGGATTTTCCAGCAGCGACGCGATCACGCTCGGATGCAGGTAATGCTCGAAGGCGTGGCGCAGGTAGCGCTTCTCCTTGGTCTCCTCGTAGTAGCGGAATCCGGCAGTCACCATGTAGGTGGAGACCAGCATCAGGAGCGGATAAACGATGCCGACCAGTTGATGATGGTCCCACAGCAGATTGCGCGCGATCAGCGTGTAGGAACCCGCGAGCACCACCGCCGCCATCGCGGTCAGATTTGCCGACAAAAAGGAGGCCGCCAGCACCATCAGCAGACCGAGTGCGAGGCCGACGACCCGTTCGACCTTGTCGTCGGCGCTGCGCACGATCACATCATTTTGCAGAATGTTGTCGATCGCGTTGGCATGAATCTCAACCCCCGGGAAATCGCCTCCCATCGGAGTCACGAAACGGTCCCCGGCGCCGCGCGCGGTCGCGCCCACCAGCAGGATTTTTCCGGCCAGGTCGGCGGCGGGGACGCGATGATTCAAGATGTCGGTGAAAGAGAGGTGCGGAAAGGTGCCCTCCTTGCCGCGGAAGTTCACCAGCATCTGTCCGTTTTCATTGATCGGGAACTCCACCGCGCCATTCGCATTTTGAATGATGACCTTTTGGTCGCCCAGCACGCCGAAGTTCAGAATCAGGTTGGCATCGCTGGCGAAGGCCTTCAGCACCGCGAGCGATAGCGGTACCCGGTTGCCTTCATGGAAGCGCGCGACCATTATCTGCGCGCGCATAACGCCGTCGGAGTCGGAATCGGTCGAGACATAACCGGTGCTATGCGCGGCCTGGTTGAGGATCTCGAGCGGCGGGCGATACCACTTTGAACCGTACAGCTCACGAATGGTCCCCGGCGGAATCCGCGCCAGGTTGTAGGCAAGCGGCGCGGGCAGGCTCATCTCGGTGGTGAACCCCTGCTCGGGAATCCCGGCCATCCGCCCGGCCGCATCGAGGCTGCCCAGCGAATAGGCGAGGACCGTGCTGCCCTGCGCCTTGATGGCGTTGGCGAAGGCTTCGTCGTTGCTCTCGCCGAGCAACTGCTCCGCGGCAACCTTGGCGGTGCCGGATTTTTCCAGCCGCTCCATCAGCGAGCCGCGCGCCACGTCGAAATTGTCGGGCTCGCTGAACAGCACGTCATAGCCGACGACCGCGACCTTATAGTCGTTGAGCGCGCGCTCGAACTGCGCCATCACGCTGCGCCGAAACGGCCACTGCCCCAGCTCTGCGATGCTCTTGTCGTCGATCGCCGCTATCGCGATTGCGCCGCTGGTTTTGGGCGTCGAGTGCCAGTACATCCGCAGGTCGGAAATGCTCAACTCGAAGGTGTCGAAGACGTGAAACCAGTTCAGTGTCGCTATCGAAACGACGACGGCCAGACCGACGAGGAAGGTCCACTTCGAAAACTTGATGATATGCGCGCGCGACGGTTTGACCGTCCGCAGCTTTCGCGTGGTGCGTGCTTGGCGAAGAATGCGTGATGTTATGGCGGGCATGGCGCGATCGCCAGCAGCATAGCGCGGGGTCCGCGACTGCGCTAATCGAGCGTCACTGCGGGGGCTCGGTGAAATCGAGCTCCTTGTACATAGTGAGCTGGCCGTACTGATGCGCCGATCCATAGCCGGCCTGTCCGCTGAGGCCGAGGTTCCACGGACGCCAGTAGAAGCTCAGGTCGGGACCGCCCTGTCCGTCGGTGCCGCTGATGAAGCCGCCCATGTAAAAGGCGCCACCGCCACCCGCCATCAAGATGTACTTCTCGGTGCTCTTCAGGATGGCCTGGAAATCGACTTCGGTACTGGTCACGCCGTTTTGCCAGTTATGGATCGTGCTGAAGGAAAAGTTGACCGGATGAAAGCTATGTAGCATCCACCAGCTCGACAAATCGCCTTCGATGACGGGGGAGTCGCTATCGCCAAAATCGTGTACCGCGGAGATGAAAAAATGGGTCCCGGGAAAAAGATGGAGGTCTAGGCCGCCCTGTGCGCGTCCGAAGTTGAGGCGCGCCTGATGACCGGTGCCGGGCTCCAGCGGCGAGTCGAATCCGCCCCCGATCCATAGCTGGTAACCGGTCAGGCGGCCGAATACGCCGACATATTTGGTGATGCTTTGCTCGAACTGGAAGCCTTCCTGGGTGGTGCCGTACTTGTCACTTCCGTATCCGCCGAGGAAGGCCAGCAGCGAGAATTGACCATGCTCGGGAACCTCGAAGAAATCGGGATAGAGGTCGTTGAAGCTGTATTGGGCGCGCGAAGAGCCGGGGAGCACGGCGATCATCAGGACGGCGCCGAGGATCATCGCGATCGTCTTTGGAAGCAAAGGCCTGAACCAATTATTCAACGCCGTCATCCTTCATCAGTCAGCGAAACTGGCAATCATTGCATGTGCATCGAGGAGGAGGTACAGGCGGGACATACCGGGCAGGCCGGCGGCGGCACTCCGCCGACCACAGTGCCGATGTTGGAACGCGCGCCGGTCAGCCCGATCGGACCGGGGAGCATCGGACTGAGACTGCACGGCACGCTGAGCTCATAGCCGGCCGGGATTTCCTCGCCGGCGGTCGCGCCGGGATTGCGCACGCTGACCGTTCCTTCATAAACCACAACGTCGGTAAACTTACGGCAATCGCCGAACGTCGGTCGCGACTGACCTTCGGTGTACGCGGTATCAAACCTGGTTCCGCGCACTGCGGCGACCGCATTCGGAGTATGCACTTCGAAGTTGGGCGCGCCCCCGGTAGCATTGACCACCGAGCGCAGCACGCCCCCGAAGAGGCTCACCTGCGTCGAGGCTCGGCCACCCGCCGGCGCCAACATCTGCTTATCGATCACCAGGTTGCTCGATTCGCCCAGTTCGAGCTGGCTTCCATCGGTCAGGGTGACGACGGCATGCCCACCTGGCCCGGTGATGACGCGGTCTCCCACATTAACCGGGGTTCCATTACCGGCGGGCGAGGTATTGGCCCCACGTTGCACTTGAACGGTGCCCGAGGTGGTCGAGATAGTGCCGGCCACAGTCTGGGCGAAGCTCGGCGCGGCGAATGCCAAGGGCAGCAGGACAACAACCAAGGCTGCAGCGATTGTCAGTCTTATAGCGTCGCGCGCATTAAATATCCCACGCATGGATCGTCCTTGGTTCAATTGCTTACGGAGATGGGGCGAAGGGAAGTCAAACAGAAAGCGATGCTTACTGCAAGCATCGAGAGTGAAAGTGGGCGCAGGCGTCATTTAGAATGCCGAGTCGTGCAAAATGCAGATTCGTCGCGCAGACAGCATAAAAAACGGCCCGCACCATCATGAGGATGGGAGCGGGCCGAAAAAAAACCGTGATGCGCGAAACTAGCGCTTCGAGTACTGAGGCCGTTTGCGCGCCTTATGATGCCCGTACTTCTTGCGCTCCACCTCGCGTGGATCGCGGGTCAGCAAGCCCGCTTTGCGCAATGCCCCGCGCAACGCCTCGGAGGCCGCGACCAGCGCGCGCGAGATTCCGTGACGAACCGCGTCCGCCTGCGCCGAGGAGCCTCCGCCATGCACACTGGCAAGGACATCATAGTTACCCTTGGTCTCGGTGACCTCGAAGGGCTCCATGACCTTCATCCGCGCGGTGTCGCGAGGAAAATAATTGTCGAGGGTGCGCTCGTTGACGGTGACGGTTCCGGCGCCGGGAAAAAGCCGCACGCGCGCGACCGCGGTCTTCCGGCGGCCAGTTGCCCAAATGATATTTTTCTTCTCTGCCATAGAATTCTTGTTTAGTTCTCCACCACCTGTGGCTTTTGCGCCGTATGTGGATGTTCCGCGCCCGCGTAAACCTTCAGCTTGGTGAACAGCCGCCGCCCCAGGCGATTCTTCGGGAGCATGCCGCGCACCGCGATTTCCACCAGCTGTTGCGGCTTCTTCGATTCGAGAATCTTGCCCGCCGAAGTGGTCCGGATGCCGCCCGGATAGGTGGTGTGGCGATAGTAAATCTTGTCCACCAGCTTCTTGCCGGTCAGTTTCACCTTCGCGGCATTGATGATGACGACGAAATCGCCGGTGTCTTCATGCGGCGTATAATCGGGGCGATTTTTGCCCGCGAGGATCGAGGCGGCGCGGGTCGCGACCCGCCCCAGCGCTCGTCCGTCGGCGTCGATTATCATCCAGCGCCGATCGCGCAATGCGCTCTCGCGCGAGATGCTTTTGGTCTGATGCGTTAGTCTCAACTTCGTTTCACCCGTGGCAGCGATTTCATATCGATCATGAACCGCTGGCCATATGCAAATTTTGGCGGGGCCGATGGGATTTGAACCCACGACTTCCGACGTGACAGGCCGGCGTTCTAACCGGGCTGAACTACGACCCCGCCCGAACTATCCTTTGTGACATTTATTTGGAGCGCGAGCAACTCATTAGACCGGAACGGATGCTCGCGCACAACGCCTGTGCGCCAAAAGAAATGGCCGCGACGCCATCGGAACGCCCGCTCCGGGAATCGCCAGTCGCGGCTTAGACGCCAACCCGTCGCCGCCAAAAAGTTACCGCGATCCCAGGATGCTCGCCACGAGCGCATCCCAGGCTTGGTGGTCACCATCGTAGGGCGGCGCTTCCTTCGCCTTCGCTGCGCTCATCGCCGATCCCTGACCTCGCGTCGGAAAAATTGATTGGCGTTCTTGAATGCGAGCCATAGCCTAAGTAAATAGAATCAGAAGATGGATTTCAGTTCATTAGCAGCCTGCGCGAGCCGGATAGTGCAATAAGGCGCATCGGCGACGACAGGCAACTAGCATCATCAGGGGGGTAGTTAATGAAGGTTCGAAGTCTCCTTTTCGCAGTGCTCCTGATCCTCGCTTCGCTGTTTTCGACTGTCCGTCGGATAAGCGCGCAGGAGGCCACCATCTCAGCGGGTTTGGTCGATTCGATCGTCGGTGGACTGTCGGTCAACCTGATCGGATACGGATTGACCTCAATCGGCCTCAATTCAGAGGCCGCCTATCAGACCAATGTTGAGAGCCAGCTTTCCGCGATCAATAGCGAGCTGGACACCATCTCGGTTCAGCTCACCGACATTCAAGATGCCATCCAGACGCAGACCTGCGTTGACGCGCTCTCGAGCAGCTCGGTAACCAACGCGCTGACCTCGATCGCCACGGTGGCGAACACCTACACCCAGCTTTTGCAGGCCGGTGAAGATCCGGACGGGAGCGTGAGTCAGGCGGATATCGATAATTTTCTTAATCAGGTTGCTAATGGCCCGAGCAGCGGGCTCCCATCGATGGACGCGGCGCTGAACGCGATAAATATTGCGCTTCAGTCGACCAACAACGACGGTATCATCGGGGTATGCGAAAAGGCGGTGACCTCGCTTCCGGCCACCGGCTCATTCGGCGCGGACCTGACCTTCTATAGCGACCCGCTCAACCTGCTGCAGTATTTTGCTGACTATCAGACGATGGCAGCGTTAATGCTGGTTGAGTACTACCATTACGAGGCCTTTCTGAGTTCCCCGTATTACTCATCGACGACGATCTCCAACAACCTCCCGGCCGATGAGGCCGCGGTGGTTTGTACTAATCCGACCGGTGAGACCGCGACCCAATGCGGCTTCGCGCGCGACGTCACCGAGGAGGTCTACGTCTATTTGCAGAATCAGTATTCGGCTAACGGCGTTCCATATTCGAGCAAAAACAGCAACGGTCAGCTCGCCACCGGACTCTACGATGCCGGTGACAGTGACTACTACCTGTTCGCAACCTCGATTGAGGATTTCACCAGCAGCGAAGGTGGGACCAGCTGCCCATCGTCAATGACCGAGAGTAACGGATGCGGCATCACCTTCAGCAGCAATTTCTCGAACAACCCGTTCTGGAGCGACCTTTCGACCTACTATTACGAGACCGCCTGGAATCCCGCGACCGTCGAGATGTTCAGGGACGTGCTCGACAACTTCAACAACGGTAGCGGCTCCACCACCGTGGCCGATGCGCTCTCGACCGTTGGCTTGCAGAATACATCCAACAAGATCATTCTCACCCAGCAGTCTTACTCGGCAGACCCGAAGGTTCCCAATCCGGGCGGCACGCTCTACCCGATACCGGGTGCCAATGCGGTCTGCTTCATGGATACCAATCTTGATCGATCCTTCTCGATGCAGCCGTTTTGTTACAACGGCAGCAACGACGGCGTCGATTATGGAAACGTCGGCACTACATTGTGGTTGTGGGATACCTGGAACGGCGGCGGCTGCATGACGTTTCGGTCCATCAACACGGTTCTCGACACCAATAACCAAAGTTTTTATGGCGATACCTATACTTATGATTCGTACCTGAATACCAACGGCGACCCCAGCGGATGTCCGACCGGATCCTGGGTGAATAGTCAGCAACCCGGATGGCTTACCGACAACGACAACGGCAACACCAGCGCGAATGGATTCTTCTGGCCCTCGATCGATACCAGCGCGCTCACCTGCGGGAGCAACCTTAGCTACGGCTTGCTGCAACCCGCGGTAGCCCGGACCGCGAACAACTCGGTGGGTGTTCCTACCATGTGCGGCGCCGATTTCGACGGCTATTTTGCCAACATCCAGCCGCGCAACCCCTATCTTCAGGTCGCGTTTACTAAAGCCGCGGTTTCCGGACCGGTCAGCTCCACGCCCACGCTGGCGATTACGATCCAGCTGCAGGATGTTTCCTCGGGAACCGCCGTGCCCGCATCGATCAGTACCGATACCGTCGTCAATCTGACCTCGAGCTCTTCGACCGGGACTTTCTCACTATCCGCCGACAAGGGCTCTAGTCTAATCACCAGCACAGTACTGCCTGCGAACAACCCCACGACGCTCTTTTACTATGGAGACACCACCGCCGGGACTCCTCAAATCACCGCCGATCCAGGAACCATGGTGCCTGGTACCCAGGTCGAAACGATCACCTCGACTTCGACCCCGAGCCCGGAAGCTAGCGGAACCGCGGACAATGTCGGCTCCAACAAAACCAACGGCAAGGTGACCATCAAGGGCCCGGTCACCGTTCCCAACGGCATCCAACTTCAGCGGACCTTCCTGACAATTCAAAAGCTTCTGAGCGAGGATGCAGGCATGGGTGAACTGGTGCGCGATGCGCAGGGACGACCGCTACAACTTCCCATCACCCCGGTGACGAACCCAGGTGGCAATGCCTTCGAAGCAACCTACCAGACCAAAAACGGCGCCACGCCGCGGGTGCGGGTGAAAATCGCGCTCAACAAGAAACGGCCGACCCAAGGTCAACTCGAGATGGTGGTGGATAAGACCCGCATTGTCAGCCCGACAGCCTGTTCCGGCAATCCGTCGCGCACCGAGTTGCATACGCGGATCCTTGCTGACGATACCGCCAACCCCGCAAATCCTCCGGTGGCCTTCGATATGAGCCTGAGCTGGAAGTGCGGCAAGGGCGGCGGGAAACTCACCACTCCGTAAAGCCATTCCATGAGACGGGGCGCCGGTCCAAATGATCCGGCGCCCCGTATTGTTAGAAGCTCTGCTGCGTTTTGCTCAAAGCGATCCGAGGATGCTCGCCGGAAGCGTATCGCACGCGCGGCGCTCACCATCGTAGGGCGCTTCCTCAGCTTTGCTCTTCGCGCCGAGGATCATTGTGGTGCGCCGAGCGGCATCATACTGCGGCCATGCGCCGAGGCTTGCGCAACTCGGGTCGCCGGTGCGCGCGAACGCCAGCCACGCATCCTGCATCTCGGTCGCAAGGCGCTCGACGATTGGACCAGTGCCGGCGAACTGCGGCATCCCAGGGATATGGTTGGTGCCGAACACGAAGCCGAGCTCCAGCGCATGACACGAGCCGAGCATCCCTCCCGCGGCGGGCGACGGCCAGGTGAACAGATATTGATGGATTCGCGAGCGCCGCTGCGCGTGAACCTCGGCGAGGCGAACTGCAGGGATGCGAAAGATGCGGTCGGTTTCAAGCGCATTAAAAATGTCGGGCGGCGTGATCGAGGCCCCATGCGAGGCACGCGCGCGCTCGTAATCGCTGATGAGCTTGTCGGCGGCTTCGGGACTCATGCGCCGGCTGAGCCGCGCGGCGAGGCCTGCGCGATCGAGTTTCGCTATCCCGCGGTCCATCGGCGCGAAAAGTTTCCACTCATCCAGCGTCGAGCCGACCATAATCGCGACATCTGAGGACGCGCCCTCGCTGACAATCTCGAACGCGGCCCGCGGCATCACGGCGCCATCGATGACCGGCTGATATGCCATGCCGAATTCGGGGTCGGGGGTTTTGCCGTCGGCCAGCAGCGTGCCTTTGAGCAACTGGTCAGGTGTGAGCGCGCGGATCGCATCGGCGCCTGAGGCCCCCAGCTTCGACATGATGCGCTCGGCGTTGCGAGTGGCGCGTTCGCGCGGCGCGCCAGTATGACATGCGCCACTTTGCGGAATCGCCTTATGGAACAGGCCTCGCGCGGCCGGGGCGGCGAGCAGCGTGCCGA
>Ga0074044_10005462_pt1 | contig 10368 bp, 11 predicted proteins | sample BogForMeECP23OM1_FD_94443 | JGI IMG/M metagenome (GOLD analysis project Ga0074044, IMG submission 94443) | Bog forest soil microbial communities from Calvert Island, British Columbia, Canada - Bog Forest MetaG ECP23OM1 | ecosystem: Environmental > Terrestrial > Soil > Wetlands ...
ATCCCGAACACGGAAGTTAAGCCCCGCTGGGCCGATGGTACTGCACGCGAAAGTGTGTGGGAGAGTAGGTAGTTGCCGGCATAAATAAAGGCCACGTTCTTAATTGAGCGTGGCCTTTTCCGTTGTTTTATTGCAAAGGCATTACATTGGGTGGGGGAGCGTCACTTACTAGTTGGCCGTTGGCATCGACCTTGTAATTTACATCGATACTGACCACTACGGGCACAGGGCGGCCGTCCTTCATGGCAGGTTTAAAGCGCCACTTTGAAGCGGCCTTCTGCGTTGACCTGTCGATCTCCTTGTTGATTCCCTTAAGGACGCGTGCACTGCACACGTAGCCGGTGTCACTGATTACTGCCAGCAGGGTCACCTTGGCTGCATTTCCTTTGTCGGGACCCGAACTCGCCCCCGCGGATTTTTGATTACCACTCAAGCTTGGGGGAGGGGGCGCCATCGGGCACGTACCCCGATTCTCAGCGAATGCTCCGGCGGCAATCGCAAGTATGACGCACAGCACGCGACCAACCATGACGCGAATTGTAGGGCAGCCACGTAACTAAGGCCAGATCCCTCGCAGAGGACGCTCGGGATTTCGGCTGCGGGCTCCCGCTTCGCTCACGCCCGCAAAGCGCCTCAAGTTAAGCCCCGCTGGGCCGATAGTACTGCACGTGAAAGTGTGTTGCCGCGAACCGCGCGGTCTCGCTCGATGCGCGTCCTCTTTGACCAAGAGCGCCCTCACCCCTTCAACCACACCACCGGCACCCCGTGCCCCAGCTTCCGGAAGTCGGAATCGCTGGTCACTAGCGTTGCCTTGTTTTCGAGAGCAAGTTGCGCCGCGAAGCTGTCTACATAGTAGAGCCGGTACTTTGTCTTTACCTCGGCGGCGCGGAGACATCGCTCGGGCGTGGCATCGACGAGTCGAATCGGCAGCGGACGCACGGCGCTCAAGGCGGTCATGGCCGCGTCCGGACCCCGCTCGCGCAGGACGACGCCATAGACTTCCCCGAAATTAACCGCCGCCATCAAAATCTCGGCGCGCTCTTGCACACCATCCTTCAATATCTCGTTGACCTTCGCGGCCGATGGCTTGCCCTGCAGAAAGGCGAGCAGCGCGCTGGCGTCGAACACATACGTTTTCACCGGTCGCGCTCGCCTTCTTTGCGATGCTCTTTCTCCCACCCGACAACGAGATCGGGCTCGCCCGCCAGGCAGCCCATGACGCGGTCCACGTAGTCCTCGGTGATCGGCTGCAGGACGATCCGCCCAAACTGATCTTCGAGAAACTTTACCCGCGTGCCGGCCGCGATCCCGTGCTTCCGCCGCAGCTCGGCTGGAACTACAAGTTGGCCCTTTGAAGTAAATGTAGCACTCATTTCTTTCATGTCTTACATAATAACACAGGTAAGCCATGGTGATGTAATGTGCGACAACCAGCGCGCGCCTCCCCGAGCCCGAAACGCCGACCTCCGGCGGCACTCGCTTCCCGTTTCATCACAATCGAGGCGTGTTCCGGCTCACTGAGGAGACTTCGGCGTTCAGCTATGAAGGAGATGCGCAAGATGGAGCGCACCGAGGAGAACGGAATGTGCATCGTCTGTGAACACGAACTGTGGGAAGAACATCGAGCGCTCGAACGCGAATTCTTCAAGCCCTGCAAGACATGCAAGAAGTTCCCTGGCGCCAGCTCCGAGGGGACGTGCTATCACTGCTTCGCCGTTGGCAATACGATTGACGAGTGCCCCGAGTGCGCAGGGAAGCCATGGAGTGAAGAATTCCTCGAGGCCAAGAACGAAATCGAAGGCCCAGACAAGGTGCTGCTGCCGTTCTAGCGCCAGCCGCCGAACATAGGTGTTCCTTTAGGGCCGCGCCTCACCACTCAATGCGGTCATTCCCTTCCACCAGATCGAAATGCCGGTCGCGGCTCAGCAACGGCAGAGAATGCTGCCGGCACAATGCCGCAGTCCAAATGTCATTGGTCGGAATCGGCTCGCCCTTTCGCTTTAGTTCTCCGACGATGTCCGCATAGCGCTGCGTGGTCGGCTCGCTGACGTCCAGCACCGTGCAATCGTTGAGAAGTTCTGTGAGCCAGGCCTTATACGCGCTTCGGTTTCGCGACTGGGCGATTCCGTGGAGATACTCACCGAGAACAATCACCGGAATCGCCATCTGGTCGGCGCGAGCCAGCACCGCAGCCACTCCAGGATCATCGTCGGCCACGGCCGACAAGGCGTTGGTATCGAGAATCATCGCTCAGCGATTCAGTGCCAGACTTCCCGGTCAATGCGCTCGAAACTTTCCTCCACCCGCTTCTCAATCCGCTGTCGTTCTCCGTGCAGGTGCTTGAGCTTCCCAACATGTTTCATCCAGGGCTTTTCTTGCGAGGTCAGTTTCAATTTCTCCTGAACGGCTTCCGTGACCAGTTGGCGCAGAGGAATTCCGCGCTCGGCCGCCGCGGACTTCGCCCGCCGGAACAACAGGTCGGGAATTTCGAGCGTCGTCTTCATGATCCCATATTCCCATATTCCCATATTTATGGCTCACAATTCGTCGCTGGAGAGAACGCGACCCACGTGTTCATGAAGAAAAAATAGAGGGAGACCAGGGTCGGATGCACACGGATGCCGACACGAATGAAGGCCACGATGCCAACGCAGCGTGGCCTCTTTCGCGCTAAAAAGCAGCAGAGGGGTGCGCGCTCTCCATGAGCGCAAGGCGGCGGACAGTGCATGGCCTGATTCTGCGGAAGGGCACGTCCGCCCCAGACACGCCATCCCCTCTTGTCTATGCCGCCGCTTGGTCCCGATACGCCGGGGCAAATTCCTCCTCGACAAACGTCTCAAACGAAGTCGGCGTACTATTCCCCGCCGACCGCGCCTCCAGCGCCTTCATGTGTCCCGAGTTCAGAGCGCCCGCCATTTCCAGGATCAGCCCGACAAAGTTGGCCGACATCCCCATCTGAGTCATGGCCACGCGCAGCTGATCGTCCGGCGCATGAATGTAGCCAAGCGATGCCTTGCCGATCGCCTTGCCAATAATTGACGCAACCTCAACATAATTGAGGTCGCGCTGCCCCTGCAATTCCCGCGTCTGCTTGCCACGGAATTCGCGGCGCACAAGAGCGTCAGCTGCCGCCTCTCCGATGTCGCGCGTCGCAATCATAGGTAGTTTGAGGTCCGGTCGCACCGGCCCCGCCAAGCTGCCCATCATGCGAATCACCGCGACTTGCGGCAGAGTGTTCTCCATGAAGTAGCCCGCGCGCAGATGGAGCACGTTCGCGCCATCAACCTGATTGAGCTTCTGCTCAAGATCGTGAAGTCCGGCGACTGGCCCGGTGCCGATCGGTTTATCGGCGCCGATGCTGCTCAGCGAAACCACATTCTTGACTCCCGCATTCTGCACGGCGGTGGCAATAGCATCGCTCACGCGATCCTGAAAGGCGCGATAGTCGTTGCTGGTAGGGTTGGGTGGAATGAGCACGTAGGCAGCTTCCGAGCCTTTCAAGGCTCTCGTGAGCGCCTGCGCATCGGCTGCATCGGCGACAAAAATCTCCGCACCTTTGGCCGCAAGGCTTTGTAAACGATCCGCACTTCTTCCCACGACGCGCGCTTTCTGCCCCGCCGCCAGAAGATTCTTAGCCACAACCTGTCCGGTGTGGCCGCTTGCTCCAAGAACAACGTACATACAAACCCCCAAATCACAGCTTTGGACAATCAAGCTGATTGGATGCGGAGGCCTGCAAGTGGGCTTCACAAAGAAAGAAAGATGGATTTCACAAAGGTGGAAAATGCAGGAGAAATTTCATCGCCGCAACGAAAGCGCGCCCTGCCGCGAAACCGAAGCGCTGCCCCGCGGCACCTCAGTTCGCAGCCGTTGCCGATTTCGACTGCGGTTTCGAGCGCAACACCTCGCGCACTTTCTTGGCGAGATGCTGCAGCGTGAAGGGTTTTTGCAGGAACGCCGCTCCCGGACCAAGGGCTCCGGGCGTGACGATTACATCTTCCGTATAGCCCGAAAGGAAGAGAATGCAAATGCCCGGACGTATCGCTGACAACTTAGTTGCCAATTCGCGCCCGCCCATGCCCGGCATCATCACATCGGTGACGAGAATGTCGATGGACCCGTTCGTGTCCGCAGCCAGCCGCATCCCGCTTTCGCCGTCGCCCGCTTCCAGTACTTTGTAGCCGCGGGAACTTAGCGTCACCTTAACCAGTTCGCGCACGGACTCCTCGTCTTCCACCAGCAACACTGTCTCGCACCCGCCCTTTTCCGGTTCCGTCGTCATGTTGGGATCCCTCTCTTCCACGGCATCCTGTACGCATGGCAAGTACACGTAAAAAGTTGTGCCGGACCCGACCTGGCTTTCGGCAAATACGTATCCATTGCTTTGCTTGACGATGCCATACACCGTCGAGAGCCCGAGACCGGTGCCCTTGCCTTTTTCCTTGGTCGTAAAAAAAGGCTCGAAAATTCGCGACAGCGTTTCCTTGTCCATGCCGTGACCGGTGTCGCTGACGGAGATGACCGAATAACTTCCCGGCTGAATGAAGCGATGCTCGCCCATGTTTGGGCGCACAGTTATGTTCGAACTCTGGATTGTGATCTTTCCGCCCTCCGCCATGGAATCCTTGGCATTCACCACCAGATTCATGAGGACCTGTTCGAGTTGGCCCGCATCCGCGCGGGTATGCCAGGCCTCGGCGGAAAGCCGCGTCACCAACTCGATGTTCTCGCCGATCAGCGGCCGCAGGAGCCGTTCCATGTTGGTGACCACCGCGTTCACATCGACCACTTTGAGTTCCAGCAGTTGCTTGCGGCTGAATGCCAGCAACTGCCGGGTAAGGGTCGCTGCCCGATCCGCGGCTTGTTGGATGTTTTCCACTTTCTGATGCATGTCGCCTCCGGCTTCCAGTTGTCCGAGCAGGACCTCGGTGTAGCCGTTGATGACCATGATCAGGTTATTGAAGTCGTGCGCCACGCCGCCCGCCAGGCGCCCAACCGCTTCCATTTTTTGCGCCTGCCGGAACTGCTCTTCCAGTTGGCGCTTCTCGGTGATATCTTCGGCGATCAGCTCCAGAACTTCCTCTTCCTCCTCCGTGCTGCTAGCGGCGTGCCCGCTCAACCGCACTGTGATCGGGTGCCCGTCCTTGTGTTTCCATTGCACCTCCGCCCCGTTCAAGCTTCCAGCGCGGCGATATTCTTCTGTCAGGCGGTCGATTTCCTTTGGGTTGACAAAGACCTCGCGGCGCGCGTCCAGCCGCAGCACTTCTTCCACCGATTCGTAGCCCAGCATGCTGATGAGCGCTGGATTGACGTCCAGGAATCGTCCGTCCAGCGCGCACCGGTAAATTCCGAATATGGCGCTCAAAATCAAGGAACGGTAACGGGCTTCCGATCGCCGCAAGGCCTCTTCATAGCGTTTATGTTCAATGGCCGCCGCCAACTGCTGGGAAACGAACTTGAGAATCTCGCGGTCTTGCTCCCCGAAGCGGACATTCTGGCTGTAGCTCTGTACCACCAACGCTCCCAGCGTGGTCGCGCCGCTTTTCAGCGGAACTCCCAGCCAGTCCAGCGATGGAGCCCCAATCAATTCCACTTCTCCGGTGCGAACCAATTCCTCAAACACGGCCGGCGTCGCCAGCAGCGGCTGGCCCGTTCGCATTACGTACTCCGTAAGGCCGCGCCCGATCCGCTTGGGAGCCGGCGTCGGATCCATTTCATCTACGAAATAAGGGAAGGTCAGCAATTGCGATTGCGGGTCGTAAAGCGCGATGTACAAATTGCGCGCATACATCAACTGCCCGACGATGTTGTGAAGCGCGGCATAGAACTGTTGCAGATCCTCGGCCGACTGGCTGCGCGCCGCGATCGCATACAGCGCGGCGTTCAGTGCCTCGGCCCGCTTCTGTTCGGTGATGTCGCGATAGCAGGCGTACGCTCCGATCGTCTTGCCCTTCAGCATCACTGGTGAAGTCGAAAGCAGGACTTCGACCAGCGAGCCGTCTTTTCGCTGCCGCCGCGTTTCCAGGGTGAGTTTCTTGCCGCCTTTCACGTTCTCCGTGATCCATGCGGTTTCCGCATAGCGGTCGGGCGGCACAATCAATTGGTCGATCGGTCTCCCCTCGACCTCGGTCCCGCAGAAGCCAAACAGCCGTGTGAACTCGCCATTGACGCGCAACACCTTCTTGTGTGCATCGATGATGCTGATTGCTTCCGGAGCGGTTTCGATGATCTGTTCGAAGTAGGCCTGCTCGACAGTAAGCGCCTCTTGAGGATTTGCTTTTTCCGCGACCGGAGCAGCCGCATGCGCCGGTGGAAAAGGCGGACGGCCCGCTGCCGGTTCCGGCAGCGCTTCCACCTGCGGCAAGCCTTTGGGACGTGCCGCCGGGCCGTCTTTCTCTTGCATACAGTCCTCTCCCAGCGCGTTTCTGAGGGTATCTTTCATGGTATGCGGGTGGGATTTTCTGTTGTTAATTACGGAGGTAATCGAAGACCCAGGAAGCCTCAGTAGTTAGCCGGAAAGCCATCGCCCTCTGGCCAACTACATTCTGAAAAGAAGTCCCCGTGTACCCCGTGGTTAAGGGTTTTCGAGCGGGCAACTGAGACCAGCCGTTCAGGCGCGCTTTGCCAGCCTTTCGCACAACTGCCGCATCGTCTCCCGTTGCTGGCTGGTCACCACCAGAAACTCGAACCCGCAACGCAGGCCCTGACTGTAGCGGACAATCGCCCGCACCTTCATCACCAGCGGCGCAACCGGGATCGGGAACTCGAGCGATACCACTTCGCCGCTTTTCAGTTCGCCCGTCAGCGTGGCCCCGACGCCATCGAACCCAAGTTCGTTGGTTCTTCCCCAAAGGTCGATGTTGTGCCCATCGCGGAAGACGGAAACCTGTACACGCACGTCAAAGCGGTGACGCTCGAAACGACGTAGTCGCGCATATTTTTGCGAGCCCGCGGCGCTCTTGCTCATCTTCCTGTCACATCCGATCGCCATCGAACCAATTGTCCTTCAGATAAGAGCTTCGCTCAACGGCCCTCATGTGCATGTACCACAGGAGAGAACTCATTTAAGATCACGAACATGACCGCGCATCGCGTTTGAAGCCCGCGCCCCTGCAGGCACCGCCTGGAATGTCTACCCGGCCGGAGTGAAGTGGAGAGTCTGCCCTGAGCTTGTGGAAGAGGACCTCGTGTGTTTCCCACGGCTTTCAGGGCTGGGACAATCGGATTCAATCAGCAAAGTCCCCGGTGGGACCACCTGGTCCGACGAGGATTCCGGAAGTGCCGCAAGTTTTCTTGCTTAATCTCGCGAAGCGACTCGGGCATTCGTTTCGGCAGCAAAGCGCACCCACTCCGCAATCCTCTCGCCCATCTCCGCGGTCGTGACCGCACGCTCGCCCGACCGCGCCAGATCCGGCGTGCGCAGACCACCGTGCAATGCCGAAATGACTCCGGCTTCAACGCATTCGGCTTCCTGACCGAGCTTGAACGTATAACGCAACATCATCGCCACCGACAAAATCGCGCCCAACGGATTGGCGATACCCTTGCCGGCAATGTCGGGAGCCGATCCATGCACTGGCTCGTATAACCCAACCGGCCCGCCAATGCTCGCCGAAGCCAGCAGTCCCAGCGCGCCCACCACGCCTCCGGCCTGATCCGACAAAATGTCGCCGAACATGTTCTCCGTCAGAATCACGTCGAACTGCGCCGGCTTCAGAATCAAGGACATCGCCGTTGAGTCCACGTACATATGTGACAACTGAACGTCGGGATAGTCGGCGCCAATCCGAGTCACCACTTCGCGCCAGAGCCGCGAACACTCAAGCACGTTCGCCTTGTCCACCGACAAAACACGCCGCCGTCGCCCTCGTGCCAGTTCAAGGGCGACGCGCGCAATGCGCTCGACTTCAGGCACGCTGTAGCGCATGGTGTTTAGAGCGTGTTGCGATGCACCGTCACCCTCAATCAAACGAGGCTGGCCGAAGTACAAGCCGCCCAAAAGTTCACGCACGATCAGAATGTCCGTTCCCCGAACCACTTCCTCGCGCAGAGGTGAGCAGGCCGCAAGCGCTGGATAAAAGACCGCAGGCCGTAAATTCGCAAACGCTCCCAGTTCCTGCCGCAGGCGCAGCAGCCCCGCTTCCGGGCGAAGTTCGCGAGGATTGTGATCGAAAGCTGGAGTGCCGACCGCTCCCAGAAGAACTGCGTCCGCGGCCAGACAGGACTGAAGCGTGCCGTCCGGCAAGGGATCGCCGAACTTCGTAAGCGCCGCCCCGCCGATTTCTTTCTCGTCGACCTCGAGAGTGTGCCCAAATACAGATGCAACTTCCCGCAGCACACGAATGGCTTGCGCGGTGACTTCAGGGCCAATGCCATCGCCAGGAAGAGAAATGATGCGGAGTCGCATGCGATCCTCGCTGTGTGTCGAATAGGATACAGGACGACGCGGAAAGGTGAAAAACTCGGTCGCTGAGTCTCAGGACGCTAAACCTGCGCGCTAAGAGTGGGACGTGAATGCTGGCCCTATCAAACTCCCCACAGGTAGTCTTCCTGTTCGTGATGCTCGCCAAAGATATTGGCTCGGAGCGCGTGGCTTGGGGAAGGAGGATGCCCAGTGTGCGATTCATGGCCTGCGGCAGCGGCAGAAGCGGCTCGCGCCAACGGCGGAATTGCCGCAGCGGCCGGCGGGAACTTGGGCGCGGCAAATCCGCTGCCGGCAAAATCGTGGATCAACTCCATCAGATGGCTGTCCTGCACGCGCTTGATGCGGTCCGCCAAAACGATGAACCGGCGATACACCTCGTCTAGTTCCCTCCGCTCGAAGTTGTACCCGAGTTGCTCGCAACGCATGGCGAGCGCGTGACGCCCGGAATGTTTGCCCAGCACAAGCCGCGAATCCGGCACGCCCACCGACTGCGGCGTCATGATTTCGTACGTCAGCGGATTCTTGATCATCCCATCCTGATGAATGCCCGCCTCGTGTGCGAAGGCGTTGCGTCCGGTGATGGCTTTGTTCGGCTGCACCAGCACGCGCGTGATTTCCGCCAGCATCTGGCTGGAGGCGTAAATCTGCTCGCTGGTAAGGCCAGTTTCGTAGGGGTAACGATCCGCCCGTACGCGCATCGCCATGACTACCTCTTCGAGCGAAGCATTGCCGGCGCGCTCGCCGATGCCATTGATCGTGCACTCCACCTGCCGCGCACCGTTCTGCACTCCGGCCAGCGAGTTGGCAACCGCTAAACCGAGATCGTTGTGGCAGTGTGTGGAGATAGTAACGTCTTCGATTCGGGCAACTTTTTCCCGCAGCGTGCGGATCAGCGCGCCATATTCCTCGGGCATGCTATAGCCAACGGTGTCAGGAATGTTGACGGTAGTTGCGCCCGCGGCAATGACAGCCTCAACCACCTGGCAGAGAAACGGGATGTCCGTGCGGGTGGCATCTTCGGGCGAGAACTGAATGTCAGCGCACAGAGACTTCGCGTGGCGCACAGCCTCGCGTGCTTGTTCCAGGCACCGCTCGCGCGTGATACGCAGCTTGAACTTGAGATGAATGTCGGAAGTCGCAAGGAAAACGTGAATGCGCGGATGAGCCGCGCCCTTCAATGCCTGCCAGGCGCGGTCGATATCGGGCTGGCAAGCGCGCGCCAGGCCAGCAATGATCGGGCGGCGCACTGAAGCCGCAATGCTCTGCACGGCCTCAAAGTCGCCATCGGAAGCGATCGGGAATCCCGCCTCGATCACGTCGACGCCGAGCCGGTCGAGTTGCTGAGCCAGCCGCAACTTCTCCGGAACACTCATGCTGCAGCCCGGCGACTGCTCGCCGTCACGAAGCGTCGTATCGAAGATAGTGATATGCGACCGATTCATGCCTTGGCCCCTCCTGCCGGAACGACTCCTTAAACTGTATCGGCGGCAGGAGGCAAAAGAGAAGTTTATTATTATTGCAATAACATTAGTATTCGTAATAGTATAAGTAATGCTTATGAAGAGCGCACACTTCGCAAGCGACCGGAAGCGCGGCAACCCGTTTTCAGGCCTTCCCCAGCCCGGCAGCCAGGTTTTGCAATGACCCGATGACCCGATGACCCGATCCCGCGCGGAGTCTCCCAAATCCTTGGAGTACGACCTAATGGAAATTTCCCAACTCGAAGTCTTCCTCACCGTAGCCCGCGAGCATCGCTTCTCCCGCGCCGCGGAAAAACTTTTTCGCACCCAATCCGCGGTCAGCCAGACCATCCGCAAGCTGGAGCTCGAAATCGGCGAGCCGCTCTTTGACCGCTCTTCGCGCGAGGGCGTGCTCACCGATGCCGGCCGTGTCCTGCAGGAATACGCGGAGAAGCTAGTGAACCTCCGCCAGGATGCGCAAGA
>Ga0074044_10005466_pt1 | contig 10362 bp, 6 predicted proteins | sample BogForMeECP23OM1_FD_94443 | JGI IMG/M metagenome (GOLD analysis project Ga0074044, IMG submission 94443) | Bog forest soil microbial communities from Calvert Island, British Columbia, Canada - Bog Forest MetaG ECP23OM1 | ecosystem: Environmental > Terrestrial > Soil > Wetlands ...
GATTCCCACCGTACCGGTGTGAGGTTGGCCCGAGGCGTCTTTCGCGCCGCCGCTGAACTTGATCAGGCGAGGGACGGGCAGCGCAGGGACCACCTGGGAGGGTGCGGACACGATCTGCCTCGCCGCCTGCGGCTCGGCCGTTGCCGCTGTTGCAACCGCTCTCCTCGGCGCGGCGGACTGTTGCGCCCACAAAACTTGCGTTTGCAGAAGAAAGAACATGCTCACTAGAGAGATTCGCAAAGATCGGATGGAAATACTCATTAGATCCTCCCAATTGGATTTGGAGCGGAGCCACAATATGTCAAAAAAGGAACCAACTTCAACTGGAAAATATTAAAGCCCGATAAAGGAACCAACTTCAATTACGCGCAGCTACACTCGCACCGTTGGTCTACACCAATCCACTGGGCTTTTCTGCCGGTTCGTCTTCTATGCCGTTGTGGTTTGCGCTGTGGCTCTTGGCGCTCGCCGCACGTCAGGAAACTAGTCGAGCCACTCGAATATCCGCTTGGGGAGTGGTCGAGGTGAAACTTGGTTCTACAGCGTACAGTGGCAGGACAGATGTTACAATGCTTCCCATTTTGAGATCAAAAAAGGGGGGAATCTCGGGTGGTACTGCAACGGCTAGCGAGTGTATTGTGTTGTCTTGCAATTATCCTGATCCTGGCGTGCTGCGGGGGTACGACCGCTCCGAGGATCTACGCCCAACCGTCGAATCAGACCGTCGTCATAGGCCAGACGGCGACCTTCTCGGTGGGGGTAGCAGGTTTTGGTCCGATTACTAGCCAGTGGCTGATGGGCGGCACGCCTATTACAGGAGCGACCGCGACCAGCTACACCACCGCCGCGACCACAACCTCCGACAGTGGCCTACAATTTAGCGTGGTGGTCAGCAATTCGGCAGGAAGTACGACCAGCAACGTGGCCACACTGACGGTTAACGCTGCCACCGACGTGCTGACTTACCATAACGACGCTGCGCGCTCGGGGCAGAACCTGACAGAAACCATCCTGACTACCAACAAAGTCAATTCGGCGAAGTTTGGCAAGATCGGCTTCTATCCGGTGGACGGGTTGGTTGACGCCGAACCGCTCAACGCCTCGAACGTTGCAGTTCCGAATAACGACACGCACAATCTGCTGATCGTTCCCACGGAGCACGACTCGGTCTACGCTTTCGATGCAGATTCCGGCGCGACGATCTGGCAGGTCTCGCTGTTGAAAACCGGCGAGACAACCTCGGACGATCTAGGTTGCCCGTTCGTGAGCCCTGAAATCGGCGTGACCTCCACCCCAGTGATCGATCGCACGCGCGGTCCGAATGGCGCGATTTATTTGGTGGCTATGTCGAAAGACGGATCGGGCAACTATTACCAGCGCATGCACGCGCTTGATCTCGCGCTCGGCACAGAATTGTTCGGCGGTCCTGTCGATATTCAGGCGACCTATCCGGGGACCGGCGACAACACTAACGGCACAAATGTGGTCTTCGATCCTGCTCAGTACGTAGAACGTTCCGGGCTGCTCTTGATGAACGGGGTCATCTATACAGGCTGGGCCTCACACTGTGACAACCGGCCCTATACAGGCTGGATCATGGGTTACAGCGCGGCCACTCTGGGGCAGGCCAGCGTGCTGAATGTGACGCCAAACGGCAGCGACGGCGCCATCTGGATGTCCGGGGCAGGACTGGCCGCCGACAGTTCTGGCAACATCTATTTTGCAGATGCCAACGGCGACTTCGACTCCACGCTGAACGCCAACGGTTTCCCCAGCGATGGCGACTACGGTAACGCCTTCATGAAGCTCTCGACCACGGGCGGTCTTGCTGTGGCGGATTATTTTGAGATGGACAACGAGGCAGCGGAGAACGGTGGTGACATCGATCTGGGCTCCGGCGGAGTGATCGTGCTGCCTGATCTAAGCGACGGCTCCGGCAAGACCATGCACTTGGCGGTCGGCGCAGGAAAAGACAGCAACCTTTACGTGGTGGATCGCGACTCCATGGGCAAGTTCAGCGAGAATAACAGCAACATTTATCAGGAACTCTCGGGAGTATTGGCGGGAGGGGTTTGGGCAATGCCCGCATATTTCAATAACACGGTTTATTATGGCCCGGTGGGAGGCCCCATCCGTGCTTTCATGATCATCAACGCGAAGCTATCGACCGGCTCTACGGCTCAAACGGCCAACAGTTTTGGTTATCCCGGAGCAACACCCAGCGTCTCGGCCAATGGCACGAGCGACGGAATTGTGTGGGCCGTCGAAAACGGCCCGACCGCCGCGCTGTACGCATACAATGCCACCAATCTGATCGCCCTCTACAACAGCAACCAGGCCAGGGGAGGCCGCGATACCTTCGGTGCGGGCAACAAGTTCATCACGCCGACGATTGTGAACGGCAAGGTATTTGTTGGGACGCCGAATGGCGTTGCTGTGTTCGGGCTGCTGCCGTAGTTCCGTTTTTAAGGCGTTGCTTGAGCAGTACGACAAAATCCCGTACGCTGTGCGCAGTCGACCGTATTCGGATCCATCCTTTGAGCGCTTAACCTCGTGACGGATTGCGGCAGGATCTCCGAGTTGCCGTTGTCCACTCGTGCGCGAGGCAGGACTGTCCGCATAGATCATCTTCAGACCATTACCTCTCGATCAGTCTGACCCTTTCGCTGGTAAGATCAGGTGCTGTATGAAATCCGGGAACAGTGATCGCGGGATGGGTGTCTACGTTGTTGCTGCTGTCATTTCCGCGACGAAATACTTTCCGGAAACTTCTTTGGCTAATCTCCAGTCTAGCGTGAAGCACGAACTGGGACTTATGTTGACGCCGGTGCGGTTGCGTTTTCAGAAAATCGGGTGGGGACAATTCCGAATTTCCAACCGCAAAGACTGTTGTCTGGAGCCAGTTCTCGACGGCCGGCATTACGGTCCGAACAGCACCGATGGCTCGGTCCGGCGGCCAACTTTGCCGAACAGCGGATCGCACGTTGGAACTTCGTTCCAGGGTTTGGGCAGGTTGGCCTATCTGTTGCTCCTGGCAGCGTTCGCCATGCTGGTGCAGGGCTACCATCCCGGCTTGGAGGATGACGCCTTCTATCTGGCGGCGATCAAGCATAACCTGACACCGGCCCTGTTTCCGCACGACGCAGACTTTTTCCGCTTGCAGTTTCAGGCAACAGTGTTCGATAAACTGATCGCGTTTCCTCTGCGATGGACCCACGTGCCCCTGGAATGGGGCATTTTGCTTTGCCAGTGGGCCGTGACGTTTCTGATTCTCTGGGGGTGTTGGCGGATCAGCCGACGGTGTTTCGTGGAGACTCACGCGCAGTGGGCAGCAGTGGCACTCGTCGCGGTTCTCCTCACGCTCCCGGTCTCGGGCACAGCGCTAAGTTTGACCGACCAGCATCTGCACGCGCGGGCGTTGGCCACGGCGGGGATTCTGGCTGCGATCGTGGCTGCGATCGACCGGCGCCGTATTTTGGCGATAACGCTACTCGTGGCAGCATTTTCAGTGCACGCGATCATGGCGGCGTTCGGCGCGTCGTATTGCTTGGTTCTGATGTGGAGGACGGCGGAACGGACAGGACAGCAGCACACCACAAGGCAGCAGCGCGCTGAAGTGTTGGCAGCATCGCTGTTGCCCATGGGATGGATTTTCGACCCATCCTCCGATGCGTGGCGGCAGGCGGCGGCAACGCGCCAGTTCTATTTCGTGTCGCAATGGCATTGGTACGAGTTGCTGGGGATGGTGGCGCCGCTTGTACTGCTGTGGTGGTTCCGAGCGCTAGCGCGGCGTCAGCACTCGGTGGTCCTGGAGCAAGTGGCGGAACGACTAGTCTACTTTGGCATGTTCCAATTAGCGCTAGCGCTGATTATTTCGTTGTTTCCGCAACTGGAGCGTTTTCGGCCGCTTGAGCCCATGCGCTTTCTGCATCTTGTGTATCTGTTGTTTGTGTTGCTCGCCGGAGGATTGCTGGGGCGGTACGTACTCAAGCAGAATGCACTGCGATGGCTTCTTCTGTTTGTGCCGCTGAGCTGCGGGATGTTTTATGCGCAACGGCAAATGTATCCCGCAACTGCACACTTGGAGCTGCCGGGCACGGCATCGAGTAATGCCTGGGTGGAAGCATTCCGCTGGATCAGTGAAAACACGCCGGCGGATAGCCAGTTCGCGCTGGATCCGTACTATTTGGAGTTGCCGGGCGAGGACTACCATGGCTTTCGCGCACTGGCGGAGCGAAGCGTCTTGGCAGACGCGGTGAAGGACGCGGGAATGGCGGCGCGCGTTCCTAGGCTGGCCCCGCGCTGGCGTCGAGAAGTGGAAGCGCAAAGTGGCTGGCACGATTTCAAACGGCCTGACTTCTTGCGCTTGAAAGCAGAATTCGGCGTTGACTGGTTAGTTCTAACTGAGCCAGGAGTGGAAGGGTTATCGTGCCCGTATCGGAACCCGCAGGTGCTGGTTTGCCGGGTGGAGTAACAGGTGGTGCGCAAAGTAGGGAACAGAAATGAGCCGAACGCTGGAAAGGGAAAAAGACGGAGTTCTCGCGTTTGGGCCAATGGTAGTCGCTGGGCTAGCGGTGCGGCTGGCAGTCATTCCGTTCCTCTATCACGAATGGCTGGATCCGTTCGTTTTGGAGCACTGGGCGTTCGGGCGTGTGGCGCGTTCAATAGTTGCGGGGCACGGGTTCGGAAATGTGTTCGCAGACACCGGGCCGACTGCGGTGCTTCCCCCTGTGTACGCGTATTTATTGGCAGGAGTGTTTCGGCTTTTGGGCACCTACACGCCGGCGTCGATCGTGGCGGCGCTGGCGCTGAACAGTCTGTTTTCTGCGCTCACCTGTATTCCGGTGTTTCTCCTGGCGCGCCGGTGCTTTGACTTACGCGTAGCGAAGTGGACGGGGTGGGGTTGGGCGCTTTCGCCGTATGGGATTTATTACGGCGCGGACTGGGCTTGGTCGACGTGTCTGGTGACGCTGCTGCTGGCGGTTCTCTTTTTCTGGGCGGTGCGACTGGAAGAATTCGGAGGAGTGTGGGAGTGGTTAAGCTTTGGCGCGCTCGGAGGCGTGGCGGCGTTGACGGAGCCGGTGGTGCTTTCGGTCGTCCCGCTGTTGGGCTTGTGGACTTGCCGGCGACGATTTCGTCGTGGGCGCAGTTGGCGGCTATCAGCAACGGCTGCGACGCTCGGGGCGTTGGCGGTGATGTCACCTTGGTTTGTGCGCGACTACGTGACCTTCCACCACTTCATTCCGATACGCAGCGGATTTGGGTTGGAGCTGTACATTGGCAACAGCGCCGACTCGCTGCACTGGGTGGACCGCGGTCTGCATCCGAACCATAACGACGCGGAGCTTGCGGAATACGCGCGGCTGGGCGAACCCGCTTATATGGCGCGAAAGGCGCAGCAAGCAACCCTGTACATTCGCAGTCATCCAGCGCAGTACCTCTACCGGGTGGTGCGGCGGGTGGTGTACATCTGGACGGGGTTCTGGAGTTTTGATCGCGCTTACCTTGCGGAAGAGCCGCTGGATGTGCCCAATATTTTTCTGAGTACGACGATGACGGTGCTGGCGCTTGCAGGGCTGCGCCAGATGCGGCGAGAGCACACGGGGCTTGCAGTTCGATTTGTCATAGTTTTTGTGTTCTTCCCGCTGCCTTACTATTTTTCGCACCCAGAGACGTATTACCTCAGGCCGGTGGATCCGCTTATCGTGGCACTGGCCGCGTATTTTGTAACCGAGCGATTCGCAGCGGCAAGTCCATCGTGGCGCGGGGCAGGCGCTCTGACATCTTAAGAATCATCGTGAACGGTGATCTGCAGGAGCCAAAACTGTGAATGTGACCATCTCCTCTCCGGACAACGGACCACGCAAGCCCGAGCTGGTGATCAGTGAGAGTCTGCGCTTCGCGTATGACACCTTCGCGGCCAACAAGGTGCGATTTCTGCTCACCGCGCTCGGCATAACCATTGGGACGGCCTCGCTGGTGCTTGTGGTCACGATTGGGATGACAGGGAAACAATACGTCCTGGATCTGATTCAGGGCGTTGGGGCCAACCTGATTTATGCCAGCTATGCGGGTGGAGGGCAGCGCATCACAGCGGTGGCACTCGATGAACTGACAGTGGACGACGTTATGGCCGTGCAAGAACAGGTGCCATCGGTGATAGCGGCATCGCCGTTTGTGGCACTCAATGACCGTATCAGCGTGGGCAACGGGAAGGAGCAGGACATTCTGATCCTTGGGGTGTTTCCGGAATACCGACAGGTGCGTAACCTGGTGTTGCTGTCAGGCCGCTTCCTTGACCCGAAAGATTCGCAGGGGCACAACAAGGTCGGAGTGATCACTGAAAAGTTGGCGTTAAAGTTGTTCCGAACGTCAGAGAGTGCGGTAGGCCAGGTGATCAAGCTGAGTGGTCTGCCCTTTACGGTGATCGGTGTATTCAAGGAGCGGGTGGAGACGTTCGGGCAGTCCGAAGTGGAAGAGAACACGATGGCAATCCCATATTCGGTGAGCCGTTTTTTCTTGCCGTCTAATGGTGTGCGGCAGATCTATTTCTCAGTAGCGAGCCCGGATGAAGTGACGCGAGCGACGGCTCAAATCAAGCGAGTTCTGCAGTCGCGGCATCGTCCCGAGTCCGTCTACAACGTGGACAACCTGACTCAACTGGTGAACTTGGCGGACAAGACGGCGGATATTCTGACAGTTGTGTTGCTGCTGATTGCGGCGGTGGTGTTACTGGTCAGTGGCATCGGAATTATGAACATCATGCTTGCCACCGTCAGCGCTCGTATTCGCGAGATCGGTATCCGCAAAGCCGTCGGCGCTACGAAACGCGAGATTCGCTTTCAGTTCCTCTCCGAGGCCATCCTCATCTCCCTCATCGGCGGCGTCCTCGGCATTGTGATAGGACTCGCCATCCCCTTCTCTGTCCGATTCTTCACCAGCTATCACATCCCCATCTCCGGTCTCTCCGCCATCATCGCGATCGTCGTCTCGTCGCTGGTCGGCATCCTGTTCGGGACCGTTCCCGCCATCCGTGCCGCTCAACTCGATCCTGTCGAGAGCCTGCGCTACGAATAGCTGCTCTGGGAACCGCGCCTGGCACATTCGGTCGCAAGAGTTGGTAAAGATCCTGTCACATTTTCTTCGGTTGAAGTGATTGAACTGAACTTTGTAGACGCGTCAGACGCGCGTATGAAACGGCCCTCCGCGAGAGGGCCAAGTCATTTTGTACATGCCCTGTAGGGGCGGTCTGAAACTTGCCCAATCTCCGCGCGTTCGGTACTCTGGCTTGGTTTCACCACCCATGCGACGATCCTGTTTCCGGCAGGCAAAACTAGCTCTGGTCTTTTGCGTGTTTCTAGCCGCGCCCTTCGGCCATGCGCGCGAGAAGCAGTTGCCCGCGGTGCGCTGGACTGCGGGCGCTCCCGGTTGCACATTCGAACGTACCGATGACGGACGTTACCGCTGGACGATGACCGGAAAGGACCTCACCGTCACGCTCCTCGTGGATTCGCAGGAACTCACCAAGAGCCGCCGCCGTTTTTATCACCTCCTCGCCGCGTACGTAAGCGTGACCTACACCGGCCAGAGCAAATTTGAATTTCCGGCGGACGTTCGCATCGACTTTGTTCGTCATCACGACGTTCTTGAGGGCTACGAAGATCCCGCGGGACTCTCCAATAAATTGCAGAACGACATCGACACGAAGGTCTTCGAAACCGAGCGCCAGATCAAGAAGGATCCCAAAATCACCGAAGAAAAAACGGCTCTCTTGCGCGAATACAAAAAGGAAGCTGCCGAGTTCATCGAATTTGTAAGCACGCAAGCTCTCGATCCCAACACGGTGATACTCAGCCCCGGTAATCCCGAAGCCCACGGTTGGGTCTTCTTCTCCACCAAGAACAAATGGATCGGTCCGTGGAAACCGCGGGAAGATTTTATTTTCGGCCTCTGGATGAAAGACAAAGTTTGGCAATTTCCCGTCTCGCTGCCCCCGACGGAGGGCGACCTGATCCTGCGCAAGCCGCCCGAGTAAGAAAGTCCGCATAGGACGGCTGCCGCGCAAGACAACTGTGTTACAGTTTCGTCCTTATGGAGAGCGCCCCGAAAGCAGCGCCAGACAAGCAACCCGGAGTGGTGTTTTATTGCCCGGTCTGCGCTGTGGAGGTCAGCGATCCACTGACCTGCGGCGATTGCTCGGCCGTCATCTGCCGTCGCTGCGGAACCCCACTGGAATCTTCCGACGAATTGGGCATGGGATGAAGCGGTCGATTGTCGATGGTCGTTAGTCGTTGGCAACACCCGGAGGCATCGACCTTTGGCGAAGGGCAGATCGCGAACGACCAGCGACCATCGACAATCGACTTGACCCGCCGATGAAGAGCTAATGACTATTTAATGAACCCCACTCCCGCATCCCTGGCCTCCGAAACCGAAACGCCTAGTCGAGGACCGAGTCTCGTCCGCGGGCTCAGTTTGCTCGACTCGGTATTACTGCTGGTAAGCGGCATCATCGGCTCTTCTATTTTTCTTACTGCCAAAGATATTGCCGGACCGTTGCCCAATCCAACTTTGTTCTTCCTGGTCTGGGTCCTCGGTGGAGTAATTTCCCTGTGCGCCTGCGTCGCGTTCGCCGAACTCGGCTCCATGTTCCCCGACTCCGGCGGACAGTACATTTACCTCCGCGAAGCCTACGGCGATCTGGTTGCCTTTCTTTACGGCTGGATGTTGTTCGCCGTCGCCAATGGCGGCACCATCGCCGCGCTCTCCGTCGCTTCGGCTGCTTACATGGGGAACATCATTCCCGCGATTTCGCAGGAGCATGTGATTTTCTCGCTGCTCGGCATGCCGTTTACGCGCGCGCATGCCGTCGGACTGCTACTGATCGCCATCCTTACTTATGTCAACGTTGTCGGGTTGCGCTGGGGTGCGCTCCTGCAAAATGTTTCCACCTGGACGAAGTTCATCGCCATGGCAGCCTTCGTCGTCCTGGGAGTCGCCATCGGCAAAGGGCATTGGTCGAATTTCAGCTCGCAAGCGCCCGGCAGTTTACACCAAGGTCTAACAATGGGATTGAGTCCCGGACAATTAGTCTCCGCTCTCGGTGTCGGTTTGATCGCCGTCTTCTGGGCCTATGACGGGTGGGTCTACATCACCTGGGTCGCCGGCGAAGTCAAAGAACCACGACGCAATGTTCCACTGGCCATGGTTTTGGGCGTGCTTGCGGTGGGCGTGATCTATCTCGCCATGAACATCACCTATGTTTACGCCGTGCCCCTGAGTGAGGTCGCAAAGCACGAAACCATCGCGCACGCTGCCGCGGCAAAACTCTTCTCGCCCGCGGCCGCGGTATGGCTGTCGGCGATGATCGCGATTTCTTGTTTTAGCGCGGCCGCGACCTGCACCCTATCGGGCGCGCGCGTCTACCTCGCCATGGCACAGGACGGTGTGTTCTTCCGCCGCATGGCCGTCATCCATCCCAAGTGGCGCACGCCCGCGTTCAGCCTGATCGGCCAGGGCGTCTGGGCCGCGGTGCTCACCATGAGCGGGCGATACGACCAGCTGTACACCTACGTAATTTTCGGCATGGTGCTCTCCTACACGCTGACCGTCATCGGCCTGTTCGTTCTGCGTTGGAAGAAGCCTGACATTCCCCGCCCCTACCGCTGCACCGGATACCCATGGCTGCCCGCAATCTACATACTGGTCGGGGTTGCGTGGACGCTCAACACCATCATCCAGCGGCCGGGCGAGGCGTTCTGGGGCGCGGCGATTGTGCTGATCGGCGTTCCGGGATACTTGTCTTGGAAGCGCAGGAGCCGCGCCCATCCCGTCTAGTATCGGCATCTATTCCATATCTCCCTCCCACGGATAATTCGGACAAATTCGGACCGGCCGCTTGACAAGTTCGCGGAACGGGCACAAACTTTCAGACGCTTTTGCTTCGACACCCGCTGGACCGAGCTTGGGGAAAGGGTTTTCACCCTAATTGAGGAGGATTCCATGTCGAATCTCACCAGCCACATTTTCTTGTCTGCCCGTACCGCCACTCTGATTGCTGCGTTCTTCGCCGTGCTCTGCGGAAGCGCCGCCGCGCAGCAGCACATCACTGGCACCTTGGGGGATGGCGCAACCTATGTGATCGACGTTCCGCCAATCTGGAACGGCACTCTGCTTCTTTACAGTCATGGCTACGTCGTACCCGGGTCGTCAAATCCCGCGCTCGACGTGGGCGATCCCCTCACTGGCGGTTATATGCTGGCGGCGGGTTACGCGCTGGCAGGTTCATCGTACGCGACCACCGGCTGGGCAGTTCAGCAGGCGATCCCCGATAAGATTGCAACCCTTGATGCTTTTGAAACC